>WBZX01003247.1_pt1 | contig 10479 bp, 6 predicted proteins | sample 5204211 | NCBI WGS metagenome assembly WBZX01 (sample SAMN12344362, study PRJNA552823) | activated sludge metagenome | biome: Activated sludge suspended growth; feature: Nitrification reactor; material: Wastewater; isolation source: activated sludge from nitrification reactor of wastewater treatment...
CTCTTTGCAACGAACCATCCCGCAACGACCCAACCGATCCTACCCACGCACTGCCTATCGAAAGAGTTTCTTGTTCCCCAAGAAACCTTTCGAGAAACCTTCATAAGAATGTAAGTGCCATTGGGTCTCCGACCGGGGACGCACTGCATGCCTGCCTCCGGCAGGCTGCAATCGTGAGAGTACTTCACTTGTTGCGGTGAAGAGACGGACGCACATCGTCGCTGCCAGTCGGAGACTGGCTGACAGTGCGTCCCCCGGCGGAGCCAGGGGACGAGAATTATTGTTTTTCCTGCAACTAAACCCAATTCCCTGCGAATACTCTTGCGTTCAAACGTTTGTTTGATATATATGTCTTAAACAAACGTTTGAATTACAGGGTTTAAGATGGACGATACCCCTAAGTACCGATTGCTTGATGCGGCTGGTGCCTGCTTTGCTCAACAGGGCTATGCAGGAGCTGCAGTGCGGGACATTTGCCAGGCAGCGGGGCTCAATATCGCTTCCGTCAACTATTACTTTGGTGACAAGGAACGGCTCTATGCCGAGACGGTGAAGTACGCCTGTGAGAAGTCTGCAGCCAAGTTTCCTCTGCCAGAGTGGAGGGAGAAGATGTCCGCAGCGGAACGTCTACGCCACTTCATTACCACTTTTGTCAATCGCATGATGGATCCGGAAGCCAAGCCCTGGCAGACACAGGTTATCATGCGTGAATTGGCTCAGCCGACCTCCGCATGTCAGGAATGGATTCGAGAGTACGTGCAACCGATGGCTGATAAGCTACGAGCGATCCTGATGGAACTCACCGGCGAACCAGCATCGAACGATAAGGTCTACCAGATTGGTTTCAGCATCGTGGGCCAATGTCTCTTCTATCGCCAAAACCGCCCAATCGGTATAGGCCTCATGGGCCAGGAACGATTCCAGGCACTGACGACCGAGAACACCGCACAACACATCTACCACTTCACCGCGGCAGCACTCGGCCTGCAACCCCCACTGCTGCGGAAGAAACCCAAAGTCATCCGCTCCCGCAGTCGCGTGGTCACCACCCTCAAGGGTCGCAAGCTATGAACTGGGTAGCCTGGAAAATGCTGACGGGCGACCGGGCGAAGTACTTCGGCCTGATCTTCGGCATCGCGTTTGCCTGCCTGCTGATGGCTCACCAGATGTCGATCTTCTGTGGCATCATGCGCCGCACCGGTGGCCGCATCGTCGATGTGCGTGAAGCAGAGATCTGGGTCACTCAGCCGAACGTACTTTACGTGGAAGAACTGAAGCCGATGCCTGATACCTACCTCTATCGGGTGCGAGGCGTGCCGGGCGTGGCGTGGGCCGTGCCTTACATGAAGAACCAGATTCAAATCCGATTCCGCGATGGCACCTTCCGCAACGTGTTGATGATTGGTATTGATGATGCCACGCTGATCGGTGCTCCGACGACCATGTACGCAGGCAGCCTGGCTGACCTTCGTAAGCCCGATGCGTTCATCGTTGATAAAGCAGGCTACACCTTCCTCTGGCCTGAAGACAAAGGGGTGTATCAGATAGGCAAAGTCGTCGAGATAAACGATCACCGGGCAGTGCTCGTTGGTGTCTGCGATTCGCTTCCGACATTCCAGACATTACCGGTGCTGTTCACCCGCTACAGCCAGGCGAGGGTCTATGCACCTCCGGAACGCAATCAACTCTCCGCAGTACTGGCCCATGCCGAGGAGGGAGCCAACGTCAACGACGTTTGTGAACGCATCAGGGAACAGACAGGCCTCTCCGCTCTCAATGATGATGCGATGTACTGGAAGACCATTCAGTACTATCTGAAGTCCACAGGCATACCGATCAATTTTGGCATCACCATCTTCCTCGGCTTCTTCGTCGGGGCAGCGATTGCCGGGCAGACGTTCTACCTGTTCGTCATCGAAAACCTGAAGCAGTTCGGTTCACTCAAAGCTATGGGGCTCAGCAACCTCCGCATCGTGAGCATGATTCTGGTGCAGGTCATCATCGTGGCCATCATCGGGTATGCCGTTGGCATGGGGCTATGTGCTGCGTTCTTTGAAGGCACTAAGAATCAGGTCCATCTCACGGGCTTTTACCTCATGTGGCAGATTGGTGCCATCGTCGCTGTGGCTGTTTCCGTCATTGCTCTCTGCGCCAGCTTCCTGGCGATGCGGAAAGTATTGCTTCTCGAGCCTGCAGTGGTCTTCAAATAAGGATCGATTTGTATGCCTGCACTTCTGGAGAGACCTGCGAACGCGACCACTGCTGTGGAAACAGATCAGTACGCCGTCCGCTGCATGGGTCTCACCAAGGAATATGGCACGGGCGATAACAAGGTGGTTGCCCTCAGTGGTGTCGATCTCAACGTCAACTATGGCGAGATGACGCTCCTCATCGGACCCAGTGGTTGTGGCAAGACGACCTTGATATCGATCATTGCCGGACTACTGAATCCCACCTCAGGTACCATCGAAGTGCTGGGGCACAACCTGACAAAGATCAGCAACTCAAAGAAAACCCGCTTCCGTGGCGAGAGCATCGGCTTCGTTTTCCAACAGTACAACCTGTTGCCTTCACTCAATGCTGCAGAAAATGCAGCCATCCCTCTCATCATCAATGGCTGGGATCATCGCAAGGCGGTGAAGAAAGCGGCGGAGTGTCTCGAACTCGTAGGTATGGGAGCACGAGTCAAGTCGCTACCCAGCCAGCTTTCTGGTGGTCAGCAGCAGCGCGTCGCCATCGCACGCTCGCTGGTGATTGATCCCAAGCTGCTGGTGTGTGATGAACCGACTGCGGCACTCGATGCCAAGTCAGGCCAGACGGTGATGCAACTGTTGCGTGAAGCCGCAGTACAGAAGGATCGGGCTGTGATCGTCGTCACCCACGACAACCGTGTGTTTGGATATGGCGACCGGGTGTGCGAGATGGAAGATGGTTATGTGAAACGGATATATAGCCGCGAGGAGGTGCATCTTATCGGTCACTAGTTCTCCAACAGTCTTCATCCCCAGCTCCGCTTTTCTCAAAACTGGCAGCGAAGCAGGGAACTTACCTCTGCACTCTGTTCCGCTGCCTGCTCGAAGCGGGGCTGGGGATAAGGGCTTCTGGAGTGAATCATGTTCAGTAAGTACGGAATACCACTGATAGCAGCGGGTATGCTGATCTTTGCGATAACCCACGTACTGGGAATGCAGAAAGCTCCACCGAAACTGGAGCCTATCGTTCCGCCAGCACGTTCGCCTTACGGATCGACTGTTGCTGCAGCGGGGCTGGTCGAACCACGGACCGAGAACATCAGCATCGGCGCGGCGGTTCCTGGAGTAGTCTACACCGTTCATGTGAGCGTGGGGCAAAAGGTTGAGAAGGGTGAACCGCTCTTCACTGTTGATAACCGTCATCTCGAAGCTCAGAAGAAGGCTCGTGAAGCAGACCTCCTCAGCGCCCAGGCCCAGCTTTCAAAGTTGATGGCCATGCCTCGCCCGGAAGAGATACCCGTGAAGGAAGCCAAGGTGCGTGAGACCGAAGCGAACATGAGCGATCAGGAACTGATGTGGAAACGAACCAAGGGACTCTACGAAGCAGCCGGGCGCTCTGGGGCGGTAACGGAAGAAGAGTACATACGCCGACGACAAGCTTATGAAATGGCTCAACAGCAAGAGATCGCCGCCAAGGCTGATCTCAAACTCCTCAAAGCAGGTGCCTGGGAAGCTGACAAGATCGTGGCCCGTGCTGCTATCGCCCAGACTGAAGCACAACTGGAGATGGTCAAAACCGAGATCGAACGAACCATCGTGCGGGCTTCCGTATCAGGCGAAGTGCTGCAAGTGAATGTCCGTCCGGGCGAGTACGTCAGCAACATGGCTGGCCAGGGACAATCCCACATCGTCATCGGCAACGTCTCACAGTTGCATGTCAGAGTGGACATCGACGAACACGACATCCCCCGTTTCAAGACTGGCTCCAGCGCCCGTGCCAACCCCCGAGGCGATGCCAAGCAGTTCCACAACCTCAAGTTCGTCCGCATTGAACCCTTCGTCGTTCCCAAACGCTCCCTCACCGGTAGTACCGGCGAACGCATTGATACGAGAGTGTTACAAGTAATCTACGCCGTCGAATCGAGCGAGAAAGATGCCACCCGATTGTATGTTGGGCAGCAGGTGGATGTGTTTATTGACGTGGGGGAGGGAAAGTAGTCTTTCCGTTTCGACGAAATCCGAGTTACAATAACCGTATGCCAGCATTCATCACTGCTATGTCTGATGATACCTTCGTCGAAGTCCCTGCCTGGGTGATCGATAATGCTTCGTTCCTGCGCTGGGCCGAATCGGACGACGCACCCGACAAGGGTAAGATCAGCTATCTACAGGGCACGGTTCGGATAAATCCCGAAATGGAACAGCTCTTTCACAATGAGATCAAGGCAGCCATCACCGAATCGCTGCGTCTCTGGAGTAGAACGCACGGACTTGGCAAGTGCTACACCGATGGCATGGTCTACACCAACGAGGAAGCTGATTTTACTACCGTGCCTGATGGCATCTTTCTCAGCACACCATCGCTGGAAGATGGCTTAGCCGAGTTGGATAAAGGCAAACGTAGCACGAAGATTACCGGCTCTGCTGATATCGTCGTTGAGGTTGTCAGCCGATCATCAGCCCAGAAAGACCTGGTGCAGTTACGTGAGTCCTACCACGATGCTTCTGTTAAAGAGTACTGGGTTGTCGACAGTCGAATGGATGATCCCAAGCTGATGATTCTTGAATGGACCAAGCGAGGCTACCGCTCAGTAAAAGCTGATGACGGCTGGGTTCGATCCAAAGTGCTGGGTGGTAGCTTCAAGCTCATGGTAGATGATGATCAAGTTGAGCTGCTGGTGAAGTAACTAGCCTGCAATCTCCAATTCCTACTGCTTCGCCGGCAGCTTCTGTGCCCGCTTGAGCGACATCAGTACATATGCCGTGCCATAAGAGTAGTGGTAATTGTACAGCGGGTAGTCCCACCAGCTACCATCCTTCTCTTGCAAAGGCAGTAGCACCTTGGCTACTTGTTCCTGGTAGAACGGGCGGTCTTTTTCGGGAAGTGCTTCGATGCACAGTGAGCCATAATAATGGCCATAGAAGAAGAAGTATCCGGCGATCTGGAAGTAGGCTTCGTGAGGCACCGGACGCTTACGACCGATGTCGAGCCAGATGTTGCGTGAATACAGACGATCCAACCAGGTGAAGTGGACTTTATCTGTAATCGTTTTGTCGCCCCACAGTTGTAAGGCCAGATTGCACGCTTGCGAACGCCCCAGGCTACCTGCTGGTCGGTTGATCGGCATCATCGGGCTGTATTTGAGGTATTCGCCGTAAAGGTAGCTGTTGTCTTTCTTGCGTTGCCTCTCGATGGATGCGACTGCTCGCTTGATCAGTTTCTCTGGGGCGTTGATGCCCAGTTCCTTGGCTTCGTGCAAGGCGATGAGTACGGTTGCAGTGATGAAGCTGGTTGCATCGGTGGCAGGCTTCTGTGTTCCCGCTTTGAAGTCGTAGTAGCCCCAGCCACCATCCACTGATTCATACCTGCCAAGCAGTTCGATCTGTTTGGCGATGGCTGCTTCGATCTTCTTCTGGCGTTCCTTATCATTAGGCAACCGCTTGTGCATGCGAACCAGGGCCTTGATGCCATAAGCATGGCCCCAGATGTTATAGATCACATCGGGAGTGTCACGGCGGAGTTCGGGAAGCTTCTCGAAGATCCATTTCTCACCCTGTTCGAGCGATTTGACAGCAGCAGGGTCACCGGTCGCCACTTCACAAAGGGCACACACCACCAGAGCAGTACAGCCACCTCTGTAAGCCAGGTGTGAGGCAGCGGTCGGGGCGTAGATGTTCAAATCCTTGGTGTTACGAGCATTGCCCCAGGAACCATCCTTGTTCTGGTTCTCCAGCAGGTAGGCCACGCCTCGCTTGATGGCATTATCGATTTCACCCGAAGTAGCGGGGTTTTCGACCTTCTTCGGCTTCGGAAGCTCGTCTTTCGTGGTGGTTGCCTCTTTCGAGGCATCCTTCTTCGCTGGTGGATCGTCGTACAGAGGTAGGAAGCAAGCCAGCGTCAGCAGAAGAGTGAAGGACATGCCTGTCCCTTTCAAGAAGAATTCCACCCAGAAGATTCTATATCGGCAGGCCACCAGGTCATTGGCAGACACTAGATATGAGAGGATATTCTGAATTGTCGGTCTGCGTCAAATCCAACGACTTTGCCCATGCTTGCGGCAATCTTTCAGGTATAATCTCTATGCATGTCCATTGAGGTGGCTATGAGCAAGTCTGCATCTCTGCCCCGTATTCGCAGCAAAGCCCGTCCTGCTGATCAACGTCCCCGCCTGGTGGAACGTGAGCTCGAACGCGCTCAACTGCGTATCCGCACCGTTGATAGCCTCTATTCGGTCTGTCTGCTGGTCGGAGGGGTGCTTGCTTACCTGCTTCTCGTTATCGGTCTGGACTATTGGCTTCGCCTCAGTGATGGCGCTCGTCAAGCACTTTGGGCAGTAGCTGGAATTGGTGCCGCAGTATTTATCGGCCTGCGCATCATCTACCCGATGGTACGGCACATCAACCCCTACTACACCGCCCGCATGATCGAGAAAGCTACGCCCGGCAGCAAGAATGGCATCATCAACTGGCTCGATCTACGCGAACAGCAGGTGAATCCGATCATCCGTGATGCCCTCAGCCGCCGAGCTGTACATGAACTTGATTCAGCCAACATGGAAGAGGCCATCCCCACCCGCAATCCAATCCGTACGGGCATCACAGTGGGTGTAGTGCTGCTGGGCCTCATTGCCACCGCCTGGATGCTGCCTGATCAAATTGGTTCACTGTTCCAGCGGGCGATCTTCCCGTTCAAAGCGACCATCATCCCTACACACACTCGGCTTGAAGTCCTCAGCCCGGTGAATGAACCTGTGCCTGAAGTAGATGTCAAAACGCTGGAAGTGAAAGAGATTCCCGTTGAGCGAGGTCAACCGGTCGAGTTCCGGGTCATCACGCATGGCACCATCCCCAATGAAGTCGTGATGGAATCGCAAGCGGCAGGTGATAAGCAACCCGTCGTCAAGCCACTTCGACAAGACAAGAAGGGCGACCCGACCCAGCCTTGGCGTGTTGCCCTCTCCTCCAGCGACATCCCTGTCGATGGCTTCCTCTTCTGGTTCCGTGCCAACGATGGCATCACCCGCAAGTTCAGGCTCATCGTCACTTCGAAGATTCCACCCTCGGTGAGCGATCTGGAAGTGCGATTGACCTATCCCGCCTACACCAAACGCCGCGAAACCGTTCAGGGTCTTGGCCCCATCAAAGCAATCGAAGGCACTCAGGTGGACATCCAGGTCACTGCAGATCGGGCTGCATCTACTGGAGAACTCGAAGTATTGAAAGAAGAGACGGGTGCCGATGGCAAGTCCTTCGAAGAACGCCTGCAAACTGTTAAGCTGGTGCGCCCCGAAGGTTCTGCCGATGACAACAAGCTAGTACTGGCTGAACCACTGAAGCTGACTTCCAAGTTCATCAGCAAAGAAGACAAGAACCAGAAGTTCTTCTACCGGCTGGTACTGGTCAGCCCGGAGAACCTTACTGGCAGTTCCCCCAAGTATCCTCTCGATGTCAGCAGCGATCTTGCCCCACGGGTGTTGATCACCAGAGTCAAAGACAAAGAAGTTAAAAACAACAACGAAGAGTTTGAAATCGAAGCCAACGCCATCGTTCCGGTGGCAGGCAATGCCCACGACGATATCGCTATGGGGCAGGTCAACTTCAAGTTGAAGACCAGCGATGGCCGTGATCTCTTCTTCATTGGCGCAGCACCTTCCGAGAAGAATCTCCAGAAGGCCAATGGTTTCGCACCACCACAGGTCAACTTCCTGCTCACTCTCGACTTGAGCAAGCTGACCTTAGACGACAACCCTGCAACCGCCAAGCCTATTCAGCTCAAGCCAGGCACCATCATCGAAGCTGTCGTCGAAGGAGTAGACACTGCTGAACCCAAGGCGCACTTTGGCACTTCCCAGATGGTCAAACTGCGAGTGAAGGGTGAAGCCAGCGATAAGCAGCGACAGGAACAGGAAAAGCAGGCCAAGGATCAACAGCAGAAGCACGATCAGCAGAAGAAGGAACGCCAGCAGCAGGAACCCCAGGAAGAAGAGAACAAGGAAAAGAATGAAGGCAACGAAGCAAATAAGGAACCAGGCAAGGAGGGTAGCGAGAACAAAGAGCCTAATAAAGATCCAAACAAAAAAGAATCCGGCAAAGAGAACAACAAGACCAACGATAAGAAAGAGCCTGGCAAAGAGAACGAGCCTAAGGACAACAATGACAAAAACACATCGAAGGAATCTGAGAAGAACAAGACAAACAAGAAGGAAGATGTCAGCGCAACCCAGATTGAAGTGATCAGCCCGACGCTGGAAGCAGCACCGACGGTAGATCCCGAAACGCTGCCTATCAGGAACGTCCTCGTGGAGCAGGGCAAAGCCGTCGAGTTCCGCGTGCTCACCACAGGCAAAGTGCCCGAACGAGTCACGTTCGAGTACCAGATTCCCGGCGACAAAGAGATCCGCATCAAGCCGATGAACTCAGGCCGCAAAGGTAACGAGGCTCAGCCCTGGCGCATCGCCTTGACTGCCGAAGAGTTGTTGCCTGATGGCTTCCTCTTCTGGTTCCGGGCAGGCGATGGCGTGACCCGCAAGTTCAAGCTGGTACTCACTGCCCAGCAGGCACCCAAGATCAGCCTCGAGAACCGCCTCACCTTCCCTGCCTACACCAACAAAGCTCCGCAAACCACAGCGGGTGGCGCCATCAAGGGCATCGAAGGCACCCAGGTCAAGATGAACGTCATCGGCGACCGTGCCATCACTACGGGCTACCTCGAAATCTTCCAGGAACTCTCCGAAGCGGAAGGCAGTATTGTTGCTGTCCATCAGCAACTCATCAAGCTCGTTCGCCCCAAGGACGAACAGGCCGATGCCAAGCTGATGCTGACAAACCCACTAGTGCTGGGTGCCAACTTCGTTCCTCGTAACGAGAAGCAGAAGTTCTACGCTCAGTTGTCCGTCGTTAGTGCCGACAACCAGATGGGCAAGTCGCCCCGCTATCCCATACTAGTTACACCAGACAAGATACCTGCCGTCGTCATTCAGAAGGTGATGGGGAAAGAACTGGCCCCCGGGCAGGTCGATTTCGATGTTCAGGCCAATGCCATCGTTCCAGTGCAAGGCATCGCTCAGGACGACATTGCCATCAAGGATGTGACGCTGCGAATCAGGCGAAGTGGCGACAACAAAGAACTGTTCATGATTGATGGGCACCATATCCTCAAGAACCTGCAACGGGCCATCGGAGTGGAGCCACCACCAGCGAACTTTATCTTCACCATTGATCTAGCGAAGCTGACATTCGATAAGGATGCAGCCAACCCACCACCGTTGGTTTTCAAGGTAGGTACCGTGCTGGAAGTACAGGTGGAAGCAGCCGACGGTGCAGAACCGAAGCCGCATGTAGGCAAATCACAGATCATCAAGCTGCACCTCAAGGGCGAAGCGACAAATCTGGAACGGGACGAGCAAGGCAAGAATGCTGCAGAGATGGAAGACCAGAACAAGAAGGAACAGGAGAAGTCGAAGGACAACGAACAGAAGGAAATCGATAAGAACGAGCAAGAGAAGCAGAAGAACCAGAGCGAGCAGGACAAGCAACAGCCTGATGAGTCATCCAACGACAAGAAGGGCGACCAGCCCAACGACAAGAAGGGTGACCAGCCCAACGACAAGAAGGGTGACCAGCCCAACGACAAGAAGGGTGACCAGCCCAACGACAAGAAGGGCGATCAGCCTAACGACAAGAAGGGCGATCAGCCTAACGACAAGAAGGGCGATCAGCCTAACGACAAGAAGGGCGACCAGCCCAACGACAAGAAGGGCGATCAGCCTAACGACAAGAAGGGCGACCAGCCCAACGACAAGAAGGGTGACCAGCCCAACGACAAGAAGGGCGATCAGCCTAACGACAAGAAGGGCGACCAGCCCAACGACAAGAAGGGCGATCAGCCCAACGACAAGAAGGGCGATCAGCCTAACGACAAGAAGGGCGACCAGCCTAACGACAAGAAGGGCGACCAACCCAACGACAAGAAGGGCGACCAGCCTAACGACAAGAAGGGCGACCAGCCCAACGACAAGAAGGGTGACCAGCCCAACGATAAGAAGGGTGACCAGCCCAACGATAAGAAGGGTGACCAGCCCAACGATAAGAAGGGCGACCAGCCTAACGACAAGAAGGGCGACCAGCCTAACGACAAGAAGGGCGACCAGCCCAACGACAAGAAGGGTGACCAGCCCAACGATAAGAAGGGTGAACAGCCTAACGATAAGAAGGGCGACCAGCCTAACGATAAGAAGGGTGAACAACCCAACGATAAGAAGGGCGACCAGCCTAACGATAAGAAGGG
>WBZX01003249.1_pt1 | contig 10472 bp, 12 predicted proteins | sample 5204211 | NCBI WGS metagenome assembly WBZX01 (sample SAMN12344362, study PRJNA552823) | activated sludge metagenome | biome: Activated sludge suspended growth; feature: Nitrification reactor; material: Wastewater; isolation source: activated sludge from nitrification reactor of wastewater...
ATTCCCTAGCCGCAAAAATGGCCGAATGATCCACCACGAAGGCCTTCTTGAACTCGATGCGATCTACCTTTTTGAAACCTCTCCGCGCATTGTTCGCTACCGCGAGCAAATGCCATCGATTCGCTACGCCGATGGTGCTCGCTTGCGGCGCTACACCCCGGATTTCGAAGTAGTACTCGATACCGGGGAGACAATCACCGTTGAGGTGAAAGCAGCCCGTAGCCTCGCCGATGCTGAAATCAGCCACAAGATTGATTGCATCCAAACTTATTACCGGCGTCGTAGCGAAGTATTTGCGGTGCTGACCGAGGAAACTCTCCGTCAGGAGCCTCGACAATCCAACTTGCGTTGGATTTATCACCAAATCCCGCGCATTTCACCTACTGCTGACGCTATCCGGTTTGCCTTGAATGAGGTTCGGCAGGCATTTCCGACTTCACTTCGTCACCTCGTGACGCTACTGGAACCCCGCGCGGTTGATCCGTTCAGCGCCCTGATCGCAGGTTTCTTGCACTGCCGCCTGGATGTTCCCGTTTCCCTCGATACCGAAGTTGAACTGACCAAGGAGGATAGCCATGCGTGGATTTTCACTACGCCCAAACTTGGTTTTTAACTGGGATTCCGCTGCGTTTCGCATCGACCGTCTGCCGCCAGGCGATTCCGTGTTGATCGAACGTGTGGAAGATGGGGAATACAAGATCGTCAAAAAGGATGAGCTTCTCAGGGAGTTTTCAGCGGGGAGGATATCGACGGAGCAGGTAACAGAATCCGTCAGGAAGTCACGAACCTATAGCCGACCAATGGCTGATATCCATGAATCGCTGAGGAACGAGGTGCGGCGTCGTTTGACGTATCTGAGGGCCTTAGAGGCACAGGGTGGCCCCCTATTCACACCGGCGTTCACTCGCCCGATTGCGCTGCAAATTGCTGAGCAAATTGGCGACAAAACCCCGCCTTCGGCCACGACCTTGTACCGATGGCATTGCCTTTATCGCCAGGCAAATGATTCCGCATCCTTGCTACCGCGCTTTGATCGAAGAGGGAGCCGAATGCTTCGCCAGAGTGAGAGAGTGCTTCAACTTGCCGAGGAGGCGATTGAAGAAGCGTTTCTGACTTCGCCAAAGGCTGGCGCGAATGCGGTGCATACCCTCTTGAACGGGAAGATTGATCAAGAGAATGAGCGCCGATTTGGCGATATACCGTTGAAAAAACCCAGTTTGCGGACTGTTTTTCGACTGATGGGACGGTTAGAGCGCTACGACTTGGCGGTTTTGAAGGATGGGAAATCAAGCGCTGACAAGCGTTTTCGGATCAATAAGCAGGGGGTCAAAGTCTCGAACATTTTGGAGCGAGTCGAAGTCGATCACACGCCGTTAGATCTATTTCTGATCTGCGAAAAGAGCTATTTGCCGTTGGGGCGGCCGACCCTGACGATGTTCCTTGATCGCTACAGTCGGATGCCTACTAGTTATTACCTTTCATTTGGTGCCCCGTCGGCTGCCGCTGTGATGGGGGCTTTACGCCATGCGGTTCTGCCTAAGGCCAAGCTGGATCCGGTTATCCCCGGCATGACGATCAAACATGAATGGCCTTGTTACGGTGTTATGGATGTGTTGGTCCTAGATAACGGCCTGGAATTCCACGGCAATGATCTTGAAAGCGTAGCTTTCGATTTAGGTGTTCGCTTGCAGTATTGCCCGAAGCACTCACCGCAGTTCAAAGGTGCTATCGAGCGTCACCTCAAGTCGGCGAATTATGGCTTCGCTCATCAGTTACCTGGAACCAGTATGGCCAGGCTACAGGAACGTGGTGATTACGATCCTGCCAAGCACGCGGTGCTGACCTTGGCCGAGTTCAAGTACGCATTTGAAAAGTGGATTCTCGATATCTACGCCCAAACCATTCATCGCGGCATTGGGATGACGCCGTGGGCGAAGTGGCATGAAGGTCAAAGCCGACGTCCGCTGGTTTTGCCGAGTAGCCTTCATGTGTTTGAACGACGGATAGGCCTGGTCACTGAACGAAGCCTGCGGCGAGATGGCCTATGGCTGAACAACATCCGTTACAGCGGAGAGGTTCTTGCGCCCGTTCTGCGCAAATTCGGTGAAGGGGTGCGGCTTCGCGTTCTCTACAACCACGAGGATTTGGGGGATGTACAGGTTTGGGCGCCCGATTCAGACGAGCCGATTACCGTCCAGGCGGTCGACTACGACTATGCCAAGGGTCTGACGAGTCTTCAGCACGACCTGATTTGCGCAAAGATCCGAGATGAGGGTGCAGCAACAGAGGATCGCCACGCTCGTGAACGAGCGAAATACGAGCTTGCCCAGTCGATTCTAGCGTTGATGGCGAGCCGTAAGCAGCGCAATCGCCGGCAGGCGGCAGCATTGATTGGGCTGACCAGTGCCAATCCATCCAAGGAAGTGGCAAACCACAGCAAGCCAAAGCCCAAGAAAGCAATACGCACTGTCGAACCAGAATCTGACTCCTTGCCGCCGGTGCTGCCTTCCTTCCGCATTTCACGTCAGGAGGCCTTCCGTGGTTAATTTTCTGGCCTATGACCATTTGCTTCGGTTCGAGGAGGAGAACATCCCATTTCCTCCGTTTGTGCTGGCGCTGAATGCCATCGAGGAGCAACTGACGACGTATCGCCAAACTGGCTTGGCGCATCATCTACTGGTGCTGGGCGAAAGTGGGACTGGTAAAACTACGCTTTGCGAATTGCTAACCCAGAAATATCCGCGTCAGGTCTTGGCGGAACGGGATGTCGTACCGGTGCTTCATGTTTCGATACCGGCCGGCGCCACGATTACGAGTGTGGCTTCAGAAATCCTGTTCGCGCTGGGTGACCCGCATCCTAACGTGGGGTCTGTTGCGGCAAAAACTCGCCGGATCACTTTGCTTTGCCGGTCGTGTGGGGTTGAAGTGATTTTGTTCGATGAAGCACAGCATTTACATGACCGAGGGCAGATCGCAACACATTATTTGGTCGGCGATTGGATCAAGCGCCTGATTGATGACTTAGGGATTCCAACGGTGTTCTTGGGATTGCCACAATTGCAGCGATTGTTGATGGTCAATGGTCAGCTACGCCGCAGATTTTCTCGGCGCGTCATGATGGCACTTGGCCAAAATCCCGAGGTCTCGGTTCAATCGGAGTGCCTGCAACTGTTTATCTCGTTGATTGCCTGCTTTCCGGTGCCAATCGACTACGGGGAATATGGCAGCGGCGAGCTCGGCCAACGGCTGTATTTCGCGAGTGACGGCCGGGTGGCCTACATCAAGAAGCTCCTCCATAGTGCCTTGGCGCAAGCGCACTCGGCTCAGCTCGAACGTGTGATGCCACAGGATCTCGAGGAGGCTTTTACTCGGGATATTTGGTGGGAAGGGATCGGCAAGCTCAATCCATTCAATCCGGCCTTCGAGTTTCGGCGTCTGAATCGTGCCGGAGAACCGTTTGAACAGGTAGATCACCGTGGTAGAACTCAGGCTTGAGTCAGCTCTGCCGCTGAATCAATACTTGGTTCGACCGAAACGTTTGCCAGGGGAGGGCCTTTCGGCCTGGTTAAACCGCCATTTCTTGATGAATGGTTTGCCGCTTCCCTGGCGGCTGCGTAGCCATATTATCTTGAGCTACCGGCATCGCCGAGAGCCGGAACCACGTGTTGAATTGCTCGAACGAATCAATGATCTGCTACCGGTAGAGGCACGAGTACAGCCGGAAAGCTGGGTTGCCTGGTGTTTTGAGCAGCAGCCAAGGAACGCGGCAGATTGGCAAAGCAGCTCGCGCCAATACTATCCACACGGCTTTTGTCCCGAGTGCCTTCGTGAATGGGGGTATTTCCTGGAGCTCTGGGAAATACCTGGTGTCTCGGCCTGTCCGCGACATGGGGGCAAGCTGCTGTTGGCGTGTCCAGCCTGCGGTCACGATACCGGGGAATGGCAATGGGTCGATGGCCGTTACCAGTGCCAGTGCGGCCTGCCGTTGGAAGATTTTACCGTCGAACCGGCTGATCGCTTTTCGATGGCATGGGCCCGGAAAATTGCCACGCATCCAAGGATTACACTGCCGCAGGGCTATTCCTTTGCTGGTCTTCCTCCAGAAGCGGCTTTGCCACAGGCACTCCAACTGATGCGGGTAATGGGTAGCTTGAAGCTTGGTTCCCATGGCCGCTTGGATGAATATCGGCTTTTCTTCGATTGGCCGACTTATCCGAGGACGCTACTCCGCCGGTTGGTACGTCGGGTGTTCGCCAATGACGAGCGGCCAACAAAGCTACTTACCGGGAAGGGAAGTCTCGCCTATCCGATATGCCAGCTCCTCGCGAAGCTTCGCCTACGAAAAGCGCCGTTGCTCGAAGCGCTTTTGCGGGTGGAGCTCAGCCACTATTGCCTTTTCGTGTTCGGGGACGCCGTTCTTTTCGTCAATTCGAAGATATATCCGGAGGGTGCCGCGCCTTTGAGGCAAAAATTCGCGTCTTGGTGGGGTGAGACCAATTGGGATGAATTTGTTGAAGCAGGCCAAGTAACCACCTTCTATCGCTACCCGTGTCGGTTTCATCGCCCCTTGGTGATCGGGATCATGCTGACGCTACTTGGGATGGCGGATCGCTGTTTTCCGGTTGCTCTGCTCAATTCTCTTCAACACCACTGGGTTCCTTCACTAGCGCTTCGCGAGGGCTGCAACCCAGATCTTTTGATCGATGGGATCGTGCGAGAACTCTATGGCTTGCCTTTGGAGCAATTGCGGGGTGTAGCCGAGGGACTTAGCCGGCTCAACGGGGGGAGTCTCGTTGGATACGATTGAGGAAGCCGGTACTCCTCCCCGTCGATTGCTTGTTCGTCCGTTACCGTATCCGGATGAGGCGATCACGGGGTATTTGGTCAGGCTGGCTGAGTCGAATGGGTTCTTCGGTCTGAGAGAGCTTTTCCGATACGTCGTCGAACTTGGAGAAGGGGATTGCAAACGCGGGGTCGCTTTGGCAACCGGTTTGTCGCAGGAGACCATTGAAAGCCTTGTAGGCCTCTATCCTTCTTACTGGGAGACATCCGGCAATCTAGCTGGGCTAGCCGTCCAGGACTTCAATCAGCAGACGCTACGGTGGTGTCCGAGTTGTCTTCTTGAGGCACCTTATCTTCGAAAATTCTGGACGCTTAAGCTGGTCTGCCATTGCGAGCGGCACCAGACGAAGCTCCTGGAGCGTTGTCCTGCCTGTGGTGCTGCTCAATCCCCGTCAAGGTCTAATTTACGGTCGTGCCAATGCGGAGAACGTATTTCCGTCGCCGATGGGTTGCTTGCCCCAACAATATCGGAGACAAAGCTGTTGGGTCGATTGCATTTTGCTTTCGATGGTGCGCACGGACATGGGCCCTTCGAACAACTCAACCCAAGCGCTTGGGTACGGCTGATCCGGTATTTTGGGCAGTTCGAAGATGGCCGAGAGCCAGATCGACCGGGGCAGCTTGGGAATTTACATGACCTCGATGTAGCTGGGAGGGTGTTTTCTCGGGCCGCAGTGTTACTGAATGACTGGCCAGCCAACTTCAATCGCTTACTCGAATCAACCCTGAAAAACAGGCCCGTGTCGCCTAGTCTGCGGAAGAGTTTCGGCCGTCTGTACCGGCTCATCTATCGGGATTTGGCCGACCCGAGCTTTGGGTTCGTGCGTGAAGCGTTCGAGGCATTCATCAATGACTCTTGGTGGGGCACGGTGTGTCGACGCCATCGGCGCCTCTCTGCTGCTGTTCAAACACAGCATCCCCGCCTGACGCTACGCCAAGCGGCGGACTCTATCGGCATCGGCAAGAAGACCTTGAAACACCTCGTTGAGGCTTCCGTCATTGAGGCCACGGAGTCAAAAACAACTAACGGAAGGACGCTAGCAACGGTTCATCAAGCGCAGCTAGATCTCCTTGGTGACTTGGCTGCTTCGGCGATGATTTTGAAGGATACTGCGGCGGCACTGGCGTTACCAGAACGTCGCTTGCGCGAATTGATCGAGGCAGGGGTAATCAGGCCTTTGTTGCATCGGAAGGAGGCCAAGGCATCGCGATGGCTGATCTCAATGAGCGAAGTTGGCATGCTGAACCAACTACCTGGCTTGGAGCGCGGGGAGGGCGTGACGATCAAGCAAGTGTTGAAGAACTGGCGCTTGAAGCCTGGCGAATTTCCGGATTTAGTTCGTGCAATTCTCAACGGTTCTGTTGAACTGCTGCAAACTGACCAGCAATCCGCGTTCGGCGACCGGATGTGCTGCAGAGCATCCCTTACCACGTGGCGGCAGTTGGCAGTGGGAGCGAATCAGACACTATCGGTTGAGCAGGCTGCCAAGATCTTGGGGGTAAAGCAGCAAGTGGCCTACGCCTTGGTGCATTCGGAGCTGATTCGGACGGATCGAAGGCAGAAGCCAATCCAAATTGGCCGAGATGCGCTTGAGACCTTTCAGCGGGAATATGTATCCTTGGCGGAGCTTGCGAGAGTGCATCGAATGTCACCTCGCCGGTTATTGCTCGAAATGGATTGCCGCCCGGTGTGTGGCCCAGCAGTTGATGGCTGTCGGCAATACTTTATCCGACGCTTCAACGTAACAGCGTAGGTCAAACGTCACGTGCGATGAATAATCAGCCAGTTGTTCTGTAAATCAGGCCTAAAAATCGCAACCAGCGAGTCAAAACGTGACGGATGACCTACGGGGATACTTCGTCTCATACAGCGAGTACAAAAGACTAAGTCTTGGTGCTGTTGAGAGAACAAATTGCTACTAGTCGTTATTGTATGTAATCAGTTTAATAGTGTTTAGACGAATAGACATTGCTTGCTCACTTACACAAAATGCATTCGCTAGCAATGAAACATCGAATTCGTCTGAGATGTCTAGTTGGCGACTATCAATGTAAGTTCTCAAAAGGGCTTCTGGCATTAGCAAAGCTGCGGCAAAAATATTGGCTTGGCGCTCATGGTCGATTGTAGTCGTAGAGTTTGGAGCTGAGTAAGCATTACTGCTTGCTGTTCCAATGCGATTGTAAACAGCAAGTTTGTTGTCTACAAAAAGCTGGTCTCCATCTTTGTGATGGAGGCAAAGATGGCCAATCTCATGAGCAATTGTGAAGCGCTGCCGATTCAGGTGGTGATTTTTGTTAACCACAATATGCTTAGTACCTTCGGTAATAACAAGCATTCCAGAAACCTCGTCCTCTAGAGGTTCCCGGTGAATAGTTGCACCTAGATAATCAGACAGTTTTTCCAAGTCTACAGGGACACTGAATAATCCATATTTAACTAGCAAGTCGCTAGGATCCTTTGGAATATTTTGGGATTTCATGAGTGACCTTTGTCTGTGGATTTCGAAGAGATGATGCTCTGAATAATTTGCGCTGCTAACGGGGTTACCTTGGCAGAAGAGTCGCCAACATTAACTTCGTGAAATGCAGATTCATCTTCTTGAACTTCTGATAATGCAGGTAAAACAGACGATATATCGACCTTAAATACTTCGCACAATTTATAAAGGACATGCAAGGGAACTTTTTGGTTACCTTTTTCAATATTCGTAATTGATGTCCTCTCTAAACCCACCTTTGCGGCCAGTTCAGCTTGAGTAAATCGAGAATTGCCGTCCTCGCCTTCGCGTAATTTCTTAAGGCGCGCACCAAGTACCTGATAGAGCCTTTCGTCCGAAATCATAGATGGTTTAAGCCCCGTAACGTTACGTTAAGTATAACGAAGAAACGCAGGTTTGTCAATAATATTGACTATGTTGTTGGCATATCGGCGTCTTGCTTGAGTTGGACAGTACGATAGGCATTAGTTCCCTACAATCCATGCCCTTGTATCGCATCGGCCAGCAATAAGGTTGGTAATATTGACATTGATGTTGGCAAAAAGTGTTGCGCCAGTGTTCTGTGTACGCTATGGTCCACCTGCCGTATATGTCGGTGGGCGGAAAAATGCTCAAGGCTCCTCTGGAGCTGCAGCTTGTTCTGCTCAAGTTAAATGCACTAAAGAAAGGAAGTAACTATGGCGACAAATCCGCCGAGCGGTGATAGTCATCGCAACGGGGCTGTTCGGGAACGCAGCCAAACGCAGACGCCGTCAGGGCATTGGGTTAAGCGTGATTCCAATACCGGGCGCTTCATGGATGTAAAGACCAGCGACAAGTCCCCGTTCAAGGGCGTTCGCAAGGAAAAGTAAGAGCAGCCGAGGCCGCGTAACTCAGAAGGGAGGTTCCATGGCATTGAGCCAATAGAAAAGGGCAAGCTCGAAAGCTTGCCCTCGGGTGAACTCAGCGTAACGCCAAGCTCGGGATTTGGCGATTGCGAGTTTCGTTATGCTGCGCCCGTTAGTCAAGTCTTTTGCACAGTTTTTTTGCGGTTTCGCCATGGGTGGCGTTGCCGAAAGACAATTTCGATTAACGAAAGGAGCGGCTATGCCAGCTCAAAAAGTTAGTATCACCGTTGACCGGCAAGCCCGGTCAATCAAACCTGGTGCTGCACGTGGCCAGGATCTCATCAGCCTCGCTAATCTTGGTCAAGACGAGCAACTTCTGCTCGAAGTGGCTGGCGATGTCGATATTCCGCTGTCCCCGGAAGACGTGATCTTCATTCGCGGGGGAGAGCAATTCAGCATCGGCGACGGAACGCCTGTGGTTGCCGACAACCCCCGTGTTCGCAAGCCCCTAAAGCTGGTGCTGAACGATGTGCAGTTGCCCGAAGGCCAGGAATCGCACCACGCCAAGCTGACTTGCGCTGAATTGAAGGCCTTGGTTGGTGGTGGCGACGTCGACCTCTGGGCGGACCTCGATGGTATTGCCGACGAGATCATTGGAGACAATGATCGGGTTGTCCTGCAAGTTCAGGACCGTTTTTTCACCGTACCCCGTGAAGAAGACCGGTTCTACGAGGTTACGGTGATCCTTGATGGTGAAGATCGCCCTCGTCGCTTTCCGGCCATGATGACGGTTCAGGAGGCTATGCGTCGCAGTCTTCCTCCTGCTGACCGCCCGAAAGTCGCCGATTTCGAGATGGTGGATCGTGACGTTGGCACGGCTGCTTTGAATGCCAGTTCCACTCTCAAGGCAGCCGGGGTTCGCGACGGTCACGTCCTGTCTATCACCAAGAAAAATGGTGGTGGCGGATGAGCGCGGCGGCCATCGTGCATCCGAAGCTGGCCAAAGCCAGCTTTGAGAAGGCGATTCGGCCGCTACTTACCGCACCAGGGAAATACGAGAAGGCTGGGGTCAAGTTTCTGGCCTTCTCGTTCCCTTATCTCGATGTTGAACTGGATTGGCATCTCCACCAAACCAAGATTCAGCTTCGCGTAGACGGTACGGATTTTCCGTACCGGCCGGTAGGTGGTTGGTGGATCGACGCTAACGGCGCTCCGTTGCTGCAAGGTTCCCAAAATGTTCCCGCAGGCTACGGTTTTCATACGGCGGATCAGGATAACAAACCCCGGTGCTGGTTTTGTTTCAGAGGCTGGCGGGATTACCACGATCATGCCGGTCATCAGGATATTTCCTGGGCATCGATTCGTCGTGATCCGCGATACAGCATCCTGCAGTTGGTGATGCAGCTGATGACGGACCTGAACGGAATGGGGGTAGGCAAGGTATGAAATATCTGAATTGGATCATTCCTCAACAGGTACTCGCGGAGACCCAGCAAGCTTTTCTGCGTGGCCAGCATGAGGTGTTTGTGATCTGGACAGCGGCTCGTCTGAAAGCAGATCAGGGTGGTAGCGCAGAAATTACCCGCTGCATCGTGCCTGAGCAAAAGCCAGGTGTGTCACAGCACGGTGTCTGGGTCCATATCGCCGGCCAAGAGCTTCAACGGATTCAACTGGATAACTATCAACGTAAGGAACGGAGCATCGTCCAGTTGCATACCCATCCTGGTGCTGATGTCCGGATGTCGAAACTCGACCGCGAATGGGAGGTGGTTCGCCATGTCGGGGCTCTCAGCATCATTGTTCCGCATTACTGCCGACAAGGCCTGAAAGGCTTTAAAGGTGTGAATGTTTATGAGCGTGAAGAAGAGGATTGGCGGCTCTGGTCATCCCACGAAGTCGCAGAAAGGTTGGTGGTGTCGTGAGCGCAGCTAGTGAAAAAAACGCCCAGGCTCTCAAAGCCTTGTTCGGCGACGCGGCATTGGCGAATCAGCTGGGCTCGACGCGAATTGCGGTGGTCACTTCTTCCGAACAAATGCCGCAATCCGGAGTGCTGCTGGCAGATGTGTTGGCTGATGTTCTTGGACGGCTTTGGCCGAACATTGACTTCTCGGGGTCGTGTGCAGAACGGCAGTTGATGGTGGCTACCGACGCCGCTCGGTCGGGAGGTGCCCCATTGGAAGGCAATGCTCCCAACTTAAGCCGCCTTATATGCCAAATGCTGATGCGGCTTGACGCGTCGTGGCCTGGGAAAACTTCGCTCGGGCTGGATGTGGCAGCGGGCGTGTGAGATGGCGTCGAGCACGGT
>WBZX01003251.1_pt1 | contig 10469 bp, 9 predicted proteins | sample 5204211 | NCBI WGS metagenome assembly WBZX01 (sample SAMN12344362, study PRJNA552823) | activated sludge metagenome | biome: Activated sludge suspended growth; feature: Nitrification reactor; material: Wastewater; isolation source: activated sludge from nitrification reactor of wastewater treatment...
CGACGTCCGCCTCCGGCGCGTCCCCGTCCGGCCGCGGGTGGGCGTCCAGGTCCTCGTGCGGGCGCGCCAGGAAATGCCTCCTCCGCCTGTTGCGCGCGGCGTTCCGCACCATCCCGGACAGCACGCCTCCCCACTCCTCGGGGTCGGCCGGGAGCGCGCTCGCCTGCGCCACCGTCAGCAGCGCACACAGCCCCTCTTGCACGCAGTCCACGGCGTCCTCCGCCGTCACCCCCTCTCTCCGCGCGAGGGCCGCGAGCTGCCCGCGCCGCTCCCGCGCGAGCTCCGAGATCCTGTCGAGGACGTCGTCCGTTTCGTCGCCGGTGCGCATGGTCCTCCGGGTGAGGTGTCGACCCGCCGCGACATTACAGCACGAAAGAACGTAATCGCACGGCCCGTCGCCACCTCTCTTCGCATGGAACCTCTCACCACCCCCACCGTCGCCAGCTCCTCCGCCCCTTCCATCCCGACAGTCACCGAGCAGACGTTCGAGGCCGAGGTCCTCCAGGCCAACGTCCCTGTCCTCGTCGACTTCTCGACGGCGTGGTGCGGCCCGTGCCGCCTCCTCAAGCCCATCCTCCAGGACGTGGCGCGCGGCAGCGCCGGCCGCGTCAAGGTGGTGATGATCGACGGCGACGACAGCGCGGCCCTCGCCGCCCGCCTCCGCGTCCGCGCTTTCCCGACGATCGTGGCCTTTTCGGGCGGCGCCGAGATCGCCCGTCACGTCGGCCTCACCCGCAAAGAAAAGCTCCTGGAGCTCCTCGACCGTGCCTGAAAGCGGGCCAGTGAGCCCGGCACCCTCGGGTGCCGTGGGGCCGACAGGCTCGCGGCCCCGAGGCGGCATCCAAATTCTGCTTCAGACGTCCCGGAAGACGGCGCCCTTCAGCTCCACGAACTGGGTCTTCGGGAACGCCTTCGCGCACGTCTCCAGCTGCCAGTCGCCCTTGAAGAGCACGACAGGCTGGTTGTGCACGTCGAGCGCGCCGTAGCCGAACAGCTTGCCCTCCAGCTCGGCCAGCGGCAGCGGCTCGCCCTCCACCCACCGCGCCAGCTTGAAGCTCAGGCGATCGAAGCGGACCTTCACGCTGTACTCGTTCTCCAGCCGATCCTCGACCACGTCGAACTGGAGCTCGCCGACGGCGCCGACGATGGACTCGCCCTCTCGCCCCTCCGGCGGCCGGAAGAGCTGGATCGAGCCCTCCTGCGCGAGCTGCTCCAGCCCTTTCTTGAGCTGCTTTCGCTTGAGGTGGTCAATCATCATCACCCGTGCAAAATGCTCCGGCGGAAACTGGGGCAGCGGCGGATAGTGGATGTTGGGGCCGGACGTGATCGTGTCGCCGATGAGGAAGATCCCCGGATCGAAGACGCCGATGATGTCGCCGGCATACCCGTCCTCCACGAGAGTCCGCTCCTGCGCCAGGAACTGCACCGGGTTGGTGAGGCGGATGTCGCGGCCGAGGCGGACGTGCTTCACCTTCATCCCGCGCTCGTAGCGGCCCGAGCAGACGCGCATGAACGCCACGCGGTCGCGGTGCGCGCGGTCCATGTTCGCCTGGATCTTGAAGACGAACGCCGTGAACCGCTCGTCCTGGGGCTCGATCACGCCCTTGTCGGAGTCGCGCCCCGCCGGCATCGGCATCATCTCGACGAACGACGAGAGGAACTGGGGCAGACCGAAGTTGTTGATCGCGCTCCCGAAGAACATCGGAGAGACCTGGCCGTGCTTGAATTTCTCCTGATCGAGCGCGTCCCCGGCCGAGTCGAGCAGCTCCACCTCCTCGCGGAGGCGCTTCACGTCGTCGGGCTCGAGCATCTCGTCGATGCGCGGATCGTTCAGGTTCATGGCCTCCATCGGCGCGATCTCCGCGCCGTGCGCCGTCTGCTCGAAGAGGAAGACCTTGTGGAGCTTGCGGTGGTAGACGCCGCGGAACTGGGCGCCGCGGAACACAGGCCACGTGATGGGGTACACGCCGATGCCGAGCACCTCCTCGACCTCGCCGATGAGATCGAACGGGTCGCGGCCGGGCCTGTCCATCTTGTTCACGAAGGTGAAGATGGGCATCTTGCGGAGCTTGCAGACGCGGAACAGCTTCTTGGTCTGCGCCTCGACGCCCTTCGCGCAGTCCAGCAGCATGATGGCGGCGTCCGTCGCCATGAGCGCGCGGTACGTGTCCTCGCTGAAGTCCGCGTGACCGGGCGTGTCGACGAGCGAGAGCATGCGGCCGTCGTAGGGGAACTGGAGCACCGACGACTGGATCGAGATGCCGCGCTCGCGCTCCATCTCCATGTAGTCGCTGACGGTGTGCGCGCGCTGCCGCTTGGCGCGGACGGCCCCGGCGAGCTGGATCGCCCCGCCGTAGAGCAGGAGCTTCTCGGTGAGCGTCGTCTTGCCGGCGTCGGGGTGGGAGATGATCGAGAACGTCTTGCGGCGCGCGATCTCGCGTTCGAGCTCTTGGGGGGTCACGTCGGTCGGCGCGATATAGCAAAGATCGCGGGCGTTGCGTGGCTCGGCGAAAAATCGGGCGGGGGATGTTATAAGGCCCGGCCATGTTCGACGCTGCGCAGACGGTGTACGCGAAGGCTCTGGGCGACATCCAGGAGGCCGGCCTGTGGAAGGAGGAGCGCAAGCTCACCACGCCGCAGGGGGCCGTCATCCGCACCACGGCGGGGCAGGAGGTGCTGAACTTCTGCGCCAACAACTACCTCGGCCTGTCGAGCCACCCGACCGTGATCGCCGCCGCCAAGCGCGCGATCGACACGCACGGCTTCGGCCTCTCGTCGGTGCGCTTCATCTGCGGCACGCAGGACCTCCACAAGGAGCTGGAGGCCAAGGCGTCGGCCTTCTTCGGCACGGAGGACACGATCCTCTACTCGTCCTGCTTCGACGCGAACGGCGGCCTCTTCGAGACGCTGCTCGGCGAGGAGGACGCGATCATCTCCGACGCGCTCAACCACGCCTCGATCATCGACGGCATCCGCCTCTGCAAGGCCGATCGCCACCGCTACCCCAACGGCGACATGAACGCGCTCGAGGACGCGCTCAAGAAGACGCAGGACAAGCGCCTTCGCATGGTCGCGACCGACGGCGTCTTCTCGATGGATGGCTATCTGGCCAAGCTCGACACGATCTGCGATCTGGCCGAGAAATACGGCGCGATGGTGATGGTCGACGACTCGCACGCGACGGGCTTCATGGGCAAGACGGGCCGCGGGACGCCGGAGGAGCTCGGGGTGATGAAGCGCATCGACGTGATGACGTCCACGCTCGGGAAGGCCCTCGGCGGCGCGAGCGGCGGCTTCACGACGGGGCGGGCCGCGGCGATCGCGCTGCTCCGGCAGAGGTCGCGCCCGTACCTGTTCTCGAACACGCTGCCTCCGGCCATCTGCGGGGCGAGCGTCGCCGTCTTCGATCTCCTGTCCTCGACGACGGAGCTGCGGGACAAGCTCATGGCGAACACGAGGCGCTTCCGCGAGGGGATGACGGCGGCGGGCTTCTCCATCAAGCCCGGGATCCACCCCATCGCGCCGCTGATGCTGGGCGACGCGCGGCTCGCGAACGAGATGGCCAAGGCGATGCTGGCCGAGGGGATCTACGTGATCGGCTTCTCCTTCCCCGTGGTGCCCAAAGGCGAGGCGCGCATCCGCGTGCAGCTCTCGGCGGCGCACGAGCCGGAGCACATCGACCGCGCGATCGCGGCGTTCACCAAGGTGGGCCGAGCGCTGGGCGTGCTCGCGCAGGCCTGAGCGTCGATTTCGCTCCGCCTAACTTCTCTTCGAAACAGTCAGTCTCTGGAGCGCGGACATGAGGAAATTCATCGGCTACGTGGTGAGCTTCGCCGTGGTGATGACCGTCGGCTGCACCGTCAAGGTCAACGGCGAGGTGCACAAGTTCGGCCTGACAGGGGAGGAGACACCCCCCGAGAAGAAGGACGGCGACAAGAAGGACGGCGACGCGCTGAGCCCCGACGAGCTCGCGGCCCAGCTCGCCGCCGGCACGACGCCGACGGGATCGACAGTCACGCTCAAGAGCGATTTCACGCCGAACCCGTCCGCGCAAGGTCCCTTTTCGAGCAAGGCCGAAGTGAGCATCTCCGGCCAGCCGCACGGCATCTCCAACTGCTCGGGCTACGTGGGCGAGTCGCCCGCCGCCACCATCAAGTTCACCAGCGCGATGAAGAACACGCGCATCTCCGCGCCGGGCGCCGCGCTCATCGTGGCCGAGTTCGGGGACCGCAAGTACATCTGCGACGAGGGCGGCTACAACAACGACGCTCCGAGCGTCATGCTCAACCCGGAGTGGCCGGCGGACGACATCAAGATCTTCGTCGGCGGCCGCAAGGACCAGACGTACAACTTCCAGCTCAAGGTCGAGGACGAGACCCGCCCGATTGACATCCTCTGGAAGGGCAAGGTCAAGACCATCGACATGGCCGAGATCCCCAAGGAGCCTGTCGTCGTCTCCGAGCTGACCACCAAGGACACAGGGGTGAAGGGGCGCTGCGGCGACAGCTACTTCCGCGAGACGCCGGATCTGGCCTTCTCGCTCAAGCGGCCCCTCGGCGACATCTCCATCGACGTGCGCGCCGCCAAGCCCATCGACGTCGAGATCGTCGGCCCGCTCACCGACGACGGCCGGAAGATCCCGTCGCACTGCATGAACGACGACAGGTACAGCTTCGGCCGCATGGAGGCGGGGATCTACGGCGTTCGCATCGGGACCAGGACGCCCGGGGCGGAGGTGCTCTACCACGTCGTCGTGCGCGGCAAGGAGACCAAGATGAACCCTGTCCTCCCGCCGGCGAAGTTCGTGGACGAGGCGACCGTCGACGAGAGCGTGATCACCTGGCATTTCCCGCAGCTCCTGCCGCAGGACACGCACAGTGACCCCAACCGAGAGGCCCTGTTCCTCACCACGCCCAAGCCTGTCTTCGTGTTCCCCAAGTTCAACATGGACAAGTCCGTGGCCGACGCGCTGGGCGGCGGCTCCGACAAGTCCAAGAACGAGTATCCCAAGGAGAACGAGCCTCTCCTCCTCATCGACAGGAACGGCCACGTCATGGGCGCGGACGGCGCCGAGTTCCGCGTCACGATGAAGGACCTCCAGGCCGACCCCGGCGGCGCCGTCGCCGTCCCCGCGGCGCCCCGCAACACCGCGCTGTCGTTCGAGGCCGCGCTCGCCGCGAAGGGCCCCGAGGACGCGAAGGCCGTCGCCGCGTGGGAGAAGGCGCAGAAGGCCGAGCAGACCTGTCACGACAGGCAGAACTCGTCCGTCGAGGGCGGCTTCGAGAACGCCTGTGCCGGCATGGAAAAGGCCACCGACAGGGCCAAAGAGGCCCTCGAAAAGGAGCTGACGAAGAACCGCGTCGCCCGCCGGGCCGCCAGCCTCGCCAAGCTCAAGACGCGCCTGGAGACGCTCTTCAAGAAATAGGCGGACCGGGGGGGACGGGCGCCGACGGGCTACGCCCCGCGGGCCTTGCGGAGCTTGAACGGACCGGCCTTGTGCACCTTGCCGGGGAGAGCGCGGCCGATCACCTGCTCGGCGATGTTCCCCGCCTCCAGGAGAGCGTCCAGATCCACCCCGCTCTCGATCCCCATCCCGTTCAGCAGATAGACGAGATCCTCCGTCGCCACGTTCCCCGCCGCGCCCGGCGCGTACGGACAACCCCCCACGCCGGCCACCGCAGAGTCGAAGTCCCGCACCCCGAGCTGGAGCCCCGTCAGGATGTTCGCGAGCGCCGTCCCGCGCGTGTCGTGCAGGTGGAGCGCGATCTGCGACAGCGGCATCTCGTCCCGGAACATGCGCACGATGGTGTCTGTCTGGCGCGGAGTCCCGACGCCGATCGTGTCCGCGATCGACACCTGGTAACACCCCAGCGCCACGAGCCGCTTCGAGATCGACAGCGCCTTCTTGGGGTCCACGTTGCCCTCGTACGGACAGCCCCACACCGTCGACAGATAGGCCCTCACGGCGAGCCCCTTCTCGCGGGCGGGCGGGACGATCTCCTCGAACACGGCCAGCGTGTCGTCGATCGTCTTGTTGATGTTCATCTTGTTGTGCGTCTCGCTGGAGCTGAGAAACACGGCGATCTCGGTGAGCCCGGCGGCGAGCGCCCGCTCCAGCCCCTTCGCGTTCGGGCACAGCGCGCCGAACGTCACCCCGGGAGGCGGCCTGTATTCCCGCGCCAGCTCCTCCGCGTCCGCGAGCTGCGGCACCCACTTGGGCGACACGAAGCTCGTGATCTCGATCCGCCGAAGGCCGGCCTTGATCAGCCCGTCGAGGAGGCGCTTCTTGCCCTCCAGCGAGATCATCGCGGCCTCGTTCTGCAGGCCGTCGCGCGGGCTCACCTCGTAGATGGACACCGCGTCCGGCGCCCTGGCGAAGAGGTCGTTGTCGGGAGCGGTCGCCATCGTCTCTCCGGATCCTACCATGGCCGCCCTCGCTCCTTCACTGCGCGGTCACGAGCCGCGGCGGCCGCGACGGCGTCTTCCGCGTCGACAGCGGCACCGCGTAGTCCCCGGAGAAGCACGCGTGGCAGTGCGACGCGACGGGGTTCGCGAGCACCGGCAGCTTCGCCTGCACGCGCGTCTCCGAGACGGCCCCGGCGAGCCCGTCCAGCGTCAGGTAGCCGAGCGAGTCCGCCGCGAGGTACTCCCGCGTCTGCTCGATGGTGCAGTTCGCCGCGATGAGCTCCGCCTGCGTCGGCGTGTCGATCCCGTAGTAGCAAGGCCACCGCGTCGGCGGGCTGGAGATGCGCACGTGCACCTCCCGCGCCCCGGCGTCGCGGATCATCTTCACGATCTTGCGGCTCGTCGTCCCGCGCACGATCGAGTCGTCCACGATCACGACACGCTTGCCCTCGATCACCGCGCGGTTGGGGCTCAGCTTCAGCCGCACCCCGAAGTGCCGGATCGACTGCTGCGGCTCGATGAACGTGCGCCCCACGTAGTGGCTGCGGATCAGCCCCATCTCGAAGGGCAGCCCCGACGCCCGCGCGAACCCCACGGCCGCCGGCACGCCCGAGTCCGGCACCGGGATCACCACGGCGTCGTCGCCCGTGGCGCCGAGGAGCGGCTGCTCCTCCGCGAGCTTGCGCCCGAGCGCCTTCCGCACCTCGTACACGCTCGCGCCGTTGAGCTGCGAGTCCGGCCGCGCGAAGTACACGTACTCGAAGATGCAAGGCTTCGCGGGCTTCGCGCCGAAGGGGAACGTGCTCTTCAGCCCCTCGTCGGACGCGATCAGCACCTCGCCCGGCGCGAGGTCGCGGACGTACTGCGCGCCGATCAGCTCGAACGCCGTCGGCTCGCTCGCGAACACGTGCGCGATGCCCCCGCGGTGCGCGAGCGCGCCCAGGCACAGCGGCCGGAACCCGTACGGATCCCGCGCCGCGACGAGCTCGCGCTCCGTGAGGAACAGGATCGAGTACGCGCCCTCCACGTGCCCGAGCGCGTCCGAGATGCGGTCCTCCACGTCCATGTGCGTGCTCATCGCGATGAGGTGGACGATGACCTCCGTGTCGCTCGTGCTCTGGAAGATCGACCCGCGCGCCTCCAGCCGCTCCCGCACCGCCTCGTAGTTGGTGAGGTTGCCGTTGTGCGCGAGCGCGATGGATCCGCGCGCGTAGTCGACGGCGAACGGCTGCGCGTTCTTGATGTGCGAGCCGCCCGCGGTGGAGTACCGCACGTGCCCGATCGCGCGATCGCCCGGGAGCGCCGCGAGATCACGCGGCGTGAACCCCGCCTGCACGAGCCCCATCGCGCGGTGGGCGAACACCTTCTCTCCGTCGCTCGACACGATGCCGGCCGCCTCCTGCCCGCGGTGCTGGAGCGCGTGAAGACCGAGGTACGCCATGTTGGCCGCTTCCGGATGGCCGAAGATCCCGAACACACCGCACATGCGGCCTTCTTACCCCGACTTCGCCAGCGTTGCTCGCCGGCCTCGCGGTTTTCCGGATCCCCCGTGAAACGCCGCTCCGGACGCCCCACCCGCGGGGCGTGGATCCGCGCCTCGCGGCGGCGCCGTCCTCGGTTCACCACCGCGCCCCCGAGGCGCGGATCCGCGCTTCACCGTCGCGCCGTCTTCCGCTCACCGCGGCGTTCGACTACGCCCCCTTCGGCCCGAACATGGTCGAGTACGACTCCAAGAACTGGCTCTCCGTGCTCTCGCGCATGCGCGGCTCCGTGCTGCCGGCGCTGCTGCCCCGCCTCCTCCTTTGCGCCGCGATCGGCGCCGGCGCGGCGTGGCTCTTCGTGAGCTACGGCTTCAAGCTCCCGTCGATCGCGCACACGCTCGTGGGCGTCGCGCTCGGCCTGCTCCTCGTCTTCCGCACCAACGCCTCGTACGACAGGTACTGGGAGGGCCGGCGCCTCCTCGGCGGCTTCGTGAACCGCTCGCGCGACCTCGCGCGCCAGGCCGCCGCGTACATCGACGACAGCGCCGACGGCCTCGCCGAGCGCCGCGAGATCGCGCGCCTCCTCTCCGTCTTCTTCGCGCTCCTCCGCCAGTACCTCCGCAAGGAGCGCGACCTCGATCAGCTCGGCGCCCCGCTCTCCGCCGACGAGCGCGCGGCCCTGGAGCCGCTGCCCGTGCGCCCGACGCTCGCCAGCGTGTGGCTCACGCGCGTCCTCGCGAAGAGCGCGCGCGCCGGCCGCCTCTCTGCCGAGAAGCTCCACCTCATGGACGCGAACCTCACGCAGCTCGTCGACGTGTGGGGCGGCGCCGAGCGCATCCTGAAGACGCCGATCCCCTTCGCCTACGCGCAGCACATCAAGAGCTTCCTGATGCTCTTCTGCTTCACCGCGCCGTTCGCGATGGTCGAGCAGATGCGCTGGTACACCCCGATCGCCTCCGCGGTGCTCGCGTTCGGCATGTTCGGCATCGACGAGATCGGCGTCGAGATCGAGGACCCCTTCGGCTACGACCCGAACGACCTCCCCCTCGACGCGATCGGCCAGCGCCTCACCGACGACACCAAGTCGATGACCTCCGCCTGACGCCGCGAAGCGCAGAGCGAGATCGCAGAGCGAGATCGCAGAGCGCGTGAGCGTGAGCGCGAGAGCGAGCTCGCAGCACAAGCTCCTAGCGCGGGAGCGAGATCTCTGGGGGCGCGCTCACCCCCCCGTCGCGAAGGAGCGCCCAGGGCGCGTCTCCGCCCCGCCCCCAACGTCGCCGCGCGCCGTGAGCGGCGCCGAACGGCGCCGCGAATCGACGTCCGGAAACGGCGAGAACGATCGCGCGGGCCGGCGTAGTGTGGACCTCGTGGCGACGCTGGATGCGACGAAGCTCTACGGTGCGGTGCGCGCGCGTGACCCGCGCTTCGACGGCCGCTTCTTCACGGGCGTGACCACCACGGGCGTCTTCTGCCGCCCCGTGTGCCCGGCGCGCACGCCCAAGCCCGACCACTGCACCTTCTTCCGGACCGCCGCGGACGCCGTGGCGGCCGGCTTCCGCCCGTGCCTCCGCTGCCGCCCCGCGAGCGCGCCCGGCTCCCCCGCGTGGCTCGGCACGAGGAGCACCGTCGCGCGCGCGATGCGCCTCATCGCGGGAGGCGCGCTCGATCACGAGCGCCTCTCCGATCTTTGCGAGCGCCTCGGCGTCGGCGAGCGCCACCTGCGCCGCCTCTTCGCGATCCACGTGGGCGTCACGCCCGCCGCGCTCGCCCAGGCGCGCCGCGTCCTCGTGGCGAAGCGCGCGATCGAGGAGACGTCGCGCCCCCTCGCCGAGGTGGCGTTCGCTTCCGGTTTTCGCAGCCTGCGCGCCTTCAACGCCGCCGTCCACAAGGCGTGCGGCAAGCCCCCGCGCGAGCTCCGAAGGGCGCGCCCGTCCCGCCTCCGCGAGACGCCGGAGCTCGCGATCGTGCGCGCCTGGATAGCGAAGCGAGCCCCACAGAGAGAGGAAGGTCCCCGTGAACTGGTCCATTGAGCCGATCGCGTCGCCGCTCGGCGAGCTCACCTGCGTCACCCGCGAAGGCGCGCTCGTCGCGCTCGAGTTCCCCGAGAACGGCGAGCGCCTCCGCCGCCACCTCGCGCGTCGCACGAAGAAGGCGTCCGTCGCCACCGACGGGAGCGTCCTCCAGGAGCCGCGCGCGGAGAGCGCCGTCGCTGCCCGTATTCGAGCTTATTTCGCCGGCGATCTCGACGCGCTCGACGGCGTCGCGGTGGACCTCGCGGGGACCGACTTCGAGCGTCGCGTGTATTCCGAGCTCCGCCGCGTGCGCCGAGGCGAGGTCGTGACGTATTCCGAGCTCGCGCGCCGCGCGGGCCACCCGGCCGCTGTGCGCGCCGTCGGCGCGACGAACGCGAAGAACCCGATCTCGATCGTGGTCCCCTGCCACCGCGTGATCGGCGCCGACGGCTCGCTCACGGGCTACGCGGGCGGCCTCGATCGCAAGCGCTGGCTCCTCGCGCACGAGCGCGCGGCGTGGCAGGAGCAGCGCGCCTCTCCGTGAGGGCCGGCTCCTCGCGCACGAGCGCGT
>WBZX01003252.1_pt1 | contig 10467 bp, 13 predicted proteins | sample 5204211 | NCBI WGS metagenome assembly WBZX01 (sample SAMN12344362, study PRJNA552823) | activated sludge metagenome | biome: Activated sludge suspended growth; feature: Nitrification reactor; material: Wastewater; isolation source: activated sludge from nitrification reactor of wastewater...
CGGCAGCACTCGGTCTGGATCGTCAAGCCCGAGCGCACCGACGATGTCATCGGCCATCGCGTGGCCTCCATCCTCGGGCGATCAGCCGCGCGCGAAGCTCTGCCTTGAGGTAGTCCTTGATCCATTCCTCATGCGTAGGCCAGGACGATCCGAGGCACCGCTGGCAGGTGTCGACCTGGCCCTCGTACCAGCGCTGCGCCATGGCTCGAATCTCGGCCACCGATTGGTGATCCGACAGCTTCAAGGCCTGCGCCCTTCCAGCCGATCCAGCCAGGCCTCGACGGCAGCCAGGTCGGGAAGCTCGCGGGTGAGGTTCCAGCGGTTCACGATGAATCGCTCGACGCCCCGCTCGTCATCCGTGCGGCAGAGGACCACGGCTTGCAGTGCAGCCCGAGCGCGAAGCGTGGCAAATGACTTGTCCGGAGTCGTGGTGACCGCGGTGCTCATGCGGCCCCTTGACCCAAGCCCAAGATGTACCGGCGAGCGTCGCTCAGGCGGTAGCGGGTTCGCCTCACGCCCTTCTGAACCGGGGGCGGGAAGCTGGGGTCACGCTTGGCGCGGTTATAGAACGAAGAAGAGGACTCGCCCAGCGCCTCAGCAAACTGGGCCGGGGAGATTAGCGCCTCACCGGACTCTGGGAGGATGAAACTTCGAACGTCTGCGGTAGCCATCGCCATGCACCCATCGTTGTTGCGATGGGGCATTGGAACGAAACGCGCCTGCTAGATCACAGTGGTTTGGCAGGTTTCTTGGCTCGTCCAAGCTCAGCGCGGACGGAAGACGCCGCTGCTTCCGGTAGGTGGCACTCCTTGACGATCAGCGCGGCTGCACGCGACTCGGAATGCTCGGCGAACTTGGTGGCCCGCAGGTCTCTCCATCGAGCGCGGTCATCCGCCGTGTACTTCCTGCGTGCCTCCGTGCCCTTGGTTTGCAGCTCGCGCTCTGCGGCGCGACGCTTGGCCCCGAGGTGCGCTAGTGGCAATGCACGAATCAAGTGCACGCGCACGTGCAAGTCCTCGATGGCCTGCAGCCCGCCGTCCGGATCGTCGGCTAAGAATGCCCGAACGACGGCAGCGCGACTGCGCTGTAGCGCCTGCAGCGTCGACTGTGCCATGGCCAGGCCGGCCATCCACCGGTCGAGCGCTTCCATGTCAATCGGGAACTCGCGCTTCCCAATCGTCACCGTGCCCAGCGTAGTACACCAATCGGCGAAGCCCGCCGGGTGTGCCTCCTCCACGTTCCTTTTGCAGGCCTCGCCTCTCGGCGCAGCCTTCTTGCGGGCCGGACTTACGCTTCGAGGCGAGCCTGGCAACACTCGCTTGCTCGGAAGTTTGGTCACTTGAGCAACGCAGCAATAGCAGCGCAGCGCCAAGCTTCGGGCCGGTTCTCTTCGTAGAACCCACGCCATGCATGAGCGACGCCGTCTTCCGCCGCCTCGCGCGCTGCCACGATATCGGGTGGGTCAGACTCTAAGGCGCTGGCGATGGCACAAAGGACATTCCGCTCAAAGTTGTCCGGTGCCCCACCGGTTGCTTCAGGTGTTGTGCCTGTGGCTGCCAACCACCGCGCAATTGCTGCCGGACTGGGCCGCTCAGCGCCTTTTTCGTTTCGCATCTTGGTCGCTTTCAAAGAGCGAGAGCCGCGAGAGCCTGTCGCGCATGGTCAGCTCTCAAGTGCCCGTAGTGTCTCTGGATCATCAGGATCGACGTGCCGCTCACGGCCGCCACTGTCATCAGGTCGAGACCGCCGACAACTAGGTCGGTGATTGTGGAATGCCGCAAGGTGTAGGCCGTCGCCGTGCGAGGCAGCCGGGCCGCCTTGACAGCATCCTTGATCGGCCACTTCCAGTCATCCTTGTTCCAGCGCTTGCCGCTGGCCTGCCTCAGTAGCGGGGCCGAGGGCAGGGCTCCCTTGGCGTGCTTGGCGAAGAAGGCGACGGCGCCGGCCGGCAGCGGCAGCACGCGGTCCTGGCCGGCCTTGTCCTTCCCGATCTTGAGCGTGCCCAACTTCTTGTTGAAGGCCCCAACGTCGAGCGAGGCAAGAGCACCCGGCCGCAGCGGCAACAGGCACAGGCCCTCTAGGAGTGCAGCCGCGTCAGGCGTGGCGGCGCCGATCAATGCCTGTCGCTGCTTGCGATCCAGGTAGAGGTCGCGGCGAGTGCCCGCCGCTTCGTGCGGACGTAGCGTGGTGCGCCAAGCAGTGTCAGTGGCGATTAGCCGCTGGTCGAGGGCGTGATTGAGGGCTGCCCGTAGCGCCGTCATGTCGCGATTGATGGCCGACTCGGATCTGACCCGCTCTTTGCCGGCTTTGCCCTTGACTGGCGCCTCGGTCAATTTCCGGCGCCATGTCGTCAGGTGGATTGGTTGCAACTTAGACAACTCGATGCGCTGCAGGGCGGGATCCGCGTACACCCACCGGTCGAAGCGCTTCTCTGCGTCGGTCGCGGATGCCGCGCGGCGCGCGCCCTTCAACTGGGTGACGTACAACTCACAGGCTGTGCGGACGGTTGCGGCCTCGGTGCTTCCACCGGCTCCCACATGCCGTAGCCATTCCTCCGCCGCCTTCACGGCAGCGTCGCGCCGCTCGCTTGGGGGTAAGTGTTCGAACTCGCCTAGCCCGCTGTAGTGCTGCTTGCCGGTCGCATCATCGCGCCAACGGGCGATCCAGGTTCCCACGCTGCCGACAGTCATCTTGCGGTAGCCGATGAAGCACCCGCGCCGCAGGCTTTCCCAGTATGGTTCGCGGCGCGGCTTGAGTTTCGCGCGTGCGTCTACGGTCTTGATGTTCGCTGCTGCCACGGCAGAAATTGGTCGAGTACGGACGGAGTACGGAAATGCTATGCGGAAACATGCGACCCTACAAGGCCAATTCTCAAGCTGTGACAGAGGCAGAAGAACTCATGCGGGGATTGAATCCCGGCCTTCACACGGCAGGGGTCGCAGGTTCGAACCCTGCACCGCCCACCAACTCATGCACCCCCCGCACAGGCCTTTCGACGGCCCTCCCGCCGTCCCGGCGTCGGTCGCAACGACCGGCGTACTCGGTCCGCTGCGTTCAGGGTTTGCGGTGCGCGAACGCGGCTTTGCCGCCCTCATGCTCACGATGCTCATTCTGATGCTGGTCCTGGTGCCGGCCATGTGGCTGTACCAGTCCGCGGCGGACCGGCAGCGTGTGCTCGATTCGCAGGTGCGCTCGATGCTGAAGGGGGCGCCGCGACCCCCGCCGTCAGCGCCGGTTCCGTCCGCGCCGACCGAGCCTGCGTCGGGCGCGGCCGGTGGCGAGGCGCCGGCTCAGAGCCGGTAGACCTGCATCGCGTTGCCGCCCAGCACGGCGGCGCGATCCGCCGCGGTCAGGCCGGCCAGCGCTGTGTGCGTGTCGGCCCACCAATCGTCGTAGGTCGCGGCCAGTTCGAGCACCGGCCAGTCGCTGCCCCACAGCATGCGCTGCGGTCCGAAGACATCCAGCAGATGGGCGATCCAGCGCAGTGCCACGTCGCGGGGAGGACGCGGTCCCGCTTCGGTGAGCAGCCCCGACATCTTGCAGACGGCCTGCGTATCGCGGGCCAGCAGGCGCAGGTCGTCGGCCCAGGGCTGCCACAGGCCCTGGGCAATGGCCGGCTTGGCGCCATGGTCCACCACCACACGCAGTGCCGGATGGCGCTGGCACAGCACCAGGATGCGGCGCAGGTGCCGCGGCTGGATCAGGGCGTCGAACACCAGGCCGCATTCGGCCATCGCGTCCAGCGCCGGAGCCAGCGCCGGTTGAAGGATCCAGTCCGGGTCGCCGATGTCCTGCAGCATCGGCCGCAAGCCCTTCAGGCGCGGCCGGGACGCGGCAAGGGACCCGATGCGGCGCGGCGCGTCGGGGGCCAGCAGATCCAGCCAGCCGACCACACCGCGAACCACATCGTGGGCCTCGGCCTGGTCGAGCAGGAACTCCGTCTCGGCCTGCGTGGGCGCAGCCTGCACCAGCACGCCGGCGTGCACGCCCAGCGGTAGCGCCCGGGCCTGCCAGTCCGCGATGCTCACGTCGCGGTAGATGGGCGCCAGCGCGGGCGTGAGCCAGCCGTAGTCGGCGCGGTCCAGGCGCCAGCAATGGAAGTGCGCGTCGACGATCATGCGACGGGCACCGGGGCCTCCCCGGGCAGCAGGCCCTCGACGCGCAGTTCGCGCCAGTAGTCCGCCGGAATGGGATGGCGGGCCATGGTCACGGCGTCGTGCCATTCGGCCGCGGTGCGGGCGCCGACGACGACGATGTCCACCGCCGGATGCGCCAGCGGGAACTGCAGGGCAGCGGCGCGCAGCGGCACGCCATGCCGGTCGCCCACGGCCTCGAGCCGCGCGGTGCGCTCCACCCACTCCCGGGCTGCCGGTGCGTAGTCGAAGCGGGCGGCGGCACCGCTGCGAGACCCGGTGGCCAGAAGGCCGGAATTGAACGCGCCGCCCAGCGCCACGCGAACGCCGCGCGCTTCGCACTCCGGCAGCAGGCGGGGCAGGGCGCCGTGGTCGAGCAGGCTGTAGCGTCCGGCCAGCAGCAGCACGTCCAGGTCGGCCTCGCGAAGCACGTCGAGCACGATGCTCACGTCGTTGACGCCCAGGCCGACGGCGCGGATCGCGCCGTCACGGCGCAAAGCGTGCAGCGCCGGCAGCGCCTCGTCGATCACCTGCCGCCGAATGGCGTCGGCCCCGGAGCCGTGCGTCTGGGCGTCGCAGTCATGGACATAGGCCACGTCGATCTGCGCCAGGCCCAGGCGCTGGAGGCTGTCTTCCAGGCTGCGCCGCACCCCCGCGGCGCTGTAGTCCCAGTGTTGCGCGAAGGGCAGGCCGCCGACATAGCCGTGCTGTTCGCGCGGCGCCCGACTGTCGGGCGTCAGCAGCCGTCCCACCTTGGTGGACAGCGCGAGACCCTCGCGTGACCGCCGGCGCAGTGCGTCGCCCAGGCGCCGCTCGGACAGTCCGTGCCCGTAATGCGGTGCAGTGTCGAAGCTGCGGCAACCGCTGTCCCAGGCCGCGGCCAGCAGCCCGTCGGCGTCGGCGTCGCAGACTTCGGCGAACAGGTTGCCCAGCGGCGCGCCGCCCAGGCCGAGGCGGGGGCCGGACCCTGCGCAGGACGGAAACCGGAATCGAGGCGGGGCGGGCACGATGGCGAGGGTTTGCACGGGTGATGGTGCAGCATGCTATGGCTAACATGTCAGTCAGCGCATGGGGACAACCCGTGCCCACCTTCACCTGCCATGCTCAAGCACATTCCTGCCCTGCTCACGCCCGACGCCTTGCATGCGCTGGCCAGCATGGGACATGGCGACGTGGTGGCCATCGTCGACGCCCATTTCCCTGCGGCGCGCCTCGCGGCGCGAGGCGGTGCCCGTCTGGTGCGACTGCCGGGTGCGGACACGCCCGCCGTGCTGCGCGCGGTGCTGGCACTGATGCCGCTGGACGACGCCACGCCCGAGGCAGCCTGGACCATGCAGGTGATCGGCGAGCCCGCCACGGTGCCTGCGGCAGTGGCCGGCATCCGCGCCGTGCTGGCTGCAGCCGGTGAGCGCGACGCCGGAACGCTGGAGCGCCACGCCTTCTACGACGCCGCCGGTCACGCGTTCGCCCTGTTCCAGTGCGGCGAGGCGCGCACCTACGGCAACGTGCTGCTGGCCAAGGGGGTGGTGCGATGAGCGTGACGGGCCGCTCCCGAGCGCTCACGCCGGAGCGCGAAGCGAGAGGGCTTGCCGGATGACCGCGCCGCTGTCGTTGCGCGCCAAGGCCTACGAGAGCTTCCGGCAGCAGATCCTCGACGCCAACATCCGGCCCGGCCAGTTCATCTCGCAGCGCGAGCTGGTGCAGCTGCTGGGCATGCCGCTGGGGGCCGTGCGCGAATTGATCCCGCGCCTGGAAGCCGAAGGCCTGCTGCGCACGGTGCCGCAACGCGGCCTGCAGATCGCGCATGTCGACCTGGCCCTCATCAACAACGCCTTCCAGCTGCGCCTGATGCTCGAGCGGGAGGCTGCCGTGCGCTTCTGCCACACGGTGTCGGACGCCGACCTGTCGGCCATCGAGGACGCGCACCTGCGCATCGTCGAGCGCGCGCGCCAGGGCCCGGTGGACGAGGCCCTGCTCACCGACGCGCAGACGGTCGACTGGGGCCTGCACGACCTGATGATCGACGCGCTCGGCAACACGCTGGTGTCCGAGACGTATCGCGTCAACAGCCTGCGCGTGCGGCTGATCCGTCTCGAGCGCGCGATGCTGTCGGACGACGCCCTGCTGCCCGCGATGGAAGAGCACCTCTGGTTCATCGCCGCGCTGAAGCGTCGCGACGCGCAGGCGGTGGCGGCCCGCCTGACCCACCATGTCGAAAGCGCGCACCGCCGGGTTCTCGGCCTGCCGCGCCCCCCACTTCCCCAGGACACCCCATGACTTCCGCACTTCCGTCGGCGCCGGGCCTGCCCGGCATCTGGCCTGCTCTGATGACCCCGCTGGACGCCGCGCTGGCGATCGACCACGGCCGCTTCGCGGCCCACGCCCGCTCGCTGATCGAGCGCGGCTGCGGCGGTGTCACGCCCTTCGGCACCACCGGCGAGGGGCCGTCGTTCTCGGTGGCCGAGCGCCGCGGCGCCGTCGACGCGCTGGTGGCCGGCGGCGTGCCGGCGTCGCGCATCCTCGTCAGCGTGAGCTGCGTGGCGCCCTCCGACACCGTGGCCCTCGTGCGCCACGCGCAGGACATCGGCGCCTGGGGTGTGCTGCTGATGCCGCCCTTCTTCTTCAAGGGCGTGTCCGACGCCGGCATCGTGGCCGCGTACCGCTACATCCTCGACGCCACCGCCGATCGGCCCTTGCGCGTGGTGCTGTATCACATCCCCCAGGTGGCGGCCGTCGGCGTGTCGCAGGACGTGATCGCCGAGCTGATCCGTGCCTATCCGCAACGCATCGTCGCCATCAAGGACAGCGCCTGCGACCGGGCGCACTCCCTGGGCTTGGCCACGCGGTTCATGGCCGGCGCGGCGGCGCCGATCGGCGTGCACGTAGGCAACGAGCTCGACCTGCCGCCCCTGGCCGCGCTGGGCAGCCGGGGTGCCGTCAGCGGGCTGGCCAACTTCATGCCGCGCGTGGTGCACCGCCTGGCCACCGAGCCCGACGCTGCGCGGACGGCTGACGACCATGCCCGCGTCGCCCGGCTGCTGGCCTGGCTCGGCGGCTATGCGTTGATCCCGGCGCTCAAGGCCGTGATGGCCGCGCAGACCGGCGACGCCGCCTGGCTGCGCGTGCGGCCCACCCTGGCGCCGCTGGACGCCGCGCGCTTCGATGTTTTCTGCCGAGAGCTGGCTGCGATTGGCCTGGACCCTGCCAACGACTGACCCCCAAAGAAGGAGACCCCGATGACCCCGAAGATCCTGCGCCGCAGCCTCGTTGCGGCCACCGCCGCGCTGGCCACCGTGCTGGCCGCGCCGGCCGCCCTGGCCCAGAGCAAGGTCGTGCTGCGCATCTCCACGCCCGCGGTGCCCGACGACTGGCACGGCAAGATGTGGACGGTGTTCAAGGACACGCTCGACAAGAGCGCGCCCGGCGAGTTCGACGTTCAGATCAACCTGAACGCGTCGCTGTTCAAGCAGGGCACCGAGCCGGCCGCCATGGCGCGCGGCAATCTGGAGCTGAGCTCGATCTCGGCCTTCGACATCGCCAAGCTGGTGCCGGAGTTCTCCATCGTCACGGCCGGCTACATCATCCGCGACCCCGACCACCAGCAGAAGGTGTTCAACGGTCCGATCGGCGAGGAGCTGTACAAGCTCGTGGCCGAGAAGATGGAAGTCACCGTGCTGTCGCCCATCTACCTGGGCACGCGCCAGGTCAACCTGCGCGAGGCGCGCAACGTGCGCACGCCGGCCGACCTCAAGGGCGTCAAGCTGCGCATGCCCGGCAGCAAGGAGTGGCTGTTCCTCGGCGAAGCGCTGGGCGCCACCGCCACGCCGCTGGCCTTCGGCGAGGTCTACCTCGGCCTGAAGACCGGCACCATCGACGGCCAGGACAACCCGCTGCCCACCGTGCGCGCGGCCAAGTTCTACGAGGTGACCAAGCAGCTCGTGCTGACCAACCACCTGGTCGACGGCATCTTCATCGCCATCAGCAACAAGAGCTGGGCCGCGATGAGCGCCGCGCAGCGCGACAAGGTCAAGGCCGCGGCCCGCGCCGCTGCCGCGTTCAACAACGACAACCGCATCAAGGAAGAGGCGCAGATCGTCGACTTCTTCAAGCAGCAGGGCCTGCAGGTGACCACGCCCGACGTGGAAGCCTTCCGCAAGTCGGTGCAGGCGGCGTATGCGCCGTCGGACATCGCCAAGACCTGGCCCAAGGGCCTGCTCGAGCGCATCAACGGCACCAGGTAAGCCTGCCCCATGCGCCGCTGGCTCAAGGCCGGCGCCGACGCGGTCGGCGCCGGGCTCTTCGCGACCCTGTTCGCGGTCTTCCTGGTGCAGATCGTGGCGCGGTTCGGCTTCGGCCGTCCGCTGCCCTGGACCGACGAGCTGGCGGTGATCCTGTACGTGTGGGTCATCCTGTGGGCCGCTGCGTTCATGGTGCCGGCGCGCGAGCATGTGGCGTTCGATCTGCTCTATCAGGCGATGGGGCCTCGCACGCGCCGCGCGATGCAGTTCGTCGGCGCGCTGCTGATCGGCGTGCTGGCCGCGTGGGCGCTGCCCGGCAGCTGGGACTATGTCCGCTTCATGGGGCGTGAGGGCACGCCGGTGCTGGGCTGGCCGTTCTCCTGGGTCTTCGTGCCCTTCGTTGCGCTGCTGGCGGCGCTGGTGGTGCGCAATGCGTGGCTCGCCTGGCGCTTCGTGCGCGGCGCGCCGCTCGAGGAAGCCGGGCTCACCGAAGGCCACAGCACATGACGCCCGGCCTGGCGGTGCTGATCGGTGTGCTGGCGCTGGGCATGCTGGTGCGCGCGCCGATCGGCTTTTCGATGCTCGCGTCGGGCATCGCCTACCTGGCCTTCAAGCGCCAGGACATGGGCCTGGCTGCCGAGCAGGTGCTCAACGGCCTGTACAACAGTTACGTGCTGCTGGCCGTGCCGCTGTTCATCCTGGCGGCCAACCTGATGAACGCCGGCACCATCAGCGAGCGAATATTCGACTTCTGCCGCATCCTGGTGGGCCGACTTCGCGGCGGTCTGGCGCAGGTGGACATCCTGGTCAGCGTGGTGTTTTCCGGCATGAGCGGCAGCGCCATCGCCGACGCCGCCGGGCCGGGCCTGGTCACGATCAGGCAGATGCTCAAGAAGCCGGGCTACTCGCCGGGCTTCGCCGGTGCGGTGGTGGTGGCCAGTGCCACCATCGGGCCGATCATTCCGCCGTCGATCCCGATGGTGATCTACGCGCTGGTGTCCGGCACATCGGTGGGCGCGCTGTTCCTCGGTGGCGTGGTGCCGGGTCTGCTGATGGCGCTGGTGCTGATGATCGCGGTGCACATCATCGCGGTGCGCCGCAACATGCCCAAGGACGATCCGGTGCCGCTGTCGCAGTACCCGCAGATCCTGCTGCGCGGCGCGCTGCCGTTGTCGCTGCCCGTGGTGTTGCTGGGCGGTCTGTACAGCGGCGCGTTCACGCCCACCGAGGCGGCAGCCGTGGCTGCGCTGCATGCGCTGCTGCTGGCGGGGCTGGTGTACCGAGCGCTCAGCCTGCGCACGCTGTGGACGGTGCTGGTGGAGTCCACCAGATCGTCGGCGGTCATCACGATGATCATCGCCGGCGCGTTCGTGCTGAGCTACGCCTTCACCTCCGAAGGCGTGCCTCAGGCGCTGGCGCAATGGGTGTCGGGCATGCAGCTGGCGAGCTGGCAGTTCCTGCTGCTGGTGAACCTGGTGTTCCTGGTGCTCGGCTGCTTCCTGGACACCGCGGTGATGCTGCTCGTGTTCGTGCCGATGCTGCTGCCCGCGGCCAAGCTGCTGGGCATCGACCTCGTCCACTTCGGCGTCGTCGTGGTCATCAACATGATGATCGGCCTGGTCACGCCGCCGTTCGGCATGCTGCTGTTCGTCACGAATGCGCTCACCGGCATTCCCATCAAGGACATGCTGCGCGAGGGATGGCTGTTCCTGGCGATGCTGATGGGTCTTCTGCTGCTGCTCACGCTGGTGCCGGAGATCGTGCTGTGGCTGCCGCACTCCATGGGCTACGGCAAGGGCTGAGGCAGGGCCGGGGGCAATGACATGAGCGTCGATGTCGTCTGCGTCGCCAGCTTCAACGCCGACCTCGTGTCGCGCGTGGCGCGACCACTGGCACGCGGCGAGACGGTGCTGGCCTCGGGCTTCGACATCCAGCCCGGGGGCAAGGGTTCCAACGCGGCCATCGCCTGTGCGCGGCAGGGCGCCCGGGTGGCGGTACTGGCACGCCTGGGGGACGACGACTTCGGGCGCATGGCGCTGGCGTTGTGGGCGCGCGAAGGCATCGACGCGTCGGCCGTGGAAGTGGCGTCCGGCGAG
>WBZX01003253.1_pt1 | contig 10463 bp, 5 predicted proteins | sample 5204211 | NCBI WGS metagenome assembly WBZX01 (sample SAMN12344362, study PRJNA552823) | activated sludge metagenome | biome: Activated sludge suspended growth; feature: Nitrification reactor; material: Wastewater; isolation source: activated sludge from nitrification reactor of wastewater treatment...
GCGGGGGCGGCGCGCGAGATCGACAGGACGGGGGCGCAGACGCAGCGGCTCGCGGACCTCCTGGAGGTGGCGACGCAGCACCCCGTGTACGCGAGCCTGGACGAGCTCCGCTTGCCGATCGCGCACCCGGTGGACGGCGGCGTGACGATGACGCCCGAGCGGATCCTGGACCTCGCGGCTTCGCTGCTCGGGCGGCGGTCGCCGTCGATGCTCGCGACGACGGGGCGCGACGACCTGACGGCGGCGCTCGCGGCGCGCGGGGTGCCGGTGGTGCTGGTGGTGCGGCAGGCGATCCGGGACGCGATCGAGCGCGCCACGCGGCAATCGCTCGCGCTCGCGCCCGTCGCGAACGAGGTGCTGCTCGCGCGCGAGCTCGCGGGGGGCGAGAGGATGCCCGGGGACGACGCGCTCTGCGCGTGGCTGTCGGAGGCGCTCGCGTCGTTCGGGATCGCGCGCGTCGCGCTCGGGCGGCTGCCGGCGGGGGACGAGCGGCTCGGGGTGCTGGTGCCGGAGCCGGCGAAGGACGCGAGAGAGCACCTGGTGCTCGCGTCGAGGGCGAGCCTGACGCGCGAGTGGACGACCGGCTCGCTGCTCGTGCTGCGGGACGAGGCCGAGCCGGTCGCCTGCGCGCGGCGCGCGGCGTCGCCGGTGATCGGCGCGCACCTGCTCGCGCGGTACCTCGTGCTCCTGGGGCCGGGGCTCTCGTCGAAGGCGAGCGAGCGGCTCGCTCTCCGCGCGATCTCGGAGATCCGGTGAGCGGCGGCCGCGGACTCCGTCCTCCCAGTGGAGGCCGCAACGTCGAGGACGGAGTCCCCTCAGCTACGGACTCCGCTCCGCAAGGCGGAGCTCCGCCTCCGCTGAGCGGACTCCGTCCTCCCAGTGGAGGCCTCGTGCGCAAGGGGCGCATCCGGGTGGACGCCCGGAAGGCGATGGCGAAGCTGCGCGAGCACCTGCTCGTCGACCTGCACCTCTACGCCGTCGAGGCGGTGCGCGCGGCCGTGCTCGCGGGGGCGACGCGGGTCGACGTGACGTTCGACGCGGACGACGTGATCGTCACGTGGGACGGGGCGGTCCTCGACGCCGGCTCGCTCCCGCGGCTCTTCGAGCACCTCGTGGGCGAAGAAGAGGGCGAGGACGCGCGGCAGAAGCGGCTCCTCGCGCTCGCGGTCAACGCCGCGCTCGGGCTCGCGCCGGCGTGGGTCACGGTGACGTCGGCCGGGGGCGGGACGGCCGCGCGCGTGACGTGGTCGCCCGCGCTCGTGGCCGCGATCGAGCGCGAGGAGAAGCCCCTCCCCGACGTGGAGGAGCTGCCGGCCCCGAGCGACATGCCGGCCCGCGGGACGCGCTTCCACCTGCGGCGAAAGATGGGCTGGGAGACGGTGCGGCGCGCGACGGCGAAGACGCCGCCCCGCGAGGTGGCGCTCCTCGTCGAGAGGGCCGCCGGCCTTCGGGTGCCGCTGTTCGTGAACGGGGCGCCGGCCGCGCCCGACGCGGGGCCGCGGGCGCTCGCGCGGGCGTCGATCACGCTGCCGGGGGTGCGGCGCGCGCACGTGGAGATCGTGACGGGCGCGGCCACGGCGCCGCACGCGGATTTCTGCGAGCTCGGCGTGCTCCTCTCGCGCGCGGGGTTCGCCTTCGGCGCGCGCTTCCCGATGAGCGAGCACCTCGGCGTGGCGCCGCCGGTGCGCGTCGTCGTGGACGCGGACGCGCTCCCCACGAACGCCTCGCGATCGGCCGTGCGGGAGGACGCGCCGCTCCTCGGGGCGCTCCAGAACGCGGCGGCGCCCGCGCTCGCGGACGCGATCACCGGCGTGATCGCCGTCGCGTTCGGGCGCGGCGCGGTGCCGGACGGCGTGACCGTCGAGCGGGACGATCCCGCGGCGCTCCGCGACGCGCTGGGGGCGTTCCTCTGCGTCGCGGAGGCCTCGATCCTCGCGCGCGTGAAGCTCCCCGAGGCGCTGCACGCCGTGCTCGATCTGCCGCTCTTCGAGGACGGCCTCGGCCGGCCGATCACGCACGCCGACGTCTCGCGCGAGGACCCGCTGCTCCTGTGGGAAGGGGACGCGCCCGTGCCGGAGGAGATGGCCCCGTGGGCGCACCACATCGTGTGGCGGAGGGGCCGCGTCGTGGATCGCATCCTCGGGACGCGCCCGTGCATGCCCCCCGCGGAGCTCGCGGCGCACGCGAAGCGCGGCGCGAACCGCCGGAGAAAGCTCCTCGCGACGCCGCCCGGCGAGCCGTCGGCGCCGGACAACGCGTACCTCGCGCGCGAGCGGTTCGCCTTCGCCGAGGGGCCCTTCGCGGGGCTCGCGGGGGAGGTCGCGATCGCCCTCGATCCAGCGGCGTACGTGCGCAACCTGGGCCTGCGCCTGTTCCTGGAGGGGCGGTGCTTCGAGGCGTTCCCCGTGCCGGAGGACGTGATCCCGCTGCCGTGCGTGATCGCGCTCCAGTGGCCCGGTCACGTCCTGCCCAAGTTCGCGTACGAGGGCGTCGAGCCGACGGCAGGGCTGCGCGCGGCGCTGGCGCTCGCGGTGCGGCACGCCGTCCTGCTCTGCGAGCGCGTCGCCGCGGATCGGCCGCGCGCCGGGCAGCCCTTCGATCTTCCGCAGGCGGCCGTGCTCCGGGCCGCGCTCGCGACGGCGGCCCTCGCCCCGACAAAGATGTACTCGGCGCAGGGCTTCGAGATGCCGCCGCTCGATCAGCTCACGGCGCTGCTCCACGCGCCCGTGTGGCCGACGACGGAGCGCGTGCTGACGAGCCTCGACGCGCTCTGCGAGCACGCCGCGAAGACGGGCGCGCTCTGCGTCGCGGCCGCCGGGAGCCCGGGGCGCGCCGCCGACGGCCGCCCCGTGGTGAGCCTGCCCTCCGGGGAGCTCGCGTGGCTCTCCGCGTGCCTCCGTCCGGGCCTCCCGATCGTCCGCTACGACGCCGCGCTCCTCGGCGGCGCGATGACGCCGCGGGCGCGCTCGCGGCCGCAGATCGTCCCGTTCATCGACGCGGTCGCGGCCTCGGCGAGCGCGCCGATCCTCCACGTCGAGGCGAAGGGCCACGCCTACGCGGTCACCCTCGGCGCCGTCTCCGAGACGCGCGTCTGGCACGGCGGCGTGTGCTTGTCGCTCGCGGAGCTCGACGAGAGCTTCGGCGGCGTCGTGATCGCGATCGACGACGACTCCATCGTCCCGACGATCGACTGGAAGGGCGTCGCGCACGCCGAGGATCAAGGCATCGTGGGCCGCGCCGAGCGGGCGTTCGCCGAGCGCCTCGTGTCCGCGCTCCTCGGCGAGGAGAGCGCGCGAAAGGAGCTCTTTCAAAGCCTCTCGGGCCCGGGCGCGCGCCGGTACCCGTGGCCGGATCACCTGTCCGCGCTGCCGTATTCCGTGCAGCGGTACCTCGTCGATCGCGCCGCGCGCGGCCGCGCGGAGGGCGCCTCCGAGGCGGACCGCGAGCTGGGCGCGAACATCGAGCTGCTGCCTTTCCTGACGATGATCGGCGACAAGGGCGAGCCCGTCGTCGCGAGCCTCGACGGCGTGCTCCGGCGCCACCCGGACGGGCGCCCCATCCCGTACCTGCGCGCGCCGCCGTACTTCCGGCCGGTGGGGTGGCACCCGCTCATCGTCCTCCCCGACCCCCTCTTCGACGCGCTCGTGCGGTGGTCGGGGAGCCGCCTGCTCGACGGCCGCGTCGAGATCGGCGAGCGGGAGCGCGCGGCCGCCCTCGAAGGCGAGCTCGCGACCTTCCGCGACAAGCCCGCGCTCGACCCGAAGACCGTCGGCGCGCGCGGCGACGCGACAGGCCCGCTCATCGCGCAGCAGGGCATCGCGCAGCGCGGCCTCCACGGCGTCGCCGTGGCGCTCCCGGCGCGGGGCGTCGACGCCGCCTGCGCCCTGGTGGAGGTGCTCTTCGAGGATCGCCTCGTCTGCGAGCGCTCGCTCACCAGCGTGCCGCTCCCCGTCGTCGCGCGCGTCGCGCTCGTGTCCCGCGACGCGCTCCTCGGCCTCGACGGCCTCTCGGCGAAGGGCGAAGAAGAGGCCGCCGCGCGCGTCGCGGGCGCGGCGATCGCCCTCGCGCTCGAGCTCCTGGAGCGCGCCCGCGAGCCGGGCGCGTCGCGCGCGTTCTTCGGCGACGAGAGGGCGCTCCGCCTCGTGCTCGCCCTCCTCCAGGCGCCGAGCCGCGACGGCCGCGTCGAGAACGCGCTCCGCAACCCCGATCTGAAATGGCCGACGATCCAGGGCGAAGACCGCCCCCTCGGCGAGCTCTGCTACGTCGACGGCGCGCTCTGGACGGGCAGCGTCGCGTACCCGTCGTGGCTCCCCCCCGAGGGCCCCCCGACGGATCTGGATCGCCCCATCCTCCACGTGGCCTCCACCCCCGACGGCAGCCTCCTCGCGTGGATCCTCGAGCGGCTCCGCTTCCAGCTTCGCCCCGTGGGCTTCGAGGTCGCCGCGCTCCAGCAGAAGCGCGCGCGCGGCAGCGCCGACAAGCCTCGGCTCGCCGAGCGGCCCGCGCACCCGCGCCTCGCGCAGGACCTCCACGCGCTGCTGATCCAGGGCGTCGAGGGCGAGATCGCGATCTTCGAGTCCGGCGAGAGCTTCGCGCAGGTCGCCACCCTCGCCGACGACGTGCGCCGCCTCCCGCTCGATCTCGGCTTCCCCGCGCGCGCCGTCGCCCGCGCCGACGTGCTCACGCCCTCCGCGATCCCGGTCCTCTCCGAGAAGCTCGCGCGCGCCGCCGTGCGCCTCCTCCTCGGCCTCGTGCCCGAGCTCGATCAGCTCCCCGCCTTCGTGCGCGCCCACCTCCGCGCGCTCACCTGCCGCGCCCTCGTCAAGGACCGCGAGCCGCCGCACGCCGTCCGCCGCGCGCCCCTCTTCCCCGACATCGACGGGGGCTGGGTGTCGCTCGAAGACATCCTCTCCGGCAAGCTCGGCGACCTCTCCTGCACCTTCGATCCGCCCCCCTACGCCGAGGCGCGCCGGGAGGGCCGCACGCTCTCCCTCTCGCGCACCGAGCACCTCCAGCTCCTCCGCAAGATCAAGATCCTCAACGTCACGGAGTGGATGCGCCGCGACCTCGACTGCGAGCGCCGCCGCGCGGCCCCGCCGCACGCGCACATCCGCTTCGAGGACGCCGCGCGCGCCCATTTCCTCGCCGTCGTGGAGGTGAACGAGGGCGGCACCACGGGCGAGATCGGCGTCCTCGACCCCACCTCCGCCGGCGGCCGCGGCATCCAGGTGCTCCAGACGCGCCGCCCGCTCTGCACCATCGAGGACGCCCCCGGCTGGCCGATCGCGGCCGTCGTGAACGACGACGCCCTCCGCGCCACGCGCTGGTTCGACGGCCTCCTCCCCGCCTCCGAGTCCGATCTGCGCGCGCGCGTCCGCGCCCTCGCGACGCGCCGCCTCCGCGCGGTGCTGGAGGCCGAGCTGCCCCCGGAGAGCGAGCGCCTCGCGACCACCTTCGTCGACGACGACGTGCCCGCCTTCGCCGCGTACGGCTCCACGGAGCCGATGACCGTCACGGGTCACGTCTTCCTCCCTCGAAAATGGCCCATTTCTCCCAAGACGAACCTTCGTATACAGGGAGTATCCAATCTCGGCCCCACCCCGATCCTGCTCGCCTCCGCGCCCATCTCGGCCGCGCTCCCCCTCGGCGGCTCGCTCCTCGTCGCGCACGACGCGGCCGACTTCTCCCGCGGCGCCGCGTTCCGCCTCGCCTTCGCGCTGCGCGCCGGCATCGAGCGGATGCTCGCGCCCCTCCTCGCCGCGTCGCCCGCCGATCCCGAGCTCCAGGCCTACCACTGGAACCTCCGCCTCCTCGGCGCCACGACCCTCGGGGAGCCCGCCGCCGCCGCGGCCGACGGCTCGCCCGTCCTCGCGACGGCGCTCCTCGAGCTCCTCCACGGCGACGGCGATCTCTGGCTCACCGATCCCGACGCCTCCATCGACGGCGCTTTCCCCGAGGGCGCCGTGCCCTTCGTCCTCCGCAACGACGGCGCGCCGCTCGTCCGCGTCCTCGCCGCCCGCGTGCCGAAGGGCCGCTTCAAGAAGCTCGGCGCCGCCCCGCCGCCGTCCCGCCGCGCGCAGGCCCTCGCGCCTCCTTCGAGCCCGCCCCCGCCCGGCGGCGAGGACACGCCCTTCGACGCCGCCGACGCGCGCCACCGCACAGGGCGCTCCTGGCTCGGCGCGGTCCTCGGCCGCGTGACGGGCCTCCTCGCGGGCGCCCCCGCCGCAGAGCCGCCCCCCACGGGCGTCGGCGCCGCCGTCGAGCGCGCCCTCCGCGCGATGCGCCTCCGCGACGAGCCCGTCGTCGTCGTCGAGGAGGTCCGGCGCGGCCCCCTCGTCCGCTACGACCGCAAGCGCCGCGCGGTCCGCATCAACGTCGCGCACGCGGGCGTCGCCAAGCACGTCGCCGCCGGGGCCCCCGAGGCGCTCCGTCACGTGTGCGTCGCGCTCGCCGCGACCGCGCTCTCCGAGGTCAACATCGCGCTCTCGCACGTGACCGATCAGGACGAGTCGCAGGCCCTCCTGGAGCTCCTGCGCCAGGAGGCCGCCGCGCGCGCCGCCGCCGAAAAAGCCTGACGCCCGCGTGGTAGATTCGGCCGATGCGCGGCCGCCCCGACGTGGATTTGCGGATGCCGAGCGCCGTCCACCCGGGCGACGACGTGCCGATCGAGATCTTCCTCGACGTGGCGTCGAGGACGCCCATCGACTTCGTCGACCTCACGTGGAAGGGCGAGGAGGTGTTCTCCGCGATGGCCGAGAACGAGCAGCGCTCCAGCGTGCACACCCTCGTCTCCGACACGATCCGCCTCCTCGACGCCGGCACGCTCGAGCCCGGCAAGCTCCGCAAGACCGCCGTGGTGAAGGTCCCCCACGACGCGCCCGGCTCGTACCTGGGCGTGCGCGTCACGATCCGCTACGAGCTCCAGCTCCACGTCTCGATCCCGTGGTGGCCGGATCTCCGCGAGACCTTCGAGCTGATCGTCGAGCCGCACCCCGCGCCCCGCCCGAAGCCGGAGCCCCGCTCGATGACGCTCCGCCGCGCCGGCAAGCCGTTCATCGAGCTCTCCGTCGCGAGCAACGCGTTCGCCCCCGGCGAGGAGATCACGGGCGCCTTCGCTGTCGGCGATCTCCCGCGGCGCGCCGGCCTCGGCGTCGAGGTGTCGCTCGTCGCGCTCGAAGCGTCCAAGGACGGGGACGCGACCTACCGCGCCGAGCAGTTCCGGTACATGGTCCCGACCGTCTTCCGCGCGCCCGCGGACGGCGTCGAGGTCCCGTTCCGCTTCCGCGTGCCGAAGGGCGTCGTCCCGAGCTTCAAGAGCGCGTGGTGCGACCTCTCCTGGAACGTGCAGGCCACGCTTCGCCTCGGCTGGGAGGAGGCGACGTCCGCCTTCGTCGTCGTCACGATCGGGCGCTTCGCGGCCGCTTCCGGCGCGGCGGAGGCGCGCCCGCGCATCGGCGCCGAGCGGTGGCGAAGCCTGTGGCGCGACGTCGGCGCGCCGAGCGGCCTCTCGCTCAGCGACGACAGGCTCGCGCTCACCGGCTCGCGCGGCGACGTCCAGATCGAGATCGCCCGCGACGAGAGCGACGAGGCCCCGATGCTCGTCGCGACGCTGCGCTACCCCTCGCTCGAGCTCGGCCTGCGCGTGCGGTGGAAGTTCCTCGTGATGCTGCCGAACGAGCTGGAGATGCGGCTCCCCGGACACCGCGTCGAGTGCCGCTCCCTCGATCAGGGGAGCGCCTTCTTCACGGCGCCCCTCTGCGAGGCGCTCCAGCGCTTCAAGGACGTTCGCCTCGACGACGCGCGCGCCGTCGTGCGCGCCGTCGGCGGGGGCCTCCACGCCCCGAGCCTCGAGGGCTTCGTCCGGGAGATTGGCAGTCTGGCCGGCGTCCTCGGGGAGGCGATCGCCGCCGTCCCGCCGCCCGCCGCGATGAGAGGCATGCTGCCTGCGTGGCAGTCGTTCGCGGCCTCGACGGGCGCGCACCTCTCCGTCGGCGGAATGGCCCTCTTCTCCGCGAGCGTGGACGGCGCCGTCTTCGACGTGGCGACCCGCTTCGACGAGGGCGGCGCCCCCACCGGCACGACGGTCACGATGGAGCTCGATCCGCCCCTCGCCTTCCGCGTCGACATGGCCCATCCGGAGACCTTCTCGGCCGCGCCGCCGGGGAGCCGCGACCTCGCGAAGGCGCTCCGGGCGTCGGCGACGGACCTGGTGATCGATCCGTATTCAATCCGCATCCAGCTCGCCGGCGTCACGCCGGATCCCGAGGATCTGCGGCCGAAGATGGGGGAGATCGTGATGCTCGCGCGGCGCCTGCGGGGAGAGCGGACGCCGGGCCCGTACAGGTGAGACGTCCCGCGGGCAGCGCGGCCTGGAGCACCGAACGGGCTCCCGACCGATCGATGTTCCAGCGCTAGCGCCGGCCGAGCTGGATCCAGGCGAAGAGCAGCTGCTGGATCTCCGCCCGCGCGACCCTGTATTGCTCCGGCGTGGGCGGCTCGGAGGGCTCGGTGTGGTCGGCGCGGCGGTACCGGAACTCCCCCGACTCGAAGGCCAGGATTCGAAAGCAGGCCGCCTGTCCGAGGAGGCTCCCCAGGCGGGCGTGCACCACCCGGCCATTCTGGAGCTCCATCGCGCCCTCTTCCTTCTCCGCGACGATCTCCAGGACACCGGAGGACGCCGCGTTCGCCCACATCTGGAGCAGCGAGGCGACCAGCCCCTCCTCGATCGGTCCGGCGATGGCGATCCGGTTCACGCCGCTCTGCGCAGGCGTCGAGCACGGGCCCGGCTCCGAGGAGGCCTGGGCGTTGTCGTTCGAGCAACGGAGCGCTTCCGCGCTCGGGCTCCACTCGTTCGCTCCTGTAGGCAGCATGTTCCTGGAGGAGTCGCACCGGCAATCTCCGCGCCACTTCATCGTGACCCCTGGATCACAAGGGATTCAATCACCTGCGCTCGGACCCATCGCTTCCCGACGTCTCATTGTTGGAAGCCCTTGTGTCGGCCCGTCTCAGGCTGGCTCAGCGAGCGCAAGCCCCGCAGCGAATGCCGCGTTTGCGTCCAACACCGCAGCTCGTTCCTCCCCGCGGCAGGGCGGTGCTCGCACCGGCCCGCCACGGCCCGCCGTCCCCTCCCCGCACGCCCCCCTTGCACCCGCGCACCTGTCTGGCTCAAGATTCCCCCGTGACCACGCCCTGGCACCACGACGACTGCTTCGCGTCCGACCTGCGCTCGGGCGATCCGTACGAGCTGTCGGACGGCCGGGCGATCTACTGCGCGCCGACGGGCGGCGACGGCTCGCGCGGGACGCTGCTGGGCGGTGAGGTCCTGAGCACCGATCCGGCAGTGAAAGAGGCAGGCATCGACGCCGGCTATTCGGCTCGCCCGAAAGACCTCCGCGCGCCGGACGTGGCAGTCGGCAACGTCCCCGACGCGCCCGGCTGGATCGCGGGGGCGCCGCCTCTCGCCGTGGAGTACGCGAGCGTCGGTCAGGACGAGAAGGCGCTCCGGGAGAAGATCGCCGACCTGCTCCGCTCCGGCACGCGCTGGGTGTGGGTCGTGCGTCTCACCAGTCCGCGCCGCCACGTCGAGGTGCACGAGAGTGGTCAGCCTGTCGCGCTGCGCTTCCCCGGCCAGCTCCTCACGGCGCCGGACGTGCTGCAGAACCCCGTCCCTGTCGAGGCCCTCTACGACCGCGAGGCTGCCCACGAGGTCACGCTCCGCAACCTCCTCCAGCGCAAGGGCTACGCGAGCCTCGATGCCCTGCGCAGCGAGGGCCGCAGCGAGGGGCGCGCCGAGGGCCGCAGCGAGGGGCGCGACGAAGGCCGCCTCACGGAGGCTCGCTCCGCGGTGCGCCGGGTGCTGCGTCGCCGGGGCCTCCCGCTCCGCGCGGAGGACGAGGCGCGCATCGAGGCGTGCGCGGACGTCGCGACGCTGGAGGGTTGGCTCGACGAGGCGGTGGTCGCCTCGAGCGCCGCCGAAGCATTGAAGTGATCTCCCCCTCGCCCCGCCGCTCGACTCCGGACCGCCGCAGACACCGGAGGTCGCCCCGATGAGCGTGCCTTTCGCCAGCATCCTCCACAAGGACGCCATCAAGAAGCTGACCGACGAGCGCTCGTTCGCGCGCGGTCGCGATTACTTCGACAAGGGTCGAGTCCTCTCGCTCACCCGCAACAAATCGGCGCTGGTGGGCGTGGTGATGGGCGAGTCCCCGTACGCCGTCCGCGTGTGGGTGAAGGACTCGAGCCTGGCCTACTCCTGCTCGTGCCCGCGCGGCGAAGAGGGCGAGTTCTGCAAGCACTGCGTGGCCCTCAGCTTCGCCTGGCTCGCCCGCGCCAAGGACCCTTCCCAGGCCGAAAAAGAAGACGACTGACCCCCCACCTCGATCGAGAGTCAGAGCCGGAGGGAGAGTCAGACCCAGAGTCAGACCCAGAGTCAGACCCAGAGTCAGACCCAGAGTCAGAGGTTT
>WBZX01003254.1_pt1 | contig 10461 bp, 5 predicted proteins | sample 5204211 | NCBI WGS metagenome assembly WBZX01 (sample SAMN12344362, study PRJNA552823) | activated sludge metagenome | biome: Activated sludge suspended growth; feature: Nitrification reactor; material: Wastewater; isolation source: activated sludge from nitrification reactor of wastewater treatment...
GGCGCGGCGACGGATGCGACCGATGAGGTCGGGCCACCGCTTCATCTGCTCGTACTGGTCCTGTTGGGCCTCGATCACGCGCAGCAGCTCGGTGGTGCGGCCGGCGTCCTCGAGCACCTTCTCGAGCGCCGACAGCGTGGTCACGACCAGGCCCGGCTGACGCAGCTGATCGCGATAGACCTCGATCAGCTCCCAGTGCACGCGCTCGCGCGCCTCGATGTCGCTGTCGGCGACGTGCTTGAGCTGGTCCTTGAGCAGGTCGGCGACGTTGCTCCACTTGTTCTGGTCGGCGTAGATCGCCTTGAGTCGGGTGCGCGGGAACTGCTTGTCGGGCATCGCCGACACGGCCTCGCGCCAGAAGTCGAGCGCCTTCTTGTTGCCCGACGACTCGGCCTGCTGGGCCTTCTGCAGCAGCGCCATCTGCTCGGCGGTGAACGACTCGCCCTCGAGCTCGCCGGCCTCGGCCGTGATCTCCGGCTCGGCCGCGGGGATGTTGCGGGTCGGTGTCTTGGTCGGGGTCGCCGCGACCGGCTCCGGCAGCGGCGCGGGCTCGGGATCGGTGACCGGCAGCGGCGCGGGCTCGGGCGTGGGCGCGGGCTCCGAGGGCGGCGTGATCTCGGGCTCGCGCTCGGGGGTCGGCTCGGGCTCGGGCTCGGGCTCGGCGGCGATCTCGACCTCGTCCACGACCGCGTCGGCCTCCGGCGCGGCATCGCGCGGCTGCTGGAACTCCGCGGTGCCGATGCGCGGCAGCTGTCGCGTCGCGGCGTCGGGCGAGGCGTCGTCGTCGGCTGCGGGCAACTTGGTCGTCGGCGTCTCGGTGACATCGACCGCCGGCAGCTGCGTGGTCCGGCCGTCGGAGCTCGGTGCCATCGGCACCTGTCGCGTGCCCGAGGTGTCCTCGAGGCCTTCGGCCTTGCGGAACTCGACCACCGAGGGGTGCTCCGGCGCGTGACGGGCCGCGCGCGCGAAGAAGTGACGCGCGGTGTCGACGTCCTTGAACTTCTTCCACGCCAGCTCACCGGCCGACAACGCGAGGATCGCCGCATCGACGTCGTCGAGCACCGCGATCGCGCGCTCGGCGAGCGGCACGAGGGCGTCGGCGTTGCCCGAGGCATCCGCGGTCTGCACGAGCTGGCGGAAGGCCGCGAGGTGCCACTCGTCGCCGAAGCCGACGTCGAACTCACCCAGGCTGACCGCGAGCTCGAGCGCCTGATGGTAGAAGTACGATGCCATCTCCGGCTTGTTGAGCCGCACCTGCCAGACGTTGGCGGCGGACAGCAACGCACGCAGACGGTCCTGGGGCGTCGAGCAGTGCGAGACGCGGCGGTCCTGCAGCTTCTGCACGTGTTGGAGGTTGCCGGTGGCGGCGAGCAGCGTCTCGGCGAGGAAGGCGGCCTCGTCGTTGCTCGGATCGGCATCGAGCGACTTGAACACGCACGGCAGCAGGCGAGCGTCGTCGGGCGCCTCCTGCTGCAGGATTCGGCCCGCACGCAGGTACGCCGCGCTCAGCAGGTGACCGCGGTTGACGACGTCGGCCGCGAGCGGATCCTCGGCGCCGGTCATCGCACGCAGCTGTGCCCACGCGGTGTCGAACGACAGCTGCCAGTTGTTGCTGTCGTAGATCGTCTCCTGGAAACGATCGGAGTAGACCTCGTTGCTCGGCTCGGCGTCACGGGCGAGCAACAGGTGCTTGCGCGCGGCGTCGATGTTGCGCTGGTTGAGCTGCGCGGTGCCGTACGCGTAGTCGAGCGCGGGGCGCTTTGCAGCGTCGGTGTTGCGCTGCAGCTCGAGACCCATCAGGCGCGTCACCATCTCGAGGTGCGCCATGTCCTGGTAGATCCGACGCGCGTGCTCGAGCGCGGAGAGGTTGGCCTGATCCTGCTTGAACGCCTGCTGGTAGCAGGTCATCGCTCGCGCGCGATCGAGGAACAGATCCTCGCACGCGCGCGCGAGATCGAAGAGCGCACGCGACTGCGCGGACTTGTCGCCCGCAGCCGAGGCTTCGGCCTCGAGCTCGTCGATGATGCCGGTCCAGTCGTCGACTTCTCGAAGGCGTTGCTTGATCCGCTGAGTGAGTTCCATCTGGGCGCTATCCTTCGAGACTTACAGGAGATTTCGGTCGCGGGGACGGTGCTGGATATAACATGCGATCGCGCGCGACAGCAACGCCGGCGACGAACTCGCCGCGTGGCAATCACGTGTCGAGCCAAGCCGGCACCTCGGCATCCATCGCGACGCACCGTCGCCGCGCCAGCGCGCACCCGCTGAGCGCGACGGCTGTGCCGGCGCCTCGGCGCAACCGCCAACGAGCCACGGCCGGCGCAACCGGTCGAGGCTCTGCGATGGGCCGGCGCCGACACACCTGGCCGGTGCGTCGAGCATCCGATGCGCGGGCCAGGCCCGGCTCAGATCACGTCTTTGACGCGCGCCATCGTATCGTTGGCGGCGCGCTTGAGATCTTCGGGGACGTCGTTGCCGGCCTTCTGCAAGAAGGCCTGCAGGTTCTCGACGGCATTCTTGCGATCGCGGATCTCCGCGTAGGCCATGCCGAGGCCGTACAGCGCGTCGACGAGGTCTGGATTGATGGCCTTGGCCTTCTTGAACGACTCGATCGCCTCGGTGGGCTTGTTCAGCGAGTACTGGGCGCGACCGAGGCCGCTCCACATGTGAGCGTCCTTGTCGTTCACCTGGGTGCCGAGCTCGAGCACGGCCTGCCCGACGTTGGCGTGGCCGTAGTCGATGTACATGTTGCCCAACGCCACGAACGACATGCTGTAGCCCGAGCGCAGCTCGATGGCCTTGCGGTAGCTCTGGTCGGCCTTCTGCGGCTGATCGAGCTTCTCGTACAGCGTCCCGGTCCGGTAGTAGGCCCGGTAGTGGTTCGGGTCGAGCTTGATGCACTCCTGGAACTGCGCGATCGCGTCGTTGAACTTGGCGGCCTGGTCGGCCTGGCTGACGCCGGGCGCCTCACCCTGCGACGCGATCACCGTGCCCAGCTGGTAGGGGTACTCGGCGACCGGCTCTTCCTTCATGTTGTCGATCGCACCGCGGAACATCTTCTCCGCGTCGACCAGCTTGCCCTGCTTCCGGTACATCTGACCGAGGATGTAGTAGGGCTTCGCGAAGCTCGGATCGAGCTCGATCGCTTCCTTGAGGGATTTCTCGGCCCCCGAGGTGTTGTTGCGGTTCTCGAGCGCGATGCCCTCGTTGAGCCGGTTGATGGCCTGCACACGCTGCCGACTCGCGAGCTTGCAGCCCGGCGACAGGGAGAGCATCGGGATGACCAGGGCGATGAGGACGGCAACTCGGCGCATCTGACTTCGAGCCTCCAAGGGCGCGGAACCGGTGCATGGTAGCCCCTGCCGTACGAGCGTGACAAGGCGAAGCGCCGCGGAAGCTCCAAGGCGTGCCCCCGCGGGCGCAGGATTGTCGGAGGTTTCGCCCGCGGGGCTGAACACCAGAAACCCGTGCGGCCCCGGCTGCACGCCCGCGAACGCGGGCGGAAGCTCGAGGCCGTCGACGGGCCGTGGTCGCGCGGGGGTTTCGCGCCCGCCCCGTCGTCAGCCCGCGGAGAGCACGAAGGGGTAGGTGACGACTGCGCTGCCCTGGGTGGCGCCGGTCGGGAAGCGCCAGCGACGGACCGACTTCGCGATGCACGACTCGACTTTCACGTCGCCGAGCGAGCTCTCCGCGACCGCCGAGGCGCCGACCGTGCCCGAGGGCCCGATCGTGAACTGGATCGCCACGCGACCGCGGAGGTTGGGATCGCGGCTGAGGCCCTGATCGTAGCAACCGCGGACCTCGTTGAGGTGGGCACGCACGACGCGACGGATGATCTCCTTGTCGATCGTCGACTTCACCTCGCTGCTGACCACGCGCACCTGCGGTGTGCGTGTGCGACGGCCGTCGAACTTGGTACCCGAGTCACGACCGTTGCGATCGCCGTAGCCGAGGCGCGTGCCGTTGTTGCCGCGCTGCCCGATGGTGCCGATGCCGGTGAGACCGATGGTGCCCTCGCCCTCGCCGCCGCCGCCTCGTCCCGCGCCGACAAGGCCCAGGCCGCCCATGCCCCCCGAGGCGCCAATCTCGTCGCCCGAGATGTTGCCCCACACGTCTTCGTCGTCGTTGCCCACCGCGAACGCGCCCCCAAACGGCGACGCGAGGAAGTGGCCGCTCTCGCGCTGCATCGGCCCGAGCACGCCCGACTCGCGGGCATCACGAGCAGGATCGAAGTTGCGTGCGAGCATCGGCACCGCGTCGCGGGGGCCCTTGGTCGCGTACAGCTTGCGGACGTTGACCTTGCTCGGGTCACCGGCGGCCCCTTCGTCGCCGGCGTGGCGCTGACCCGAGAGACCGGCCTTGTCGGCGCTGTCGGGCTCGTCGATCTCCTCCGGCACGCTCTCGTCGGGGACGGTTTCGTCGGGTTGGTGCAGGAAGCCGACGTAGCGGTTGTCGATGCGAGCGTCGTCGCTGTCCATCGCGAGCGCGTCCTCCGGCACGAGCTGCGAGAGCCCGAGCAGGCCGCCGATGACGAGCATCGACGCGGCGTTGAAGCCCCAGTAGGTGCGGTCGGTCTCGCCGCGCCCCGCGAGCACGCGCCCCGGAGCGACCGCAGCGACGTCGAACGCGAGCTCGCCGAGCTCGACGTGGGCGCGGGCACCGGCCGGTAGGCGCAGCTCGCTGCCCTGCCCGCGCGCCGCGGCCAGATCGTGGCGCGTGCCCGCGTTGTCGACGAACCCGCGCATCTGCGGCGACAGGCGCAGGGTGATGCCGTCGGCGTCGCGCCGCACGAGCGTCATGGGCTCGCGCACGAGCTCGCCGCCCACGGTGAGATCGACATCGTCGCCCTCACCCACGACGTAGCGCGTGCGGACCCGATCGACGTTGCGCGTGAGACCAACCCCGAGCGGCACCAGGCCCATCAAGGCCAACGCGATGCCGAGCCCGCCGGTGCCCCATCCGGGCGCGGTTGGGGCGGGTCGTCCGGCCTCCGCTGCGGCCTGCACCTCGGCGTTGTGGCTGCTCCAGTCCTGCGCGATCTCGTGGCCGAACAACGCGGCCCCACCGAGACACATCAGCGTGCCGAGTGTCAGCCAAGCGCTGGTGTCGACGCGACGCGCCTTGCCGTGGCCGAGGTGCTGCACGTCGATGACGCGGTCGTTCCAGCGTGCGATCACCTCGGCGACCGGCGGCGCCTCGAGCTGCTCGTGCGTCGAGAGATCGATCGGACTCACCGGTGCGACCGGACGGGGAGCGGCAGCGGTCGGCGGCACCGTCTCGAGATCGACGAACACCGAGTAGGGCCCGAACTCGATGCGATCGCCCGCGTGGACGACGGTCGAGCGATCGACGGGAGCACCGTTCACCAGCGTGCCGGTGGTGCTGCCGAGATCGACCAGGCGGAGCTCGCCGCCGTTGACCTCGAGCACCGCATGCATGCGCGCGATGGCCTCGTCGTCGAGGCGCAGATGGCTGGTCGCGAGCCGACCGATCTTCACCATGTCGCGCGCGACACGGTGGGTGCCGATGCACTGACCACCGGAGAAGACCTTGAGCGTGACGGTTGCTGCAGACATGGCGATGCTCCTTCCTCGCTCGCGATCCGACGGCAGCAACCCTTCGCGCCGGTCGCAGCATGCGAGGGGGCGGTGGGTTCGTCGCGTCGATGCGACTCACACGACGATCGACGTCGTTCGAGCATCCGCATCGACCAGCGACAGCTGTCGGTTCGCGCGAGGTACTTCTTGGTTGTTCGAACAACCAGACAACGCGCTCGCGAAGTGGTTCCGTCCGGGCTCGACCACCGAGGAATTTTGTCAAGCACCTCGAGCGGCGAACAAGCGATCGCCGAAACGCGAACGGGGTCGCTCCCGTTGTGGCAGCGACCCCGTCGAAGATGTCACGCGCGCTCGAGCGCGCTGGCGATCAGCCGGCTTCGAGCACGAACGGGTAGGTGACCACCACGTTGCCGCCGCCGTCCGGCTTCGGGAAGGTCCAGCGCTTGACCGCCTTCGCGATGCACTGACCGACGCTCACGTCCTTGATCGACGACTCCTGCACCACCGCGACCGGCACGTTGCCGCTGGGGCCGATGGTGAACTGCACCGCGACGCGGCCCTTGAGGTTCGGGTCCTTGACGAGGCCCTGGTTGTAGCAGTGGCGAACCTCGTTGATGTGCGAGCGAACGATTCGACGGATGATGTCCTTGTCGATCGCGCCCTTCACGGTGGCGTTGGCCTGGCGAACTCGCGGAACGCGGGTGCCGCGACCACCGAAGCCGGCGCCCGAGCCACGGCCGTAGCCCGAGCCCGTGCCGCCGCCGCCGCCCTTACCGATGAGGCCGACGTTGCCCAGACCGATGGTGCCTTCGCCGGTACCACCACCACCGCGGCCGGTGCCGACCAGGCCGAGGCCGCCGACGCCGTAGGCTTCGCCGATCTCGGTGCCGGTCAGACCACCCCAGACGTCCTCGTCGTCGTTGCCGACCGCGAACGCGCCGCCGTACGGCGAAGCGAGGAAGTGACCCGCCTCCGACTGGACCATGCCGAGAATACCGGCGTTGCGGGCCATCATGTCGGGGTCGAAGTTGCGGGCCATCTGCGGGATGGCGTCCTTCGGGCCCTTCATCGCGTAGAGGCCGGCCTTGTTCTTCGAGGTGGGCTTACCCATCTTGCCCTCCTCGCCCTTGTGGCGCTGGCCGGTGCCGCCGGCCTCGTCGTCCGAGTTCTCCTGCTCCGGCGGCGGCTCCTCCTCGGGGATCTCGTCGGGCTGGTTCATGTAGCCGACGAAGCGGTTGTCCGCGTCGGTCTGGTCGCTGTCCATGTCGAGCATGTCGTCGGGGATGAGGTGCACCAGCACCAGCATCGAGCCGATGACCGCGAGCGACGCGGAGTTGTAGAGCCAGAACGGCTTGTCGGCCTCGCTCTTGGTCGCGATGACCTTGCCCGGCGCGACCGAGTTCACATGGAACACGAGCTCGCCGTACTGCACGCGGCAGTGCGCGCCGGGAGGCAGCGGGAAGCTGTACGACGAGCCCATTGCGCCGGCGCGACCCGAGGCCACCAGCTCCGCCAGCGTGATGCGCTGGCCATCGAGGGTCACCTCGCCGGTCATGTCGCGGGTGAACTGCAGCGCGTAGTCCTGGTGATCGCCACCGCGCACGAGCGGGAACGCGGTGGTGTCGGGCAGGCCCTGCGGCGGCGCGTGGAAGGTCGCGTGATGGCCTTCGCCGAGGGTGTAGTTCGGCAGGCCGCGGTCACGCATGCGCATGACGCCGAACGAGAACGGCACCAGACCGAGCAGCGCGAGCCCGATGCCGAGGCCGGTGAAGCCGGTGCCCGGCTCGGTCGGCTTGGCCTGACCCGCCTCGGCCGCCTTCGCGGTGGCGTCCTTGTACGCGTCCCAGTCCTGGGTGACGTCGTTGGCGAAGACCGCAGCGCCGGCGAGGAACAGCGCACCACCGAGCACGAGGAACACGGGCGCCTGGGCGACCTTGCTCTTCACCTGGCCGACGTGCTGCACGTCGACCACGCTCCGGTTGTACATCGTCATCACCTCGGTGACGCGGGTGCCGTCCTGCACCTCGACCTCGCTGGCGTCGATCTGCATGACCGGGCGCTGCTGCATCTGCGCGGGAGCAGGCATGGCCATCGGCGCGGCACCCATCGGCGCCATCGCGGTGTGCCCCATCGGCACCATGGTCTGGGCCTGCTGCATCTGCATCGGCGCGGCCGCAGGCGCCGAGGCGACCACCGTCACGCCGGCGGGCGCCGACGCGGGCATGGCCGCGAACTCGACCTCGATGCGGAAGGGCCCGAACTCGAGCACGTCCCCCGACTTGAGGACGTCGTTCTTCTCGACCCGCCGTCCGTTCAGGATGCTGCCGGTCGAGCTCCCGAGATCGATGACGCGAACGTCCGATCCCGAGACCTCGATGACGGCGTGCATCCGCGCCACCGAGTCGTCCTCGAGGCACAGGTGGCTGCTCTTCAGCTTGCCGATCTTGATGACGTCTTGGGAGAGCGTCTTCTGCTCGATCAGCTGGCCGTTCTGGAAGATCTTCAGCGACAGTGCTTGCGACATGGCTCGGGTCCTGCGGCGTTGTTCGGGGGCCAAGACAGCCGCGCGCGGGCTGGGTTCCGGGGTCCGAACGATTCCCCGCGCCGACGGGGTGAGGGATCACACTGGGTAGAATGGCGTTCCAGGCCGAGAAGACATGCCCTACGGGCGCACGGGCGCCCGCGAGCGGGGCCCGCGGGGACAAAGAAATTATCGGGGAACGAGGGCGCGCGGGTGGTTGCTGCGCCCGGCGGCTGTGCTGGGCGCGCCCGAGCGGCTCAGACGTCGCGCGCCATGTTGATGAGCTCGCGGAGGAAGTGCGGCCGGATGCTGATCAGGCTCGCGTGCTTCGCTCGGCCGCGGGCGGCCAGGTTGGCGCCCTCGGGCCGGAGAACCTCGCCGTCGACGTTGTCGTCGTCGAAGTCGTAGACGGTGACGCCGCCCTTGTCGCCCTTGCGGGCGGCCTCGTCCGCATCGCCACCGTCTGCAGGTGCGGCGGCGGCCACGGAGGCCCAGAGACTGGCGGCAACAAACGCGAGGATGCTGGAACGCATGGCGTGCTCTCCCGCCCGGCCGATGACGCGTGGGTGGGCGTCGGTCCGGGGCAGGTTGCATCCTAGCTTTCCGGGGTGCGCTTGTAAACGGATCGCCGCCATGGCCCGACCCGCGACCGAGGTCTCCGTCGCGCGCGCCGAACAGGTGCCACCACGCCGAAAACGACGAAGCGCCGGCCGCGAAGCTCGAGGGCGAGCGACACGGTCGGCGCTGGAGACGGGGATCGCGTGCGCGACCCCGACGCCGCACTCGAGAGGCGGCTACTTGGCGCCGGCGGCCTTGGGATCGGCCGGCTTGGCGTCGGCTGGCTTCGCATCGGCCGGCGGCGCGGCACCGCCACCCTCCTGCTGCTTGCGGAGGTCCTCCTCCATCTTGAGCAGGCGGTTCTTCTCTTCCTCTTCGGCCTTCTTCGCCATCTCCTCGAGCTTCTTCGCCTCGGCCTCGAGCTTCTTCATCTCTTCGATGTTCTTGAAGTAGTCGTTGATGTTCGCGACGCGGTTCTTCGCATCGGTCGCGTACTTCTCGAGTTCCTTCTTGCCCGACGCCTGCGAGACGAACTTGTCGAAGTAGTCCTTCGCCTTCTCGTAGGGCTTCTTGTCGAAGTTGCCCGAGTCGTTCTTGCGCTCGGTCTCGGGGCCGATGTGCTCGTGGTAGAGGATGCCGAGGTTGTAGAGCGCCCGCGGGTCGGAGCCCTTCACGTCGATCGCCTTCTTGAAGGCACCCTCGGCGTCGGCGTACTTGCGCTGGCCACGAAGCGCGACGCCCAGGCCGAGGTAGGCCTCGACGTTCTTCTTCTGGCGGCCGTCCTTGAGCGCGATGCCGATGCTCTCCTCCGCGCTCTTGTAGTCGCGGAAGCGGATCGCGATCATCGCGATGTTCATGTTGGCGTCGGTGTGGTTCTTGTTGACCTCGACGGCCTTCTTGAACGCACGCAGGGCCTCGACCTGGTTGTCGTCCTCCATGAACAACAGGCCCTTGATGTTGTAGATGTCCGCGCTCTCCTGCTTGGCTTCGGTGAGCACGCGGATGGCCTGCGTGACCACCAGGTCGGCGAGCAACAGGTACGACTTGTCCTTGAGGCGACCGCGGTCGTAGTAGAGCCGCGCGAGGTTCTCGTAGGCCAGGCGGTTGCCCGAGTCGACCGCGAGCACCGTCTGCAGGTGCTTCTCGGCCGCGTCGAAGTCCGACTGCTGCGGGCTGTCGGCGTACTTGTTGCGCAGCGCGGCCGCGAGGTTGTTGCGCGGCGCACGAGTGTTGGCGTTGGCATCGACCGCCTTCTTGAAGAAGTCGAGCGCGCGGCCCTCCTGGCGTCGGTTCCAGTAGATGACGCCGAGGTTGTTGTAGGCGAGATCGTACTTGGGCACCTCGGAGACGAGGTCCTGGTAGATCTTCTCGGCGCGCTCGTTGTCGCCGCACTCTTCCCAGACCGCGCCGGCGTTGAACTTCGCCACCGCCATCGAGGCGCCGTACTGCTTGTAGACGCCGAGGAAGGCGTTCGAGAGGTCCTCGCAGCTGCCCTTCGACAGCGTGCCGCCCTTCTTGGCCGACTCGTAGCGCTTCGCGATCTCGGCGAAGTCCGCCTTCGCCTGGGCGGGCGCCTGGGTTGGATCGGACGGATTCACCGCGCCCTTCCCACCCGGGTTGTCGGTCTTGCCCTTCTTGTCACCGCAACCGGCGCCACCGAGTGCGAGCGCAACCGCGAGCATGCTGATGATGTGCTTGGTGCTCTTCATGGTCTTGTCCCCTTGGGTCGCGCTCACTTGTTCGACGAGGCGCCTTCGCCGTCGTCGCCGTCCTCGCCGTCGGCCTTCTCGGCAGCGTCGGCCTTCTCGGGCTTCTTCTCGACCT
>WBZX01003256.1_pt1 | contig 10454 bp, 9 predicted proteins | sample 5204211 | NCBI WGS metagenome assembly WBZX01 (sample SAMN12344362, study PRJNA552823) | activated sludge metagenome | biome: Activated sludge suspended growth; feature: Nitrification reactor; material: Wastewater; isolation source: activated sludge from nitrification reactor of wastewater treatment...
CATGTGATCGCTCATCCAGCCGACCATCTGATCGCACCACTGACCGCTGCCGTTCGTGGCCGTGGGGTCCTCGGCCATCCACTGTTGGCAGGTGGCGCGCATCGAGTCGGGGTCCTGCCACATCATTGACCCCATCATCATTCCGCCTTGGCGCTGGCCCATCCGGCCGTTCATCCAGTCGGTCATGGAACTGCACCACCCGGCGCCGGGCCCGTCGGCGCCCTGGTAGGCGTCGGCCCACTGTTGGCACCCCTGGTGCATCCAGCCGATCTGGGCGGTGTCAAAGGAGGGGCCGTCATCGCGGGTGGCGATGACCGCAGCGGCGATGCCGCCGACGGTGAGGACGGCGACGACGATCGCGAGCACGATCCACCGGCGACCGGTCCGCCTCGGGGCCGCCGGCGAGTCTGCGGGGCCTCTCTCGGTGGGTTCCACGTCGGTGTCTGCCATGGCTCCACGATCCTCCCGTGCGGTGGCGGGGCACAAGGGACCTTGGGCCTTGCGTGGGGCGCCGACCGGGGGGGTTCTGACAGTGGATCCGCCGTGGGGTCAGGCGGCCCGGCTGCGGCCGAGGCCAGGGAGGAAGCGGCCGGCCGTCGCGGTGTAGCGCTCGTAGTCGGGGCCGTGGACGGTGCGCAGGTAGGGCTCCTCGACGAAGCGGACCTGGACCTCGAGCGCAGCGAATAGGGCGGCGAGGCCGGTGAGGGAGATGACGTTGCCGACCATGAGGGTGAGGCCGAGAGCGGTGACGAGCATGGCGGTGAAGATCGGGTTGCGGACCAGGGCGAATATCCCGCCGGTGACCAGGCCTGTGCGTTCGGCGGGGTCGACGCCGATCCGCCACGAGTCGCCCATCCCCATCTGGGCGGCGGTGGTCGCCACGATCCCTGCGACGGCGAGCGCGAGGCCGACGATCTGCACCGTGGCGTTGTCCAGCGGCGCGATCGGGTCCAGCCCTGCGAGCCCGGCGATCGGCGCGGCGAACCCCGCCACCAGGGCCGCGACGAACCCGAGCTTCGCCCACCACTGGATGGTTCCGGCCTCGGCGTGGAGACGCAGCCCGGTGTCGCCGGTCTGGCGCCACTGGACCCAGGTCCGCCACCCGAACGCGACCGCCGCGAACACCACGTAGAGCACGAGCGCCAACACCGTCATCACCGACCTCCGTCCCGAACGACTTGTCTCATCGGCGAGGGACGGTATCATCGGTCTATGCCGATGCAAAGTGGTGCGATCAGCGTTGACGAGCGCGGCGACATCGATGTCGCCGCCCAGATGTTCCGAGGGTTCGGCGATCCGACCCGCCTGGCGATCCTCACCGAGCTGCTGGCCGGGGAGCGGCGCGTGGTCGATCTCGTCGCCGCGGTGGGCGGGTCGCAGTCGAACGTGTCGGGCCACCTGGCGTGCCTCAAGGAGTGCGGCCTGGTGCTCGACCGCCCCCAAGGCCGCGCCGTGCACTACCGGCTGGCCAGCCCGGCGGTCGTTGATCTCCTGCGCCAGGCCGAGGTCCTCCTCGGTGAGATCGGCGAGAACGTGGCGCTGTGCCGCAACCACCGGATGCCGCGATGAGCGCCCCGGCCACCCCCGGCACCGCCCAGGACCAAGGCCCCGACCGGCTGCTCCCGGCACTGGTGGCGTCACGGGAGGTGCGGTGGTCCGCGACCAGCGGTCTGCTCATCGCCGCGGGGTACCTGGCCGGGCCGCTGGGCGCGCCGGGTGTCGTGTCCACGGTCCTGTTCGTGGCCGCGTCGGTGGTCGGCGCCCGGTTCTTCGCCGCCGAGGCGATCGAGGAGCTCGTGACCGAGCGCGAGATCGGCATCGAGCTGCTGATGACCGTCGCGGCGGTGATCGCCGGGGCGCTCGGCGCCTGGTCCGAAGCCGCAGCGTTGGCGTTTCTGTATTCGATCAGCGAGGCCCTCGAGGAGTTCACCGAGGACCGCACACGCGACGCCATCCGCAAGCTCTTGGACCTCGCCCCCCGCACCGTCACCGTCGTCGCACCCGATGGCACCGAACGCGACGTCGACATCGACACCGTCGCGGTCGGCGACCGGTTCCTGATCCGCCCCGGCCAGAACGTCGCCACCGACGGGACCGTCGTCGACGGCACCTCCGCGGTCGACGAGTCCGCCGTCACAGGCGAGTCGATCCCCGTCGACAAAGCCCCCGGCGACCCCGTCATCGCCGGCACCACCAACGGCCACGGCGCCCTCGTCGCCGAAGCGACCGCCACCGCCGCCACCAACACCCTGGCCCGAGTGGTCGACCTCGTCAGCGAAGCCCAAGACCAGAAGGGCCGGGGCCAGCAGTTCATGGAGCGCTTCGCCCGCATCTACTCCCCCGCGGTGCTCGCCCTTGGCGCCGCCGTCCTCCTCATCGGTGGCGGGGTGAGCGGCGACTGGTCCGAATGGGCCCTGCGCGCCGCGACCGTGCTCGTCGCCGCCGCGCCCTGTGCACTGGTGATCTCGATCCCGGTCACCTACGTCGCCGCCATGGGACGAGCCAGCCGCGACGGCGTGCTCATCAAGGGCGGCATCTACCTCGAAGAGCTCGGCCGGCTCCGCGCCATCGCCCTGGACAAGACCGGCACCCTCACCCACGGCCGACCCGAGCTCACCGAGATCCACCCCCTCGACGGCCGCGACCCCGACGAGCTCCTCGCCCTCGCCGCCACCGCCGAGCGCCGCTCCGAACACCCCATCGCCCGAGCCATCGTGCGCGCCGCCGACACCCGGAACCTCACCATCGGTGAACCCGACACGTTCCACGCCGCGGTCGGCGGCGGCATCCACGCCCGCGTCGACGGCACCGACCTCACCATCGCCAGCCCCGACTACACCACCAGCCAGGGTCACGACCTCGACCCCGCCGTGACCGAGGTGATCGAAGGGCTCGAGTCCAACGGCAACACCACCGTCGTGATGGCCGACCGCACCGGTCCGCTCGCCGTGCTCGCCGTCGCCGACACCATCCGCCCCCAAGCCGCCGACACCATCGACCGCCTCCGAGCACTCGGCATCAACCACATCACCATGCTCACCGGCGACAACCCCCGCACCGCCCGAGCCATCGCCACCCGAGCCGGCATCGACCACGTCGACGCCAGCCTCAAACCCGAGGACAAGGCCGCCCGCATCCGCCAACTCGTCGACGAGCACCACCACGTCGCCATGGTCGGCGACGGCATCAACGACGCCCCACCCCTCGCCGCGGCCAGCGTCGGCATCGCCATGGGCACCGCCGGCAGCGACATCGCCCTCGAAACCGCTGATGTCGCCCTCATGGCCGACGACCTCACCCGGCTGGTCACCGCCATCACCATCGGACGGCGAACCCGCCGCGTCGTCACCCAGAACCTCGTCCTGTCCCTGATCATCCTCGCCGCCCTGGTCCCCACCGCGCTGCTCGGTGTCATCGGACTGCCCGCCGCCGTCCTCGCCCACGAGCTCTCCGAGCTCGTCGTCATCCTCAACGGCACCCGCATGGCGAAGAGGTAGGGCTCCGGGCTGTGTGCGGTGCGGGCTTGAGCCATGACCAGCCAACCCTGCGGACATTCGACAGTTCGCAACCGGTCGAGGAGTTCGTGGGGCGTTCTACCGGGCAGGTCGAAGCGGAGTACACGTCGTTGACCTGCGGGTTCACGAGATGAGCCGTTCCGCTCGACATCAGCGCGAGACGTTCTCACGATCGTTCTATCGGGTTCCGGAGCGCCCGGATCCGGAAGAACAGGAGGATCCGCCATGCAAGGACACGTCGCCCGCAAGCGAGACCGCTACTACGCCGTCATCTACGAAGGGCTCGACCCCGTCACCGGCAAGGAGCACCGCAGCTGGCATCCCGCCGGCACCGACCGCGCCGAAGCCGCAGCGCTCGTGGCGCGCCTCGCCGCCGAGCGAGACGGCCGCAACGACGAGGTCCGCTCGCTCACCTTCGGGGCCTACCTCACACACCAGTGGCTCCCCGCCAAGCGCCTCGAGCTGCGCGTCAGCACTCATCGCAGCTACGTCCACAAGACCCAGCGCCACATCCTGCCGACCCTCGGACGGAAGCGGCTCCGCCGGCTGCGGCCCGAGGACCTCGAACGGCTCTACAACGCGATGCTCCAGCCCAAAGACGGCACCCGGGCCCTCGCCCCGAAGACCGTGTACGAGGTGCACCTGATCATCCGCGGCGCCCTCGACCACGCGTTGCGCCGAGGGCTCGTCAGCCGCAACGTCGCGCTGGCCGCTTCAGCACCCAAGCTGCGGGCGATCCCCAAGCCCGAGCAGAAGACCTGGACCGCCGACGAGCTCCAGGCGTTCCTGCGGGCTGCGGCCGGTCACCGGCTGTTCCCAGCCCTGTGGCTGTCGGCCAACACCGGGATGCGGCGCTCCGAGCTTCTCGGGCTGAAGTGGTCCGACCTCGACGTGGCGAAGAAGCGCCTGTCGATCAACCGCGGACTGGTCGCGGTCGGCTACGAGCTCCACGAATCACGCGGCAAGACCAACAACTCCCGGCGCTGCATCGACCTCGACCAGACCACTCTCGCGGTCCTCGCAGGATGGCGGACACTCCAAGCCGCCGAGTTCGCCGCGGTCGGGATCGACGACCCAGGGTGGATGTTCACCTCCGCCTCGGGCGGGCCCGTGCACCCCCACTCGATCAGCCAGAGCTTCGACCGGATCGTGCGACGCTCCCCCGTCCCCGTCATACCGTTCCACGGTCTGCGCCACACCCACGCCAGCCTGCTCATCGCCAACGACGTCGACGCCAAGGTCGCCTCCGAACGCCTCGGACACAGCGAGTTCGTGTTCACTGTCCAGAGCTACCAGCACACCTTCCCAGGGATGCACACCGACGCCGCCCGCGTCATCGAAGCACTCCTCACCCCGCGCGCCTCCGAAAACCCCAAGGTCGCCAAAGCCGGTTGAACACCCGAGAGAACGAACCCCGAACCCGGTAGAACGCCCCGACAACGACGAAGGCCCAGGTCGCTGACCTGGGCCTTCACTCTCAAGTTGGTGGCGGGGGCAGGATTTGAACCTGCGACCTTCGGGTTATGAGGATCAGATCAGGGTGTCGGTCCGTACCTTTGTGTACCAGATCATGGCGCTGAGCTGGGCTTTCACCCCGCCGCGGTCTCCGTCCGTGCCGGGCTGGCATCTCCTGTTTCGGGTGGTTCGGTAGAAGACCCGGTAGAAGTCAGCAGGCCTGTCTCGGCGCACCGGCAGCGCGCTGAGCGGTGGCCCCTCACTCGCTCGGATCGCTCCCCAGCAGCCCTCGGAGGCTGATCCATCGGCTGACCTTCGAGCCGCAGAACTCCGTGGCCCGGCGGCAGCAGGATCGAGTCAGCGCTCAGCTCGCACGGCGTACGACCGCGTGGCCGTCGCGTTCGAGCTTGGCGATCGAGCGGTTGGCCGAGAGGTTCTCCCCCACACCCACAACAAGGTCGGCGCCGACCGCTGACGCGATCTTCTCGAGCGTGTCCAGTGTCGGCCGGGTGCCCCCGCCTTCCATGCGGGCGATCGCCGATTGGGTGGTTCCCATGCGCTCGGCCAGCTCCGCCTGGGTGAGACCGGCCTCGGTACGAAGCCGGTGAACCAGCTCGCGGAACGCAGCAATACGAGCTTCATCCTCGTACGCGACGGCAGCCGGCCCGGTGCGGGGCCTCTGCTCGGTCAGGTCACTCCACGACGTGCGCTTGGTATCGGTTCCCATCAATCGTCCTCCTCGACAGCGTGTTCTTCGCTCAGGCAACGCTCGTACGCTCGCTTCGCCCGCTGGACCTCACGCCGTTCCCGACGCTGGGTCTTTACGAACACCGTGAGCAAGATGATCCGCCGACCTGACGCGATCCAGTACGTGATCCGCGTCGGGCGGCCATCGAGGTAGAACCTGAGCTCTCGGAGCTTGCCGTCCAACTGCTTGGTGAACGGCTCGTCGAGCAGCGGTCCCATCTCGGCGAGACGGTCGAGGTTGAACTGGCAGCGTGCCTGGTTGGCTTCGTCCAGAGCGAGGTACCAGTCCCGAACCTCCGGCTCGAGCTCCACCTCACCCCACGACATAGCGTCGATGCTATACCACGCCGGGGAGACCTGACGACCAGACGTTGGTTCAGACTCAGGAAAGCCGCCGCAACGCTAGGCAGACCAGTTCCAGCTCAACTTGGAGCGGGAGGGCGTCGGTCTGCTCAGGGCGCCGTCAGCACCCAGATCGTGATGGGGGCATCGCGGCGCAGTTCGAGACCATCTCGCTGTTCCATCGGGTTGCGGAAGCCGAACTCTTCAGCAGCTGCCTGCCAGTCGAGCATCGTGCCATCCGGGGTGACCGGGAACTCGGCACCCACCGGACCCTCGATGTTGAAGATGACCTCGGTTCGGTCACCGAACTCGAAACCGTGTGAGCTGAAACTGAGGCCTTCAGTCTCGGGGGCCTTGGTGTTCAGGTCACCATTCTCTTCGCGCCACTGAACATATGTACCTCGTTCGGCCTTGAAGCCGATCGCGCGCAGCTCCTCAACCGCCGCGTCGGGATCGAAGGTCTCTACGTCAAGGTTGGGGGAGATATCGATCCAGTCGCCATGAGGCGTGACGGTGAACATCGCCTCAGCAGCGGGAGGCGTGCGCCCAGCATCGAAGGCGACAAACCCGACCACAAGGATCACGAAGGCAGCCGCCCCGACCAACGCTGTGCGAGAACGGCGCGCACCTCCGTGGAGGCTAGGGGTGGCTTGCAACGAGCTACGGGCCTCGTCGACGAGACCACGACGAAGACGATCGGCATCATCGGTGGTGAGGGTGGCGGTGGCGGAGTGATTCTGGCGGGTCATGTCAGGTCCTTCGGGGTCGTGGCGAATCGGGGCGCGGGAGTTGGTTCCGAATCGGAGGCGAGGCGGGTGCGGGCGCGGTTGAGGCGGGACTTGACGGTCCCGAGCGGGATGTCGAGAGCAGCGGCGATCTCTGCGGTGGAGAGCCCCTCCCAGGTGGCGAGCACGACAACATCGAGTTCACGGCGCGGCAGGTGGGTCACCCGGTCCAAGACCCGTCGCGCCTCCAGCACAGCGGCAACTCGTTCATCTACGAGCCGCGGACTCGGCCGGGGGAGGTCGCCGATTCGACGCAGAGCGGCGTCGTGGCGCCGACGACTCCGACGCCAGTTGTTGATGACGTTCGTGGCGACGCCGTAGAGCCAAGGAAGCGCAGAAGGATGGAGCAGTTCGGTCCGCTCGCGGATGCGCCAAGCCTCCAAGAAGACGGTCGCAGTGATGTCGTCCGCCTGGGTGAGATCGCCGGTGCGACGCGCTGCGTATCGGTGGATCGTCGGTCCGTGCCGGCTGAACATCTCGCCGAACGACTCGGGGTCGCCGGCTCGGACCCTCCCCCACAGCTCGACATCGGTTGGTTCGGTCATCGTGCTCCTATGAAGTGCTCCAGTCTCCTGTACATGTCCGGCTCGCCATCTAGGTTCACGAAAAAGATCCGGCTCGACTGACGGAGCCGTGGGTTGGGGCTGGGGTGCGCACGCCGGTCACGTGAGCCCATCCGCTCCTGACCTTCGGGAACGCGGCCCGAAGATCACCCAGGCGGATCCGACCCGACCGTCACGGACGGCCCGCAAACGCCCAGGTCATGGTTCTCCAGGCACCGGGCGTGCTTGCCCTTGAGCACAGCCGGCGGCGGGTCTTCTACCGGCGTTCGGTAGAAGACCCGGTAGAAGTCAGCCGGGAAAGCAGAAGGCCCCACTCCGAGAAGTGGGGCCTGACCTGCGGTTTCGTTGGTGGCGGGGGCAGGATTTGAACCTGCGACCTTCGGGTTATGAGCGATCAGATCAGCATCTCAACCCGTACCAATGCGTACCACATAGTGCCCTTGAGCAGGTCTTTCACGGCTCATGACACTCCGGCCGTGCCAATGCGTATACCCCTGTACCGCACCGCACAGTAGAAGGAACAGTAGAAACGTGAGGCCCTCCTGGACGGGCCGGCGACGAGGTCGACAAGAACCGTGAAGGCTGTTGCCGGAGGCGTCCGTGACGCCGACGGCTCGACGACTTCGGCCGATCGTCGGGTTCCACCCGACGGCGTTCCGCCCAGCGAAGCCAATCGAAGAAAGGCAATGGCCCGGGCGCATGCCACGAGAGCACGGCGAGACCGGAGAACTACACGCAGGTTGCCCTGACCGGCCTTGCTCTTCGAGCCTGTCCTTGGGCCGGCGGTCTGCCCGGCGAGACTGTGGACTTATCGGGCGATCGCGGCTGAGGGCGACCACGCGTGGGCACCGTTACCGATTGAACCCCGACCTCGCCGATCGTTCACCACTCCTGGCGTGCTTCTTCCGCGAAGCCCTGGATGTCGTGGATCTCGATCTCGATGCCTTCGTCGGTGCGAAGGCGGCCCGACCAGGTTCCGAAGACCTGGTGGGTCTCCGATCCCTGGTCGCGTCCTGGGAGCTTCGAGTGCTTGTCGTAGCGGGGCTGCAGCGTCACATCGAGCTGTCCGCCGGGGTCGACCACGCGCCAGGGGCTGAGCGGCTCGTCCCAGTCGTAGGACCAGTCGAGCTCGCGGCCGAGCTTGGTGAGTCGGCCGTCCACGATCAGGCCGTTCTCGGTGTAGCCCGAACCCTCCGTCCACTTCGCGCCGAACTGCAACCCGACGACGTGCGCGCCGCACCGTCCGGCGCCGCCACCCCAGTTCCACGTGATCTCCGATGGCCAGCGCCCACGCCCTACGTCGAGCACGCCCCACGCGTCCGAGCTACCACCGCCGATCTCCGAGTGCCGGTCGCCGACGGTGAGCTGGCCGGTGGCAGGTCGGGCCTGGTGCTTGGAGGTGTAGTTGAACCGCTCGTCACTCCACGGGATCACTACGTTGAGCGACTCGTGGCCCTCGGGCAGTTCGATCGACACGTCGAGTGCGCCCGGTGTCCCGTCGTGTTCGGTCCACGAGGCGCTAAGGCGCGTCGATCCGGGCTCATCGACGATCTCCAGCGCGAAGCCGTCGCGCTCGACGCGAAGCGGAGTGGTCCCGGGGCGGTCCGGCAGGACGAGCGCACCACGGTCGGTCGTGATGATCCCATTGCCTCCTGTTGTTCCCGCGGCCAGGTCGGCCCACCAGACGTCGGCCAGACCGAAGTGGTCGATGTCCGCGTAGACCGACGACACGACGAGGTCACCGGCGAGGATCGCCCAGTAGTCCCAGCGCTTGTTGATACCGAAGCAGCCATCCAGGTTCGCCCGGTGCAGCGGTCGGCGTGACCAGCCGAGAGCGGCGCGGTTCAGCCGTCTGCCGTCGGGCGTGCACAGGTCGATCTCGGATGTCAGCTCGTTCTCGTGGGTCACGTCGCCATCTCCTCGTGAGGGTTCGGTGCTGCTTCGCTGCTCTTTCAGGGGTGTCGGCGGGCGAGCGTGGCGTAGTGCTGCGCCACCGGGCGTGGGTGCCGTTGGGCGTCGAAGAGTCCGACTTCGGTGACGGTGCCGATCGGCGACATCAGTGCGGTGTCCCAGTCGTACTGGTCGCCTCGGCTGTACCAGCAGATCCCCCGGACCGGCAGGCCGCTCGCCGCAAGGGTGTCGAGCGATGTGGTGAGTGCGGCGAGCCACTCGCTGCCCTGGTCGACCGGAAGGCCGAGGTTGGAGGTCTCGGACACCCAGAACGGCACCTGGTAGCGCTCATGCCAGGCGGTCGCCTCGTCCTCGTAGGCGCGGACGCGATCGGCGATCGACAGCGGCCTACCGGCACGTGTCCCGTGCACGGTGACGCTGACGGGGTAGATGTCGTGGCCGGCGATGATCCGGTCGGGTGGGACGACTCCGACGAGGGCCTCGATGCGCGACTGGATCGAGTCGGCCACGACATCGGTCAGTCGTGCCGCGCCGCCCCGGGGTGCGAGACCGAGGTGCAGATCCCAGACGGCCTGCTGCAGGTCACGGGCACGGGTGGCGGCGCGGATGCCGGCCTCGTCGTCGGCGTCGGCGAGGTCGCAGCCGAAGCCTTCGGACCCGATCCACCAGCCGTCTCGGTCGGCTCGGATGCGGGCGAGTGCCTCGAGGTTCGCGAGCGCGACGTTTCCCAGCGCGACGAAGTAGTCGTCCTCGCTGGCGAGGCGGTCGTTCCACATGCCGAGGAGCGAGGAGAACATGGCGGTGATGCCCGGCTCGTTGACGGGCGTGAACCACCGTGGTTCTGGATAGCGGGCCAGGAACGCGTCGACGTAGCGGGCGAAATCGTCGACCCACGTGGTGTCGCAGAACCCGCCGTGGTGGTCGGGCAGACCGAAGTGGCACAGGTCGATCACCGGGTTGAGCCCGTGGCGCCGGCACGCCTCGAGCGCTCGATCCCACAGCGTCCAGTCGTAGACCCCGGGTTCCGGTTCGGTCAGCCGCCAGGGCATGCCGTAGCGCCACACCTTCACTCCGAGCCCCGCGACATCGGCGAGGTCCGCGTCGAGCCGTTCGAGATGTCCGCTTGCTCGGTACTG
>WBZX01003257.1_pt1 | contig 10453 bp, 10 predicted proteins | sample 5204211 | NCBI WGS metagenome assembly WBZX01 (sample SAMN12344362, study PRJNA552823) | activated sludge metagenome | biome: Activated sludge suspended growth; feature: Nitrification reactor; material: Wastewater; isolation source: activated sludge from nitrification reactor of wastewater...
CCACGCGCCCGACGACGGCAGCAGCGCCAGCGGATGCAGCTCACCGAGCAGCACCATGCCGTGCGTTCCCGACCGCCCAAAGCGCAGATCCGAGCCTTCGTTTTGCAACAGCCGCGTGCTGTAGACGTAGCCCGCGCCCAGCTCCAGCGCCGACTGCCACGGAGGCCGCCGCTCCAGCATGTCGCGCGCTTCGGGACTGAGCGGCACCAGCGACTGCCTCGGCTTGTTCGGATCAAACTGCACTTCTTCGCTGTCTTCGTACTGCGTGATCTGGCCCGTGCGCTGCGGCAGGTTCGATCCCACCACCGGCGGAGCCAGCGCAGATCCCGGCTTCATCACCGTCGGAAGCTCTTCGACAGGTTCGGCTTGCGCAGGACTTGGCGACGCAGCTGCCGTCGGACTTGCCACGCTGTGCGCGGGCGACAGCGAAGTCGGCGACACCGCGACCTCATGACCACCCGATATGGTCTGCGGCAGCGCTTGCTCAATCAGCTGCTGAATCGCCGCTGCTTTGTCGGCAAACGCGGCGGGCTGAAGCAGGCTGCGATCCAGGTCAAACGACCGCTTGCCAAGCTGCACACCATCTGCCGAATACACCCAGATAAACAGCCGATACGGCTTGCCTTTTTTGCTGCCGGTCGCTTCCACATAGCCCGACAGCACCAGCCGCGCGCCCAGGAGTCGTGCCATGCCCGGCACATCGGCGGTCTGACCTTGGTGCTTGACCCGCGCCATGCCCGTCCACAGATCCGGCGCGAGCAAGCGATACGGACGACCGGCGCTCTTGGACTCCAGCGCTTCGTAGACCACGCTCGCGGTAAAGCTCGGCTCGATCGGCTTTTTCGGCGGATGAAGCTGCTCGCGACCATCGAACGGTGCCGTCGCAACCAGCGGAGGCTGATCCGCCCGTGCTCGACCCGCCACAAGCAGGAGCAGCAGCAGCGATCCAAGGCGCAGCGCCTCACGGAAGACCGCGGATGATTGTCTACGGCATGGGTGACGCATCACAGGAGGCTCGGACACACTGCCGAGTGGAACCTATGTTGCCACATTCCAGCTAGATTTTGCAGCTTTGGCTACAGAATTACTTTTCGATAAACGAGCCACAGCCGCCGACTGCTGGGCGGATTCTTCGGTCACGCGACTTACGGATTGAAGCGATAGCCGACGCCGCGCACCGTTTCCAGATGAAGCGGCGTGTCGGGATTTGTCTCGATCTTGCTGCGCAGTCGCACCACGAAGTTGTCGATGGTTCGCAGCGTGAAGTGCTCGCCGCCCCAGATTCGCTGCATGATCTGATCTCTCGTCAGCACTTGCCCGGGATGAGACATAAACAGCCGCAGCAGATCGAACTCTTTGGCGGTCGTTTCGACATCTTGACCTTCGACGAGCAGCCTTCGTCCCGGCACATCCAGATAGATTCGCGACGACGCTTTGTTGCCCGGACTGCTCGGCGTGCTCGACAGGCTGCGATGCAAGCGACCTCGACGCAGCAGCGCTCGCACCCGCGCCAGAAGCTCCGCCAGCCCAAACGGCTTGGTCATGTAGTCATCGGCCCCGAGCGACAGCGCCATCACCTTATCGGCTTCTTGATCCTTGGCCGACAGCACCAAGATCGGCAGCTCGGCCCGACGCTGACGCAGCTCGCGAATCAGATCCAGACCCGACAGCCGAGGCAGCATCAGATCGACGACAATCAGATCGGTGTGCTCGCTTTCCGACAGCCTGCGCCCAATTTCCCCGTCTTCGGCGCACAGCACTTCGTAGCCTTCCAGCTGCAAGTTGAGCTGAAGCGCCTTGCGAATCGATACATCGTCTTCGACCAGCAGGATCGTCTCACCCATTCCCGTGTTCTTTCGTCGAGACTACGGCACCGCAGGCAGCAGCACGGTAAAGGTTGCGCCATGACCAGGCTCGCTGTCCACCGTCACCGATCCGTCGTGCGCTGCCACAATGTGCTGCACCATCGACAGTCCGAGCCCCGTTCCCGGCGGCTGAAGCGGCTGCTCCGGTCGTGTCAGGCGATAGAACTTTTCAAACACACGTCGCTGTTCGTTCTTGGGAATGCCCGGACCGTTGTCGGACACGCTGATCACAACCTGCGGACCGCGACGCTGACAGCGCACCGAGATCACCTTGCTTTCTCCGGTGTAGTGAAACGCGTTTTGCAGCAGGTTGAGCAGCGCTTCGCTCATCGCCGCCCGATCGACGCGCACTTTGGGGAGATCGTCGCTGATCTGTTTTTCCAAGCGAATCTGCGCCGGATCGTAAGACAGCACCTGCGGCTCGAACGCACGCAGCGCCGCATCGACGACATCCGACGGAGACTCGTTTTCCAGCCGATAGATCCGTCGTCCCGCTTCCATTCGCGCCCAGCCGAGCAGCCGCTCGACCATCTCTGACAAGCGCTTGGTTTCCGTCGCGACGATATCGAGGATCTGCTGCACTTTTTCGGGATCTTGCACGCGCTTGGCTTGCAGCGTCTCGACGAACAGCCGAATCGAAGTGAGCGGCGTACGCAGATCGTGCGACACCTTGTTGACGAACTCGGTCTGAAGCTGCGCAACGCTTGATTCCCGTCGGACATAGACGATCGTCAGCGCCACTCCGCCCAGCAGCGTCACCGTCAGGCTCAGCGTCATGATGCCGAACACCACGTCTTTGGTCGCGTGTCCAAACACCAAGATCAGCACGCCAATCGTGATGAGCAGCGCGCTCGGTCCGTAGGCAAAGATCGCCACCAGCGTCATCAGTCGTCGCAGCTTCCGTCGCTGCAAGTCCGCAACTTGTCCCGCCATCGCTTACAACCAGAAGCGCACCTGCGCTCGAGGACCAACCGTCAGATACAGCGGAATGTTCGAAAGATCCGTCACCACACCGTGATAACGGAACGCGACCCCGAAGGAAAAGTACCGATTCAGCAGATAATCCGCACCGAGCCCGACGGAAACGCCCGCTTGCAGGCTGCTCGTTAGCTCTTTGCCGATCTGCGTTTGCAAAGACAGCACACCGACGGCGGCTTCAAAAAACGGCTGAATCCGCACAATGTCGAGCGCATACGAGACACCGACGCTCGCTTGCCACGCGAGCAGCGTTCCTTCCGCCAGCTTTTCGTCGGGATTCGCTGGCAGCGGATGATACGACGCGCCACCAAACGCCACGATCGACACCGCGTCGGTCAGTCCGAGCTGAATGTGCGCGTTGCCACCGCCTCCGTTGCCGCTCCGATCCGACAAATATCCGACGGCAAACAGCGGCTGAACCCCGACGCTCAGCTCGCGACGTTCGGCATGCGCACGCTGCGCACCAAGCAGAAGCAGACTGGCGAAGACCAAGCGTCGCATGGGCTCTTTCGCTCGTAACACGACCCGCACCTTGAGTAGAAGCCGCTCTTGCACTTTTTACGAGCCTAGCCTTTCATGCCACCCACTTTGTCTACCTCTGCTTCTTCGTCCGATGGTCCTGGTGCTGTTCTTCCGTCTGTTGCTTCGCCCGGTGCGTCTGCTGCGTACAGTGGCCTACGTGCCAGAGTCACGCTGACCGATCTGGCCGCTGGCGGAGAAGCCGTCGGTCGCCTGGCCGATGGTCGCGTCGTCTTCGTTCCCGGTGGTGTCAGCGGAGAAGAAGTCGAAGTCGCTCTCGATGAGCTACGCAAAGGCTACGTTCGCGCTTCGCTGCGTTCGATTGTAACTCCGTCGCTGCTTCGTCAAGAGCCCGCCTGTCCGCTGTCCATTCCCGGTCGCTGCGGTGGCTGTCCGATCATGCATGTCACAAGGTCCGAACAGCTTCACGCCAAAGCGCGCTGGGTGTCTCGCGCCGTTCGTCACTCGGGGGCCGATGTGCTGCCGATCTTGTCACCGACGAGCGATCTGGGCTATCGACTGCGCGCTCGACTGGGTGTGATTCCCGTCGGAGATCAGTTCAAGCTGTCGTTTGCGTCTGCTCGATCAAGCGAGCGTCAGCCCACCAGCGACTGTCCCGTGCTCGATCCGCTGCTGTCCGACGTGCTGTTTCACAAAGCAACGCACCTGCTCGCGCTGATTGGCACCGGCGGTTATTTGTCCGGTCTCGTCGGAATCGATCGTGGCAAGACCCCGAGCGAGCGCGCCGTTCACTTGGCCATCGAGCCCGGTCCGCGAACCAGTCGTGCGCCGCTCGTCAAAGCACTGGAACGTCTCGTCGCCCAGCATCACATCGCAGGAGCCATCATCGATCAACAGATCATCGGCGCAGCGACGATCGATCTCGGTGATGAGCTGGGACCGCTGCCCGCCAGTGCCGACGGATTTGCCCAAGCCAGCGCGCCCGGTCACAGCCAGCTGCCACGCTGGGTTGCCGACGCGCTCCGTCACGGACTCACCAGCCGTCCGACGATCTTGGAGCTGTATGCAGGAAGCGGAAACCTGACCCGCGCGCTGTTGTCGCTGCAAGGCCCGGTAACTGCCGTCGAAGGAGAGCCTCGCGCCGCTGCCCGCCTGCGCACGCTGTCCGAGTCCGATTACGCTGCGGGACGCCTGACCGTAAAGCCGCTTGCCGTCGAAAAAGCCTTGCCACAGCTGCTCAAAGAAGGACTGCGCCCAGATGCCATCGTCCTCGATCCGCCGCGTGGTGGAGCGCGATCGATTGTGCCGCTGCTCGGGACCGTGACCGCCTCGAAGCTCGTCTATGTCTCGTGCGATGCGATGACGCTGGGACGCGATCTCGTCGAGCTGGCTGCGTTCGGCTACCGTCCCCGCACCGTGCAGCCGATTGATCTGATGCCACACACCGCCGAAGTCGAGTGCATCGCCATCCTCGATCGCGCGTAGGGTCCGCCTGACTTCCGACGGACACCGCGCAAGCGCTTGGACGAATCGCTACTGACCTTGGTCAAGGAAGCTCAGCAGCACTTGATCAAACTTGGTCCGCGTTCGCTCGATCGGCGCGTACTTTCCGACGCCAGGAAGGAACGTAAACCACTTTCCGGGGCTCGCGAGCTGCTGGAAAAACGTCAGTCGATCTTGGGTCAGCTCCGGCGAGCCATCGCGCTCACCTTGCAGCACCAGCGTCGGAACCTTGAGCTTTCCAGGGTCCACCGGGCTCGGCTTGGTCAAGTCGATGATCGCTCCATTTGGAGCCGAAGCCGACTCGGACCGACAGACCTGCGCCCGTCGCCGAACAAACTCTGGATCCAGGTCGCCGTCTTCGGGCTTGAGCAAGCTCGCCTGCTGTCCCAGCGTCCGCAGCGGTCCCGGCGGAACGCTCGCGCCTTTGTCGATCAGCTTGTAGCGCATCCCGAGCAGCGCCAGACGACCGACTTTGTGCGGCTTTTGGCTGGCAAACAGCGCCGCTGGCTGCGCGCCCCACTGATAGCCGAACAGGTGAATCCGCTCGACCCAGCGCAGCGCCCGAATGAACTCGACAGCCGCTTCGACATCTTTGGCCGCGCTCTGCGAGTCCGTCCAGTCGCTGTCCGACCGCTCCGATCGTCCGTAGCCATGCAGATCCACCGCGAACACGTCGTAGCCCGCGTCGGCCAGCATTTCCATCATCGAGTAGCCGTGATCCGGGTCGGGATCGAACGTGCAGCGACTCGCCCACGTCGCGCCGTGAACCAGCAAGATCACCTTGCCGTTTTGCTTCCACGACTCCTCGTTGCCTGCGCGCCACTTTTCGTACAGCTTGAGCTTCAGGCCTTCGCGCTCGGCCATCAGCTCTCGGCTCTTGATCTCGCGAGGTCCAGCAGCGTCGGGCTTGCCTTTCCGACTGTCCGCTTGGGCTTGGTTTGCTTCCGCCTCTTGGCCAAAAAACGTGGCTGCCGAACATCCCACCGCGACGGCTAACGCGGCGGAGCACAAGGTATTTCGAGTACGCATTGGGCCGATCGCATATCACCACTTAGGCCAGCCTCGCAACAAAACGAGTGCGTATGGTCCGTGGGTCTGGGTTAGGATTGCGAGCCCGATGACCAAAGAACACATGCGATCCGGGAAAGTGCGACGAGACCGCCGGGGACTTGTGCGACCGCTGCTCGGAAGCGTCTCATTGGCTGTCTGCTTGGCCGGTGCGGTGCAGCTTCCGGCTTCGTCCGCGAGAGCCCAAGACTACGCGGCGGCGGGTCAGCACTTTGACTCGGCCCAAGAAGCGTTTTCCGCCGGGAAGTTCGAGCTGGCTGCGCGCGAATACCAAGCTGCGTTTGACATCACCAAGGAAGCCACGCTGCTCGCCAGCATCGGAGAGTCTTGGCAGCGCGCTGGAAATACCGCCAAGGCGCTGACGGCCTATAAGGCGTATTTGCAAGCGGCTCCACAGGCACCGGATCGCGCGGCCATCGAAGAGCGCGTGAAAGCCATCGAATCCGCCCAAGCGGATGCCCAAAAGCCCGCTCAGCCGACTCAAGCTCAGCCGACTCAAGCTCAGCCGACTCAAGCTCAGCCAACTCAAGCTCAGCCGACTCAAGCTCAGCCGACTCAAGCTCAGCCTGCTCAGCCTCCGGCGCTGCCTGGGACTGCTGTGGCGCAGCCGGGACAGCCTCCCGCTCTGCCGCCAGCGCAAACGGCTCAAAACGGCCAGATTCCACAGCAAACGGCTCAAAACGGCCAGATTCCGCAGCAGCCAGGGTCAGTGACTCCGGTCCCAGCGCAGCCTACGCCAAGCAGTCCAGCTCCGCAGCAGCCGGTCGTGCCGGATCAGACGCAAGCCGCGCAGCCTGAAGCAAACAAGCCGCTGATTACGCCGCCGGAGCCGCCTCCGAGCAAGCTACGGGCGGCAGGCTGGGTGTCGGTTGCATCGGCGGTGGCGCTTATCACAGGTGGCGCGGTCGTCGGGCTGGGCGCGCAGAGTCGAGCCGATGAAATTCGTCGTCGCACCACGCTGGTCAGCGGCGATCAACCCCTCGTCTATACCGACAGCGAGCGCGAGGCCTACACGACGCTCCAGAGCGAAGGCCGCAGCTACAACACCGCTGCGATCTCGCTATTTGCCGTCGGTGGTGTCGCAGCAGCAACCGCCATCACGCTGTTTGTCGTCGATTTCGTGCGCAAGCCCAAGTCGGAACCAGCCAAGCAAGTGCTGCTGCTGCCGTCGGTGTCGCCGGGCTCGGTCGGTCTGTCCGTTGTGGGAGGTCTGTGATGACCACGCAAGCCTCTGTTTGGTTTCGTCGCGTCGGCTACGTGATGCTGGCGCTTACGCTCGGTGGTGGAGCCGTCAGCCTGTCGCACTGTTTTTCGCCGGAGCTACCCGCCTGCGCGTATCGCTGCAACGCCACCGAGCCGCGCTGTCCCGACGAATATGAGTGTCGCGACGACGGGTACTGTCACTTAAAAGGCAACACCGAGTCTTGTCCGTATACGCAAGATCTGGTTCCGCCACCGGTGATTGACCTGAGCGGCTTTTCGATCGATCTGAGCAAGCCCGTCGATATGTCGTCTCCGGGTGATGCGATGTCTAGTCCGGGCTAGTCCGTGGCCCAACCGTCGCGCAAGCAGTCATCGCCGAAGACGCCAAACGCGGTGATGTGGCGGCAAGGTGTTCACATCACGGGCTCGGCCTTGTGGTGTGACGCGCTGCGAGCCACCGAGCTGTGCTTTGTGTCGTCGGCACTGGCGCTTGGAAAGTCTCGCAAGCGAGCGGGCACGCTGCTGTGTACGCAGACGACGCTCCAGCTTCTGACGGAAATGGGTCGCGCGCCGCAAGGTCCGCAGCTTCTGTCTCCGCTGCGACGGCCCTTTTTTTGGGGCACGCTGCGTCTGGAGCTGTTCGCGAGCGGTTCGGATCCCGGCTCTGCGTCGTTGTGGGTCAAGCTACCGAGTGAAGAGCGCGTCATTTACGCGGGCATGCCCAGTGAACGGTCGTCGTCGCTCGTCGAGCCGCTGCAAGTTCGTCAGGCCGAAAGCTTGGTGATCGCTGCGCCAAGTGCTCCCACTCACGTCGAGCTGCCGTCGACAGAACAGCTGGCCCAGCAGATTGTTTCGTCGCTGTCCGAGGCAAGTCTTCTTGGTGTGCCGCTCGTCGTGCGCTGCTCGTCGCTGATGACGCTTCTCGAGCTGCTTCCCCAGCTCAAGCTGCCTTGTGTAAAGCTGTCCGTCGAGCTGCATCGAGCGCTTGGCTTTTGTCAGGCGCTGCCGGGTTTTCCGACGATTCAGACGGCATCGACCCGATCCGCCAAGCCGGGAGAGCTTGTGTTTTGGCCGACGTCGAGCCCGCTGCCGAAGCGGCCCGACGGAACCATGCTACTGACGCTGCCCGACGGACTGAGCCTGTCGGGACTGGTTCGTTATGCGCGGGAATCGGGTGTGCGTCACGTCTATCTGACCGCTGGATATCATCCGACCATCGCTGCGAAGCTGGCTGCTCACAAGATCGTCGCTGAGCCCATCGGTCCGCCCGAGCAGCTTGGCCTGTTTGCGCAGTCTCTGTCGTCGCTGCTGTAATTTTCTCCGCGTGAAGTTGGGTGGGCTGTGAAGCTGTGCCAACATGCGGCGACATGAAAGCTCGCATTGTCGTTCGGATGTCCAAGCCTCACTACGGCGGAAACCTCGTCGACGGAGCACAGATGCTCTCGCTGTTTGGCGATGTCGCCACCGAGCTGTGCATTCGCGCCGACGGAGACGAAGGTCTGTTTCGCGCCTATGACTCGGTAGAATTTTTGGCGCCCGTCTACTCGGGAGACTTCATTGAAGCCGTCGGAGAGATCGTCGCGTGGGGCAAGACCTCGCTCAAGATGAGCTTTCGCGCCTACAAGTACATCTCGCCGCTTGTGACGCCGGGACACGAGCCGAGCGCCGCACAGCTTCACGGCGAGCCGATCTTGGTTTGCAAAGCGAGTGGAACCTGCGTCGTTCCGCAGAGTTGTCGTCGCCCAGCGCTGCCCGGAGAGCCGATTGGTCGTCCCGGACCGCTGATCTTGACCGCAGCCATCGTCGGCGCTGAGACGACGCGCGAGCAGACACCGTACTTGCCGATTACGCCCGACGAGATTGGCGACGAAGCGGCGCGCTGTGCCAAAGCCGGAGCGACGGTGATTCATCTTCACGTTCGCGACGAAGCCGGACGTCCCAGCCAAGACACCGAGCGCTTTCGTTCAGCCATCGCCGCCATTCGCAGTCGCTGTGATGTCATCGTCCAGACCTCGACGGGCGGCGCGGTGGGAATGTCCGTCGACGAGCGCTGTGGACCGCTGCGTGTCACTGGCGCGGAGCGACCCGAGATGGCGACGCTCAACATCGGAACCATCAACTTTGGCGACGACATCTTCGTCAATCGCCGACTCGACACCTTCGGCATCGCCGAGCGCATTTCCCAAGCGGGCATCACTGCCGAGATTGAGATCTACGACCTCGGCCACCTCGATATCCTGCGAGAGCTGTGCGACAAGGGTGCGGTTTTGCGTCCGCTGCATGTGCAGTTTGTCCTCGGGGTGCGTGGCGCGCTGGCGGCGAGCGAGCGAAACCTGGAGCTGCTCGTGTCGCGACTCCAAAGCGACTTTCCCGGCTCGTCGTGGGGCGTCGCGGGAATCGGTCGTCACGAGCTACCGATGGCCGAGCTGGCGGCGCGACTCGGTGGCAACGTGCGCGTCGGGCTCGAAGACAACATCTTCCTCGAAAAAGGCGTGCTCGCGAAAGGCTCGTCGCAGCTGTGTGAAAAAGCGGCAGCGCTGTGTCAGTCGGTCGGTCGACGGCTCGCAACGATTGAAGAAGCGCGCGCGATCTTGCTGGCCAAGCCATCGTCATGACCCGCCCGCTGTGCGGCATCTTCGTCGGTGGTGCAGCGCGGCGAATGGCTGGCTTTCCCAAAGGGCTCTTGCCCGTCGGAAGTCAGCGTCTGTCCATCGTCGATTCGCTCGCGAACCTGGCTTCATCCCTTGGGTGTGAGGTCGTTCTCGTCGGAGACAATCCAGCGTATCGCGCGCTCTCGCTGCCCGTTTTGGCTGATGATCCACCGGGAACGGGACCGCTTGGTGGCCTGCGTGCGCTGCTGTCCGCGTCGAGTGCCGAGCCGGTCTTGGCGCTCGGCTGTGACATGCCGTTTGTGTCCAAAGCGGTTCTTTGCCGCCTTCTGGCCGTCGATTTGCGCGATGCGGATCTGGCCGCAGCAAAGACGAATCCCGACGCCAAGCTCGAGACGTTTTTGGCTCGCTATGCTCCGTCGGTAAAGCCGCACCTCGATCGAGCGCTTTCCGACGGACAGCTTGGACTTCAGAAGGTGTGGCAGACGCTGCGCGTAAAGACCGTACTGCTCGACGATTCCGAGCAGCAGGCGGCGAAAGACTGGGATGCGTGGGATGACGTGCCGGACGACGTAAAAGCGCTACTTCACCTGGACCAGACCGGCGGGCCGACGCGGACCTGACAGCACCACCTTCATCGCACCTTCCGCGACGCGCAGACCGGTTTCCAGGAAGATCTTGCCGTGCTCGCTCTCGGGCGCACCGAGCACAATCGGACGACCGATGTCACCGCCGTAGCGAACCTTG
>WBZX01001080.1_pt2 | contig 10451 bp, 11 predicted proteins | sample 5204211 | NCBI WGS metagenome assembly WBZX01 (sample SAMN12344362, study PRJNA552823) | activated sludge metagenome | biome: Activated sludge suspended growth; feature: Nitrification reactor; material: Wastewater; isolation source: activated sludge from nitrification reactor of wastewater...
GGCCCGGCGTCCAGCGCAACGCGGCCACAGAGCCCGCGGACGATGTCCAGCACCACCGGCAAGCCCAGGCCGGTGCCGCCGCTGCCCTTGGTGGTGAAGAACGGCTCGAACACCCGCGCGCGCACGTGCTCGGGGATGCCGGCGCCGGAGTCCTCGACCTCGAGCACACCGAAGTCGCCCTCGTAGTGGAGGCGGATGTTCACGCTGCCCCGATCGCCGCCGCCGCCGTCGCCGAGCGCGTCGATGGCGTTGGTGATGAGGTTCAACCCGATCTGATGGACCTCGTTCTTGTCGGCGTGCACGACGACGTCCTCCTCGGGCACGTCGAGCTCGAGCCGGAGTCGCCGCAGGCGCCCTGCACGACGCAGCAGTGTGAGGATGCCGTCGATCACGTCGCGCATCGAGACCGCCCCGCGCGTGCGCACCCGCGGGCGCAGCGGCGCGAGGATCTGCTCGATGTGCTCCTGCACCCGACGCACGCTGTCGCGCATCACCTTGATCATGTCGGCGGCCGCGACGTCGGATCCGCCTTGCTCGAGCATCGTCAGATAGCCCAGCAGCGGTCCGAGCTCGTTGCGGATCTCGTGGGCCGCGCTGCCCGCGAGTAGCCCGATGGTTGCGAGTCGGTCGGCCTGCTGCAGCTGCCGGCTCATCTCCTCGTGGGCGGTCTCGTAGTAAAGCAGGGCGAGCACGTAGCGGGTCTGCTCGCTGTCGTTGTCGACGCTCGGGGTCTCGCACACCGACAGGCTGACGCGGGCCGGCAGGCGGCGGCCTCGGGCGGCGCGCACGGTCATCTCACCGCGCCAGTGGCCACGCGAGGGCGGGGCCGCGGCGAGCTCGACCACCCGGGCCTGGATGTCACCCTCGGTCGGGTGCAGATCGAAGAGCTCGCGGATGTCGGCGTCGAGCAGCTCGTACAGCGGACGACCGACCAGCGCGACGAAGCTGTCGCTGGCGTCGACGAGGCGCCCCGAGGCGTCGAGCACGATGATGCCCTCGACCGCGCGATTGTAGAGCACCGAGAGCAGGATCGCGGTCCGCTGGTGACGCACCGCGAGCTGGCGATGTTCCTCCTGCAGACGTTGCTCGGCGGTCAGGCGGGCCTTGGTCGCCCGCCGCGAGTCGACGGCGCGCGCGACGGTGTCGAGCAGGACCTCGCGAGACACCGGCTTGGTCAGGTAGTCGAACGCGTGCTCGCGGACCGCCTCTGCGGCGGGCTGCAGGCTGAGGTCCGCGGTGATGATCACCACCGGCACCAGCGGATCGCGCGACTCGAGCGCCTTGAGCAGGTCGAGGCCGCTGCCCCCGGGCATCTGCAGATCGGTGACGACCACGTCGATTGACGCCGCGTCGAAGGTCGAGAGTGCCTCCGCCATGCTCCGCGCGACCGAGGCCTCGAAGCCTGCGTGACGCAGTGACAACGCCAGCGCGTGGCCGACGAGCTCGTCGTCCTCGACCACGAGAACGCCGCCGGAGTGTGTGCGAGGGGCAGGGGTCCAGCGCTGCCGCTCGGTCATCCACCACCTCGCGCCAAGAGCGAAATCGTGTCGGGCGTGGTGCGGATGTCGACCTTCGCGTCGGCCAGCGCCAGCAGCCGCCCGTGCGCAACCGGATCCCAGCCGGCGCTCGGCATCTCGCTCAGCGTGAGCGTCACGCCGGCCGGACTCTCGCCCACCAGCTCGAGCCTGCGCGGCACGGAGTCGTGGCTCGCAGTCGCGATCACCACCAGGCACGCACACAGCAGCGAGAACTCCAGCTCGCCCGGGAACGGCAGCTTCGTCAGCGCCGAGAAATCGGGCGCCACGGTGATGGCGAAGCGATCGAAGCGCCGCACCAACAGGCCGTGTACGCGCGCCCACGCGCCGGGGCCATCGAGCGGCCGCGCGCGCACGAGTCCGCCGAGCGCCGAGCTCAACACGCGGATGCGGTCGGCGGCGACGAGGCACTGCTGCAGTCGCGACTGCGCGTCGGAGCCCGGCACGGCGTCGTCGATCGACAGCTCGAGCAGCACCACCAGCGATTGCAGCGGGTTGTTGATGTCGTGCGTGGCGATCGCGATGAGCTCCGAGAGCGCATCGCGCTGAGCCTGGGCGCGGGCCGTTTCGTCCGCCTCCTGGCTGCCTGCGGCGGAGTCACCCATCTTTCGCGAGCGTACCCGTTTTGCCCGACGCCGACCCCAAAAACTGCCGCCCGTCGCGGTCGCGGGCTTGCGAGCGCGCGCGATTGCGAATATCCACCGCCTCGGATCGATGCCGAGAGCCCGACGCATCCGGCAGCACGTGAACCCGCTCGCGGAGCGCTATTCGTTGCCGCGGGCGCACCGCGTGGTGCGCCCGGCCTACCTCGGGCCGCATGCGCCGATCGAGGTCGAGCTCGGCTGTGCGGACGCCCAGTTCAGTTTTGCGCTGGCCCGCGCGCGCCCAGATGCGCTGGTGGTGGGCCTCGACATCCGCGATCGCATCGTGCAGCTCGGCGCGCGCCGAGCCGCGGCCGAGGGCCTGCGCAACCTCGTGCTGACGTACTGCAACCTCGGAGTCGATCTCGATCGCGTGTTCGCAGCCGGCGAGGTCGATCGCTTCCACCTGCTGTTTCCCGATCCGTGGTTCAAGCAGAAGCATCACAAGCGCCGCGTGCTCGAACCTGCGGTGCTCTCGGTCGTCCACGCGCAGCTGCGACGAGGCGGCGAGCTGCACGTCGCGAGCGATGTCTTCGAGATCGCGATGGCGGCGATGGCCGAGGTCGACGGCGATCCCGACAGCGGCTTCGAGAACCTCAGCGGCCCGTGGCGATTCCACCGCGAGAATCCCTACGGCGTCCGCTCCCGACGCGAGGACACCACGCTCGCGCGCGGACAGAGGGTCTGGCGCGTGATCTGGCGCCGCATCGAGCGCGACGCTCAGCCCCCCGACATCAGCACGTCGATGGTCGGCAGGTAGAGCGCGTCGGGCAGCACCGTGCAGTTCTCGTAGTTCGCGATCTCGGCGTCGCGGGCCTCCGGCGTGGCCGCGGCTGCCTTCTGCGCGATGACGTCGACACACGCGCAGAAGCTCTTCGCACCTTCGCGCGCGCCCGCGTCGGTGCACGCGTCGACCTGCCGCGCCAGGGTCCACTTGCGAAACGGCAGCTGACAGTCGAGCGACGGATACTCGGTCCCGAGCACGCAGCCACACAGGCCACCGTCGCGCGGCTCGTCGAAGGCCGCCGAGCACAGCGACTGCATGTAGCCATCCTCCGCGCGCAGCCGGCTGTCGAGGTCGCGTGCGCCACCGAGCACGGAATTCACCAACGTCGGGATCACCCACGCCACGAACAGGCCGGCGATCGGCAGTGCGATTGCGAGGCCAATCAAGATCCCGGGCCACCGGGGCCGCGGTGGGTCGTCGAGGTGTGCGAGGACCATCGCCATCGACCACTGTAACGCGCGAGGGCGCCTCTCGCCGACACCCCAGCGATCCAACGTGCGCGTGCACACGAGATCCGCGTCTGCGGAGCCGTCGCGAGCGGCCGCGCAGGTGCGGCCGCTCGGGCCGGACGCAGACCGCGAGTCGGCCGCGAAAGCCGCATAGACCCACCAAGGCGCCCCCAAAGGCGCCCCCAAAGGCGCTCGATCGGCGGCAGCCCGCGAACCATCCCGCGCTCGCGCAAGCTCGGGGCACGGGTCGCGTTCATCCCCCGATCCCTTGTCGTACACGCGTGCGCGTACGATACTCCGCCCCCGGCCGCAGCCCTGTTCGTGCGGCCCGCCTCGAAGGTATGCCGATCATGCGTCGCACCGCGCTCGCTCGCCCCGCACTGTCCTCCGTGTTGAGCCTCGCACTCGCGATCGCGCCGTGGGAGCTCGCGTCCGCGGGCCCCGCGACGACGCCGAAGGACAAGCCCGCCGAGACCGCCGCGACCACCGGCGCCGCGACGACGGGCACCCCACCCGCCGACACCGCGCCCGCCGACACCACGCCCGCACCGGCCGACACCGACGGCACCGCCGTCGCGGACACCGAGGCTGCGCCCGCGGACACCGAGCCGGTCGCCGACACCGATGGTGCCGCGAAGGACACCGAGGGCGAGACCGAAGGCGCGGCCAAGGACACCGAGGGCGAGACCGAGGCCGATGTGCCGCCACCCGAGCCCGCACCGGACCCGATGGCCGACCGCCCGCCCGAGCCGCAGGTCGCCGGCAAGCCTCGCAAGGGTGTGGGCTTGATGATCGCCGGTGGCACCGTGCTCGGTGTCGGCTTGGCTGCGTCGATCACCTTCGGCCTCGTGACGCGCCACTGCCAGTACGACGGCCCGCTCAAGTGCAAGTACCAAGATCAGGATCAGTTCCTGATCCCGATGTCGGTGTCCGTCACGTTGCTCGGCGCGGTGCTGCTCGGCGTCGGTGTCGGCTACAACCTCGGCTACAAGAAGTGGCAGCGTTGGACGCCCGCGGTCGCGGCCGCCGAGAAGGCCAAGGCCGAGAAGCGCGCCAACCGTGGTCGCCGCGGCAAGAAGTCGAAGACCAGCACCGCCTTCGCACCGGCGATGTTGCCCGGTGGCGCCGGCGTCGTGGTCGGCGGCCGCTTCTAGCAGTCGCGCTTCGGCTCAGCGTTCGCGTCGCGCCACCACGACGGCGGCGAGCTCGGCGATGAGTTCGACGTCGTCGGTGCTCGCACGGGCGAGCAGCGCTTGCAGCCGCGCACGCGGCGAGACCTCGCCCTCGCGCCCGCGCAGCGGCGTCGCGAGGTCCGGCAGCATCGCGGTGACCGTGGTGCCCATGCCGAGCGCGAGCCGCAGCAGTGTCCGCAGGCCAGGACTGCTGTAGTGGCCGTTCTCCAGCCGCGAGACCATGTCGGTCGCGATGCCGGCGGCCTGCGCCAACGCGTGCTGGGTCAGGCCACGCTCCTCGCGTAGCGTCCGCACACGCTGGCCGAGCTCGCCCATGTAGGCGCGCTCCTGCATGCGCCGCGGCGTCTGCTGATCGTCGTCCTCGTCGTCGTCTGCGTCGTTGGCCACGTGCGCGCCGCGAGCTTGCCACATTCGAGCGGCTGCCGGTGCGCACGCGAGTGGAGGTCGTCGCGTCGCGCTAGCTGGCGAACTCGAGCCGCTGGGCCTCGAGCACGCGGATGCGATCGCGCACCGCCGCGGCGTCCTCGAAGCGGAGCTCCTTGGCAAGCGAGGCCATCTGCTGCTTGAGCTCGCGCAGGCGTGCGTCGATCTCCGCGGGCAGCAGATCGGTGTCGCGCAGCTCCTCGATGCCGACCGGCAGCTGCTTGGCGCCAGCGGCCGCGCTCGGGGCCTTGGCGCTGGTGCGTCGCTCGGCGGCGCGCTTCTCGTTCTCGAGCGGATCGATGCCGCGCCGCGTGGTACGGGGCACGATGCCGTGCTCCACGTTGTAGTCGGCCTGGACCTTGCGACGACGATCGGTCTCGTCCATCGCAAACTTCATGCTGTCGGTGATGCGGTCGGCGTACATGATCACGCGACCGTCGACATTGCGAGCGGCGCGGCCGATGGTCTGGATCAGGCTCCGCGCCGATCGCAGGAAGCCCTCTTTGTCGGCGTCGAGGATCGCCACCAGGCTGACCTCGGGGATGTCGAGGCCCTCGCGCAGCAGGTTGATGCCCACCAGCACGTCGAACTCCCCCTGTCGCAGGCCGCGGATCAGCTCGACGCGCTCGAGGGTCTCGATGTCGGAGTGCAGGTACCGCACCTTCACGCCGAGATCCGCGAAGTACTCCGTCAGATCCTCCGCCATGCGCTTGGTCAGCGTCGTGACGAGCACGCGCTCCTGCTTGGCGATGCGCTGCTTGATCTCGTCGAGGAGGTCGTCGACCTGGCCTGCGATCGGCCGCACCTCGATCGGTGGATCCAGCAGGCCGGTGGGCCGGATGATCTGCTCGACGACCACGCCGTGGGTGCGCTCGACCTCGTAGTCACCCGGCGTCGCGCTGAGGAAGATCGCCTGGTGCACCCGCTGCTCCCACTCGGCGAACTGCAGCGGGCGGTTGTCGAGCGCCGACGGCAGTCGGAAGCCGTGATCGACCAGCGTCTCCTTGCGGCTGCGGTCGCCGCGGTACATCGCAGCGACCTGCGACACCGTTTGGTGCGACTCGTCGACGACCATCAGGTAGTCGTCGGGGAAGTAGTCGAGCAGGGTGGGTGGCGGCTCGCCAGCCTCGCGGCCGGTCAGATGGCGCGAGTAGTTCTCGATCCCCGAGCAGTGCCCCATCTCCTGCAGCATCTCGAGGTCGAACATCGTGCGCTGCTCGAGCCGCTGGGCCTCGAGCAGCTTCATCTTGTCGTTCAGCTCGACCAGGCGATGTTGCAGCTCGACCTTGATGCCCTCGATCGCGCGGCGCAGCTGGCTCGCCGGCGTCACGTAGTGGCTGGCGGGGAAGATGCTCGCGCGCTGCAGCGAGGCCTTGGGCTGGCCGCGCAGCGGATCGATCTCGCGGATCGCCTCGACCTCGTCACCGAAGAACTCGATGCGGATCGCAGTGTCGTCCTCGTAGGCAGGGAACACCTCGACGACGTCACCGCGCACGCGAAAGCAGCCACGGTGGAAGTCGATGTCGTTGCGCTCGTACTGCATCTCGACCAGCTTGCGCAGCAGCTTGTCGCGGTCGAGCTCCTCGCCCACGGCGATCTGCGCGACCATGCCGAGGTAGGCCTCGGCCGCGCCGATGCCGTAGATGCACGACACGCTCGACACGATGATCACGTCGCGTCGCGACAAGAGCGAGTAAGTCGCCGAGTGGCGCATGCGATCGAGCTGCTCGTTGATGTTCGAGTCCTTCTCGATGAAGGTGTCGGTCGAAGGCACGTAGGCCTCCGGCTGGTAGTAGTCGTAGTACGACACGAAGTACTCGACCGCGTTGTGGGGGAACAACGCCTTGAACTCTGCGTACAGCTGCGCCGCGAGCGTCTTGTTGTGCGCCAGGATGATGGTCGGCCGCTGCGTGCGGGCGATGACGTTGGCGATGGTGAAGGTCTTGCCGCTGCCGGTGATGCCGAGCAGCACCTGCGCGGCTTCACCGGCCTCGACGCCGGCGACCAACGCATCGATGGCCGCGGGTTGGCCACCCGCGGGGGTGAAGTTCGACACCAGCTCGAACGGGTGCTCGAGCCCGGGCCGCGGTATCACGACCTTGCGGGGGTCCCACTCCTCGCCGGTCTCGAGCGTCGGCGCCGGCGCTCGACGATGCGCCACGGTGCCGGGCGGGGCAGCGGGCGACACGGACGCGGGCGGAACTCGGCGACGCGGCGGCATGGGGGAGGCACGTTATGGGCTGCTCGCGGGCTTTCGCAAGGGCGAGCGCGGCGCGCCGGTGTGGCCGCGCGCGCGGCCATCGTGCGGGTCTCGTTCGGAGACGGTGGGCGGGCGCGCGCATGTTACGGTGGGTTGATGGCCGAATCGGATGAACGGTCCCCGAGCGGTGCGCCGATCCTGCGTCACACGGCGTCGGCGCCGAGTGACGACGTCGCCCACGCCGACGACGAGCGCATCACGAATCACCTGAGCGGTGTGCTCGGCGGCGAGAGCATGGTCTTCCACGAGCTCGTCTCGGATCGCGTGCACATCGACGTCCACATGTTCGCGCCGACCTCGGAGCGGCAGAGCTTCGTGCTCGCGACCTCGGGCATGAGCGCGCGCGCGATGACCATGCCGGCGGGCTTCGAGCAACCCGAGCAGTGGTGCTTCGGCGAACTGATGATGATCCTGCCGCCGACGTGGAAGCTCGCGCAGCGCGACTTCGACGACGAGCGCAACTACTGGCCGGTGCGGCTGCTCAAGATGCTCGCGCGACTGCCCCACGAGTACGCGACCTGGCTCGGATGGGGCCACACGATTCCCAACGGCGATCCTGCGCGGCCGTACGCACCCGGCACCGAGTTGTGTGGCGCGATGGTGATCCCGCCGTTCGCCTTCGGTCGCGAGCTCTTCGAGGTGCCGGGCGAGCCCATCGTGCACGTGTTCCAGGTGCTGCCGCTCACCGCGGCCGAGATGGACTTCAAGCTGCGATCGGGTGTCGATGCCTTGCTCGAGCGCATGGAGGCCGCCGACGACGAGATCTACGGCCCGCTCGACGCGGCGCGACGGAGCACCGTGTGATGGACGATCCAGGCCACGCATCGGCCCGATGCGACCCAGAGGGGGGTAGCTCGAAGGGGTCGAGTCGGCGACGTGAAGGTCGGCGGGGTTCCATCGGTGAGGGCGTGCTCGAGTCGGCGGCCGCCGACGACCAACACGCGGCGCCATTGCGATCGTGGGTGATCGAGTACGTGCTCATCGGCCTGGTCACCACGGGCTTCGGCACCTGCGGGCTCGCGCAGCTCTTCGGAGCTCACTGATCTCGACGCGCGCCCGCACCTCGAACGGCGCGGAGATCCGCCGCGCCGGTACATGCTCGCCGTGCCCCGTCTTGTGCGACGGTGCGAGCTGTGGCCGTCGACCTGCTCAGCGCGAGCGGGCGCAGGGCAGCGTGGGCAGGCCCTCGATGATCTGCCGCGACGCGGCGTAGTGGATGAAGCCGCGCGGCTCGAGGTCGTTGAGGATCGCGGACTCGAGCAGGCTGTAGAAGATGGCGGCGACCTCTGTGCCGCGAGCGCTTCGGGAGCCGTAGTGGTTCTTGCGGCCGATGACGAGGCCGCGGAGGGCCCGCTCGGTGCGGTTGTTGTCGAGCGGCACGTACGGGTCTTCGAGGAAGACGGTGAGGCCCTGCCAGCAGTGCAGCATGTACTCGACGGACTCTCGCAGCGATGACTTCGGGAGGCCCCGTTGCACCGCGGCCCACGCCCGGAGCTTCTCGAGCAGCGGTCGCCCTCGTGCATTGCGAGTCTCGAGTCGCGCGCGCTCGGCGTGCGCGCGACGTTCGCCCTCGAGCAGCGATGGATCTTCGGTCTCGTGGTCGAGCGCGAAGAGCTCGCCGAGCAGGTCGAGTGCCTCGCCGCACTACGGGTAGTTGCGCTCCGCTTCGAAGTACTTGCGCCGGACGTGCGCCCAGCAGTGCGCCAATCGGATCTTTCCGTGGTCGGCGGCCAGGGTTTCGTAGGCCCTGTAGCCGTCGACCATCAGCGTGCCCTCGAAGTCGCCGATGAAGCCGCGCGCGGTCGCGGCCGAGCGACTCGGCGCGATGCCGTGCCACACCGCATCGGGTACCGTCAGCGACCACGCCCACCAGCGCTTCGAGCCGCTGCCATCCATCAGCCGCCACCACGTCTCGTCCGCACCCACGACGTCGGCGTCGAGAATGTATGACCGCAGGGCCTGATAGCTCGGCTCGAGGTGGCGCGCGAGCGCCTCGATCTGATCCCACAGTGTCTGGGTGTCGATCTCGAGGCCTGCACGACCCATCATGCGGCGCTGCCGATCGAGCGGCAGATGGTTGATGTACTTGTCGACCGCGACGTCGACCGCGAAGTCCATCGAGTAGCGCCCGCCCTTGATGTGGCTGACCGGCTTCGCCGCCGTGCGCACCCCGATGCCGCAGCGGCAGCGGTACTTCTGCGCCGCCAGCAGCTGCACGATGTACTCACGGGCGCGCGCCGTGATCTGCTCGGTCTCTTCGACCTGGCCCTTCATCTCCTCGAGTGGGCCGCCACACGCCGCGCACGTGCGCAGGTCTTCGGGGATCTCGAGCAGCGTGCGCTCGACCGGCAGCTTGGGCTGGGGCCGCGGCCCATGGCCCGACGGCGCCTTCTTCTCGGGCTTCGACGACGTACCCGAGCGCCGCTCGCTGGACTCGCCGAACTGACGCTGCTGAAGTGCGCCAAGCTGCTCGTTCAACAGCGCGAGCTCGACCGATAGCTGCTTCGCGGCGTCGGGCGCCGACACCTTCGCGAGCTTCTCGATCGTCTCGGCCAGCTTGCGTCGCAAGCGGTCGTTCTCGCGGATGTACAGCTTCGCCCACTGCTTCGCAGTGTGGAGATCGTCGACGCGATCGATGCGGTCGAGCTCACGAACCACGTCGACATCATGACGCATCACGATCGTACGGCAAGGTCATTCTCATCGAGCGGCGCGGGCGCGAGCTGGAACCGACCGATGAGATGGCTGCCCTGCAAGAAGAGCTCGAGCTCCGCGCGTGTGAGCGGCAGCGACGTGCGATCGGTGTACTGCCACAACGCAGCGAAGCGCCCCTTCTCGAGCCGCTTCGAGTACACGCACAGGCCGGTGCCGTCGAAGTGCAGCACCTTCGCCCGCGTCCTGGTCTTGTTCGCGAACAGGAACAGCGCGCCGCTCAGCGGGTCGCGTTCCAGCTTGTTGCGCACCAGTGCCGACAGCCCCTCGAAGCCGTTGCGCATGTCGACCGGCTCGCAGTACGCGAACACCTTCACCCGCCCCAGCGTCGCGATCACGAGAGAGCCCTCGCGAGCGCGATCACCTCGTCGAGCCGCAGGCCGAGCACCTCGACACCGCCGCGAAGCACCAGTCGCAGCCGGCCATCCTCGACCCGCTCGTGCACTGCGAT
>WBZX01003014.1_pt1 | contig 10450 bp, 8 predicted proteins | sample 5204211 | NCBI WGS metagenome assembly WBZX01 (sample SAMN12344362, study PRJNA552823) | activated sludge metagenome | biome: Activated sludge suspended growth; feature: Nitrification reactor; material: Wastewater; isolation source: activated sludge from nitrification reactor of wastewater treatment...
ACCCATGACCTATGGGCATTCTGGTTTGCTCGACATGCTGAAGACCTACGATCGGTTAGCACTAAAAAAAGAAGATGGCGGTCACTACACAGTCAGCCTCAATAAGCAGGCCTCAGTGGATTAATGCTGAACTTTTCCCCTGAATCTTTGCGCAGTTGAGTTCCGCAAACCAGTCGGCAAATCAGTTGATCCCCGAAAATCGCTCCGGCCGACCAGTCGCCTATCACCACAGGCTGGAGATCGGCCGTAACGGCCCTTGAGCCGTCGCACCCAATCAGGCAACCACGTGCCGGCTACCTGTCGCTCAGCTTTTCGCGTATCGGCTGAAAGCCAAAATTCGATACCGTTCCACACCAGCCACCCAAACGGCCCTCTCACCATTACCCCATGTAAAATAAAGGCATAAAGGCGCCAGTATGGAAGCCCAACCAAGGAATCGGAATGCATCAGACGCTAACAACAATCCAGACGCACTTGGAGAATCTCATTACCCAAGTGCAGTCGACTGTTCCGAACGATGAACCATTCGGGAACGCGCACAACAATTGGAGCTTTCCCGGGCTCACGCGAGCCGAGCTCATAGAAGAGGCTCAGTCGATAGTTAATTTGATCGAAGATCAAGGCAGCGATAACCTGGGTGACCACGAAGTTCGGCTACAAGATTACGTGCGCCGCCTTCAGTACCTTCAGCAGAATACCGTTGCTCAACTATGGGGCAACGCCGGGCAGGCAGTGCCCGCGTACCTGTTTACTCTCCAAGGGCTTCGCAAGGCACTCGCTCCGGCACTGAACAACGACAGCCATACGGAGGCCGTAGCTAAACTCAAGAAGTTGGCCAACCAGCTTCGCAGCTTGGAAGCTCGTCTAAAAGGGTTAGAGCCTCGTACCACCTCATTGAACACGATGGTCGAGCGTATTGAGCAGGCATATAACGCGGCGGATCAACTTCCCACCGACTTGGAATCACTGTCCGAGGCGCGGCAGAAGATCGCAGATCTTGTAAGAGATGCAACGCGAGACCAAGACGACGTCCTGCGGATACGGAAAGATGCTGATGAGTTTGATAAGCAACTCAAAAAGAGTGCTAGCGACGCAAATGCGGTGCTTGAACGTTGCGAAACTGCGTACTCGGCGGCAACCAGCGTCGGACTAGCTGCGGCGTTCAGCGAACGCTCAAGCACGTTGTCAACGTCCATGTGGTTCTGGGTTGCGGGTCTGGTGTGTGCTCTTGCAGTTGGGAGCTATTTCGGCTCCGGCCAGTTACACTCCCTATCGGAACTTTTCAAAATTCCGGATGCATCTACGTCGGTGATCGTTCTCAATTTGATGCTTTCTATCTTGTCGGTAGGTGCACCGGTGTGGTTTGCCTGGCTCGCAACCAAGCAGATTGGGCAGCGCTTCCGGCTCGCCGAGGACTATGCATTCAAGGCGTCTATCTCTCGCGCCTATGAAGGCTTCCGGCGTGAGGCGGCAAGGTTCGACAAGGATATGGAGGCCAGGCTTCTTACGTCCGCGCTAACCCGTCTTGATGAACTACCACTCCGTCTCGTGGAAACCGACAGTCACGGTAGTCCATGGCATGAGTTGGCTTCGTCAGATATCGTGAGAAAAGCACTGAAGGCAGTGCCCGGTTTCACAGAACAGGTGAAGGATTTGGCGAGCAAGGCAATTGTGGCCGTCGCACCGACGAAAATGCAGCCTAAGACGACGCCCAAATCAGCGCCAGAGCAAGACGGGTAAGCGGAGAGGTCTTACGCAAAACGGATTCCTTTAGAGTTTCCAAGGGCAGCTTGCAGAGATAATGCTGATCAAATTCACTGACTGGTTCAACGGCAGCATTCGCCGAGCTCCAGCAGCTGATTCGACGAGCTCTTCTTCGGCCTTTGCGGTCGTCTCGCTTGTGGGGAATGAGCGGCAGCAGCGTTACCTTGGCCTGCCCCCACGGAACTCAAGGAAAATGCTCATGGGGTGCCCGGCCACAGCGGATACGTTCATGCAAGGCCTGACCCCGGTTGCTAGGACTGCTTACACGCTGCTGTAAGCGGTAAGTGTTCCTCGCAGAACAAGTCACCTGTTCTTTGGCGGAGGTTGAGAAGAGCTATGGCATATCGAAATGGAAACTACGCTGCCTTTTACGTAACTGAGCCCTTTCATCCGAGCTCGCTGGGGGCCAATGCAACAAGGGATTTTTGCTACTACAACACCCTACGGATGTGGAAGGGTGCGGACGCGTCATTTCCCTTCATTGATTCACACAATAAAACGTACAGTGTCCGTGACGGCAGCAACTGGGAATTGACTTTGAAGCCAAGGCTCAGGGAGCGCCTTCGGAACTCAAAGAATATCGTTCTTCTCTTGAGTTCGATTACCACAAACTCTCGTGCCCTTCGGGAAGAAATCGACTATGGAATAAATGACCAGGGGTTGCCGGTAATTGTAATCTATCCTGAATATAGTACGAAAGAGAGTCTGCTGGTCAATGGTTCATTGAAGCAAGCCGTAAAGAATCTTTGGGGCAATCTTCCTATCTTCAGGGATTCGATGGGAAAAGTGCCTACGCTTCATGTTCCTATCGATAAAGACCTAATCAAGCGCGCCCTTCAGAACAGCGATTTCATGGTTGGCAGCAAGGGAAGTCCCGATTTTTATTGGTACAAGCCTTGAGCATTTGAGAATCAGGGAGGATAGCCCATCGTATGGCGAAAGTTAGCATATGTGATAAGCGGATTATCAAGAAATTCCTTGAGATAACATCTGTTTTCAGCGGTACGTTGTCAGCGGTCGTTCTGTTTGTTGATATTCCCAGTGATTGGAAGATCTCTGCCGGCTGGGCTTTCTTGACGCTGCTAGCTGCAACTTATCTGGTGATCTGGGTCTGGTCGAACAGCCTGAATAGTATCGACATAGATGTCGAAGGCAGTGATGTTGCGATCAAAGTGGGTGACATCTTTCAACAGCCAGGATTGAAGGCAATCGCCTTCAACGAGTATTTTGACACACAGGTGGACAACAAGGTCATTAGTGAGAGTTCTCTCAATGGGATCTTCATCAAGGAGCACCTCGACATCCCGGCTTCCGACTTGGATCGCCATATTGAGAATTATTCCTTTGATTGCAACGAGGTTCTGGAAAATAACGATGGTCGAAAGCAGGGAAAGAAACGAAAGTATCAAATCGGGACGATTTGCATCTACAAAGATTATCTGCTGACCGCATTCTCCAAATTCGATGAGAACAACAAGGCATTGCTCACGATGCCTGAGTATCTTGAGTTTCTCATTAACTTCTGGGATAGGGTGAACAATGTTTATGCCCAGCAGAGTGTGTCTACCGCAATCTTCGGCTCCGGAATTACCCGAATCAAGGGGCACAAGAATATATCCGACGAGGATCTTCTGAAGATAATGCTCTGGACGTTCAGAATCAGCGAAATGCGATTCAAGTATCCCGCAAAGCTAACCATCGTGATTCACAAGGACAAAATCGACCAGATCAATCTTCTCGATATCAAGTCTGTTAGAAATGGTGTGTGATTTTCGCTGCGGTAGGGATACAGGGGCGCAAGACGCAGCGCAGCGGGAATATACCTCGCGCCAACCCATCCAACGGGAGCAAGGGATCAAGACATGGTGTCAAGCCTTGCAATGACAATTTATGCTTAAGAGCGCAGTTTGTCCCGGTCAGTGCTTACAAGCACTGCAACAGGTCTAGGCAAAGCTGTTGCCGCTCATTCCCCACAGGGTGGACGACCGCTCAGGCCGAAGCCTTGCCGGTGAGCAGTCGCCATGAATGGCCGGTCTACTCTGTTACCAGCCGTAGCATCCGGGGCGCCGTGTAGGACCGCTGTGGGTCGGATCCAGCCGCTCCTTCCCCGCGGGACCTTCGAGGCCTTCGGTGACACTGCGCGCGACATTGGACAGTCGACGCCGTACTGTCCAAAGCCGGGCTGCTCGCCCCCAAAAGTTGTCACCTTCGGGGGGTGAGAGCCGCCCAGGTTCCCCAAAAACTATCACCTTTCCCCCGGCACGCTCGGGTCGGCAAGGAGCCAAGGATTTCTTTACATGCGGCTGAAACCAGCGCCAGTGCTGGGTTCTTGGCGTCCAGGGCGCCTCTTCAGGGACGGGAATTTTCCCCTCGCTGAGCGTGCATCTGAAACTTCCCCAAAAACTATCACCTTTCACACAAGTGATTGATTGAGATCGTGAAAAAGTGGCGGCGGCCGGCGCGATCTGCTCACAAACCCTCACCTTTCCCACGGCGCGCGCCGATCTGAAGCCGGCGAAGATTCTTCCTCTATGAAGCGGAAACCCGCGCCAATGGTGGGTTTGATGCCTTTATCCGGCTTCTTCAGGAACGATCACCTTCCCCTCGGCGCGCTCGCTTTCGTAATTTGCTCACAAACCCTCACCATGCTCTGAAACCCGCGCCGCTGCCGAACTTCGCCGCTGCAGATCTCCCCAAAAACTGTCACCTTTCCTTTGTTCCGCTCGGATCGAAGCCTGCTCACGGCTATCGTCATGCCCCAGTGGCCTCAGTTGCAGGAGCAAAAAAGGAGGCGGCACCGAGTGTCGGACAACCAACGAGGTGGTGTGCTAGCAGGATTATGTAAATGGGTTCCATCCAAGCATTTTAGATGCTTGCTGGTACCGCCCTCAGGTTAGAAGTCACGATCGAAACACAGGCAGTGACCGGTTCGCTGCCCAGCGGTCCGTGCATTGGACAGTCCGTGCCGTTCTGTCCAATGTGGTCCTCGCGCGGACGCGGTGGCGTCCCACACCGGCACCGCCGGTTTAGACGTCTAAACCACACGCTCACAGAGCGTCACCTTGGCGGTTGCGGATTTCTGGTTTCGGACTTCGCAGTCCAGGTCTCGATGACGAACAGGGCGACCGTACCCGCGAGGTTCACGGCGAGCTGCGCGTGCCGCGGCGCTGGCCGTACGGGCTTCTTCCCTTGGCCGTGCGCGTCCCCGAGGCGGTTCCGCATGGCGCCGAGGCCGTGGACGACCGAAGTCACGCCGCCTTGTTAACGGCGGTCGATTCCCGCACAAATCCGGCGTCCACCGCCGGCACGGCACAGCATGACCTTGATCTGGTGAGCGGATAGCGGCTGTTTGCTTGATGGGGTCAGGGGCGTTGGAAGGCGCCCGTAGGGCGACTGGAAACGCCCCTGACCCCGGCGCGCCGATGGCGGGCGGGGTGTTCGTGCAATCGGGAGGGAGGGCGTTTGGCACCCGAGTGGCCGATGCGCGCACAATCGGGCTCGGCCTGTGGCAACGCAGGCGCGACACCGGCTCAAACCGCCAAGTCATCCCCAGTGTCGCGCCCCACACCCGCGCAAGGCTGCGCGGTCGTTGCGCCCGTAGTCTTTCACGAAGTGGGCGCTGGCGTCGAGTCTCCCACGGGCCTCAAGGCCCATGGAGTCGACCGGACGACGCTATCTCTGTGCCGCGTGCCGCGCGGCAGTGCTGATCTGCAGCCACTGTGATCGGGGGCAGCGCTATTGCGCCGCCGGCTGCGCCCAGCGTGCCCGCGCGGCCTCGCTGCGGGCAGCCGGCACGCGCTACCAGGCGAGCTTCCCGGGGCGCCTGGCGCACGCTCAGCGCCAGCGCCGCTATCGCGCGCGACGCCAAGAAGTGACGCATCAGGGTTCTCCACCCCCGGCCCCGCCTGTTGAAGTAAGGACCGCGCCGACCGTGCCCGAGTCCGTACCGTCCGCGAGCGGGCAGTGCCACCTGTGCCACCGCGCACTGTCCCCGTTCGTGCGTCAGGACTTCCTGCACTCCCCGGTTCGGCGCCCCTGTCCGCGATCCGAACGGAGTCCGCCCCGCCATGGCCCTGTCCCCTGAACACGAAGCGCAGATCCTGCGCTACTACCACGCCGAGCGCTGGCGCATCGGCACCATCGCCGTGCAGCTCGGGCTGCACCGCGACACCGTCGCGCGCGTGCTCGCCCAGGCCGGCCTGCCCCGGCACGGCCCCGTGCAGCGCGCCTCGGCGATCGACCCCTATCTGCCCTTCCTCCACGAGACGCTCGCGCAGTTTCCGCGCCTTACGGCCGCGCGGCTCTACGACATGGTGCGCGCACGCGGTTACCCCGGGCGCCCCGATCACTTCCGCCACCTCATCGCCCGCCACCGCCCGCGCCCGAGCGCCGAGGCCTACCTGCGGCTACGCACCCTGCCCGGCGAGCAGGCCCAGGTCGACTGGGGGCACTTCGGGCACCTGACGATCGGGCGCGCACGCCGTCCGCTGATGGCCTTCGTCATGGTGCTGTCGTGGTCGCGCCAGATCTATCTGCGCTTCTTCCTCGATGCGCGCATGGAGAACTTCCTGCGCGGCCATGTCGGCGCCTTCGAGTGCTGGGGCGCGGTGCCGCGCATCGCCCTCTACGACAATCTGAAGAGCGCGGTGCTCGAGCGTTGCGGCAACGCGATCCGCTTCCACCCGACCCTGCTCGCGCTCGCCGGCCACTACCGCTTCGAGCCGCGCCCGGTGGCGGTGGCGCGCGGCAACGAGAAGGGGCGCGTCGAGCGCGCGATCCGCTACGTGCGCGAGGCCTTCTTCGCCGGATGCGCCTTCGCCGATCTGGACGACCTGAACGCGCAGGCCCAGGCCTGGTGCGAGGGCGCCGCCGGTGCGCGGCGCTGCCCCGAGGACGCCTCGATGACGGTGGCCGAGGCCTTCGCGGCCGAGCGCGAGCGCCTGCTCGCGCGGCCCGAGACACCGTTTCCGACCGACGAGCTGCGCGCGGTGTCGGCGGGCAAGACCCCGTACGTGCGCTTCGATCTGAACGACTACTCGATCCCCCACACCCATGTGCGGCGCCCCCTCACCGTTTGCGCCGACCCGCTGCGGGTGCGCATCCTCGACGGCGAGGACGTCATCGCCACCCACGCGCGCAGCTACGACCGCCGCCAGCAGATCGAGTGTGCCGCGCACCTCGAGGCGCTCGTCGCGCACAAGCACGCGGCCCGCGCCCACCGCGCCACCGACCGCCTGACGGCGGCCGTGCCCACCTGCCAGGCGCTGCTCGCCCAGGCCGCCGAGCGCGGTGAGCCGCTCGGGCGCACCACGCGTGCGCTCACCGACCTGCTCGATCGCTACGGGGCGGGCGAACTGGCCGTCGCCGTCGACGAAGCACTCGCGCGCGGCGTGCCGCATCCCAACGCGGTACGCCTGGCGCTCGAGCGCCGGCGCGAGGCGCCCCCGCCGCTGGGCGTGCCGCTACCCGCGCATCTGAAGACGCGCGATGTCACCGTGCGCGCCCACCCCTTGGCCGGCTACGACCGCCTGCTGGAGGACGACCATGACGACGCCTGAACCGCTGCTCGCGCGCGCCCGTGCGCTGCAACTGCACGGGGTGGTGAGCCACTGGGCCGAGTGCGCCCAGGCCCCGTGGATCGCCACGCTCATCGAGTGGGAGGAAACCGAGCGCGCCCGACGCTCACTCGAGCGCCGGCTGCGCTGCGCGCACATCGGCCGCTTCAAGCCGCTGGCCGACTTCGACTGGCGCTGGCCCGAGCAGTGCGACCAGGCCGCCATCGCCGAGCTGATGACGCTCGGCTTCCTCGAGACCGCCACCAACGCCTTGCTGGTCGGCCCCTCCGGGCTCGGGAAGACCACCATCGCGCAGAACATCGCCCACCAGGCGGTGCTGCGCGGGCACACCGTGCTCTTCACCACCGCCGGCCAGCTCCTGGGCGAGCTCGCCGCGCTCGACTCCGACTCGGCGCTGCGCCGCCGCCTGCGCCACTACGCCAGCCCCACGCTCCTGGTGATCGACGAGGTGGGCTACCTCTCCTACTCGAACCGCCACGCCGATCTGCTCTTCGAGCTCATCAGCCGTCGCCACGAGAAAAAGAGCACCCTCATCACCACCAACAAGTCCTTCGCCGAATGGTCCGAGGTGTTCCCCAACGCCGCCTGCGTGGTCGCGCTCATCGACCGCCTGGTCCATCACGCCGAGATCATCGCCCTCAAGGGCCCGTCCTGGCGCCACAAGGAAGCCCAGGAGCGCGCCGCCACCAACGCCCGCAAACGCAAATCCGCACGGAGTCCCGCATGAAGACCGACCACCCGCCGTCCGGGCTGCTGCGCGGCCTGGACCTGCTCATCGACGCCGACTGGACGCCCGAGCAGGCCCGGGCCGTGATCGAGCTGCTCGACGATCTGCGCGAGCGCATCTGGGCGCACTACGAGCTCGCCCTGTTCGAGCACTACCGCCAGGACCGCCTCACGCAGGCCGAGCTGCCGTTCGACGATCCGTCGTTCTGATCGAGCCCCGCCCCCCAGCACAACGAGGGCCGACGCGCGCGGCCCTCGTGCCGTTTACGGCGCCGCCGGCGCCCACTCGACGACGCCGTTTAACGACGCCAGATTTGTGCGGAATCAGGGAGCCGGCAACATGAGTACGTCTTGAGCCACTATCTCGTGCTTTACGCAGTCACAGAGACCACGGTGTACCTGCTATCGATCCGGCACCATCGGCAGCTTTCGTTTGATTTTGAGGATCTCTGGTAATGCGGCTGCTCCGCGATTGCTGATCCTAGCCAGATCCCACCTGACAGAGGATGAGATTCCCGACCCAGCGACAGCTTCTCGACCGGAGCTGACGTTGTCGCCTAATCTGCGGCACGCTGGCTGACTCGCAAAGAGTTGCTCATCATTTCGTGGTCCAGCGAAGTGAATCACCGGAATCACCACTCACACTAGATGACAAGAGGCAGATTGCGCATCAGAATAATGCACTTGTCCTGTATTTTGATGATGATTGGAGTTCGCTCCAAGCAATACTCAAAATATGTTCAGCAACAATGAGCGACCAAGACGAGAACAGCATATGGGTATTTCATCATCCTTGCTCGGCAAGGACCTACCATCAACATTGTGGCAGGATGACTTGCTACACCTGCCTCCACCACTAGCAAAAGCACACAAAGACTTTCTAGAGAGCAAAGGGTGGATTAGCGAATACATGCCAGCGTCAGCAGGAGGCAAAGGGGGCGACGCCCCTGAGGAGGCGCGAGAACATGTGATTAACCGTTTCTTAAATTCTGCCGCGCGAATGCAGTTTGTGTGCTCAGACCCACTTGACGAACAACCTGAAGTACGGGAAATGGTTCTAGATCAACTTGGGGAAGGAAGTGTATTTTTATTAGACATTGCAGCCGGAAATGGCGCCGGAACACTTGCCATACTCTCGCTTCTAACGGAATTGCGGGAGAAAAACTACCTTCCCAAGCTTCCAGTAAATGTATCCATTTCCGCCGTCGACTACTCTCCCGACGCGCTTAACTATTACGCCGAGATTTTGGAAAAGATAACCCCTTGGCTGAATTCAAAGGGAATAGACATCACACTAGACCTTCATGTCTGCGACCTAACCATTTGCGGCGAATTCAGCGAAGCATTAGAGTCGTACTTTGACAATGCCAAAAGCAAGAATGGCAAGAGATTTCTATGTGTAATCTCCGCACTGTCAGGCGCAAAGATGGAAGGCATTGAATCGATGCACGACTCCCTAAAGATTGCAGCGGCCGGGCTAAGCCACAGCAAGCGATGCAGTTCTTGGCTATGGGTGGAGCCTCACGTCGGAAAATCATGGATTATCAAAGCGATAGACTCTATTCGCCTAACCATGAAAAAGATCAAAAATAAGCTTATTCCGAAGAGCGGAACTTTTCAGATCAGCACCGCTGACGACGTACCTCTTTTACAAGACCCGAATCCACGGCAATTCAAGTGGAATGACCCCCATTTGCTCAAGCCAGCCAATAGCCACGTCTTCGTTATGGCATTCAAAAATGAATAAACTCGCTTTCAGCACCGATCAGACTTTGCTTATCCGGGCACTGAACTCAACTCGGCAAGTTTATTTCCCTTCCTATATCGGGCTTCGCTTGATTGCATCACAATTGCCGCCAGGAGCTAATTCTTATCTACAAAACATCTTAGAGCGACGGCTTTTTTCTGGAGACGGATGGCGATTCAGGCAATTTGATTTGTACAAAGGGTCAAACAGTACTCAAGGAAAAATCGAGCACATATATCGAAACTGCCTCGCACCCAGCCCACTAACAGCACTTGCCGAATCATTCATACTCTCACTGCTTGCATCCGACAAGGCGTTCTCCATTTCGCCACGAGTATATAGCTACCGCTGGCCAAGCACCCCACGAGCCGGGGTTAGCTATCAGTATTTTTTTGAAGGATATCATCAAAGAAATATAGACATAGCAGAAATTCTTAAGCACCCAGATCATGTCGCCGTAGTTACCGACATAAAGAGCTTCTACCCATCCGCCAACAGAATATCCGTTGAGAAAGCCCTAAATCGCGCCTTACAGAAAGGCAGCGACACTCTTAAACCGTGGCAAGGCTCCATCCAAGAATTTTTCAGGCAAGCTTTTGATGCAAGTGGGAAAGGGATTCCAGTTGGTCCGGCATCT
>WBZX01003258.1_pt1 | contig 10450 bp, 12 predicted proteins | sample 5204211 | NCBI WGS metagenome assembly WBZX01 (sample SAMN12344362, study PRJNA552823) | activated sludge metagenome | biome: Activated sludge suspended growth; feature: Nitrification reactor; material: Wastewater; isolation source: activated sludge from nitrification reactor of wastewater...
TCAACCGGGGGTTCTGTCATTTAGGACCCGAGTAGATAGGTCCAGTCGTCGCCACGAGGATGATCAGACCGAGGCTCCGCCTCGGTTTAGCCATGCCGTATTCATGGGCCGGCTCGCCAATCCGATCGGCTCCTAAGCGTCTTGGGTATGTCACGGGGTAGCTGCCGGTGCTGGGGCCGAGGTTCGCGTCTGGGGATAGGTCGATGGCTCACTTTTGGCCCGAGTGCTTCGGTCAGGTCCTTTCGTTGACGATTGAGTGGAGCCTCAGTCGCGGTGTCCGTAGAGCCGGTTTTGCGCATTTGCCCACCACCCGAAACCATGAAACCGACTAGAGTCGGTTTCATGGTTTCGAGGTCTCGCGTTGTCGTCGCTCCGGTCGTCCTCGTCATCGCGGCGGCGATCGTTTCGGCTTGCGGTGGTGGAGCGGGTGACACCGCGAGGGGGCGAGATGATCCCCGCACATCCCTAATCCATCGATCGACCACCACATCTGCGCCGTCGGGTTCGCGTGACTCCGAGCATCTGACCATCGACTGTTTGGGCGACGAGAACTGTCCGGCGATCACCGTTGAGGGGGATCGCCCTGCCGTGTTGCCAACCGGAGCGCCATCGCCGCTACGGGGACTTTCCGATGCGACCATCAGGCGAGACCCGGTTACGGGGGTCTTGTGGATGGCCTACTCCTGGCCGAGCGTTCACGTGGGCGCCGCCGGGAAACGGGGTACAAGGGTTGAGACCCATTTGGCACGCAGCGCCGACGACGGTGTCACTTGGAGCTTCGCGGGGGTGTTGTGGCCGGCTGACAAGTCAGTCGACCCGGAAACGGGGACGGCAGGGTTCACGGACCATGAGGTACCGAACCTGTTGCCGGTTTTCGATGAGGAGGGCAAGTCGCTCCGGTGGGTCGGTGCCCGTCTGGATCTGTCCGTTCCCGAAGGAGGAACCCTGGCCAAACGCCCTGGGTCGAGCTTTCGGATAGCGGTCGCAGTCGGGCCCGACCCCGAAGCTCTGGCGTCGACAGTTCCGGTCATGCTCGGTAGCGCGGGCACCCATTCAGGGTGGGATGTCGACATCGACCTGACCGATCTGGACCCGTCACTTGGCCGGTGCACCCTTTGGAACGAACCTGCACTCCACTTCGATGGGAGCACCCTGTTCCTCGCCCTTCGCTGTTTACCAGTGGGGGGAGGCGGCCCAGACGTGGTGGACAGCTCGATCGAGGTGTTCGCCACCCGCCCTGAGGGGGATGCCTCGACTTGGCGCTGGGCCTACGCCGGTCGCCTGGCAGGCCACAGCGAAGCCGCTGAGCTCGGTGCCGATGGGCTCACCCAGCTCGAGCTGGCCGAGGCTCGAGACGGGACGCTCTTGGCCATCGTCACACCCGACCGGTGGGATGTGGCGCTACGTGAGTTCGTCCATGTTGGGCTGCGCGTCCTCGAGGTGGATTCGTTGGAGGATCCGAGCTTGGCTCGCGATGAGCAAGGGCGGCTGCTGATACGGGCCCAGGTCGACGCAAGCGACCTACAACCGTTCGGTCCAGGTGCAGGTGCCTACGAATCCACCGCTGAGCTTGGACTTGTCATGATGCGTCGAGTGATCGGCTCAGGTGGTTTGGTGGCATCGCTCCACGACACCGGAATCCATCCTTGACCGGCTCGGTAACGGCGGCCGCTCGTAGCGCACCGATCCAGGACCGTTCACGGCGAACTCGGGATCGCCTGGTGGTCCATGGCTGGGCGCTGTTCGTCGAGCGCGGCTTCGATGAGGTCACCGTCGATGACGTATGTGCGGTAGCTGAAGTGGCCAAGGGCACCTTCTACTTTCACTTTCCGTCGAAAGCAGCGCTGCTTGCGGCGGCGTTTCAGAGAAGTGACGACGAGATCGTGGAGTTCGCCGAGCGCCTGGTTGAATCGGGCAGGCCGTTCGGTCAGGTCGTTCTCGAGTTCGGGGAGCGAGCTGCGGCCAACACGCAGCCGATACCCAAGGATCTGGTGCGCCGAGCTGTCCTCGAGGCACTGGGTCACATCGGCTTTGGGCCCGCCGCCGAGCAGGGTGATTCCCGCCGAGCGGCCTTGACCCAGCTTGTCGGGTATGGCCGAGCCCGTGGTGAGCTGCTGGAAGATGTGGCCACGCGGGACGTGGTGATGACGCTCGGATGGGCCATCCTTCAAGGGATCCTCATCTGGTCGTCAACGGACGGTGACCGGCCCGGACTGGGAGACATTGTGCACAACCGTCTGGAGCGTGCGCTTCACGGGGTTGTGACCTGAGGGGGCTTCAGGCTGTTCGTCGGATGAAGTTGCGAATGGCAGCCATGGCTGCGTCGGGTTGATCGCGCCAGGCCCCATGGCCGCAATCGTCGAAGGTCATCAGGTTGGCGCGATCACCGAGCGCTTCGGCCACGGCCCTTGCGCCGGCGATGGGGGTGATTGGGTCCTGATCACCGGCGAGGATCAGAGTTGGCGACGTGATGTAACCCAGAACTGGCCGAAGGTCGAAGGTGTGGTGCTCGCCAGTGACCCAATGCTGGAACAGTTCGAAGTTGGCTCGTTCGAGGCTGCGGGCGGTGATGTCGGTGGCATCGGAGAGGATGCGCTGGTTGTACAGCGGCATGCAGGTGGAGAAGTACGAGCCCATGTTCTCCGGGCTGGGGTCAGCCCAAAAGGACGAGGCCGCCTCGGCTGCGGCAGGACCGCCGAGCCGGCCGAACTGGGCGACCACGGCTTCGGTGTTTGTGTACGCGGCAGTCGAATCGGCGATGATCCCACGGGCGTGACCGGGGTGCCGGGCCCCGTAGGCCAGCGCCACCATGCTCCCGAAAGACACGCCGTACACGTACGGCTGCTCGATCTCGAGGGCTTCGCAAAGGGCTACCACGTCGTCGGCCCACTGGGCGAGGGTCCAGGTGTCGGGGTCGCACCGATCGCTGCGGCCTTGGCCACGCTGGTCGACGTAGACGATCTGAGCCACGTCGGCGAGCGCTCCGAAGTCTGGTTTGAAGCTGGTGTGGTCGAAGCCCGGGCCACCGTGTAGCGCCAACAGCACAGGCCGCTCGCGCATAGATGGGCCGTCGGGGACCAGGCCCAACCCTTCGACGTCCACGAACAGTCGGCAATCTCCGATCGACACGCGCATGGCCGGGCACCATACCGGCACCGACATCTTTCGCTTCATGAACCGGCGGTGCCGTGGCAGGCTGGGGAATGCTCGAGATGCGTCCCAACTGTGAGAACTGCGACCGAGACCTCGCGCCTGAGTCGTTCGAGGCTCGAATCTGCTCGTTCGAGTGCACCTTCTGTGACCGCTGCGCCGACCACATCCTGGGAGGGATCTGTCCGAACTGCACCGGTGAGCTCTTGCCCCGGCCGGCACGTCCGTGCTGGCTCCTGGAAGGAGCGCCCGGGGCCGAGCTGCGGACCAACTCCGAGGTCGACGTCGACGCCCACCTCTCGATGTTGGCGAGTAGGGAAGTCGACGCCGACAGGGCTGGGGTGGTGCTGCGGCGGTACGTCGATGCCTGGCAAGGCGGTGACCTGGAGCGTCTCGTGGATTGCTATCACCCGGATTTCACCATCCACTACGCGGGCACCTCCCGCTTCGCCGGGGTCCACGCCGGACGAGACGCAGCTATCGGGGTGATGGCCGAGGTGTCGATCCTGGCGGCACGGGAGCTGTTGTCGGTCGACCAGGTCCTGGTGGACGATCGGGCAGGAGCTCTGGTGGTGACGGAGAGGCTGACCAGAGATGGCGATTCCGTTGTGGTGCAGCGGACCTTGTTGTACCGGGTCAGTGAGGGCCGCCTAATCGAGTGCCACCTGCTCGAACACGATCAACCTGCCGTCGATCACATGTGGCGCCCATGAGGTACCCACCGAGAAATAGGGGGAACCATCTATGGCGGTCATAGCGGTAGACCGAGACGATCACCTCATGAACGAACACGCTTCACTCAGCTCCTCGCCGTCACGCTGCTCCTAACGACCGTGCCCACAGCGTGGGCACTGTTCAGACGGCGTCCGGCGGGTCTCGGCATGTCGAACACCTGTGACAGCCGGTAGCGGATTGGCGGCGAGGGCCTGTGCTGGTCGAGCGCCGTAGTTCAGATGTCGATGTTGGCGCTGCGGACGTTGGCCAGGTTCAGAGCGAAGTCGCTGGGGTCGAAGGGGGCCGGGTTGAAGCCAGAGCCGACGAGGTCGAGCCGAGCGTCCGAAGCCCCGGGACGACCACTGAGTGACTCGAGGAGGTCTTGGTAGCCCCACGGCCCGCCGCAGTCCTCTGGTGGGCACGCCCTGCGGCCTCCGATGCAGGCGGGAACGGCGGTGCCCGGCTCCACCGTGCCGACCTTCTCGACAGTGACCTTGTGGCGCCAGTAGTCGCCGAAGTCGTAGGTGTAGTGGAACGAGGCCCCCTCGTCGGCGACGGCGTCGAGGCGAGTGGTGCGCTCATCGTTCGTCGACGGTCCGAAGTCCCAGTTCGGGTCGGGGATCCCGTAGCGGCGACGGCCGATCTCGAACTCGTGGAGGTGGTAGTTCCACCACCCGAACGCGGCCTGGATGACTTCGTGCAGCTCGGCGAGGGTGATCGATCCGTCGACGAGGATCCGCCGCCAGATCGGCGGCTTGGTGTTGTGAAGGGTGACCTTCAGCTGGAACACAGATTGAGCACCACTCGTCGGGTCAACGCCTTCGAGAACGGGGCTCACCGCACCTCTGGCCTTGCTCGGAGCGGGTGAGGTAACAGCGGGGAGGTCCATCCCGGGAAACAGGATCACCTCGGCCAAACCGCCGACGGGCGACGCGAGGCCTCCGACGAGCGCGGCAAGCGCTTGGTCGGGGAAGCCATCGCCCGAGCGCAGCGGACCGACCGGAGTACCGGCCATCCGCACGGACAGAGCGGTGAGGTCGCCATCGAACCAGTGCTCGCCCAGGAACGCGAACTCGTTCATCACCCCGACCACGCTGCGATCGTTGGTGGGAGCGATGCGCACCTCGGCCATGGCCTCCCGCTCTGCCTCGATGATGGCCGGGTCGACACCGTGCAGGCCCAGGATGCGAGCGATCTCGTCGGGCAGGCGGTCGAGAAGGTTCCCAGCCGGGGCGAGCGGCACGAACACCGGCAGGAACGTACGAGCGTTGACCACCAGCGCCACCTGGGGCTTCCAGAACAGCGCCGTGGCGAACCAGTCGCCCAGCACCCCGGAAGACACATCATCGTCAACTGCAGCTGAGCCTTTCACCCGATCCCGAAGCTTTTTCGTTCCACGCACCACGAGCATCCCCGAAGTCTCTCAGGTAGACGGGAGCGCTCAGGTCGACTTGGCACGACGGAGACGCTCGTCCTCAGTACCGCAGGGACGCGGCGTGTTTGGTTGGAGGCGAACTAGCCGCCCGGTTCGTCCTGCCGGTGGTACCGGCCTGGTCCTCGGGCGGGGTTGGCGTAGGAGGTGAGGGGATGGCACGTTGGTCCTTGGTGCCACCAGTGGCCGGTGAGCCTCCGTCGCGGAGCGTTCACAACCGCGTTGGTGAGGTTCACACGTGGGTACGCCTGCGCTCGTGCCCTTCGAACTGAACCCTGATCAACGGTCAGGGCCGGTCGTGGCGGGCACAACACTGGGCACAATGGGCACAAACGCGGGGATTACGGGTGGTGTCGGGCTGATGCTGAGCGGTACAGGCTGGACGCTACCGACCGCCATAGATGACGACGAAGCCCCCCCTGGACAGTGCGCACTTCTGCGCTTACCAGGGGCTTCGTGTCTGGCACCCCAACGGGATTCGAACCCGTGCCGCCACCTTGAGAGGGTGGCGATCCGGGCAGGTTCACACCCTGTCGGTACCGGCGGCGAGGTGGTGTTAGCCCAGGTCAGAGCCTATGAAACGTCGGCGCTTGAAGATCCGAGCGCTGACCGGCTGGGCACAACTTGGGCACAACCGCTCGACCTCGTGAACATCGGAGCGGGTCGCGGCGGGCGATCGCCGGAAGGCGCCCGCACGGCGCTCGTCGTACGCTTGGGGTATGGGAGCGCTGCGCGGCCGACTGGATGAGAGGCGTCAGGAGATCCTCGACGTCGTCCGGCGTCATCGAGGCCGTTCGGTGGCGCTGTTCGGCTCCGTTGCTCGTGGAGACGAGACCGCAAGCAGTGATGTAGATCTCCTCGTCGACTTCGAGGCCGACAGCTCCCTGTTCGATCTCCTCCACCTGCAAGATGAGTTGAGCGCGCTGCTCGGCTGCCCGGTCGACGTGGTGTCGGCCCGGGCGCTCAAGCCACGTGATGAGCACATCAGGGCCGAGGCCGTCCCCCTGTGACCCGGGGAGATGAGCTGCGGCTCGCCGACATCGTCGACGCGTGCCGCGAGATGTCGGAGGTGGTGGCCGTCGGCCGTGACGCCTTCCTGGCCGACAGGATCCGAGTTCGTGCGGCGGAGCGGCTCCTCGAGGTCATCGGCGAGGCAGCTAACGCTCTTGGCGTTGAGACCACCGATGAGTACCCCGAGGTGAACTGGCGGGACATCACCCGCTTGCGAATCGTCCTGGCCCACCACTACCAGCGCGTCGACTCGGAGCAGGTCTGGAACATAGCTGTGGCAGAGGTGCCCGCGTTGCTCCTGGCGATCTCCCCGGGCGAGATCCCGGGTTGAGGGGCGCGGCGCCGTCGAACGTCGTTGACGCTCTCCATCGGGCCCGCACCGGCCAGTGGCCCGGTGGCCGCGGGCGTAGCCGACCCAACCGAATTCTCGCTCGGCGACGACCTCGTCGTGGACACCTGAGCCACCACATCGAGGTCTTTCCGACCAACGAGGGCAGGGGTGGTGCCCTCGTGTGACTGGTCCCACGTCAACGCCATGGGGCGAAGGTGCCAGTGGGGTCTGCCGCTCCGGGCCAGCCGCCGCTGGCGCCAGCCTCTACGGCTCCACGAGCTCGATGCTGACAGCCGCCGCTCTCTCCTCGAGCGCCACAGCAGGTGCTCCACGTCCACCGCGCCGGAGACCCCAGATCTCCGCCGACGTTGTCTACCCGTGGTCCGAGCTGCCCGTCTTCCACGTGGACTGCGGCGCGTGCACGTACGGGATCCCGTAGCCGTGGAGCGCGCCTACGAAACTTCTAGGCTCGGATCCCACCGCATCGGCAAGTACGAAAGGGGTTCACGATGCCGTCGCAACTCGCACCTGTGACCCCCGATGTCCTGAAGTGGGCCCGCGAGTCGATAAATGTGTCTGTCGCCGAGGCCGCCAAGCGGGCGAAGGTCCCGAACCAGCGCCTTGAGGACTGGGAGCGCGGCGAGGGTATGCCGACCGTGGCCAAACTCCGCGACCTCGCCGACCTGTACCGGCGCCCTCTCGCCGTGTTCTTCCTCCCCGAGCCCCCTGCGGGCTACTCGACGATCCGGGACTTCCGCCGGCTCCCGGACCTCGCTGACCACACGTGGAGCCGAGCGCTCCACAAGGTCTACCGGCGCGCCGTCGACCAGCAGGAGACGATGGTCGAGCTCGCCGAAGACGACCTGGCACCCCAGGTACCGACCGCAGAGGTCACCGAGGACCCCGAGATCGTCGCCGGCCGGCTCCGCTCCGCTCTCGGTATCTCGATCGAGGAGCAGTTCAGCTGGCGGAAGCCCGAGGACGCCCTCAAGGGCTGGATCGAGGCTGTCGAGGACCTCGGTGTCCTCGTACTCCGCACCAGCGACCTCGACCTCGAGGAGATGCGTGGCTTCTCGCTGCCGCACGACGAGGCCCCCGTTGTCGTCGTCAACGCCCTCGACTTCCCCCGGGGCCAGGCGTTCACGCTCCTCCACGAGCTCGCCCACCTCGCGCTGCGCACGGCGGGACTCTGCGACACCTACGAGCCCGACGGAGCCGCCGACAAGCGGGTCGAGACGTTCTGCAACGCGGTCGCCGCCGCCATCGCGATGCCAAAGGAGGAGTTCCTCAAGGAATCGCTGGTTGCGCCCACCGGGGCGCGGTCGTGGGACCAAGCCGACCTCGTCGTGCTGAGCACCCGTTGGAGCGTCAGCACTGAGGCGATCCTGCGGCGACTCGTCACCTTCGGGCGGGCCACCCCCGCGTTCCATGGCGCCAAACGCGCCGAGTACCTCGCCTTCTACCGCAAGCACCGTGAGGAGGAGCGGGCGAAGCGCAAGGCCGCGAAGAAGAACGGCGGCCCGCCGCCGCACCGCATGGCTATCCGTGACCGGGGCGCGCCCTACGTGCGCACCGTTCTCGACGCGTACCACCGCGACGCCATCAGCCTGTCGTCGACCTCGTGGGCGCTCGGCTTGAAGGTGCGGCACATTCCTGCCACCGAGCGGGCGATTCGCAGGTGAGCGATGACGGGTACGTGTTCGACACGAGCGGGCTCCTCGACGGCTGGTCACGGCAGTATCCCTTCGATGTGTTCCCGGACCTGTGGGACAGCCTGTCGGACCTCATCGAGGACGGCCGCGGCCAGTCGCCGGAGGAGGTCCTGGCCGAGGCGAAGAAGCGTGACGACGGCCTCCACAACTGGATGAAGGTCCGCAAGGCCGAGCTCATCTACCCAACCGACATGGGCCTCATGCAAGAGGTCAAGTTGATCCTCGCCGAGCACAAGCTCATTACGAAGCCCGGGACTGGCCGCAACGCCGCCGATCCCTTCGTCATCACCCTCGCCGCGATCAGCGGCAGGGCGGTGGTGACCGGCGAGCAGGGCGGCAGCACCTCGAAGCCGAAGATCCCGTCGGTGTGCGCCGCATGGGGCGTCGAGTGCATCAACTTCCTCGAGTTCATCCGCCGCGAGGGCTGGACGTTCCGCCGGACCTGACCGCCGAGTGGGATCGAGATGCGCGAGCGAATCGGAAGCTCTGCGGCTCGGTGCTTCCGCGCCCGTATGGGCCGACCGGGACTGGCACACGGATGCGCCGGTCCCGATGCGGTCTCACCGGGGGAGCATCGGCGACCGGTGGCTCTCGGAAGCGTTGACCGCACGTCGCCGGGGTGGGCACACTGGCTCCACCTGTTCGAGGCTCGCAGGTTGTTGGCGGAGACGAGCTTCCTCCCGTTGGTTCGGCGCGACGTGTGCGCCAGGAGGAAGTTCTCATGGCTGGCTACAGCCGCCGCAAGCCGCTGGTGTCGTTCAAGTACGGCACCCGCATTTACGCACCCTCGGAGGGTGAACGTCGATACCGGGTCGTCGCCACCGACGTCGATGGCCAGCGGGTGTTCCACAAGTGCTCCAGTGAGGAGGCCGCCCGGCAACGTGCTCGCGAGATCGAGGGTCGCCTCGCTGGGTCGGTGCTGCTGCCTGGGCGGGCGAACGCGCCGACGACCGTCGGCAGGTTGATCGACCGCTACCTGGTGAGCTTGTCGTCTCGGTCGACCCGCTACGCCGAGCGGCAGGAGTACCTGTTGCGCATGTGGGTTCGGCCGGTGCTCGGCGATCACGCGCTGTCGGCGTGGACGCCGTCGGATTCCGAGGCGGTGCTCGATCGGGCCCGTCGGACCCTCGCGCCGTCGACGGTGCAGAACGTGGGCTCGGCCATGCGGGCGCTGGTGACCTTCGGGTTCAAGAACCGGTGGATCCCGCGGGAGGCCGATCCGATGTGGCTGGTCCGCTACAGCCCGACCGCCGAGGTGCAGGGCCAGGCGATCGGGTTCATCCCGCGGTCGTCGCTGCCCACCGATGAGGAGTGCAGCCGCCTGTTCGAGGCTCTCGACGCGGCGGAGCAGCCGGCGTGGTCGCTGGCCATGCAGCTCAAGCACCGGTCGGGGCTGCGGTGGGGTGAGCTGATAGCGCTGCGCCCGGTCGACCTCGACCTCGAGCCGCAGCGGGTCGTGCGGGTCCACCGGGCCGTCGAGCAGTCCCGCCAGGGCTTGACGATCAAGGGCACCAAGAACCGCCAGCGCCGGGTGTCGACCTTCCCGGCGAGCCTCGTCGGACCTCTCCAGGAGTGGTCGGGCCAGGTCGAACGCGCCCGCGGGCGCGAAGGTCTGCTGTTCCCCGGCACCGACGGCGGCTTCGCCAACCGGCGGACGTTCCAGCGGATCTGGGCACGAGCGGCCCGAGACGCCAGCTGGCCTATGAAGCGCAAGACCGCAGCGGTCTGGCATCCCCACGACCTCCGTCACGTCGCCGCCTGCTGGATGCTCTTCGACGTGCGCCTCGACCCGGCGGTGGTGGCCACCGTCCTCGGCCACGCCAACGCCGCGTTCACCCTCTCCCGCTAGTCGGCGTCCGAGGCGACCTGAGCACCACCGTCACCGCGGCCACGGAGGGCTGGTGAAGATGCGATCGCTATGGCCGATCGCCGCGACGCCCTGACCAGGGGAGGACCGGCCAACGGGCTAGCCAACGGGATAGGTAGCGGGATACCCCTGGGGCCAGATCGGCAACCTCGCCCGGGTGGTGGGTGGGCGAACGGGCTCGGGGCGCTGGCACGACCGGGCATCGCGGTGCGGTGGTCGTCATCTGGTGGGGG
>WBZX01003259.1_pt1 | contig 10447 bp, 8 predicted proteins | sample 5204211 | NCBI WGS metagenome assembly WBZX01 (sample SAMN12344362, study PRJNA552823) | activated sludge metagenome | biome: Activated sludge suspended growth; feature: Nitrification reactor; material: Wastewater; isolation source: activated sludge from nitrification reactor of wastewater treatment...
TCCTCGACGTCCGCGAGCCGGTTGCGCGCGCGCACCAGATAGCGAGCCTCGCGCTCGTAGAGGCTGCCACCGGCCTGGTCGACGTTGGCCTTGGCGAGCTGGTTGATGACCTCGTCGATGCCGAGCCCGACCAGCGCCAGTCGACCCTCGTCGAGCTCGATCTCGACCTCGGGCTCGTAACCACCGCGCACCTCGATGGCCGCGACCCCCTCGGTGGACTCGAGGTCCTTCTCGACCACGTCCTCGGCCAGCCGTCGCAGGCCGTACAGCTCGCCGCCGTGCACGAAGAGCCGCATGATCGGCTCTGCTGCCGGGTCGAAGCGCAGCAGCGTGGGCGGCTCGGTGCCGGTCGGTAGTCGCAATCGCTCGAGCTTCTCGCGCACGTCGATCGCGGCGAAATCCATGTCGCGATCCCACGCGAGCTCGAGCGTGACCTGCGAGAGCCCTGCGCTGCTGGTCGAGCGCACGCGCCGGACCCCGGCGACGACACCGACGCGCTCCTCGATCGGGCGACTCAGCAGGTCTTCGATCTCGCCGGGCGCCGCACCGGCGAGCTTGGTCTCGATGGTGATGCTCGGGTAGCTGACCTCGGGCAGCAGGCCCACGCGCAGCCGCGTGAACGCGACCAGGCCGAACAACACCAGCGCGACGGTGATCATCGCCACGGTCACGCGACGACGCAGTGCGAGCTCGACCAGCCCCATCGGAACTACTCGGCGTCCCCGCGACCGAACGGCCGCACCTGCACGTCCTCGCCGTCGCGCAGCGCGCCCTGGCCGGCCAGCACGACCAGCTCCCCTGGTGCGAGCCCCTCGAGCACTGCGACGCGCGACCGTTGCTCGGTGCCGAGCTTCAGCTCGCGGCGATGCGCGACGCCCTCCTCGACCACATACACGACCGCGCCGCTGGCCTCGCGCACGATCGCCTCGCGGGGGATCCACGTGGCCGCGTCGTCGCGCTCTCGCTCGATACGGATGCCGACGAAGCTGCCCGAGCGGACCTGCGGTGGCGGCTGCGTCACCTCGATGACGACCTCGACGGTGCCGCTGCGGACGTCGACCACCTCGGCGACCCGTCGGACCACGCCCTGCAGCTGCACCGCGGCGTCGGCCTGCAGCGTGAGCTCGGCGATGCGACCGGACGCGAGCTGCAAAGCGTCGCGCTCGGGGATCTGGATGCGTGCGACCAGGACCGCGAAGTCGGTCAGATCGACGATCGCCTCGCCGGTACGAACCCAGCGTCCGGCCACGACGTGGCGCTTGGTCACGCGGCCGGCGATCGGCGCCCGCACGCGCGTGCGCGAGAGCTGCCACTGCGCGCTCGACAGCTCCTGGCTCGCGCTCTGCCGGGCATTGTCGAGCTTCTCGAGCTCCTCGGCCGCGAGCAGCTGCTGACGCGCGAGCTTGTCGGCACGCTCGTGGGTCGCCTTCGCGCCACCGACCTTGATCTTCGCGGCGGCGATCGCCTGCTTGGCGTTGCGACCATCGAGCACCCCGACCAGCTGCCCGGCCTCGACCTCGTCACCCTCGTCGACCTCGAGCTCGAGCAGGCGACCATCGAGCTCGGCGACCACCGTGACCTGCCGCTCGGCCACGAGGTTGGCGGTGGCCTCGATCGAGCTCGCGATCGGGCCCACCTGGGCCGCGAACGCGTCGACCAGAGCGGGCTCGTCGTGCCGCGACGAGGCTGCACTGGCGGTCTCCTGCCCGACGCATCCCGCGTGCAGGGCGAGCCACAGCGCGCTCGCCCCGACGACCCCCCACGGCGCGCGTCGCATGGCCATCATTCGAGGTAGTCGTAGACCCAGCCGGTTGGATCGAAGTTCCAAGGTCGCCCCGTACCGAGGCGAGCCCCGGATTCGTCCCGTGCGCGTGCAGGTATCCACAGACCCGCAGGTTGGGTTGGCTGCGCAAGCACACGATCGATTGTCACGGACCGGGCTGCCCGTCACTGATCGTTCGCGCACGAGGGGGTGAGCCCCGGTACCGGCGGTGCGGCTCGACGTGCCGCCGGGCCGGCGGATCAGGGTGTGCAGTCGCGCTGGACGTCGTCCTGCGACAGCGACGGCCCCGCGGCGACGCCGTCGATCGCCAGGTACACCGAGTACGGCGCGCCGTTGGTACAGCCCGAGCCCGAAGCCTGCACGATCGAGATCTCGTAGGTGCCGTCGACATCGGCGGTGAAGAGCGCCTGCGGGCACGCGCCGCCATCCGTCCACGTCGCGTCGGTGCACGCGAGATCGTCGTCCTGCCACGCGAGCGCGCCGCTGGGCGAGCGCACCTGCAGCGCGACGTCGGCCCAGACGCCGCCCTGCATGCCAGCCTCGCCGATGTTGTCCGCGCGCACGTAGAGGCACTGCCCGGCGACCAACTCGACCGTGTAGACATCCTCGTAGAACACCGAGAAGTCGGTCACCGAGGCATCGCACGCCAGTGTGCCGTAGGTCGGCGCGCCATCCGTCACTGCCGCACAGACCACCAGCGTGGTCGGTGCATGATCGCAGATCGCCGGCACACCACCCCCGCCGGTCGTGGTCGCGGTGCCGTCGGTGGTGTCTGCGTCGGTGGTGGTGTCGGCGCCCGTGCTCGCCGTGGTTGCATCGCCGGTCGTCGCGGTCGTACCCGCGGTCGCGCTCGCACTCGCGCTGGTCTCCGCCGAGGCGTTCGTGCCCGCCTCGCTCCCCGAGGCACCGCTCGAGCCACTGCCACCGTCGTCGGCGTTCCCCGACTTGGTGGGGTCGAAGCAGGCCGATACCGCGAGCGAGAGGAGGACCAAGGCGAAGCGCATGGAGCCCGTAGCGTACTCCTTACCTGCGAGCTCTGGCAGCGGGCCCTCGCGAGCGTGCTACGGCGCGACCGCGAAAACCTTCGCCGCCTCGGCCTCGCCGTACGCATGGGCGACGTCGACGTCGCTCAACGTCGTGATGGTTCGATCGCCGCCGAGCTCGCGCACCTCGATGCGCTCGACCTTCGCGCCGCGGCCCTTCAAGATGATCGACTCCACCAGCTTTGTCGCCGGCTCGGTGCGGGGTCGCAGCGCGAGCACCCACGCCTGCGGCTCTCCGTCGGCGCCACCACTGAAGCCGATCGCCCACGTCCGCTCGATGGTGGCGACGTCGCCCGCGAGCACGTGCAAGAAGCTCTCGACGAACAGCGCGACGACGGGGTTGCTGGCGAGGTCGACCTCGTCGCGGCCGTAGGCGTCGGCGAAGCGCAGGCGGCCGTCGGCGACCACGGTACGCGCGCGCGCCGGCTCGAGCTGGTGCTTCGCGAGCCGGTCACTGGGCGCGAAGTGCATGGTACCGGTCGACACCAGCGGCACCGCGAGCAGGGCCATGTGCTGTTCCTCGCGGTACTTCGCGCGCACACCGGGCACCGCGCGCAGCTGTGCGAGCAGCTCGTCGCGGGTGATCACCGAGACGGCCACGACCGCCGCGGGACCATCGGCGGACGCCGCCCCGGTGGCGCCCGGCAGCAGCGCAGCCGCCATCACGAGGGACATCACTCGCATCGTTCGAGCACGAGCGTAGCGAAGATCGCACCGTCGCGCACGCACCTGCTAGCATGACGGCCGCGATGAGCCAGCCGCCCTGGACGCCGAGCTTCGACTTCTACTTCGTGCAGATGCACGGGGCTCCGGCCGTCATTGCACTCGATCTCGGCGCCGCCGAGGCTGCGCCGGTGCCGTCGCACACGCGGCGTTTGACCCTACGTGTGCCCATGAAGCACGCGCGCCCCGACGGCCTGCGCAGCCAGGAAGAGTTCGAGGCGCTGTCGGCGATCGAGGACCGTCTCGCCGAGTCACTGGCCTACGCAGTCGACGCGTGGATGGTCGGGCGGGTGGTCTTCCGCGGCAACACCGATCTGTTCTTCTACCTGCCCGACGACGACGACAACGACGACGACGAGCGGGTCGACGCGGCGATCGAGTCGACCATCGAGGGCATCCGCGGCGAGTACGAGATCTCGCGGCAGGTCGACGACGACGAGCAGTGGGCGTTCTACTTCGACTTCCTGTGGCCCGATCGTGCCGCGATGCAGTCGATGGGCAACCGCCGAGTGATGCACCAGCTCAGCGAGGCCGGCGACGACCCCTCGCGTGAGCGCGTCATCGATCACTTCGCGTTCTTCGAGGACGCCAAGACCTGTGCGCGCATCGCCGACGGTCTGCGTGGGCTCGGCTTCGACGTCGACCCGCCGACCGAGCGCGACGACGGCTCGTGGTCGCTGCAGTTCCACCGCACCGACGCGCTGGCCGAGGGCCGCATCGACGAGGTCACCTCCGAGATCCTCGGCGTCATCGGCGAGGACGACGGCGTATACGACGGCTGGGGCTGCGAAGTCGTCGCGCTCAACTGAAGCCGACCACTATCCCGTGAGCTCGGCGAGCCGCGTCTGCAGGCGATCGATGAGCGTGGCATCGCCGCGCTCCTTGGCGAGTGCGAGCGCCTGCACGGCGGCCTCGAGCGCCTTGTCGCGCTGACCCGAGGCCGCGAACGCGGCGGCCAACACCTCGAGCGGCGCGGGCTCGCGACCCTGTGTGAGCTGCACGGCGCGCTGCGCCGCCTCGACCGCCTTGTACGCGCCCGACGAGCCCGGCTCGGAGGTCCGCACGAGCACCATCGCGAGGCCCTGAAGCGCCGGGATCGAGCGATCGTCCTGCTCGAGCACCGCGCGAAATCCCGCGAGCGCGTCGGCGTCCCTGCCCTGCGCGGCGTGGATGCGCGCGAGGTTCTCGCGGAAGAGCGCGCGCTTGGGCGCCAGCTCGACCGCGCGCGCCAGTGCGGTCTCGGCCTCACCGAGGTTGCGCGCGAGCTCGTAGGTGATGCCGAGGTTGTTCCAGCTCTCGCTGCCGGCGGGATCGAGCTCGACCGCACGACGCAGCTCGACGATCGCGGCGTCGTACGAACGTTGCTTGCGCAGCAGGTTGCCCAGCGTGAGGTGGGCGCGCGCGTCGTCCGGTGCCGCAGCGATCGACGCCTCGAGCTGGGCACGGGCCTCGTCGAGCTTTGCCTGCGACATCAAGACGATCGCCAGGTCGATGCGGGCATCGGCGCGGGCCGGCAGCGCCGCGATGCCGGCCTGGTAGTGCTCGATCGCCGCCTCGGGTCGACCGCGCCGCGCCTCCAGCGAAGCCATCGCAATGAGCGAGGTGCCATCATCCGGGGTCTTCGCCAGCACGCGTCGGAAGTGGGCGATCTGGCGATCGAGCCACCCGTTCATGAAGTTCCGATCGAGCTCGACGAGCGTCGCGGGATCGGCGGGCTCGATCTCGAGGATCAGCTCGGCCATCTCGTCGGTCGATTGCTGCCCGAACGTCACGCGCTGGGGCGGCTGGTTGGGGTTGTGCGGGTTGTCGGCGGAGTTGTCGAAGCTGAAGTCCATCCGCAGCACGGTGCCGGCCGGCAGCGCCATCGGCTCGGCGAAGCGGTACTGGTCCTGCCAGTCGAAGTTCCAGTCGTCGATCCGCACCAACCACTTCTTGCTGCCGTCGGGTAGCTCGGCCCAGCCCTGCAGCTGCTTGCCGAGGTAGTGCGCGTGCGGGTACACGCTGACCACGTAGGTGTCGACCGGGAGCGTGTAGCGATCGGTGACGTGCACGTCCTTCGCGCCCGCGGGCAGGTCGATGTCGGTCGAGGCCAGCTCCATCGCCAACGCGTGTCGCGTCGCGGGTCGCTCGCTCATGTGCAGGCCGACCTTCACCTGCACGCGCTCGGGCTTGCCGCTCGGGCGCAGGTGCACCTGCAGCACGAGATCGGTGCCCTCCTGCAGTCGGAACGCGCGCGCGGCCGAGCCGGGGTCGATCGCCTTGCCGGGGGTCCAGCCGACGAAGCGTCCATCGGGCATCAGCGCACCGGCGAAGTCCATGCCGTCGAAGCCCGGCGCAGGATCTTCGGCGTCGCGTCGCGCGGCGGTGCCGGTCTTGTCGACGCGCATCACCATGTGGTGCACGACCTTGGGATTGCCCGGCGCGAGCTCGACCGACTTCACCCAGCCCTCTGCGGCCGCGGGCACGCGGATCACGAAGTTGCGGTAGATGTCGCGGCCATCGGCGGGCAGCTCGAACGCCTCGGCCATCTCGAGCACGACGTCGGGCGACCCCCCGCGCCAGGTGCCCACCGCCGGCGGGGCAGGTGGCAGATCCGACGGACGATCGGCGGCCTCGCCCTCGAGTCGCCCGGCCTCGACCCACGCCGCCAGCGTGTCGATCTCCGCCTGCGCGAGCCGTCGCTCACCGGCGTACCGCGCCAGCTCTGGCGCCGGCAGCCACGGCGGCATGATGCGTTTGCCGGTCAGCTCGACGATCTGCGACGCATGATCGTGGACGTCGTCGTACGTGAGCAACGCGAATGGCCCCGGCCCACCGTCGTAGTGACACGGCGCGCAGTGCCGGAACACGATCGGCGCGACGTCGCGGTTGAACGTCGGCGGCCCCTTGGGCACCGCGGCCTCGGCCCCCTGCGGTGTCGGCTCGACGCCGCCTCCGCCACACGCGAGCGCCAGCGCCAGCGCCGACCCGAGCAGCACGCGTGCGTGTCGAACGGACATCGTCGTCTCGGGTGTAGCCGATGCGCGCGCGCGCTGTCACCGGCAGACGCCCCGAACGTCGTGAGCGCGCGCATCCACACCGGGCACGGCAGCCGCGAGAGCGGAGCGACGACCCCACCGCCGTCGCTGCCGCCTGCACCGACGCTGCGCGGTGATAGGCTTCCAAGTGCCATGACACCGCCTGCGACCCAGCTGGCCCGTGCGACCCAGGCCGAGTTCTTCGCGATTCCCGAGCCTGATCGGTTTCATGAGCTACTTGCCGGCGAGCTCGTGCGCAAGGCTGCGCCGAGCGGGCGCCACGGCGCAGCGCAGCTTCGACTCGGACGCTCGCTCGGCCCCTTCGATGGCCGCCCGGACGACCCCACCCGACCCGGCGGATGGCGCTTCGCCAGCGAAGTCGAGGTGCGCCTCGCCGCGGACACCATCGTCCGTCCCGACGTCGCCGGATGGCGACGCGAGCATCTCACGAGCTTCCCCGAGACCGGCCCGGTCGACGTTCGCCCCGACTGGGTCTGTGAGATCCTGAGCCGCGGCAACGCAGCGCGCGATCTCTGGGAGAAGTTGCGCCTCTATCATGCGGTCGGAGTTCCGCACTATTGGGTGCTCGATCCCGATCGTCGCACGCTCCGCGTCCACCGCTTCACCGAACCGGGCTATCAGGTCGTCCTGGACGTGGGTGACGAATCCGTGGTCCGCGCGGAGCCATTCGAAGACGTCGCGCTCGCGATCGCATCGCTGTTCGACGAGCCGTGATCGTGCGTGCCGGGCCGATCGCGGTGACGTCGGTTCTCCGGTCAGCCGCCAGGAACGCACTCGCCCGCCGCGGATACGTCGGCGATGAACTCGGTGCAGTCGTCGACCGAGATGTCGTCCGCGAGCAACCCGCACCACGCGCAGCCCGCATCGGCGATGCAGGTCGGGCCGTGGGGGCACAGTGGCACGCAGGCAAACCAGCAAAGCTCGTTCTCGAAGCGCACCCACGGCGCGCGGCGGCCGTCGGGCGAGATCGCGATGAAGCGACCGCCGTCGAGCTCGACCGGCATCACCATGGCCGCCGGCGGCTCGCGTTCGAGCAGGTTCTCCGCCACTCGGTACAGATCGCCCGGACACGTGATCATCGCGTCTTGCGCCTCGCACTCGCGCTTCGCCGCCTCGTACGCCTCATCCGCGGCGTCGTCATCGTCTGCGCCCATCGACGACGGGTCATGGCAGGCGGAACCGGCCGTCGCGAGCATCGCCAACGCCACGAGCACGAGGCTCGCGCGGTCGGCTCGGCGGATCGGTGTCGTTCGTGGCGAGGACGTGCGCATGGCGTCACTCCAGTGTGAACACGACCGGGCCTGGATCGTCGGCGTTTCGGCTCACGCGCATCACGTAGCGGCCGGGCTCCGCGTCGAACGTGAACCAGTTCGGTGCGGCGGCATCGAGCCCGGCCGGTCGCACCACGTGCATGTTGTACCAAACCGCGCTGCAGTCGGTATCGCACCGCTTGAACTCGATCTCCGCGCTGTTCCACTCGCCGACGCCCGGCTGCTCGACCTTCAGGTTGTGGTACGACCCAGGCCCCGCGAACTCGATCGTGGCCGTCTTCCACAGCTTCTGCACGTCGTTCACGTTGGGATCGGGCCCCACGACCTGCGGATCGCCGCACGAGATGTCGAACGAGAAGGGCTCCGGATCTGGCCCATCGATCACGATCGGCTCGCGCTCACACTCGAAGAACGAGCTCTGCAACGCCTCGACCGGGCAGTAGGGCCAGTTCGCTTCGTAGTCGTCCATCGCCTCGTCGAGCGGCAGGCCGTAGGCGGCCTCGAACGCGGCATCGAACGCCGCGCGAGCGGTGCGCAGCTTCGTCGTGTGCGTGAGCGCGACATACGGCTCGAGGCCGTGCGTGTGGATGAGGTAGGACGTGAAGTGGCCGAACAACGCGTAGCTCTTCAAGCTGAGATCGCCTCGCCAGTACGTATCAATCGCTTCGGGCAGGTCGAGCTCGGTATAGTCGACCGTTAGCAACGCCGGAATGTCTCCCCAGTACGCCGCGGCACCTTCCTCGAAAGGGAGCGGCATCAGACTGCTGCCGGCGTCGACCGCGTGGACGAGTTCGTGCCGATCCGGGATCCTCGTGGTGAATAGCGCACCGCGGTACCAGCAGCCGAGCGCAGTCCCATTGCACACATCGCGTTCCCGCAGCGGCGGCGGATACACGTAGTAATTGAACGGCTCGCGATCAATCTCGAGCTTTGCCGCCACAGCGCCCGCGAAATCATCCACATACGTCAGCGTGCCGGGGCACCACTCGCCGATGTCGAGATCGGTCCCGATCCGAACATGCTCGCCCTCCCAAACGATGGGAGGGAGCTCGTCCTGACATCCGCTGATGGTCAGCAGCGTCACGATGATGCCCGCACGAGCAGGCCGTGCGAGACACCCGACCGGGTCGGGACGCACCCCCCACAGCACGCGATCGCTCTGCTCGCCCATCCTCGAATCCTTCGGCTCGCACAGACTACCGCGACTTCATGCGAGTCGTGACCTGCGGTGCAGGCGACGCGGCACGACCCGCGGAGCCTTCACTGCATGCCACCGAGGAGCCCGGCGCGGCGCGTCACCGCAGCGGTCGGGGCCCGAGCGCGCCGTGCTCGTTGCTGCCCCAGCACACCACGTCGCCGCTCTTGCGCGCGGCGCAGGCGTGATGCGCACCGAGGCCGACCGCGGTCACGTCGGCGAGGTTGCGCACCACGTTCGGTGAGGGATGCACTGCGCTCGACGGCGCGAGGCCGAGCTGGCCCGACTCGTTGCCGCCCCAGCACGAGAGCCGGCCGTTGCGGGCGAGTGCACAGGTGAAGTTGCTGCCGCCCGCGAGCGCGGCGACCTGCACGAGCCCGGCGACCGCGACCGGCTCGTAGCGCTTGCGTTCGTTGCGGGCGCCGGCGCCGAGCTGACTGGCGACGTTGTCGCCCCAGCACGCGACCGGACCGCCGCGGCGCAGCGCGCAGGTGTGGTTGGCACCCGAGGCGACGTCGACGGCATCGAGCAATCCCTTGACCTCGACCGCGCGCAGGCGGGAGCCGCTCTTGCCATCGCCGAGCTGCCCTTCGGTGTTGCGACCCCAGCAAAGCGCCTTGCCAGCGATCGTCGCGGCGCACACGTGCGCGCCACCGCAGGCGACATCGACGACGGCGTTCACCTCGGGAATCGTGCGCGGCGAAGGGAACACCCGCTGGCTGTCACTGCCGAGCTGGCCGTTCTCTGCGTTGCCCCAACAGCGCACGCTACCGTCGCGGATGCGCGCGCACGCGAAGTAGTCGCCCGCCGACAGCTGCTGCACGTCGCGCAGGCCGAACACCGCCTGCGGCGCGGCGTTCATCGCACCGGGTCGACCGCCCTTGCCCCCGCCGAGCTGACCATCTTGATCGTTGCCCCAACACGAGACCGTGCCGGACTGCAGCAGCGCGCAGCTGAAGTCGAGCCCCACCGCGACCTCGCGCACCCGCGTGAGCCCGGCGACGCGCACCGCGTTCGAGCGATCCTCACGGCTGCCGTCACCCAGCTGGCCATACGTGTTCTTGCCCCAACACAGCACCTCACCGCCCTCGCGCACCGCACAGGTGTGCTCGCCCCGCGAGGCCACCTGGGTGAACACGTCCGCAGCCCGCGAGGGCGGCTTGTTCGTCGGTGGCGGTGTCGCGGTCGGCGGTCGCGTGGCCGTCGGCGGCGGCGCTGCGGTGGGGCAGGCGGTCACGCACGCGAGCAGCGACGCGAACGCGACGGGGATGCGCCATCTTCGGGCCAATCGCCCGCCAGCATACGCGGGCGCGGGCGCGCCAGAGCACGTCGCCCACGCTTGCGCGTTGGTCCCCCGGCCGGCCGGCCCGGGGCGGATGGTTCGGCCTGGGCCG
>WBZX01003262.1_pt1 | contig 10440 bp, 10 predicted proteins | sample 5204211 | NCBI WGS metagenome assembly WBZX01 (sample SAMN12344362, study PRJNA552823) | activated sludge metagenome | biome: Activated sludge suspended growth; feature: Nitrification reactor; material: Wastewater; isolation source: activated sludge from nitrification reactor of wastewater...
ACGTCGAGACGGTGCCGTTCGACTACGCCGGCGTCGCCGTCGGCCTGACCGATCGCCCCGTGGACCGCGAGCAGCTCTTCGAGCCCGCCGCCGCGACGGTCGACGACGCGATCGCCTGGGCCGACGCTCAGGACACGGACCGTTCACTCGACGCGGCGATCACCCAGAGCGACGCGGCGGCCGACACCGGGGTCGATCCCGAGGTGCTGCGCGCGTTCCTGGCCAGCGAGATCACCACCGAGTACGGCGCAGCGGCGGACGAGCTCTCGGCGTGGTGGGGCACCGCAGAGGGCTCCGACGGCGACGACCTGCTGGTCACGGGCGGCTACGACCGCCCGGCCCGCGCCGCGGCCGACGCACTCGACGTCCGGCTGTCCAGCCCGGTGGAGCGGATCGACCGGAGTGGGGACGCGGTGTCGGTGCACGTCGGCGACGGCCGGCTCGACGCGGACCACGTCATCGTGACGGTGCCCCTCGGCGTGCTCCAGGCGGGCGCGATCACCTTCGACCCGCCGTTGCCCGAGGGGGTGTCCCGCTCGATCGACCGGCTCGGCATGGGGCTGCTCGACAAGTACTGGTTCCGCTGGGACGAGCAGTTCTGGCCCGACGACGCGCTGATGTGGACCCGGGTCGCGCCCGCGGACGCGCCGTTCTCGGAGTGGTACAACCTCGCACCGGTGACCGGGGCACCCGTGCTGCTCGCCCTGCTCGGCGGGCCCCAGGCCCGCGAGTGGGAGGGACGCTCGGACGACGAGGTCGAGTCGACCGCACGCGCCGCACTCGAGGACATCGTCGGGCAGCTCGGCTGACGATCGAGGAATCTCGCCGTGACCCAAACCTCGAGGGGGCCCGCGTCGTGTCCTCCGGTTGAATGGCCGTGGTGGAATGGTCCGCAGGGACGGGTGAGGTGACGGTGGAGGCCGCCGGGGCGGACTTCGACGCGCTCTTCGTCGCGGGGTACCCGCGCCTGGTGCGCACCGTCGGCTTCGTGTGCGGTGACGCCGACGTCGCGGCGGACTGCGTGGCGGATGCCTTCGAGCGTGCGTACGTGCGCTGGCGCCGGGTCGGCCGGCTCGAGGATCCGCTCGGCTGGGTCCGGCGGGTCGCGATCAACCGGGCCACCGACGTGCACCGTCGCCGCAGCCGTGGTCGTCGGGCGCTCCAGCGCCTGGCGGGGCGACCCGAGACCGCGCGCGCCGCCGAGCTGCAGGTGAGCGACGCCACGGCGTTCCGCGACAGCGAGCTGGCCGCGGCGGTGGCCGACCTGAGCCCGCAGCAGCGGGCGGTCGTCGCGCTGCACTACCTCGACGACCTGTCGGTGGCCGAGGTGGCCACCGCGATGGACCTGAGCGACGGCGCGGTGAAGTACCACCTGCACCAGGCGCGCGGCCGGCTGCGCACCCTGCTCGGCGCGACGGCGGGCGCCGACGAGTCGGCCAGCGGCGATCCGACGACCGACGGCACAGCACACGACGGCACAGCTCGCGACGGCACAGCTCGCGACGACACAGCTCGCGACGACACAGCTCGCGACGACACAGCACACGACGGCCCGGCCGAGAGCGGCCCGAACGAGGCGACACCGACATGAACGGCTCCGACATGCACGGCCCCGAGCCCACCGATCCCCACGAGCTCGGCGACCCGGCCCTCGATCCGATCGACGAGCTCCTCCGAGCCCGCGTCCGCGCTGGCGCCGACGGGACGACCCCGGCGACCGACGTCGACGCGGCAGCCGAGCTGGTCGAGCTGACCCCCCGCTTCCGGCGCGCCCGCCGTCGCCGCCAGGTCGCCGTCGCCACGATGTCGTCCGCCGCGGCCGTGGCGCTGCTGGTGCTCGGCTCCGTCGCGCTGGGTGGCAACGACCCCCAGCGGGTCGACACCGCCGGCGATGACCGGTCGACCACCACGACCTCGACCAGCACCACGTCGTCCACCTCGACGAGCACGACCACGACCGTGGCCCCGACCACCGTCACCACGGTCCCGGCGACGACCACCTCGGTGGCGGGCGGAAGTGCCGGGAGCACGGTCCCCGCGCCGACGACCGCCCCGCCGGTGACGGCCGCGCCGACGACCACCGCACCGGTGGGCGGCACCCGGACGCTCTCCGCCGAGGGCGGCACCGCCACGGTGCAGTGGAGCGCGACCAGCCTCACCGTGGTGCGGACCGCCCCGGCGGCGGGCTGGACCCTGGAGCAGGTCGAGCAGCGTAGCGCCACCCGCGTGGTGGTGAAGTTCCGTCGCGACGGCGGGGGCTCGGGCTCGAGCTCCTCGACGATCGACGCCCGGGTGGTCGGCGGCGCGCTCGAGTGGAGCTCCTGAGGGGATTTCCCCGCGGTGGTCCAAACCCGGACCGCCCCTGCGTCGTGTGGAGCTCAGTCACCCGGCGCCGCCGGAGGACCTCACCAGGTCCGGCACCGATGGGGCGTGCCGGACCGAGAACGAACGAGGAACATGCGATGAGCCCACTCAGAAGCGTTGCGAACAAGCTCGGCGTCGGTGGCGTGGCCACCCTGGCCGTCGGTGCGGTGCTGGTCGCCGGCGTCACCGCCGTCGGCGCGGCCAACGGTGCCGATGACCGTCCCGCTGCCAGCCCGGTCACGGTCGCCGTGCCCGGCAACGACGACGGCACACCCGACCAGGGCAGCGGGGACGCCCCGGGCAGCACCTCGACCACGGTGACCTCCACCACCGCCGTGCCGGCCACCATCGCACCGCCCGCCGCGACCCGCAGCATCCCGGTGCCCGGCGTCGGCGAGGTCGTGATCACCGAGGGCGCCGCCCTCGGCCTGGTCGCCGCGACACCCGCCGCCGGCTTCACGGTGCGCACCGAGGCCAGCGCCCGCGAGATCCACGTCCGGTTCTTCGATGCCAACGGGGGGCGCATCGACGTCCAGGTCGAGATCGAGGACGGCGCACCGCGCATCCGCATCCGCGACCGGCGCACCGAGGGCGGCGGCAACTCCGGCGGGGGTCGTGACGACTCGCCGACGGTGACCACCATGCCGGCAGCGCCCTCACCGACGATCGACGACCACGGTGGTCGGACCGACCGTGACGACCGGGTCGAGGTCGGCGACGACCGCGACGACCGCTCGGGCAGCGACGACGGCGCCGATGACAACTCCGGCCACGGCGGCGGGAGCGACGACGCCGACGACGACCACTCCGGTCACGGCAGCGACGACTGATCCCAGCACCAGGCCCGGGACCGCTCCGCACGGCGCAGACGGCGGGAACCTGACGACGACCCCTGGGCCATCGCCCGGGGGTCGTCCGCGTCCGGGCTCAGAGCTCGGGGTCGCCCGGCTCGCCGGTGATCGTCGGGTCGAGCGGACGGCGCAGTGGCACACGCATCATCGAGAAGTCCGCCACCGCGATCACGTGCCCGTCGCCGTCGGCGACCTTGCAGTCGATGACGATGAGCTGCGAGCCCATGCGCACGATCTCGGACCGCGCGGTCACGCGGTCGGTGCCGGGGCGGCCCAGGTACCGAACGTGCATGTCGGCGGTCACGAGGGACTCCCTGGTCGGGTCGAAGCCGCTCGCCCGGGCCGCCGCCAGCGCACAGGACAGGTCGACCAGGGTCGCGATGGCACCGCCGTGCAGGTTCGAGGTGAACCCGAACGCCTGGGGCCGCACCGGCATGTGCACCTCGGCCACCGTCGAGCCCTGCGGGGGAGCGGTGAACTCGAAGCCCAACAGCTCGTGCAGCGGGATCTCCTGGTTCACGTGGTCGCTCCTCGGTCGGTTGCCCGGCTGCCGTCGTAGAACTGCTCGTACCAGCGGCGGAACTCGTTGATCGGCCCATCGCCCTTGACCAGCAGCGGGCGGTCGACGAAGACCTTGTCGCGCCAGATCGGCTCGTCGGCACCCAGCCCGTGCTCGCCGACCACGCCCGCGATGATGTCCTCGGACACCGCCTCCAGCCCGGGCGGGAAGTAGAAGTGCCACAGCAGGCGCACGTGGCGGCGGTCGATGGGGGTGGTCGTGGTCAGCACCGTGGCCAGGTTCGGGATGCGCAGCAGCGCGATGCCCGGGCCGTAGGTGTACCGGGTGAAGGTCAGGTCCTGTTCCTCGAAGCGCTCGACCACCGTCGAGAACGGGCCCTCGGTGCGGAACTGCGACGTCGACTCGTCGAGCGCGTCGCGGCGGTGCACGAAGTAGAAGTGCGTGTAGTCGACGTTGTTCTCCGCCATGTCCTGGAGCGACGCGACCAGCTCGCCCCGGTACTCGTGGGGCTCGGACCAGTCGGCGTCGTGCGCCTCGTCGAAGGTCGGCACGGCGTAGTCCGGTGCGGCCCCGGCGGCGTGGTACCAGAACAGCACCAGGCCGTCCTGCTCCTGCACCGGGTAGCTGCGCACGCAGGCACGAGCGGGGATGCGGCCGTCGCTGTAGGGGATCTCGACCACGGTGCCGTCCCCCGCGTAGCGCCACCCGTGGTACGGGCACTGGAGGGTGTCGCCGTGCACGCTGCCGCCGCCAAGGTGGGCGCCCATGTGGGGGCAGTGCGCGTCCATCACGTGCGCCGCGCCCTGCCGGTCGCGGAAGGCCACGAGCTGGCGTTCCACGGCGATGAACGACAGGACGTCGCCAGCGGCCAGCTCGGTGCTCGAGGCGGCGGCGTACCAGCCGTTGGGCACCGGCGGGGGCGCCGGCCGGTCGATCAGCTCGTAGCGCAGCTCCTCGGGCGCGGACGGGCCGGCGGCCTGGGGGACGCTGCGGTCCGGCGTGCTGGCCTTGCGCGGCAGGACCATGTCCCAGGCCGGCGACGACGTCGGAGGATCCGACGGGCTCGTCCCGTTGGTCGGTTCGGTCGTGTCGGTCATCGCGCACCTCCTGGGGCGGCGGGTGGACGCCGCGGCGCACCGCGGTCGCCGGGCCAACGTGAGCCGCCGATCGTGTCGGCGAAGGGCCAGAAGGCCTCGGGGTCGAGCGGGCCCGCCGGGCTGATCGAACGGCCCGTGTGCCGGGTGGTCACCAGCTCGGCGGTCGCCGGGCCCCGCATGGGCAGCAGCGCCGTGTACGGGTCCCAGTCGCTGTCGCGCAGCACGAGCTCGCCGTCGAGCACCTCGGTGTGGGTCCGCACCCCCGAGGTGGTCACCGCGACGACCTGCGGGGCCAGGTCGTAGCCCTGGCCGCCGCCGATGGCGCGGCTCGACTTGATCCACCACTCGTGCTCGGTGGACTCGACCCCGTCCGGCTCGACGGTCCCGCTCGGCACCCCCCGATAGGAGAGGAAGGTGGTGCCCTGGTGGGTGGCGCTGGCGTGCACCTCGTCGCCGAGGCGGAAGAACCCGACGGTGCACGGGAACTTGGGCTGGCCGTTGGTCTCCTGGCTGACGAAGATCGCCGACTCCTGGTCGATGCCGATGCCCAGGCAGTAGGCGCCGTCGACACCCCCGAAGCGAGCGGGGACCTTGGTGCTGATGCCGTGCTCGGGCTCTCCGTGCACGGGCACGCAGTACACGTTGACCTGCACCATCGGCTCGCCGCACGGCGACATGCCCGGCGGGAGCAGCGCAGCGATCGCCGCGGGATCGGTCGGGTAGCGCAGCACCAGCTTCGGCAGTCCGATGACGTCGCCGGGGCGGGTCATGGGCGTGGTGCTCGCCGGGGTCGGCTCGCTCATCGTCGGGCCCTCCGTTCGGGTCGTTCGTCCGGTGTGGCGGCGTCCAGCAGGCCGGCGACGACCGCGGCGACCGTCGAGTCGAACAGCGCGTCCAGGTCGGCGGGCCCGGCGAGCGCGGCGCGGGTGTCGGCACCCATCCGGTCGTCGTCGACCGCCGCCCACAGGGCCGCAGGTCGCAGCTGGTCGGGCACGTGCTCGTCACGCCGCCAGGCCATGACCAGGAACCCGGCGATGCACGCCAGGATCGAGCGCAGCCCGTCGCGCGCCGCGGCGCCGCGGACACCGGCGGCCTCGAGCTCCTCGACCAGCGCCAGCTCCAACGGCAGCTCGAGCAGGGTCGTCGCGCCGGCCTGGCTGGCCAGGGCGGTCACGTTGCGGTGGGCGAGCGCGTTGCGCCAGATGTTGCGCGCCGCGCTGGCGATGCGGTCCTGGGCGGTGGTGCCGCGCACCCGAGCGGTGGCCTGCCGTTCGGCCTGGCGTTGGATCACCGCGAGCACCAGCTCGTCGCGGTTGCCGACGTGCCAGTAGATGGTGGTCGGCGCCACGCCGAGCTCGCCGGCGAGCTTGCGCATGGTCAGTGCCTCGCCGCCCCCGGACTCGACCAGTGCCAGCGCCGCGTCGATCACGTCGTCGCGCTCCAACCCGGCGTGACGGGTGGAGCCGCCGCTGGTGCGTGGTCCGGTGGTGGTGTGGCTGGCGGTCATGGGCCCGTCCCGGGCACTCCTTGCGGGAGTGGTCACTCTCTGTAACAGTGTCCAAGACTCTTGCACACCGTTACAGAGCTTGCCACTGCCGGTCGTCCCCGCGCCGCCCGGCCCATCCCCGGGGGGAACCATGGCCAACCCGCTCGAGGGCGTCGACACCAGCGACGCGCCCTACGTCATCGTGTCGTCGGACACCCATGCCGGCCTGCAGGTCGAGGAGTACCGCGAGTACCTCGACGCGCAGTTCCATCCGCAGTTCGACGAGTGGGTCCGTGAGCGACACCAACACCGCCGGCTGGTCGAGGAGGTCAACGGCGAGTACGTGGCGAAGTGGGAGGGCGACAACGCCGAAGGGCTGAAGGGCGCGTACGACCCCGAGGTCCGCGACAAGGAGCTCGACGCCGACGGGATCGCCGGCGAGGTGATCTTCGCGGACGGCGACTCGGTCACCGGGCAGGAGTCGCCACCGTTCGGCGCGGGCCTCTCCGCGGGGATGATCACCGACCCGGCGCTGGCCTTCGCGGGTGCCCGTGCGCACAACCGGTGGCTGATCGAGTTCTGCGCCACCAACCCGGCACGGCGCGCGGGTGTGGCGCTGGTGCCGATCATCCACGACATCGAGCAGTCGGTGCGCGAGATCGAGTCGCTGGCCGGCAAGCCGGGCGTCAAGGGCGTGATGATCCCCACGATGTGGCACGACCACCCCTCCTACGGGAGCCCGGTGTACGAGCCGGTGTGGGCGGCCTGTGCCGAGGCGGGCCTGGTGGTGCACACGCACTCCGGCGAGGGTGACTGGCCGGCCTACAACGACAACCTGGCCCAGTTCGTGCTCGAGGTGCCGTTCTGGACGCACCGGCCCCTGTGGCAGCTGATGCTCTCCGGGGCGTTCGACCGCCACCCCGATCTCCGCTTCGTCGCGGTGGAGGCCGGCTCGTGGTGGCTCGGCGACCTGCTGTGGAAGGCCGACACGACCTTCGGCGCCAACCCGAAGGTCAAGAAGCTCAACTCGCGCACCAAGGGCCTGATCCAGCGGCTGCCTTCGGAGTACGTCGGGCGCAACGTGTTCATCGGCGCCTCGACGATGAGCCGCGAGGAGATCCGCCGCCGCCACCGCAACGGCATCGACGCGCTCATGTGGGGCACCGACTACCCGCACCCGGAGGGCTCCTGGCCGCACACGGCGGAGCGCCTCGGGACCGACTTCCAGCAGGTGTCCATCGAGGACACCCGGCTGCTGCTCGGGCTCAACGCGGTCCGCTGCTACGACCTGGACCTGGGCGCGCTCACGGCCATCGCCGAGCAGGTGGCACCCCGCCCCAGCGACCTGCACCAGGACCCGCAGCTGCGCACCCCACCCGACGCGATCCGCGAGGCACGCTGGTGGTTCGACGACTACGGCATGGAGTGGAAGGGATGAGCACCGGGACGGACGGGGCCGGCGCTGCGGGCGAGGTCGCCCTGGATCCGGACGGTGCGGTCGCGGTGGTCACCGGAGGTGCGAGCGGCATCGGCCGGGCGATCGCCTCGGCGCTGCTCGACCGGGGCGCGTCGGTGGTGCTGGCCGACGTCGAGGCCCCTGCGCTGGAGGCGACAGCGGCAGAGCTGGCGAGCTCGCGGCCGGTGCTCGCCGTGCGGACCGACGTCAGCGACGAGGCCTCGGTGGCGGCGCTCGCGGATCGTGTCTGGTCCGAGCACGGCCGCTGCGACCTGCTGTTCCTCAACGCCGGGGTCACCTCGGGCGGCGGCGGTCTGCCGTGGCAGCAGGAGCCCAACGACTGGCGCTGGTGCTTCGGGGTGAACGTGTTCGGTGTGGGCATCGGCGTCAGCGAGTTCGTGCCCCGGATGCTGGCCGACGGCCACCCCGGCCAGGTCGTGGTGACCTCGTCGGGCGACGGCGGGTTCGCTCCGGTGGCGACCGCCTCGGTCTATGCGGCGTCGAAGGCGGCGGTGAGCTGCTTCACCGAGGCGCTCCAGCTCAACCTGGTCCAGCAGGACACGGACCTGCGGGCGTCGGTCTTCTACCCGTCGGGCGGGCTGATGGACACCGGCCTGTACACCGCCGCGCGGAACCGACCCGAGCACCTGCAACGCCGCGGCGAGGGCACGGGCCGCGCCGGGATGACCTTCGAGCAGCTGCGCGACCGGGTGACCGCCGCGACCGGTCGCGAGGCGCCGGTCGCCGACGTCGGGGCGCTCGGTGCGTTCGCCGTGCAGGGGGCCCTGGAGCGCAGGTTCGTGATCGCCCACGACCTGGACACGACCGCCGAGCTGCTGCACCGCCGCGCCGACGCGATCGGACGGGCGGAGCTCCCGCCTGCGCACCGCCTCGGGGTCTGACCCGGCGGGCGTCACGGTCGCGGCGACGCCCGCAGTTGAGCGAACATGGTGGCGTGACCGCCACCGAGGACCGGACCCGCGCCCGACTGGTGGCAGCTGCGGCCGACTGCTTCGCCGCGCACGGCATCGCCCGCGTCTCCCTGGAGGAGGTCGCCACCGCTGCGGGTGTGCACCGCACGACGCTGCACCGGAACTTCCCCGGCGGGCGCGACGAGCTGGTGGTGGCCGTGCTCGACCGGGAGGGCGAGCAGATGGCGATCGGCATGCTCCAGCGGATCGAGGCAGCGGGAACCGCCGTCGACGCGCTCGTCGACGCCGCGACCTTCGCGGTGATGGAGGGCCGGCGCAGCCAGGTGGTGGCGATGCTGCTCGGCGAGCCGAGCTCCCGGCTCGTGCTGCTCGACGCGGCGGACGAACGACTGCGGACCACCGCGGTCGAGCTGTGGGCCCGGATCATCGGCCGGGACGACGCCCAGGTGCGGGCCGCACGCGCTCCCAGCCCGACGCGGGTGGTCGACCACCTCTTCCGGGTGATCCTCAGCCTGGTCGAGCAGCCCGGCGACGTGCTCACCGAGGCGAAGGTCCGCAGCTACATGGCCGACTTCGTGGCCCCGTCGCTGCTGCGCCCGGCCTGACGCCGGACCGCGGACCGGCGGGTCAGCGGGTCGTGTCGAGCTGCCCGCGCAGGAGCTGCTCGGCGGCGTCGGCATCGACGGGCCGCGCGAACAGGTAGCCCTGGGCGAGCCGGCACCCGGCGGCGCCGAGCCAGTCGCGCTGCGCCTCGGTCTCGACACCCTCGGCCACGGCGTCGACCGCGAACGCGTCGGCCAGGTTCAGCACCGCGCGCACGATCACCTCGTCGTCGCGGGACGCGCCGAGCCCGGCGATGAAGCGCCGGTCGATGTTCAACACGTCCAGCGGCAGCTGGCGCAGGCACGACAACGACGAGCTGCCCGTGCCGAAGTTGTCGATCGCCAACCGCACGCCGAGGGCGTGCAGCCGGCGCAGGAGCAGCTCGGGGTCGGGGCTCCGGGGGTCCATCAGCGTCGCCTCGGACACCTCCAGCTGGAACGTCGAGGGTCGCACGCCCGAGGTCGACACGGCGTGGTGCACGGTGTCGATCACCGACTGGTCGCGGAACTGCTGGGAGCTCAGGTTGACCGACATCACCAGGTCGGCGAGCGAGGGGTGCAGCTCCTGCCACGCCGCGGCGCGACGCCCGGTCTCACCGAGCACGTAGGCGTCGATCGCCCAGACCTGCCCGACGTCCTCGGCGAGCGGCACGAAGCGCTGCGCCGGCAGCACGCCCAGGGTCGGATGGTTCCACCGCACGAACGCCTCGAACCCGACGATCCGACGGGCGCCGATGTCGACGGTCGGCTGGTAGTGGACCGTCAGCTGCCCGTCCTGGAGCGCGTGGGTCAGGTCCCGTTCGAGCTGGGAGCGCTGCGCGAGCTCGCGCTCCATCTCCTCGTCGAAGTGCACCACCGCGGCGCGGCCACTGCGCTTGGCCCGGTACATGGCGGCATCCGCGCGGTCGAGCAGCTCGGTGGCCACGTGCCCGCGGTGCGCGATCGCCACGCCGAGGCTGACGGTGAGCGGCAGGGTCCGGTGGCCGACGTCCACGGACGGGCCGACGGCGTCGGTGATCGCCCAGGCCAGGTGCGCGACCCGGTCGGGTGTCGCGTCGCGCACGACGACCACGAACTCGTCGCCGCCCAGGCGGCCCACCTCGTCGTCGTCGCCCAGGGCGTCGCGGATGCG
>WBZX01003263.1_pt1 | contig 10439 bp, 3 predicted proteins | sample 5204211 | NCBI WGS metagenome assembly WBZX01 (sample SAMN12344362, study PRJNA552823) | activated sludge metagenome | biome: Activated sludge suspended growth; feature: Nitrification reactor; material: Wastewater; isolation source: activated sludge from nitrification reactor of wastewater treatment...
GATCGTGACCATCACGGGGGTCGCGCTGCTGACAGGGAACGTGCGCGCGCCCGCGCTCTGGTACCTCGCGTGCGTGCCGCTCTTCGCGGGGTACCTGCTCGGCGTGCGCGCGGCGTTCTCGTGGTCCGGGGGCGCCGGGCTGGCGATCGGGACGGTGGAGCTGAGCCGCCGCTTCCTCCCGCTGTCCGCCGAGCAGCTCGTCCCCGACGGGCAGATCTGGCTGCGCGCGCTGACGCTGGTGCTCGTCGTGCTCGCGTTCGCGTTCCTGACGGTGCGCGTCCACGCGGCCCAGCTCGCGCAGCTCGGCCACCGCGAGGCCCTGATCCGCAACCTGGCCGAGGGGCTCTCGAAGAAGAACGAAGAGCTCCTCCACGCGCGGGACTCGGCGCTCGCGGCGTCGCGCGCCAAGGGCGAGTTCCTCGCGATGATGAGCCACGAGATCCGCACGCCGCTGAATGGCGTCCTCGGCCTCGCGGGGGTGCTCCTCGACGGCCAGCTCGCCTCCGAGCAGCGCGAGATCGTCCGCACCATCCGCACGAGCGGGGACTCGCTCCTGCTGCTGCTCAACGACATCCTCGATTTCTCGAAGATCGAAGCCGGTCGGCTCCAGCTCGAGCGCGCGCCCTTCGACGTCGTCGACTGCGCGGAGGACGCCGTCGATCTGTTCGCCGCCGTCGCGCACGAGAAGGGGCTGGACCTGTCGTGCCACGTCTCGTCCGACGTCCCGGCGCGCTGCGAGGGCGACTCCGGGCGCGTCCGGCAGATCCTCGTGAACCTCGTCTCGAACGCGATCAAGTTCACGCTGCGCGGGAGCGTGCAGGTCCACCTGGACGCGGAGCCCCTCAGCGCCGGGCAGGGGGACGCGGACACGCGCATCCACTGCTCCGTGAGGGACACGGGCATCGGCATCCCGGAGGATCACCTCGTGAACCTGTTCCTCCCTTTCTCGCAGGTCGACGCTTCGACCACGCGGCGGTTCGGCGGGACGGGGCTCGGGCTCGCGATCTGCCGCACGCTCGCCGAGCGGATGGGCGGCCGCGTGTGGGCCGAGAGCAAGAAGGGCGCGGGCTCCACGTTCCATTTCACGTTCTCGGCGCGCTCGCTCCAGTCCATCGGGATGAGCGACGCCGCCCACGGGAGCGAGCACGCCGTCATGGTCGTCTCGGCGCGGGAGGGCACGCGCTCGTCGGTCGCGTCGCAGCTCGCGGCGATCGGGCTCCAGGTCCAGGCGTGCGCGCGCGCGGGCGACGTGAAGGAGGCGCTCTCGACGCTCCGCCCGGACGTCGTCATCGCCGACGAGGCGGTGCCGATCTCGGAGCTCCGCGGCGCGCTCGCGAAGATGCACCGCCTGCCCGCGTTCGTGATCCTCTCCACCGCCGGGCGCGACACGGCGGCGCGCCGCGCGCTCCGCGAGAAGTGGGGCCCCGAGCCGATCATCGTGGCGATCCCGGTGCGGCGCGGCGCGCTGCGCGACGCCGTGCTCCACGCGCTCGGGCTCGACGAGACGCCGCTCCCGCGATCGTCGGGGGTGCCGCCGCTCGCGAACGATCTCCCGCTGCGCATCCTCATCGCGGAGGACAACCCCGTGAACCAGCGCGTCGCGCTCCTCCTGCTGGAGCGGCTCGGCTACCGCGCGGACGTCGTCGGCAACGGCGCGGAGGCGGTGGAGGCGGTGCGCGCGCGGCCGTACGATCTCGTGCTGATGGACGTGCGCATGCCGGAGGTCGACGGCATCGAGGCGACGCGGCGTATCCGCGCGGAGCTGCCGCGGGATCGCCAGCCGCGGGTGATCGCGCTCACGGCGAACGCGATGACCGAGGATCGCAAGGTGTGCGAGGCCGCGGGGATGGACGACTTCCTCAGCAAGCCTGTCACCGCGAAGGAGCTGGAGCGCGCCCTGCGCGGGGCCCGCGGGCGCACGCCCGTCGGCCGCGACAGCTCGCTCGGCGCCAAGGAGATCGACGCGCTCCGCAGGCTCACCGAGGGCTCGCCGGAGGTGATGCGGCAGCTCATCGACGACTTCATCGACACGGCGCACAGGCTCGTGGCGGAGATGTACGACGCGGCGGAGAAGGGGGACGCGAAGGCGCTGGAGCGCGCGGCGCACTCGCTCAAGGGATCGAGCGGGCAGATGGGCGCGCAGCAGCTGATGTTCGAGTGCGCGGCGATCGAGCGCGCGGCCGCGGCGGGGGATCTCCCGGCGGCGCGCGATCGCTTCCCGTCGCTGGAGAAGAAGCACCAGGGCGCGAAGAACAAGCTCGCCGCGCTGCGCGAGGCGGTCGTGATCTGACGCGGTTCGACGGGGCGTCGGGCGCGTCGGGCGCGCGCCTGGAGGCTCCTGGCGAACGTGGTCGGGGGCGGTCCGGAGACGCGTTTGCGGGGCCCACGGTGGGGGAGGGCGCCGTTCGCGCCCCCGAGCGAGACCCTGACGGACAGCCCGCGATCGCCGTCGTGGTGCTCGCGGCGCGGGAGAGGCGCGTCACGGGAAGAAGGTGGCGCGCGCTCCGGAGGCGGTCGCTTCGAGGCGGGTCGGCGCGCCGATCACGACGGGCTCGTTGCGCGCGCCGTGGCCGATGGGGGCGTCCCACGCGATCGGGACGCCGAAGCGGGAGAGGCAGTCGCGGACCACGTCGCGCACCGTGACGCCGTCGGGGCCGGGCTCGCACTGCGTGAACTCGCCCGCGAGGAAGCCCGCGGCGCGATCGAAGTGGCCGCCCGCGGCGAGGGTCGTGAGCATGCGATCGATGCGGTACGGCTTCTCGGTGATGTCTTCGAAAAAAACGATGGCTCCGTCCGGGACGGCGAGGCGACCCGCCGCGGCGCACGCGTGGAGCATGGCGAGGTTGCCGCCGAAGAGGGGGCCCTCGGCGCGCCCCGGGGCGACGGTGGCGAGGCCCTCGAAGGTGCGCGTTCGGAGCGGGTTTTCCAGGGCATCGAGGAGCGCCGCGCGCGCCTTGCGGTCGCACGGGCCGACGGCCGTGAGGTTGCTCGCGTGGAGCGACGCGACGCCCGCGCGGGCGGCCTCGACGTGCAGGACGGTCACATCGGAAAAACCGATGATCCAGCGCGGGTGGGCGCGCAGCGCGGCGAAGTGGGGCTCGAGATCGCGGGCGATGCGGTTCGCGCCGTAGCCGCCGCGCGCCGCGAGGACGGCCGAGACGCCCGGCGCCGCGAGCGCGGAGGCGAGGGCGTCCCGGCGGCGATCGTCGGCGCCGGCGAGGTAGCCGGCGCGCGCGAAGAGGGCGCGGCGATCGAAGCGGAGGCGGTAGCGCTCCGCGAGGAACGCGAGGCCGCGCCACCCGATCGCCTCGACGGGGAACGGGCCCGACGGGGCCACGACCGCGAGGGTGTCACCGGGTCGGAGAGGCGGGGGAAACAGCGTGGGAAGGGGAGCGGCGGGAGACGTATCAGGACCCGGGTTGGCCGGCCTGCGGGCCGGTGTCGTCCTCGATCAGCTCCGCGTCGTCGACGACCTCGTCGAGATCCTCGGCGGGGATGGGCGGCACCGGCGGCTGCTGCGCCTGCTGCGGCTGCGCGGCGGGCGGCTGCGCGTAGCCCGGCTGCTGCTGGGGGTAGCCTTGCTGCGGGTAGGCGGGCTGGCCCTGCTGCGGCTGCTGGCCATAGGCCTGCTGGTACGCCTGCGGATCGTACGCCTGCTGGGGTTGGGCGTAGTTGTAGCCCTGCTGCGGCGGGTAGCCGTAGGGCTGCTGGCCGTACGCGGCCTGCTGCGGATCCTGCTGCGCCTGCGCCGCCGCGGCGGCCGCCTGCTGCGCGTAGTACGCCTGGTACGCGGCGTAGGCGGCCGCGGGGTCCTGCTCGGCGCCGGGCTGCTGCTGCGCGCCGGCCTGCTGGTTCGCGTACGCGGCGTAGGCGGCCTGCGCGGCGTCGTACGCCTGCTGCGCCTGCGCGGCCTGCGCGGGATCGTAGGCTTGCTGCGCGTGCGCCGCGGCCTGCGCGTCGTACGCCTGCTGCGCGTGGGCCGCCTGCTGCGCGTCGTACGCCTGCTGCGCGTGCGCTGCGGCTTGCGCGTCGTAGGCCTGTTGCGCGTGCGCCGCGGCCTGCGGATCGTAGGCCTGCTGCGCGTGCGCCGCGGCCTGCGCGTCGTAGGCTTGCTGCGCCTGGACGGCCTGCGCGTGCGCGGCGAAGTCCACCGCGTGACCCGGCTCGTCGGGCGTCGTGTGGCGGCCGGTCTGCTGGAGGCCGGGCACGTCGTGATCGGGGTACGTCGGGAGCGGGGCCGCCTCGTGGCGGTAGCCGCCGTCGGTGTCCGGGGCGGCCTCGACGATGGGCGGCGCCTGCGGCGTCGCGTCGTGTCCGGCCGCCGGGTACGCGGGAGCCGAGACGAGGGGCGGGGGCTGCACCATCGCCGGGGCCGCGACGAGCGCGGGCGCGGCGACCTTGGCCGGCTCCGCGGCGACCGGCGGCGGCTGCTGCGGGACCTCCGTCGGGCGCTCCTCCTCGGCGGCCTTCGCCGGCGCGGCGGGCGTTCGCGTGTCCTGCGGGGGCGCCACGTCGGGCTGCGCGGGGCGAGGCTCGGCGCGCTTCAGCTTGCCTGTCTTCGCGCGCTCGAGGCCCTGCGTCGCCTCCTGATCGCCCGCCTTCATGCGGAGCACGCGGCGCCACGCGTCGGCGGCCTCGCGCGGATCGCCGATCTCTTCCTCCCAGAGGCGCGCGACCTTGCGCGCGAGCTCGGCGCGCTGGCTGGGATCGCGGCCGCGGAGGATCTGGTCCTCGTAGAGCTGGATCATGCCGCGGTGGTCGCCGAGGCTCATCAGCAGGTTCGAGAGGTCGTTCATGACCTCCTGATCGGCCGGCGAGAGATCGTGCAGCTTCTTGAGGTCGACCGCGGCGCCCTTCTTGTCGCCGAGGACGTCGCGGCGGAGCTTCGCGCGGCGGTGAAGGAGCTTGCGCACGAGCGGGCCGTCGAAGACCTCCTCGAGCGCGCGCCCGATCGTCTGCTCGACGCGGACGACGTGGTTGATCTCGCGGCCGAGGGCCTCGAGCTCGTCCAGCGTCGCGTCGTCGACGTGCGCGATGAGGGCGTCGCCGAGCCAGTGGAAGGCGCGATCGACGTCCTTGAGATCGCGGAACGCGAGCTTCGCGCCGCGGCGGAGGAGCGACGCGCGGGTGCGGCCGCCGTCGCGCGAGCCCTGCCCGCCGGCCGCGAGGGCCTCGGCCAGGATCGAGCGGAGGACGACGCCGCCCGCGCGGTTGTCGCCGTTGCGGGCCGCGTCCTCGAGCATCGCGATCGTCTCTTCCTGGACGCCGCCGCCGAGCGCGATCTCGAAGAACGCGCGGGCACGATCGTTCGCGCCGCGCTCCGCCGCGACCTGCGCCGCGCGGGCGAGGGCGCCGAGGCGATCCGCGGGGACGCGGCACCGGCCGATCTGCCGCTCGTAGAGATCGATGACGTGGCCGGGCGCCTGCGTGAGCGCCGCGAGGCGCGAGAGGAGCGGCTCCACGTCGGCCGCCGGGACGCTCGCGAGCCCGGACTCGCCGTGCTGCATGGCCTCGAGCGGATCGACGCCGGCCGCGACCTGCGCCTCGGCCTGCCGGACGAGCTCCGCCGCGCGCGCGGGGCCGGACAGCTCCTTCGCGAGGATGTCGTGCGCGACCGAGAGCGCGTCGAGGTTCTTGAGGCGGGTGCCGAGCTCTTCGAGCTTGGAGGCCAGCTCGTTGTCGGCGCCCTTCGAGCGCGCCAGCTCCATCGCCACGCGGGCGGCGTCCGCCTCGCGGCCGATCTCCACGAAGCGCGCGAACGCGCTCCGCAGGGCCTCGTTGCGGGCGGGGCCGAGGGTCGACTCGTTCCACGCCACGATCTTCGTCGCGACGATCCCCTTCCAGCCGAGGCGATCGCCGAGCTCGATGTACGCGTCGCGGCACGGCGCGTCGCCTTGATCGGCCATCCGCTCCAGCGCCGCGAGGGCCTCGTCGCCCTTCTTGAGCTTGTCCGCGAGCAGCTCGGCGAGGCGGCGCGTCATGCGCGAGGCCTCCTCTTCGTCGCCCTCGGTCTCGATGAGGAGCGCGAGCAGCGCCGTCGCGCGCGGCCAGTCCTCGACCTCCTCCGAGAGCCGGAGGAGGCGCGCCGCCGCGTCGAGATCCTCGGGATCCGCCGTCTGGACGATCTCGAGCGCCTTGATCGCGCCGCGCGGGTTCTTGAGCTGGGTCTCGTAGATCGTCGCGAGCCGCTGGGCGATCTCGACGCGATCCTCGCCGTCCGCGAGCAGGATCTCCCGCTCGAGCGCGGCGGCCGCGCCCTCGGGGTTGCTGCGGCGATCCTGGAGATCAGCGATGGACCGGAGGGCCTTGCGGTTCTTCGGATCCAGGTTCTTGAAGATGGCCTCGTACCGCTCGATCGCGCCCTCGACGTCGTCGAGCTCGCCCGCGAGCAGATCCGCCTCTTGCAGCGCGAGCGCGACCTTCTCCGCGGGGTTCTTGGTGAGCGCGCCGAGCCGCCGGAGCAGCTCCACGCGCTCCTGGTGATCGCCGCGCTCCGCCGCGTCCCCGACGAGGATCCCGAGGGCCTCGGGGTCGTCGCCGTCGGAGAGGAGGAGCATGAGCGCCTCGCGCGCGCCCTCCTTGTCGCCGAGCGAGCGCTGCACCTCGGCGGCGGCCCGCCGCGCCGCGACGCGACGGCCCTTGTCGTTGAGGCGCTGCGCCCGCGCGAGCAGGTACGTCACGAGGTCCGACTCGCGGCCCGCCTTGCGGTACTGCTCGTCGAGGGCCTGCGAGTAGCTGTCGTTCGTCGGATCCAGCTCGGCGGCCTGCTCCAGCTTCACGATCGCGCTCTGCGGATCGTTGGCCTTGAGGAAGAGGTCCGCCGCCTGGGCGTAGAGCGCGCCCTGCGCCTTGCCTTCGGAGATCTGCGCGCGCTCGTCGACGGAGCGCGCGGCCTCGGCGAAGTTGCCGGCCCCGAGGTACGCCTTCTCGGCCTGCTCCCAGAGCTTGGCCTGGCCGAGCGCGGACGCCGCCTCGGAGAACGCGTCGCCCGCGCCCGCCGCGTCGTTCACCTTGAGCCGCAGCTCGCCCAGCTTCTGGAGGAGGCCGCCGCGGGTGTTCTTGTCCTGGATGCCGACGATGTTGTCGCCGATCACCTGCGCCGCGAGATCGAAGCGCTCGGCCTTCTCGAAGAGCTTCACCGCCGTCTGGATCGGCGTCTCGTCCTCGGGGGAGAGCTGCGCGATGCGGGCCCACGCCTCCGCCGCGGCGGCCGTGTCCTTGCGCTTCTGCTCGTGGAGCGTGGCGAGCTTCTTTTCGAGGGCGATCTTCTGCTCGACGTCCGGCGCCCCCATCGCCTCCTGCTCGAGCAGCGTCGCGAGATCGTCCCACCGCGCCGCGCGCTCCAGCAGGCGGCGGAGCTGCTCGCGCGCCTGCTCGTCGCCGCGGTCGATCTGGCAGATCTGCTTGTAGGCGCTGATCGCCGTCTCGACGTCGCGGAGCTGCGTCTCGCAGAGGCCCGCCACGTCGCGGAGCTGCTGCTTCTTGGTGTCGTTGGAGACGGAGGGGGCGCGGGAGGCCGCGAGGAGGACGTCGCGGAGGTCCGCGTACATGCGCTTCTGGCGGAGGTGCTCCTCCACCCACGACAGCGCCTCCGAGTTCGCCGGGTCGATCTTGAGCACCTCGCGGTACTTCACGAGCGCCTGCGGCTTGCGGCCCTTCGCTGCTTCCTGCTGCGCCTCTTCGAGCAGCACGTGCATGTCGGCCGAAGCGCTCTGCGCCTGGTGCGTCCCCGACGCCGACGAGCTCGCCGACGGCGCGCCGTACTGCTGGCCAGGGCCGCTCGGCGCCGCCCCGGACGGCTGACCGTACCCGCCGCTCTGCGGCTGCGACGGCGCCCCCGGATAGCCTTGTCCGCTCGGTTGACCTTGCGGTCCCTGCCCGAAGCCGGGCTGCTGCGGGGCCTGTCCGAACCCGGGGCCCTGCGGCTGCGGCCCCTGTCCGAAGCCGGGCGCCTGCCCCTGCGGCCCCTGTCCGAAGCCCGGCGCGCCCTGCTGCGGGCCCTGACCGAAGCCCGGCGCTTGCCCCTGCGGTCCCTGTCCGAAGCCCGGCGCGCCCTGCTGCGGGCCGCCCTGTCCGAAGCCGGGTCCGCTCGCGCGCGAGCCCGACTCGACCTGTCCGGGCCCGTACTGCCCGCCGCCGCTCGGCGCCGCCTGCGGCGAGGACGGGCGCATCTGCGGAGGAGGCGGAGGCTGCGCGTTGCCGACCTTGCCGCGCGCGTCCTGGGCCATGAAGCCGTTGGGGTTCGCCTGCAAATACGCGGCGTACTGCGGCCCCAGCTCCGCCGTGCGCCCGAGCTGCCCGGCGTAGTAGTCCGCGAGCTGCATCGCGCGATCGTGGCCCGGCGACGCGCGCAGCGCGTACACCGAGTACGTCATCCCGTACTCGCCCTGGTACGTCTCCGCGAGGCTCACGAACAGCGTCGCCGCCTCGTCGCGCTCGTTCGGGGGGACGGGCTCGCCGGCCTCCACGCGCTCCACCACGAGCGCGCCGACCTCCTGCATGAGGCCCACGTCGTCCGGCTGGAAGTTCCGCGCGGTCCGGAGCGCCTGCGTCGCGCCGGCCAGATCGTTCGCGCGCCGCCGCACCTCCGCCTCGTCGCGGAAGAGCGCGATCTTGCGCGCGGGGTCGTCCACGAGCGCCTGCTCCAGCGCGAAGTACGGGATGGCCTCCGCGTACTGCGCCTGCGCCTTGAGGAACTCGCGCGCCGCGTACACCGCGTAGGGCTGGCGCGGGTCGAGCTCGACGAGCCGCCGCCAGTTCTCGAACGCGCGGTCCGGCCTCGACAGCGGGGGCTCGCTCCACAGCCGGCCGAGCTCTTCGTGCAGGCCGAGGAGCTGCTCGCGAACGTCCTGCCGCTCGTGGATCATCGGCGTGAGCGCCTTGACGAGCCTCTCCAGGAGCGCGACCAGGGCCTTCTGGTCCTGTTTGTCGCGGTAGAGCTGGGCGAGGCGCTCGGCGGCAGTCCGCTGCGTCGGGTCCTTCTCGATCGCGATCATCAGCGTGCGCGCGGCGTGGTGCGCGTCACCGATCGTCGTCGACCAGACGTTGGCGGCCTCGCTCAGCCAGTGTGCTGCATACGCCGGATCGGGCGTCGCCGTGCCCACGCGCTCGAGGAGCATCGCATACGAGCGGGGGTCCTGCGTGCCGGCCCGATGCGCGTAGTTCAACGCTTCCTCGTCGTGGGGGTTGGCCACGAGGCGCTGGATCAGCGTTTCAATTTCCCGGGGATCCATCGGTTCGCCGGACCGTACACGTTCACGCACCCTTCGTACAGCGGGTTTGCGGAAACGCGGCGCCCCGGCTTTCCCCCCCTTCGCGTCGCGCCGGTCGTGCCCTCTCCGCTCACGCGGGCTGCCAGTACGGCGTCCAGACCACCGGCACGCTCGTCTCTCGGAACGAGACCAGCGCGGGCGGCAGCGACCTCGGCTTCACGGGCGCCCGCAGGAGCTTCATGCCTGCCTGCTCCGGCGTGCGGCCGCGCTTCTTCCCGTTGCAGTCGTAGCAGGAGGTCACGATGTTCTCCCAGACCGTCCGGCCGCCCTGCACGCGCGGAACCACGTGATCGTAGTTCAGCTCGCGGGGCGACTTCCGGGTGCCGCAGTACTGGCAAGAGAAGCCGTCGCGCGTGAACACGTTCGCGCGCGAGAACTTCACCGGCCGCTTCGGCCCGGCGCCCGCCCGCTTCAGGCGGACGACCGCGGGGGTCTTCATGGTGATCGACGGCGACGCCACGACGTCGTCGTACTCCTCGAGAACCTCCACCTTCCCCAGGAAGCTCATCACGATGGCGGTCTGCCAGGAGATGATCTTGTGGGGTGCCATCCACGGGGTGAGCAGCAAAGTCGATGTCGTCATGGCGGGCCTCTCTCTAACGTCTCTTCTTTTTCACTGGTCTCTCCAAGGGCCCCGCGCGGGGGCGGGGCCGGACGAATCGCGGGGTCGCAGACGGGATTCGCACCCGTGACCTGCTGATTAAGGTAACCCACGCCGGACGGCCCGAATCGGGCAAAGGGGGTGGCGTGGGTGTTTCGGCTGCTCTACTGGGCTGAGCTACTGCGACCGTGACAGGCCGGCACCCGCGGCGAACCGCGAGCGCCGGCCGGTCGGGACGACTGGAATCGAACCAGCAACTTCCTCGTCCCAAACGAGGCGCCCTGCCATTGGGCTTCATCCCGAAAAACGAAGTGACCCGTGGGAGAATCGAACTCCCCTTCCCGGTGTGAAAGACCTGGATCCTGACCTCTGGAAGAACGGGCCACGAGGCGGCCTCTCGGGACCTCGCGAGCGCCGGCTCGCGGACCTTCGAGGATCGCATCGGCTGCACCGGCAGGGATCGAACCTGCGATGTCTCGCTTAACAGGCGAGTGCCTTTCCACTTGGCGACGGTGCAAGAGAGCGTGTCGAACGTCGCTCCCCCCACGAGGGGAAGCGCGGTGGAT
>WBZX01003264.1_pt1 | contig 10438 bp, 7 predicted proteins | sample 5204211 | NCBI WGS metagenome assembly WBZX01 (sample SAMN12344362, study PRJNA552823) | activated sludge metagenome | biome: Activated sludge suspended growth; feature: Nitrification reactor; material: Wastewater; isolation source: activated sludge from nitrification reactor of wastewater treatment...
TTTGATGGCCGTTTTCGAGTTTCAGCTGCTAATTGACGCCAGTTTTTACTACCCCTCATTGTCCCTGTCAGTCAGGGGCTGAACCCCCTTCTTACTCTCGCGCCCTTTCAGGGCTTATTTGGGCTGGTACCGAGGGTTGACTGATGTATGGCCTTTCAGGCCTTTGTGATTCCCAGGGCTAGCGCCCAGGGTTAACTGATGACGGCCTTTCAAGCTTAAGTTAATACCTGCCGTCCTTACGGTATGGCAGCTTCTCTAACCCATCGACCTCAAGGCTCGCGAAGCCAAAATCTTCGGTGACCTTTCCATGCAGGAGATACATTCCTTTTCCTTTGAGGGGGTAGCGCTCGAGGGATGGGGGGAAGTGAGTGGTATCAAAATATTTGCCCTGCTCATCGAGCCAGGTGCCGAAGCTCATGAGCTTGCCGTTGGAGGTGGTGACGGGCTTGCGGGTGACGTAGTAGCCGAGCATAGAGGCGCGCTTGCCGACCAGTGCATTGAGTTCCTGTGTATGCACGATCTTTTGCTTTGGTCTTTCTTCGAGGAGATCGAAGGGGCTGCAGAGTGGAAAGCCCAATAATTCGATCTCATCGTATGCCTGGTCATACGCACTCTCTTCGAGGGAAGGCAGTGCATAGTCGACATGCGCATTGCTGCCAAATAACACAGGCTGGCCCACGACTGCCTTGGATTGCGGATTGTGTACCGCGTATTTGTGCCACATGAGTTCGCACTTGGTGCGGCCGGTCCAGCGGAAGGCACCGATGCGTATCAACAGATCCAATTGCTCACGACCTACGTCTACCCTACTGACAAAATCCTCGAGGCTTGTATAGAGGCCATTACGCATACGCTCCTCGACGATGCGATGTGCGACTGTACGCTCGAGTGACTGGATGTGAATAAATCCAAGGTAGATCGTGGTGCCATAGATATGCGTGAGGTTGAGACTGTGATTGACACATGGTGCCTGGATATCGGCGCCGCACATGCGCGCTTCGTGTACATAGTATTCGGTCTGATAGAATCCGCCGAAGTTGTTGATCACGCCGACCATAAACTCCAGCGGATAGTAGGTCTTGAGATACAGGCTCTGAAAACTCTCCACCGCAAAACTCGCCGAGTGTGCCTTGCAAAATGAATAGCCTGAAAAGCTTTCTACTTGTCTCCATACTTCGGCAGTGAGCTCTTCCGGATAGCCTCGCTCACGGCAGTTGCGCCAGAACTTTTCCATCAGCTTGCGAAAGGTGTCGGAGGTCTTCTTCTTGCCGGTCATGATGCGTCGCAGGACGTCTGACTCATCGAGATCGAGGCCGGCAAAGTGATGGACGATCTTCATCACATCTTCCTGGTACACCATGACGCCAAAGGTCTCACCGAGATGTTCCTTAAATACCGGATGCAGGTATTCGACTTTGTCCGGCTCGTGATAACGCTTGATGTATTCACGCATCATGCCACTCTTAGCGACACCGGGGCGGATGATCGAACTGGCAGCAACGAGATGGATATAGTTGTCGCAATGCAGCTTGGTGAGCAGTCCGCGCATGGCGGGTGATTCGATATAGAAGCAACCGATGCAATGGCCGGAGAAGAGTTGTTGCTTGACGCGCTTGTCTTCCTTGATCATCGGTACATCGTGGATATCGATGGCTTTGCCCTGGTTGGTGCGCACGAGGCTCACGGCGTCTTTAATATGGCCGAGGCCGCGCTGGCTGAGCACATCATATTTGTGAAAGCCAAGGTCCTCCGCGTGATACATATCGAAGTGCGTGATCGGAAATCCCTTGGGCATCATCTGCAGCGCCGTGTGATACGTAAGCGGGCGCTCAGATACGAGCACACCTCCGGCATGGATGGAGAGATAATTGGGGAAGCGTTCGATCATCTCGCCATAACGGAAGATGTGGCGTGCGTAAGGATGATGCTTGTCGTTGGCGAGTGGCGCATCGACGATGGCATCGATATCGGCTTTGGGGAGGCCGACGACTTTGCCGAGTTCGCGGATGATGGAGCGGCCCTTGAAGGTATTGTAGGTCGCGAGTAACGCGGTGTGGCGATGGCCATGCCTCTTGAAAATATAGTCTGTGACATCATCGCGCTCGTCCCATGAAAAGTCGATATCAAAATCGGGTGGTGATGACCGGTGCGGATTGATAAAGCGTTCGAAGTAGAGATCGAGCTCTAGTGGATCTACATCGGTGATGCCGAGGCAATACGCGACGAGTGAGTTGGCGCCGCTACCTCTGCCTACATGGTGATAGCCTGCGGTCTGTGCATAACGGATGATATCCCAGGTGATGAGGAAGTATGGAGGGAAGCCGAGTTGACGGATCACTTTGAGTTCGCTCTCCATCCGTGCGTTGGCTTTGAAATTAGTGAGCCCATATCTGCGACGGCAGCCTTCTCGGGCGAGTTTGATGAGGAGTTGGTGATCATCGCGCTCCGAGCCGGTGAAGGTCTGGCGGTTGTTGGTATTACCGCAGGGTAGTTCGGCCTCGCAGTGATAGAGGAGTGCTTCGGTATTGCGGAGGATCTGGGGGTAGGCGCGGAAGGCGTTGTCGATGTATTCGCGGCTGACCCAGTGTTCGTCGGCACCTGCGCTATCGGCAGGATCAAGCTGGCCGAGCATGATATTGAGGTCTACGCAGCGCATGAGCTTGTGGACCTTGTAGCCGGTCTCGTCTTCGTAGGTGATGGGTTGCCATACGACGAGGCGCTCGAGGTGGTCGCGGAGGACCGAGGAATAGAGGCCATTGGCTTCGGCGGGCATGATGCCGATATATTCGTATGGCCGGAGGTCGGGGGGAATGAAGCTGTCGGGACGGTAGATGATGTAGACATGCTCCATTTCGGGGGGTCTTTGGGGTAGTGGGGTGCCTTCGAGGGAGGAGACGGTGAGGAGTTCGCAGAGTTCGCGCCAGCCTTCGGCGTTGCGGGCGAGGCCGGTGTAGAGATAATGGCCGGACGGGAAGCCGGATTCAGGGTCAATGGAGGTGGCGGGACGGGAGCGAAACTCGACGCCGAGGACGGGTTTGATATCGCGCTTGCGGCATTCTTCGATCCAGCCGACGGCACAGGAGGTATTGTTGATATCGGTGAGGGCCAGGGTCGTAATACCCCTGCGGGAGGCGCCTTCTGCCAGTTGCTCGGGCGAGAGGGTACCGTATTTGAAGGAGTAGTAGGTATGGCAGTTGAGAAACATGGGAGGGTAAAGATAGGTTATGACTTTTTTAAAGTCATTATTTTGACGTATATTTAGTCGTTTAAACTATTATTTCGTCAAAAATCCTAATTCATTACCACAAGTACATAAATTTATAATAATTTGTGTAGTTAAGTACATGAATTTAAAATAATTTGTGAATCAGAAAAATGGAAAGGCTAATAGGACAAGTTTTAAGGAAGGAGCTTTTTAAGGGAAAGACCATTCTTGTTTTTGGACCAAGAAGAGTTGGGAAAACATACCTGGCGAAGGAACTGGTCAAAGAATATGATGGCGTATATCATACAGCAGAATGGATTGAAGTAAGAGAAAAACTCTCCACCGTCAGTCAGTCCGCCTTCCGGGAGTTTGTAGGAAATGCAAAATTTATCATCATTGATGAGGCGCAGGGCATACCAGAGATAGGCATCAAGCTTAAATTGCTTCACGATACATTTCCGGATGTTCAGTTTATGATCACAGGATCCTCATCACTGGAGTTGGCCCACAAAACGGCTGAGCCTTTAACAGGACGATCACGCTACTATACGCTCTATCCGGTATCCTATAACGAAATGAGGTTGGCAAAATCTCCATTTGAGGCCTATGCTGGAATTGAATCCTACCTGCGGTTTGGGATGTATCCGGAGATTATATTGAAACCCGAATCAGAACGTATCGATGAATTGCGGAACATCGTAAGCACATACCTGTACAGAGATGTGCTTGAATATGGCCAACTAAAACGGCCGGATATTGTGGAAGAAATACTTAAACTGCTGGCCTTTCAAATAGGCCAGGAAGTAAGCCTGAATGAAATATCCAATAAGACCAATACGACCGTAAAGACCGTAGCCCGCTATCTCGCTATCCTGGAGCAAGCCTTTGTAATCAAAAGTCTTCACAGCTACAATCGTAACCTCCGAAATGAAATCGGGAAATCGCGAAAATATTACTTTGTTGACCTGGGCATCCGCAATACCATCATCAACAACTTTAATCCCCTGACCTTGCGAAACGACGTTGGGCAACTGTGGGAAAACTTTTGCGTCATGGAGCGGATCAAAAAAAATGAATATGCACGCAGGTATGTCAACATCTATTTCTGGCGAACCTATGACCAGAAAGAAATAGATTACCTCGAAGAAATAGACGGAAACCTCAATGCGTTTGAGTTTAAATGGGACTTGCGGACAACAAAACCGCCAAAAACTTTCCTGGACGCATATCCTGGAAGTACCTACCAGGTGATCTCGAAAGAGAATCTCCAGGAATTTATCTGATAAGACTATAGTATGACCTATAATGATCTACCTACATTTGGAATATGAAAATTGTCATTTTGATATTACTGTTTCCATTGATGATAGCCGCTCAAGCCAATCCGGAGGAACTTGGGGCCGTGCATTGGTTGCGCTCATATAATGAGGCTCAGGCTAAAAGTTTAAAAGAAAAGAAGCCTATCCTGATACTCTTCCAGGAGATACCCGGATGTGAGACATGCCGTAATTATGGAAACGATGTGTTGACGCATCCGTTGATTGTGGAGGCAATCGAGACTGAATTTATCCCGCTGGCGATCTACAACAACAAAGGGGGGGATGATGCATACGTATTGCGTCTGTTCAATGAGGCGGCATGGAATAACCCCGTGGTACATATCGTGGACAATTATGGATCAAACATCATCCCGAGGCTCAGCGGAAACTACACAGCCGCCGGGATCAGTGCCTTGATGACCAATGCGCTGATCAAGGTAAAAGGGAAAGCACCTGCTTACCTGCAACTACTTACCGACGAACTGACCGCATACCAAAAAGGGACGTCAACGGTAACCTATTCGATGTACTGCTTCTGGACAGGAGAGGCGGTCTTTGGAAAGATAAATGGTGTATTCAAAACCACAGCAGGATACCAGGGAGGGAAAGAAGTGGTCTCTGTGCAGTTTGATCCTGCGATCGTGAAAAAAGAAGAACTCGACAAGATTGCAGAAACCCAAAAATGCAGTGCTTCATCCGGTGGTAGTTTCAAACCAGATTCCACACCAAAGTATTACTTGTCTAACAGTGCCTACAAGGTCATCCCTATGACCGAGATCCAGAAGTGCAGGGTCAATAGTGCCCTTGGTGAAAAGCAGGATCCGAAGGCATTTCTTTCGGAAAGACAGCTTGCTTTTCTCAAAACTTCGAAAACGAATTGTGTTGAGCTGTCGCTGAAAGATGCATGGAAATTGGCAGGTCTGTGAGTTGTCAATTGTGAGTTGTGAGAAAAAAAGAAAGGTGTATGCGCTGCATACACCTTTCTTTTTTATGCAGACTGAGTACTGCAGACTGCAGACTTTTTTAAGACTTCTGCATGCCGGCATTTTGCTGGACGAGTTCGATCATGGTCTTGAGTTCTTCGACGAGCTCGTCGCCATCGCCACTGAAGCCAACGGCGGTAAATCTGATCTTCTGATCCGGGCCGATGACAAACTTAGTGGGGATGCCACTGACTTTATAATCAGTGACAATTTTATTTTCGGAATCCATGAGGACATGGAAAGGATAATCGTTTGCCTGAATGAAATCAGTGACCTTGCCTTTCACATTTTCACCGCTTTCCCAGGTATCTACAAAAAGGAATACGACATTCTGATCAGCAGCGTAACGTTCGACCGCCTTTTTCATGCCGGGGAAGCTGGCCTTGCAAGGGCCGCACCAGGTCGCCCAGAAATCAAGGATGACCGTCTTGCCTTTGTAGTCTGCGAGAGAGACCAGGTTGCCATTCATGTCAGCCAGTGTAAATGGAACAGCATCCCTGTCTTCCCAGGTCTTCATGATCTTTTCTTCTCGCAACGCTTTTGCTCTGGCTTCGATTTGCATTAGGTACTGATCATAAAGCTGCTCTTTTGAAGCGGCTTGTGTCCAGTAATCCCTGTGCATTTCCTTGACCTTTGCAGTGGCCTTGCCGGTCACCATGATCTTGTCCATAAACTTTTCAAAGTCCTGTGTATGACCTGCCTTTTGGAGATACACGGCATAGCGTTCATTCATCTCTCCTTCTTCAAAATTACTGTTGGCTACTGAGAAAGATTGGTAGGTAAGTGCTTCTTCGTATTTCCCTTGCTTGGCGAGGATAAGGGCATACGTATCACCGTAGCCAGCTTTGTTATTGTCCATGATTGTGCCCCATTCCTTCTTAGTCAGGCCATTGGGCATTGGATTGTCAGCGGAGAGCAGGCTGAGAGAAGTTGATGAAAGAGTTGCAGCCAGATCAAGATCTATAGCCGGAGCATCAAGACTTTCTCCGGAGAGCTTCCATGCATAGGTATTGCAGACACTTGCACGTGTCGTTGGGTCGATAACCTCAAACACATAACCTTTTACTTTATCCCATTCTCCTTTTGCAGCGTACTCCTGAGCTAAAGAAGAAGTCATCTGATCTAGCATTCCTGTATTTTCCTTGATGACCGGGTATTGCGCCTTAAACTGATCGCGGATCTTGATCTTTTCTTCAGTCGTAGTTGCTTTTTTGAAGGAGAGCATCTTGTCTTCCTGGGCTAATAATGATTTTGGATATTTTTTATCCAGCTTTTTCCTGAGGTCCTTGCTTAGTGTCGTATCTCCCATATCCTTTGAGGCTCTCACGGCCTGCACCATCAGTGCTTCGGTGAAGCCGTTGGATTTTTGCGCAAGGTCATTGTTATACTTTTTGATCATGTCAAGGTCTTCAGCGGAGTTTGCCCTCTTGGCCATGAAGTAATAACTCTTGTAAACCTCCGGGTTGTCAAACCACTGGGGCAAAGCTTTTACGCCTTCCCTGAATGAGGCTACTACTGCAGCATTGTCAGCTTCGATGCCCAACGGACGGGCGTACATGGAAGCAGCGAGGGCTTGTTCGACCTGGCCGGCCTTAGGGAGAGCGGAAGGGTTTTTCACAAATTTCTCATCGGCTGTGCCGATCTGGTTGTATTGATCCTTCACGACAAGTCGAATCCAACTTATATGGTCATGGAGTACCAGTGCAACTTTGATTTGACTAGGATTGTCTGCCGGAAGCATACCTACATCATTGGAAACGAGTTGTGTGCCGTCAAAAAAGTAAGCAACGACATGGAGTGGTCCTTCGTCACCGGAGACATTATCGATCTGGATATTTACATTTTGTCCTGCTTCGGGTTCGCGATCCCAGGTCCACGTCTGGGCGGAAATAAGGCCTGTAGCAAATAGGAATGCAGACAGGATGGTTAGCTTTTTCATGATTTGGCTATTTTTCAATAAAGATAGGGGAAAAAAGCAAGGAGCAAGGAGCAAGGGGCAAGGAGGCGGCTCTGCAGAATAAAATAAAGGTAGGGGTTCAAGATAAAATAAAGGTAGGGGTTCAAGATTTTGAACCCCTACCTTTATTTTATTTTCAACGAAACATTTAACAGACGTCATGACCTCTACAATTGAACTCAGTTTATACCCGCTCAGGGATGATTATCCGGCGCATGTGATCCGGTTTTTAGACAAGCTCAAGGCAATACCTGAGGTGGAGATCAATACCAATGGGATGAGTACGATCATCATCGGGGAGTATAATGCTTTATGGAAACAACTGGGAGCGTTGATGGAAGAAGAATTGGTTTCGGGGTATTCGTTGTTTGTGATGAAAGTTGCTCCTGGCAGGAGAGAATATATTTAGCATTCACCTGTAGTTTAGCTTTTGGCCGAAGAGGCTTAAGAGGCGGAAGAGGCTAAAGGGGGCAGTAGGCAGTGGGCAGTTAGCAGTTAGCAGTTAAAATTATAGGGTATTTCTTTGATTCAATGCTGGTGGGTTGTTGAGAGGATTTTTCTTGCGTCGAAATCTGTACGCTATAAACAAATTAGCAATAATGTAAAGAGCTGTGAAAATCCAAATAAACGGTCTGTGGATCTGGTCAAACCTTGATGGATCATCGTGAAAAATAATAACCAATATAATCATTGACATTATGATTAGAGATATAAAAGTCATTCCAGCAACTCTGTACCAATGTACTTTTTCTTCATTGACCTTTTTGTTCCTGTTTTTAAGGTAATAATATACTATCACTGCATACAGGATGAGCTGTCCTAGCCAGGAATATTGATCAAAAAATGAGGAAAGGTCCATTTGTTAAATATAGGGAATCCTTCACAATTACCTTCAAAAAATGTATCGCGCAACGACGCAATTCGAAGATCCCGCCAAATAGCTTGAGATTTGTACCGGGAGGCGCAGCAAGAGAGCCATGCAAAAATATATCGCGCAACGACGCAATGGCGCAACGAAATAGTTTCACATGAGTATTTCGCGCAACGACGCGGTTAAAAATTAAATTAAGAGCACCACACACTCACTCTAAACCCACACCTCCTTCGGATGCCGAAGCACATTTCGCGAAGGCATCTTACTGTCTTACTGTCTCACTCTCTTACAACGATAGAATCATTTCCCAGGAGGAAATGCTATTCTGAGTAACGGAGCCATTTGAACATCTCGCGGATCGTGACTTTCTTGCCGTACATGAGGATGCCTACACGATAGATACGGCTGGTGAGCCAGATAAAAAACCATACCGTGGCAAGCATCAAGACGATGGATAGCACAATCTGCCACCATGGCGGATCGAATGCAAGTCTTGCCGGCATGATGATCGGAGAAAAGAGTGGAAACAATGAAGCGAATATTGCCAGATTTCCATTTGGATTGGAGAGCACAGGGAATAACATGTAGAAGGCGATCAGCACGACGATCACGATAGGCATCATGAGTTGCTGGCCTTCGCCCATGTCTTCGCTGATGGCGGAGCCCATGGCGGCAAACAAGGAACTGTATATAAAATATCCACCCAGGAAAAAGATGATAAAGACTGGTAGAATAAGCCACCACTTAAGATTGAATATGGCAGCTATAATTTGTCCCCCTGAGAAACCATCGAGCGATTCCTGATTGACCTGGGGGACATCATTCATACCTGCCATCGGGGCGTGCTCCATCCCCGGAAGAAATGCAGAGACCACCATCAAGACAATAGGTATCAGCACAGCCCATAACGCCAGTTGCGTAAGCCCTACTCCACCGACGCCGATGAGCTTGCCCATCATCAATTGAATAGGACGCACAGAACTAACCATTACCTCAACGATACGGCTGAGTTTTTCTTCCATCACACTGCGCATCACCATACTGCCATAGATGAAGATGACGAGATACATCATAAATCCCATGATGCCTCCGAGCGCGGTACCGATGATGATATTCAACTTACCTGCAGCTGCAGAACTTCCAGGATCATCAGGATCCATGGCCCCATTTTCAAGACTTACATCTGCGCGAAACGAATCCAATAATTTCTGATCGATATTGGACTTGCGCATGCGGTAGGTTTCGATCTGATCGCTGAGTTTTGACTCAATCGACTCGAGGATCATCAGTGAAGGTTTCTCGGTACTGTAGTACGAAGCAGCCAATCTCATAGTCGATGAATCACGCAATGCCGGAACATATACCAACAAATCATATCCCAGTGAACCATAGTCTTCCTTAAGTACAGACAGATCCTTGTCTGAAAATTCATAAGGAAATGCCTTGTCTTCTGAAGCCATCTGTCGGATGATACCGGTCTCATCCTTGATGACTACACGCTGGTCATTTTTACTGCCGGCGTTCATGATAAAACCGATCAATACGGAGAAGAGGGCAATGCCTATCGGGGTCAGCAGGGTGACCAGGATAAAGGACTTTTTCTGTACGCGGCTCAGGTATTCGCGCCTGGCGACAATCCATATCTTATTACTCATGGCTTATTCCTTTTACCTGGCTGATAAATATTTCATTGATCGAAGGGAGTATTTCATGGAAGGATTGAACCTCACATCCGGCACTGATCAGAAACTGAAGCAGATGATTCGGTGTATCATTTTCAGGAATCCTGAATGTTGCGGTATGATCTGCAGTGCGAACCAACTCAAGTCCGCCACTAAATGAAGATGGCAGCGCACCTTTGTAACTTACCTGATAAAGATTCTCTTTAAAGCGGTTCCTGATCTCCTTCACATTGCCCATCAGGATATTTTTGCCTTTGTTGATGAGGATGATGTTTTCGCACATCTCTTCCACTTGTTCCATACGGTGAGTTGAAAACAGGATGCTCACCCCTTTGTCGCGAAGGCGATAGATCTCATCCTGGATCATAATGGAATTGATCGGGTCTAGGCCGGTAAAGGGCTCGTCGAGGATGAGCAG
>WBZX01003265.1_pt1 | contig 10434 bp, 9 predicted proteins | sample 5204211 | NCBI WGS metagenome assembly WBZX01 (sample SAMN12344362, study PRJNA552823) | activated sludge metagenome | biome: Activated sludge suspended growth; feature: Nitrification reactor; material: Wastewater; isolation source: activated sludge from nitrification reactor of wastewater treatment...
GCCTGCGCGAATGGCGCGAGGTGCATGGGCAGTTGCACGCGATGGTGGCTGAGCTGGGTTGGAAGGAAAGCGAACTCCCCGGCACCTACGACGCGATTCATCAGGCGCTGCTCTCCGGCCTGCTCGGCAATATCGGCTGCAAGTCGGACGAATCCGGCTACTACCTGGGCGCACGCGGCATCCGTTTCCTGATCCACCCGTCTTCGCCGCTGCAAAAAAAGGCCGGCAAGTGGATCATGGCGGCCGAGATCACCGAGACGACACGTCTGTTCGGCCGCTGCATCGCCCGCATCGAACCGGACTGGCTGGAGAAAGTGGGCGCTCACCTGGTCAAGCGCAGCTATTTCGACGCCCACTGGGAGAAGAAATCGATGCAGGTGGCCGGCTGGGAACGGACGACGCTGTACGGCGTGGTCATCAACCCCAAGCGTCGCATCCATTACGGGCCGCTGGCACCGGCCGAAGCGCGCGAGATTTTCATTCGTCAGGGTCTGGTCAGCGAGGAAATCGACGACGCCTTCGCCAAACGCTGGCCGTTCTTCCAGCACAACCAGAAGCTGATCCGCGAGATCGAACACCTCGAACACAAGCAGCGCCGGCAGGATGTTCTCGTCGATGACGAGCTGATTTTCGCCTTCTACGATTCGCTGATTCCCGAAGGCATCCACAACGGCGCCACGTTCGACCACTGGTGCAAGGAAGCCGAACGCGAAAACGCCAAGCTGCTCTACCTGTCGAAAGACGACCTGATGCGTCACTCGGCGGCGGGTGTCACGACCGAGGCCTTCCCGCATCACCTGAAAGTCGGCGGCGTCGATTACACGCTGACCTACCATTTCGAGCCGGGTTCGCCGCGCGACGGGGTGACGCTGACCCTGCCGCTGGCGCAGTTGAACCAGATTCCGGTGCTGCGCATGGAATGGCTGGTGCCCGGCCTGCTCAAGGAAAAGCTCGTCCAACTCATCAAGACGCTGCCGCAAAGGATTCGCGCCAAGCTGGTGCCGGTGCCGGAATTCGTCGAAGAATTCATGTCGACCGTAACAGGCAATGAAAAGAAGATGAACCAGGGGCTGATCCAGCCGCTGATCGACCACATTCTGGAAGCGCGCGGCCTGAATGCGCGCGGCTGGGCGGTGACGCCGGACGCCTTCCGGCCCGATGCCCTGCCCGCCCATTTTTCGATGAACTACAAGCTGATCGACGAACACGGCCGCCAGCTCGACATGAACCGCAGCCTGGTTGCCCTGCGCGGCGAATGGGGCAAGGAAGCAAAACAGGAATTCGCCGAACTGCACGAAACGCCGTCGGAGTTCACCAACCTGACCGACTGGACTTTCGGCGAACTGCCGGAGTTGATGGAAGTGCCGGTCGCTGGCCAGACCGTGCTCGGTTACCCGGCACTGACCGACGAAGGCGAATCGGTCAGCCTCAAGGTATTCGATTCCGCCGAGGAAGCCGCCGCCGAACATCGCGCCGGCCTGCTGCGCCTGTTCATGCTGCAATTCCGCGATCAGGTGAAGTATTTCGACAAGAACATTCCCGGCCTCAGCCAGATGGCGATGCAATACATGGCGCTGGGCAGCAGCGACGATCTCAAGCGGCAGATCGTCAATCTGACGTTCGAGCGCGCCTGCCTGACCGACCCGCTGCCAACGACGCCGGACGCCTTCAAGCGCCGTTGCGGCGACAGCAAGGCACGGCTCGGGCTCATCATGCAGGAAGTCTGCCGCCTGGTCGGCACCGTACTCGGCGAATGGCAGGCGGTAACCAAAAAGTTGCCGGCCTTCAAGGCCCATACGGCGGCGGTGCAGGACATCGAAGCGCAGATGAAGCGCCTGATGGGCCGGCACTTCATCGCCGAAACGCCCTTCGAGCGGCTGCAAAACTATCCGCGCTACCTCAAGGGCATTCAGGTTCGCCTCGACAAACTCAAAGCCAACCCGGCGCGCGATGCACAGTTGCTGGCCGACTACGCGCCGCTGTGGACGAACTACGAACGGCGCGCCATCCAGCTCGCCAAGCTGGGCACCGCCGACCCGCAGATCGAACAATTCCGCTGGCTGCTGGAAGAATTGCGCATCAGCCTGTTCGCGCAGGAACTGAAGACACCGGTGCCGGTCTCCGTCAAACGCTTGCAGAAACAATGGGAAGGAATTCAACATGGGTGATGTCGTTCTGGCGCTGATGCGCACCGCGAGCAGCCTGCGCAGCGGGCGCATCTGGCTGTATGTAGCGGCACCCGCCGTGGTCTCGCTGCTGCTGTGGATATTCCTGGCGCTGCGCGGCCTGGGCGTGATGGTGGAATGGCTGCTCGGCCACCAGCCGATGACGATTCTGATCGCCTGGGGCGTTGCCTGGCTGGCCACGCTGCTGGCCTACATGGGCGCCTGGATGGCGATCTTTGCCGCCGCCTACCTGACCGCCTCGCTGCTCGCCGCCGTTTTCGTGATGCCCTTGCTGCTCAAGCACCTGGCCGAAACCGACTACCGCGACGTGGCGCCAATGGGCCAGGACAGTTTCATGGCGGCTGCGGTCAACAGCCTGGGGGCATCGATATTGTTCGTCATCGGCTGGCTGTTGACGCTGCCGCTGTGGATCGTTCCCGGCCTGTCGCTGATCCTGCCACTGCTGCTAATGGCCTGGTACAACCGGCGCACCTTTGCCTACGACGCGCTGTCGCTGCACGCCACCGCAGACGAATGGGAAAAGCTCCGTCCGCAGACCAAGTGGCCGATGTTCATGCTCGGGCTGACGATGGCGCTGCTCGCCCACGTCCCGTTGATCGGCCTGCTGGTGCCGGCACTGGCGGCGCTTTCTTTTGTCCATTTCGGGCTTGAAGCCCTGCGCCGCTCGCGCGGCGGCGCGCTCGTTACCATTGAAGGGGAACGCGTATGAGTCGCACCTTTGGCGCCATCATCATTGGCGACGAAATTCTCTCCGGCAAACGCCAGGACAAACATTTCGCGAAGATTGCGGAAATGCTCGGCGCAAGGGGATTGCGCCTGAGCTGGGTCGAATACCTGGGCGACGACCGCGAGCGACTGGCTGCCACTTTCAGGCGCACGATGGCGGCCGGAGACGTGGTTTTTTCCTGCGGCGGCATCGGCAACACGCCGGACGACCATACGCGGCAGGCGGTGGCCGCCACGCTCGGCGTCGGGCTGGAACTGCATCCGGAAGGCTATGAGGAACTGAAAGTCCGTTTCAACGGCGAGGAAATCACCGACCAGCGCCGGCAACTGGTTACCTTCCCGGCCGGTGTGGCGATCATCCCTAATCCCTTCAACCGGATTCCCGGCTTCATGGTCAACGACCATTACTTCGTGCCCGGCTTCCCGCAGATGGCGCACCCGATGATCGAGTGGGCGCTCGATACGTTCTACCGGGATCAGTTCCAGCCGGTCGACGGCCGGGTCGAAAAGGCCTTCCTGCTGACCGGCCCGACGGCTTATGAGAGCGCCCTGCTTGATCTGATGGAGCGGATTGTCACCGACTACCCGACGCTACGCCTGTTCTCGCTGCCCTCGCTGGTCGGCAAGGAACGAAAACATTTGGAACTGGGGGTCGAGGGTGAACCGACGCTCGTCGACAAGGCGATGGAAGAAATCCGCGTCGCGGTCGAGCAACGCGGCATTACCTGGGTTTGGCGCCCGTAGGACGTCTTCACCAAGCCTGAGACTACCCGCACGGCCGGGACGGCCTGTTGCGGTCGACGTTAAAAAGCCCGCGATTTTCGTCGCGGGCTTTTCGTTGGCGGAAGCGGCTGCTTACTTCTTGGCGGCCGGCTTCTTGGCGGCGGCGGCAGTGGCGCTGACGGCCTTGGTCGTCGCGGCGCTGGCGGCCTTCATGTTGGACTCGGCGAGGTCCGAGAACTGCTTGGCGATCGAGCTCATCTGGTCGAATGCCTTGGTCGAGGCGCCCAGCAGGGACTCCATCGTCGCGGCGAAAACGTCGCCGCCGACCGGTGCCGAAGCCTTGGCCTTCTGGACTGCCGATTCGGCATTCTTGGTGAAGGCGCTGTACTGCGATTCGAGTACCGACGTGACTTCCTTCTGCAGGTCGGTCACGAGGTCGTAGACGCTACGCGAGTAGGCACTCAGCTTCTCGACGTTCGGCGCGGCCAGCTCGCTGTTCAGCTTGGCCAGTTCGTTGGCGTCCTTGGCACCCAGCAACTGCTGCGTGCTGGCGACCGTATTGTTGAAAAAGTCGCGCGAAGCCGCCATGTTAAGGGCGGTCATGCGCTCGACGCCGTTGAAGGCGGTGCGCAGCAGGGCGACCATGACTTCGGCGTTGGCTTTTTGTGCGGCGGCGATTTGTTCGAGATTCTGTTTGCTCATCATCTTCTCCAGTCTGGTATCGGGTGTGGATGAAACAAAAACCCCCACCTTCCGGCGGGGGTCTTAAAGCTGATTACTTGCTCTTCTTGCCAGCAGCGGCGGAAGCACCGACAGCCTTGACCGTGGCGTTGGTCGCGGCAGCGACGTTGGCTTCGGCGATTTCGGCAACTTGCTTGGCAGCCTTGTTCATGTTGTCGAAGGCGGAGTTGGCGGCGGCGATGGCGCTCTTGACAGCGGCAACGGCAACATCGGAACCAGCCGGAGCGGACTTGGCAGCCTTGTCGAGCAGGCCGGCAACGGTCTTCTGGAAGTCGCCGAACTGGGCTTCGACCAGCTTGGACAGCTCTTCCTGGGTCTGAGCGGAGATCTCATACACGGAACGCGAATAGGCGACGGCCTTTTCGACATTCGGCTGAGCCAGCGAAGCCTGGATCGACAGGGCTTCCTGGGCATCCTTGGCGCCGAGCAGGGCCTTGGTGCCGGAAACGGAATCTTCCAGGACCGAGCGGGCGGTGTTCAGGTTCAAGGCGGCGATGCGCTCGGCGGAAGCCAGGGCGGTGTTGGCCACGGACAGCAGGGAATCAACGGTAGCCTTGTTGGCGGCGGCGAATTGCTCGGGGGTAGTAAACATCGTGGAATCTCCTAAATTGAAAGTGGATGCAAAACCGGATCACCGTTGCAGTGCGCCCGAAGCATCAATGTTGCACTGCAGCATACGCACCATTATAGGGATGATTAACCTATTGTCAACTGTTTGTGCGATGCAACATTCAATTTTTTCGCGACTCAAATCAAACGCTTAGCCACGTTCGGTCGGAAACCCTACACAAACCCCATGCCGTGCCATGCCCATGCACAGTGCATCATTTCGACGACTGGCTCATACCCGAACCACCGGAAGCCTTGAGCTCCAAGCGTTGACCGGAGTCAGCCGGCTGACTCCCTTGTCCCGCCTTGCTTTTCGGCTGGATGATCGCGCGAACCCGCGCCGGCTGGCCTTTTGGATCGCTGCCCTTGCCTGCGGTGACCAGATATTTTTCGCTGATCGCGTCGTACCAGATGTAGTCGCCTTTGACCTGATCGTCTCCACTCCTCACCCAGGCCCGACGGAAAAATTCGGCAACCTCGGTGTTGGTGTTGTACTCGATACGCTCGGCTTCGCCATCGATATACTCCTCCAGCCCCTCACGCTTCTGGCGGATACGCGCCAATCCATCCTTGCCACCGGTGGCAACACCAAGCTGGAATCCGTACTTGTCCTCGGTGATGACCACCTTGTCGGCCTTCAGCACCATGGTGCCCTTGATCACGACGACATCGCCTTCGAGAATCTGGATCTTTTTGGCGTCGTCGATCGAAATGCGGTTGGCCTCCAGTTGCATCGGCTTGTCGCGGTCGGCGCGCTCGGCAAACGCGGGAAGCGTCAGGAAGGCAAGGATCAGGACGAGAATGTTGGGTTTCATTTCTTGGCTCGGCGAGGATAGGAAAGGCCTGTGACCTGCGATTGCAATTCGAAGGTGGAAGCGTTGTTGTCCAGACGCATGCCAACCCCCTTGGCCCAGGACTTGTCTTCGGTGATGACGACCGGGCTGGGCGTGAAGGCGATCCCCTCTTCCGTCTGCACAGTCAGGTCGGGCATGCGCGCGACCATCTCGGGACGATCCGCGGTTGCGGCACGCACCGCCTTGACGTCGTCCCACAGATAGACCGTCTGCCCCTGGCTCGTGACCTTGGCGTTCTTGCCGGTCAGCGTCAGTGATGCGGCGTTCGGCCGGTAGTGGGTCAGCGTCGGCGATTTAAGTTCTGACGTATCGTCATCCGGAAAATGTTCCATGTACGGTGCCGTCAGGCGGTATTTGATATGACCACGCTCGTCGAACTGACGAATCATGAAATTCTCGGCCATCGCATCCGGATCGTGGCGCAGTTTTCCATCGTGAGCCACATCCAGTGGCGTAATCGCCTTCTGCAACCAAAAACTCAGCCCCGCCAGCAAGGCCAGCAGGACGATGACGAAAAGTTGGCTGGAACCGAATCTCATGGCGTATCCAGATAGGCTGCGAGGATACCTTCCAGCCTCCCCTGCGCCTCGAGGATGAACTCCGCTGCCTCGCGTACCGCACCCCGCCCGCCGGCAGCGTCAGTCACCGCGTGCGCCCGCTCGCGGACGATCGGCCGGGCGTTGGCCGGCGCAATGGCGAGACCGCATTGCGCCATGACCGCCAGATCGATCAGATCATCGCCCATGAAGGCACAATCGGCCCAGCCCAGCCCAAGCCTGGCCAGCAGGCCTTCGACGGTGGCACGCTTGTCGCCAACCCCCTGAAAGACATGTGTAATACCGAGATCGGCGGCCCGCGCGGCCACGACGCCCGAATTGCGGCCGGTAACGATAGCCAGTTCGAGACCGGCGCGCTGCAAAAGCTTAAGCCCCAACCCGTCCTGCACATTGAATGTTTTCAATTCGCGACCGTCGTCGGTGTAATGCAGACCGCCATCGGTCATCACGCCGTCGATATCGAAGGCAACCAACTTGATGCGGCTGGCACGGGTTCGCGTGTCCATCAGATCACCTTGGCCGTAAACAGGTCGTGCATGTTGAGCGCACCGAGCAGGCGACCCGCCGGATCGGTAACCAGCAGCGCATTGATGCGGTAGCGCTCCATCATTTCGACAGCTTCGACCGCCAGGCGCTCGGGGGCGATGGTCCGTGGCTGGGCGTGCATGACGCTGGCGATAGACGCCGCCTGCAGGTCGATGCGTTGCTCGAAAGCACGACGCAGGTCGCCATCCGTGAAAATACCCAGCGTGCGCCGGTCGTCATCGACCACCACCACAAGACCTAGACCGCCGCGCGACATGGCAAGAATGGCGTCGGTCACGCCAGCCTGCGGCCCGATGGTCGGCACGGCGTCACCATTGCGCATCACATCGCCGACATGCGTCAACAACCGCCGGCCAAGCGAACCACCGGGATGGGAACGCGCAAAGTCATCCGGCCCGAAGCCACGCGCATCGAGCAGCGCGACGGCCAGCGCATCGCCGAGCGCCAGCGCTGCCGTGGTGCTGGCCGTCGGTGCCAGATTGTGTGGACACGCCTCCTGGGCGACCCCGGCATCGAGATGCACATCGGCCTCGCGCGCCAGCGACGAAGTCGCCACGCCGGTCATGGCGATCAGCCGTGCGCCCTGGCGCTTGACCAGCGGCACGATGCGCAGCAACTCTTCCGACTCGCCGGAGTTGGAAAGCGCCAGCAGCACATCGTCGCGAGTAATCATGCCGAGATCGCCATGGCTGGCCTCGGCCGGGTGCACAAAATAGGCTGGCGTTCCCGTGCTGGCCATGGTCGACGCGATCTTGCGCGCTACATGCCCCGACTTGCCGATTCCGCTGACGATCAGCCGACCACGGCAGCCGAGAATGAGCTCTACCGCTGCCGCGAAGTCGCCATTTATCCTGCTCACCAGGGCGTCGACCGCAGCCGCCTCGATGCTCAGCGTCTGGCGGCCCAGCGCCAGCGCCCGCTCGGGCGAAAAATGATGGGGGGTTAGGCTTTGGCTCATGGGCAGGCTGCGGTTATGATGCCCCAAGTATACCTGACTTAGCGAAACGGCCTTGAGCGCGCTCTCCCTCGTTCTACTGTTACTTGGCGCCTCGGTGCTCGCGGTGGTGATCTTCCGCCGCTTCAATATGCCGCCGGTACTCGGCTACCTGCTGGTCGGCAGCATCATCGGTCCGCACGCGCTGAACCTGATGCGCGACATGCATCGTGTCGAATACATCGCCGAATTCGGCGTTGTGTTCCTGATGTTCTCGATCGGCCTGGAGTTTTCGCTACCCAAGCTGTATTCGATGAAACGCATCGTCTTCGGGCTGGGCCTGCTACAGGTTCTCATCAGCATGGCGCTAATTACCGGCCTGGCCATGCTGTTCGGCATTGGCTGGCAACTTGGCATCGCGCTCGGCGGCGTTTTCGCCATGTCGTCCACAGCGGTGCTGACCAAGCTGCTCGCCGAACGCATGCAACTCGATTCGGCGCACGGACGCGAAATCATGGGCGTCTTGCTGTTCCAGGATCTGGCGGTAGTGCCCCTGCTGGTACTGATTCCCTCGCTCACGCAGCCGCCGGAAAAACTGGCGATGCTGCTGGGCATTGCGCTGCTCAAAGCCGTCGTCGCCCTCGCCGTCATCCTGGTTTTCGGCCAGAAACTGATGCGCAAGTGGTTCCACTTCGTCGCCCGCGCCAAGTCCTCCGAAGTGTTCATCCTCAACGTGCTGCTGATTACGCTGGGGCTGGCCACGCTCACGGAACTGGCCGGCCTGTCACTGGCACTTGGCGCCTTCGTCGCCGGCATGCTGATTTCCGAAACCGAATACCGACTGCAGGTGGAGGAGGACATCAAGTCGTTCCGGGATGTCCTGATGGGGCTCTTCTTCGTCACCATCGGCGTCAAGCTCGACCTGCACATCCTGGTCGGGCTATGGTGGCAGGTCCTGCTCGCCCTGCTCGCCCTGCTGCTGGTCAAGAGTATCGTCGTCGGCCTGCTCTCCTGGCGCCTCGGCTCAACGCCCGGCAATGCCATCCGCTCCGCCCTCTGGCTGTGCGCCGGCGGCGAATTCGGCTTCGTGCTGCTCGGCGAAATCGCGCGGCTGCCGAAATCCATCGAGCAGGTGGCGCTGACCGCGCTTGTCTTGTCCATGCTGATCGCGCCTTTCATCGTCCAGTACAGTGAAAAACTGGTCATGCGCTTCGTGGCCGGCGAATGGCTGCTGCGCTCGATGCAGTTGACCCAGATCGCGGCGCAATCGATGGGCACCGAAAAACACGCGATTCTCTGCGGCTTTGGCCGCAGCGGCCAGTACCTGGCGCGTTTTCTGAGCCAGGAAGGCATCAATTACATCGCCCTCGACCTCGACCCCGATCGTGTGCGCGAAGCTGCTGCCGGCGGCGAAACCGTCGTTTTCGGCGACGCCGCGCGCAAGGAAGCACTGGTCGCGGCCGGGCTGATGCGCGCCAGCGTAGCCATCGTCACGGTCAGCGACACGCCGCTTGCCGAAAAAATTCTCCACCACATCCAGGACTTGCGCCCGGAAATACCGGTCATCGTTCGTACCGCCGACGAACGCGATATCGAGCGCCTGTCACGTGCCGGCGCCACCGAAGTCGTTCCGGAGACGCTCGAAGCCAGCCTGATGCTGGCTTCGCACGCCCTCGTCCTGCTAGGCACGCCTGTCAATCGCGTGTTGAAGCGCATTCGCCAGACGCGCTCCCAACGCTACAGCCTCTTGCGCGGCTTCTACCGCGGCGCCAGCGACCATGACATCGACGAAATCGATGACCATCACCAACCACGTCTCCACTCCGTGCTGCTCGGCCCGGGTGCCGGCGCCATCGGGCGCACCCTGGACGAAATCAACCTCGAGCAACTCGGCTGCGAAGTCAGCGCCATTCGACGCCGCGGTATCCGCGCCGTCGAGCCGGCACCGGAAACGCGACTGGAAGAAGGCGATGTCGTCGTCGTGCTCGGCACTCCGGAAGCAGTGAGCGCTGCGGAAGAACGGCTGCTACAGAAATAAAAAAGCCCGCCGAAGCGGGCTGTAAAAAGTCATCGCAAATTACTCAGGGGGCTCTACACACCACGTAAACCGTTGCGCCATCATCAGTGTATGCAGTGTCTGTCGTGTTGGTACCGAGTGCATTTGCGGTCTTTGTTCCTCGCACCTGACCCGAATTTGGCTTCCCATCGTCAAATTGGGCATCAATCGCATTTGCTATCTTGCCCGGCAAATTGCTGGAACAAATAACCAGTCCCGATAAACCCAGCGCTCCGTTTTGCGCCTGCAAAACACCTCCCGCTGCATTCTGTGGCGCATTCGTGGTCGCCGTATCACCACCAACAAATCCTGACAGTCGCAAATGCTGCCAGAACCTACAACTCTCGTCGTCTTTATTAGTACTTGCGCAGTCAAGAATCGCTGTCTGAGCCGTGCCAACAGAACCATTACCATCACCATCTTTGGTTGTTGAGCCCCACCGACCGACTGACTGATTGTCGTCACCCGGGAACTTCTTGTAGCGATCCTGATACCCATAAAC
>WBZX01003266.1_pt1 | contig 10433 bp, 5 predicted proteins | sample 5204211 | NCBI WGS metagenome assembly WBZX01 (sample SAMN12344362, study PRJNA552823) | activated sludge metagenome | biome: Activated sludge suspended growth; feature: Nitrification reactor; material: Wastewater; isolation source: activated sludge from nitrification reactor of wastewater treatment...
GAAGCTGTTGCTCATCACGAAGCTGGGGTGGCCCGTTGCACAGCCCAGGTTCACCAAGCGGCCTTCGGCCAGGATGATCACATCCTTGCCATCAATGGTGTACTTGTCCACCTGCGGCTTGATCTCCACTTTGGTGCTACCATAGGCCTTGTTCAACCAAGCCATATCGATCTCGTTGTCGAAGTGGCCGATGTTGCAGACGATGGCCTTGTCTTTCATTTTGCGGAAGGCAGCCTCCGTGACGATGTTGAAATTGCCGGTGGTGGTGATGATGATGTCCGCGCGATGCACGTTCGGCACCAGCTTCTTCACCTCGAAACCGTCCATGGCCGCTTGCAGCGCACAGATGGGGTCGATCTCGGTCACGATCACGCGGGCGCCCGCACCACGCAGGGAAGCCGCGGTGCCCTTACCCACATCGCCGTAGCCGCACACGATGGCCACTTTGCCTGCCATCATGATGTCGGTGGCGCGACGGATGGCGTCCACCGCGCTCTCCTTGCAGCCGTACTTGTTGTCGAACTTGCTCTTGGTGACGCTGTCGTTCACGTTGATGGCGGGCATCACCAGCGTGCCGTTCTTCTCGCGGTCCTTCAAGCGCAACACACCGGTGGTGGTCTCTTCGCTCAAACCCTTGATGCCTTTCACCAGCTCTGGGTACTTGTCGAACACCATGTTCGTCAGGTCACCACCATCGTCCAGGATCATGTTCAGCGGCTTCCCACCCTCGAAGGCGAAGATGGTCTGCTCGATGCACCAGTCGAACTCCTCGTTGTTCATGCCCTTCCAAGCATAAACAGGGATGCCCGCCTTGGCGATGGCTGCGGCAGCGTGGTCCTGGGTGCTGAAGATGTTGCAGCTGCTCCAAGTGACCTCGGCGCCCAGTTCCCGGAGGGTCTCGATGAGGACGGCGGTCTGGATCGTCATATGCAGGCAGCCTGCGATACGAGCACCTTTCAAGGGCTTATCCTTCCCATACTGTTCGCGCAGCGCCATGAGGCCCGGCATCTCGGCTTCCGCCAGTTCGATCTCCTTTCGGCCCCAGTCGGCGAGGTTCATATCCTTCACCTTGTACTTGAGGGCGGTCTGTGTGCTTGGCATGGTCGTATTCATTGCGGGCGCGAAAGTAGTTGGTTGCGAGGAGGAAGGCCAATCCATCTTCGGCCGGAGGCAGCCGATGGGTTGAGTATGTTCGCAGCGATGGGCGTGGTGCTTGAACAACTGAACGAGGCCAAGGTTCGCGGCGGAAAGCTGCTGGCCGTGCTCATCGACCCGGACATGGCGCAGGACGAGGCCCAGCTTGCCCGCACGGTGCAGAACGCCTGCACGGCGCGGGCCGACCTGCTCTTCGTGGGCGGCAGTTTGCTCACCTCGGCGTCGTTCGACCGATGCGTGGAGATGGTGAAGCAGTGGAGCGACAGGCCCGTGGTGCTCTTCCCGGGAAGCCCTTCCCAACTGAGCGGCCATGCCGATGCCGTGCTGTTCCTGTCGCTCATCAGCGGGCGCAATCCGGAATTGCTCATCGGCCACCATGTTACCGCCGCCCCCACCGTGCGCGCGCTCGGGATCGAGGCCATCCCCACCGGCTACATGCTCGTTGACGGAGGTAGGCCCACCACCGTGAGCTATGTGAGCCAGACGCACCCCATACCCCACGACAAACCGGGTATTGCCGCCGCTACCGCTGTGGCAGGCGAACTGCTCGGCCTGCGCACCATCTACATGGATACGGGTAGCGGTGCGCAGCGCACGGTCAGTGCGGCAATGGTCCGCGCGGTGCGCTCGCACGTCTCCCTGCCCATCATAGTAGGCGGTGGCATCCGCGATGCGGCCACTGCCACTGAACTCTGCAAGGCCGGGGCGGATGTGCTGGTGGTGGGGACGGCATTCGAACAAGACCCGGAACTGGTCTTCGCCATGAGCGAGGCCGTACACGGTTAGCCACCGGCTGCGGACCACCTGCATCCCATGCGCATGGCAGACAAGATCATCCGCCTGGTGACATGGTCCCTCCTGATCGTGCTCCATTGCACGACTGCTGCGGTGAGCGCCCAAACGGACTCGCTGTGGACCACGTGGAACGATAGCGGCCTACCCGATAGCGTCCGCTTGAAGGCCATGCAATCCCTGGCGTGGAAGACGGTGTTCGAGCAACCCGATAGCGGCATGGCCCTGGCCCGCCGCCAACTCGCCCTTGCCGATCGTTCGCATAACGGCCGGGCCCGGTTCGAGGCGTACACCACGCTCGCCGTGGGCAGCAGTATGAAGGGAGACTACGCCGCTTCATTGGAACACCTGACCCAATGCCTGACCACGGCCAAGGAGTTGCGCGACCGCAAGCGCGAAGCGAACACGTACAGCAACATGAGCAACGTGTACCGCAATCTGGGCGACCTGCCCCTGGCCTTGCGCTACCTGCAAATGAGCCTGCGCCTGGATACGGAACTGGACAATAAGGAAGGCCTTGCGGGCACCTACAACAACATCGGCAACATCCACACGGAACTGGGAGATCTACCGCAAGCCCTGGCACAGTACGAGCGCAGCGCCCAACTGGCGGAGGAACTGGATAGTGACAAGGGACGAGCCCAAGCGGCCATGAACATGGGCAACACGCACCTGGAGATGGGCGAGCGGGAAAAGGCCTTGGACGAATTCCGCAGCAGTCTAGGGCTGTACCGCGAGTTGGGACGGAAGCAGGAGATGGGGATCGCCTTCAACAACCTGGGACGCACCTATGCCCGACTCGGCCGCACAGCCGAAGCGCGTGCAAGCCTCGATTCGGCCCGGCACATCTTCACCGAACTCGGCAGCAAGAAACAGTTGGTGCGCAACCACTACTACCTCGGTGACCTGCTGCGGAACGAAGGGCGGCTGCGCGAGGCCATCGCCGAATGCCGGGCGGGGTTGGACCTGGCCCGTGCGGGCGGCCTTCCGCAGCAGCGCAAAGAATGCAGCGAATGCCTCATGCTCGCCTACGAGCAGGCGGGGGATCTGGCCAACGCCTTCCGAGCCCAGAAGGAGTACATGCAGGTGGGCGATTCGCTCGATGCGCTCAACAACAGCAAGGAGGTCATGCGATTGGACCTACAACGCCAGTTCCAAGAGCGCCAGATAACGGACAGCCTTTCCAACGTGCGGGAACAGTATGAACGGGAGATCACCTACCAGGCACAACTGGGACGGGAGCGGGAACAGCGCAACATGCTGTTGTTCTCGGCCATCGCGGTGCTCATGCTTTCCGCGGGCCTCTGGTGGCGCCTGCGCTACATGCGGCGCTCGCGCACGGCCATCGCCCGAGAGAAGGACCGGAGCGATGAACTCTTGCACAACATCCTGCCCGCCGAAGTGGCGGCCGAACTGAAGGCGAAGGGCCACGCCGACGCCAAGCACTTCGACGCGGTCACCATCCTCTTCAGCGATTTCAAAGGGTTCACGGAAGTGAGCGAACGACTTTCTCCCGCCGAGCTCGTGGAAGAACTGAACACCTGCTTCCACGCCTTCGACCGGATCATGGGCGAGTTCCGGATCGAGAAGATCAAGACCATCGGCGATGCCTACATGGCGGCCGGTGGACTTCCGGAACCGAGGTCCACGGCGGCTAGGGATGTAGTGCATGCGGCACTGCGCATGCAGTCGTTCATGATGAGCCGCGAACAGGAGCGCCTCGCTCAAGGGAAGCCCGCTTTCCAAATGCGGATCGGCATCCACACGGGTCCAGTGGTGGCGGGCATCGTAGGAAGCAAGAAATTCCAGTACGACATCTGGGGCGACGCCGTGAACACCGCCAGCCGCATGGAAAGCAGCGGCGAAGTGGGTCAGGTCAACATCAGCGAAGCCACTTGGACCTTGGTGCGGGACGAGCCGGACCTCACCTTCACTTCACGGGGAAAAGTGCAGGCGAAAGGCAAAGGGGATATGGCCATGTACTTCGCGCGGCTCCAGGATCCCGGGACCGTAGCTCAGTGATGCACCACGAGCCGTTCCGTGTGGGCCGTTGCGCCTTGACGCACGGTCACTAGATACATCCCGTCACCCAAGCGACCTGAAAGGTCCACGACGAGTTCGTTGGCTCCTGAGCGGCGCGCCACCCGTTCTGCCAGAACGCACTTGCCCGTGAGGTCGAAGATCTCGACCAGCGACACATCGGACTCGTCGGTGGCCAGACCGGGAAGCCGGACCAGCACCACGCCTCCATCCGCTGGGTTCGGGAAGATGCTCATGCGCACATCCTCCCGCGCAGGTTCGGGCAGTGCACGCAGGCCACCACCCAGTTGTGCACCGGTGATGGTGAGGGTGCAAAGAGGACCCCAAGCATCCACCAGCTCCGGAGCGATGAAGGCCGTGCACCACGTGGCACCACCATCCTTGCTCGCGCGCACATCCACTTGATAGGTCTTGCCGGCCTGCAAGGGGTTCACCGCCCAGTTGAGCTGTACGAAGTAGGTGTTGCTCGTACGCGTTACGCTGAAGGACTCAGCTGGGATCCGGAAGCGGAACTGGTACTTGTTGGCTCCTTGCACCGGGTTGGCATGCACATAGTTGCCAGCGCCCCATGCACGCGCGCCACCGCAGGAGAAGTAGGGGCTTCCAGCGATGTCCAACAAGTTCGTGAGCGGGCATTGCGCGCGCAGCGGATCCAGGACGAAGCGGCAAGCCGGTCCCCATTCGGCGTACGCACCATTCACCCGAGCACGCACGCGCACGTTGTAGAGCACGTTGTTCTGGAGTTGGGCACCACTCCAGCCATTCACCCGGAAGTGTGCTGCACGTGTGGCACTGGCAGGCATTCCATTCAATGTGTTATGGCTCTGGAAACGACGGTAACTGAACCCACCGTTCGGGTCGAACCACCAGATCTGATAGCCACTGGTGGCGTTGCTGATGCCGTATTGGGCGGTCACCGCCGGGTTGGCGTTCACCACCACGTACGCGCCGTTGGTCCAATCAAGCTTGTCGCAGCTCGAAGCGATAAGCCGATCCGTGCCCAACGGCAGGCAGAAGGAACCACCGGAACCGATGGCGCTCACGCTCCCGCTGGTGAAGTTGCCAACGTTATCGATGATCCTTGCGCCGCTGGCCACCCGGACGAGGTAGCCGCCGCCACTGATGCCGTCGCCCGCATCATCGTATACACGCAATTGGTAGCATCCATCCGGCAGACAACACGTGCTCGTGGTGGTGCCCGCTTCATCGGCGAAGGGACCGCCGGTGCAGACGACAGCGCCGCCTCCTTCGGTAACCATTTCCCAATGGTCCTGGCCACCGAAGATGTCGGTGGTCACCTCCACTTCCACGTTGTTCGTGCATGGCACCCCGTTACCCGTAGTCAATCCCTTCTCGAAGAGCGAGGCGAGTTCCGTGGCATGGATCAGCGTATTGCCATCGCGCATGACCTTGACCGCAGATGCTCCAGCACTGCGCGTGGCGTCCTCTGCGAAGAAGGTGTAGCACCCACCGGCTGGCAGGGAGATGTTCTCCGTGAAGGTGGCGTTCGCATCCTCGTACGGCCCTCCGCTGGCCACCACTTGCGCAAGCGCATTCTTCACGGACCACGTCACCGAGGCCGGGTCCGAGCCGATGCTGACCTCGACATCCATGGTGCCGCCGGTAGCCGAGGCCGGGACCTCGTCCATATCCACCGAGAGGATGTTCCCTACCGGGTCTTCATCCGGGATGGTGTTCACGCTGATGATCCGGAACTCGAGCGCGTCACCTGGTTGCAGACCAGCCACTGTGGGAAGTGCCGGCTGTCTCGTTTCACCGGAAGCAGCGGGAATGGCGAGTTGCCAATCGAACGAATTCTGGATGAGCCCGTTCTTCCAGGTCTCCACCACGCACCCGCTCATGGTGGCTGTGCCGATGTTCTTGATGCGCACCACAGGCGTGGCCGCCCCGCCACACGCGTACTTCAAGCCGGTGTACTCCAGGATCTTGGCATCGTAAGTGGTCTGCGCCAGCAGAGGCAGAGCGAACAGGAAGGGCAGGGTACCGAGGACGAGGCGCTTCATGGCACGGGCATTTGCCGCCAAGCTACCCAGCAGGAGGTGGATGTGCCCTATAACTTTTGTTCGTGCCGGATGCGCTCAGAAGCGCACAGCCACCCCGCACAACAGGTTCACCGGAGCCTGCGGATAGAGCCCGACCATCTGCTGCCGCCTACCCTCGTACACGTAGCTATAGACCCATCCATTGCTTTCATACAGCTCGCTGAACACGTTGCGCACCGTCAGGTTCACGTCGATACTGCGCGTACCCTTCCACCCTACCAATGTGATATTGGCGCGCACATCGTTCACCACGTAGGCGTCGAGCATGCGTTCCCGGCTCGCCGTATTGTCCAGGTACTGATCGCTCACGTATTTGGTCACGAGGGTCAGGTCCGCATGACCGCGATCGGCCTGTCCCCATACACGGAAAGACAGTTCGCTGCTCGCCACGACGTTCGGCGAGAACGAGAGGTCGCTTTCTCCGTAGGTCGCTTGCACCTGTCCCCCATTGTCCCAATCGTCCACGAATTCGAGTAGGTCGCGCACCTTGTTGCGACTGAACGTGGCGTTGGCGCGCCACAACAACCACCGCGTGGCCTGCACGGCGCCCATCAGCTCCACCCCTGCCCGGTAACTGCTCTTCACGTTCGTACGCAGTGCAGCGCCCACGTCGTTCAGCTCGCCGGTGAGCACGAGTTGGTCCTTGTAGTCCATGTAGTAGCCATTCACACCGGCGCTCCACTTCCCCGAGCGCTTTTCATATCCCAGTTCCGCATCTACCAGACTTTCGCTGCGTGGGCGACTCGCTGGTGTGGTCTCCTGAAGGTCCTCCCGATTGGGCTCCCGGTTGCCCACCGCGAGCGACGCATATGCCTTGGCTCCATCGCGCAAGGTGTAGAGCAGCCCAGCCTTGGGGTTGAAGAATGAATACCGCACGGTCTGCATCGCGCTGGAAAGGTCACCGTCATAGCCGAGGAAGCTGTGCTCCACGTGACGCACTTGCGCGTCCCCGAAAACGTCCAAGCGTCCGGACAACTTGTAGGTGAGCTTCGCGAAGGCGTTCATATCCGTCTTGGTCGCGTCGTCATCGTAGTAGCGATCACCTATCGAGGTATTCCCTGCATACCGCGCCCAGATCACTTCGCCATAGTGCGCTCCCTCATACTGGCTATAGCTTCCGCCGACGACCAAGCGGTGAGCGCCCAACTTGACCTCCACGTTGGCGTTCGCACCGGTGAGCGTATTGTCCAGCCAACGTCGGCGCACGAAATCGCTCGCGGTGATGGTGTCGCCATTGATAACGGCGGGTGCTATGCCATACGTGGCCAGGTCATCACCCTCTCGGAACTGCTCGAAATAGCCTGCTCCGACAACGCGGAACAACGTGAAGTTCAGCGCGGCATTCGCTCCCAGCTTCTGATCGAAGAGCAACTGGTAGTGCGTTTGATCATAGTCATCCACCTCGTTCGCATAGGTGTAGCCGTTGTAGGTGCGGTTGGTATCGATGACTTCGCGCGGCACACCACCCCACGCTTGATAGGTGACCTCCTTGCCGCGGAAGGTGATGAACCGCAACGAGCGTCGTGCGCCGATCCATGCGCCTTGCAGGAAGTAGCTCTTGAGATCCGCCGAAGCTCTATCGACGTAGCCATCGCTGCTGATGGAAGAGAGGCGCGCATCGAAACTGAAGCGATCCTTGATGAGGCCCGTACCAGCGCTGACCGAGTAGCGCTGGGTGTTGAACGAACCACCACTGATGGCGACCAGCGCCCATGGATCCCGTTTCACACTCGTGGTGCGCACGTTCACGCTTGCACCGAACGCAGCCGGGCCGTTCGTGCTCGTGCCCACACCGCGCTGTATCTCCACATCCTCCGCACTGCTCACCAAGTCGGGCATGTTCACCAGGAAAGCGCCCTGGCTCTCGGCATCATTGAAGGGCACCCCGTTCACCGTGATGTTGGTACGTGTGGCATCGGTGCCGCGGATACGCATGTAGGTGTAGCCGATGCCCGTTCCGCCATCGCTGGTGGAAACGGTGCTCGGTTGCAAGTCCAACACGTATGGCAGATCGACCCCGGTGTTGACACGATCGATGGCTTCGCGGGTGAGCAGGCTTCGTGCGAAGGGTGCACGATCACCGGCGCGCAGTGCGGTCACCTCGGCGGCATCCAGGAGCATGGGCCGTGCTCGCATGCGGAAGCGTAGTTCGGTCGCAGGAACGACCACCAGTGTATCGATCGCTTCATACCCCGAAAGGGTGATGTGCGACCGCTGGCTACCGGAACGCACGCCGACGATGGCGAAGCGCCCCGCGGCATCCGTGGCACCGCCGAATGCCTGGTCCGTGCCTACCGAGATGATGGCACCCGTGAGCGGCGTTCCGACCTCATCGGTGACCGTGCCGGAGAACGTGACTTGAGCACTGGAGCCCAATGAAGTGGAAACAAGGAACAGGAATGTCGCTGCTGATCTGGTCATGGCCCTCCGTGTTGGATGTGCTTGCACGGAGGCGTCGTCCCGATGGACGGACATGGTCCCTTCGCAGCATTACCTGCGCAGGTTCTACGGGTATGATCTCAGACCGTCAACAGACGGACACCCCGATGCAAGACGGGGCGAATGTACAAGCGCACGAGACATACGAGGGATCGGTCAGCCGCGCGAGCGCGACATACTCGCTCAACGACCGTCCGCATACCGCAACGCCGCAATAGCCTTGGTCGCTTCCACCAAGCGATGATCGCGACCGCCCTGCATGATGACATACGGCTTGCCCAGCCGGTCCAATAGGCTCTTGTACACATCGAACAAACGATCCCGGTCGTGCGGGTTCTCGCGCAGCGGATCGAAGGCCCAGGGGATATCGGCCTTGCACAGCAACCACAGATCGTAGAATCGCTGCTCGCTCTGTTGCGTGACCCACGGATCACAGCGACCGAATTTCTCTTCGCTCCAGATGCGGATGGTGATGAGGTCCGTATCGCACACGAGCACTCCATCGTACCCCATGGCCAATTCGTCCTCTCGCTCGATCTGCGCTTCTGCGATATGCAAGAGATCGGCTTCCACGTATCGCCGACCCAAGTGTTCCAGGAATTCGCGCGCCATCTCCGGCACCATGCACGCACCGCCTTGTGCTGCGAGCGCTTCGCACAACGTGGTCTTGCCGCTGCTCTCGGGGCCGACCACCGCGATCCTCATGGTACTCATCTCCCCGTCGAAAGTAACTTTCCATCACGGGGTGGGCAGCGTGACGACGACGTTGCATGTCCATACGCTCGAACAGTCGACATACTCGAACGAACACGAACGACCATGAGAACGACATTCCTCTTAGCGGCCACCACGCTCTTCGCATCGTGGACAACGGCCGCGTTGCCCCCGACCACATCCGCTTCCCTGCATGAACACCTGCTGGAGGTGAATGGCCAGTGGCATCGACAAGGCTTCACGGCTGCAGAAGATGGGCGCAGCACCTCCTTCAGCACGGAATCAGCCCGCATCGCATCACACCTTCACCTGGTACGTCAGCGGCTCGCTACTCGCGCACCAGAGGGACTGTCCGCTGCGCAAATGCACGAGCGCTTGGATCTGCTGGCCGCACTGGATCGCTACGCCGACCGCGGTTCGTTCCCGAGGAATGAAGTCGTGCCATATCGCAATCCGGTCTTCATCGACCCCTATGGTACCGCATGCGCCGTTGGTCAACTCATCATCGAGAGCGGACATCGCGATCTGGCGGAACGCATCAGCGCATCCATGAACCTCGCCTACGTGCTCGACATGCCGAGTTCTCCCCTTTGGCCCGAGATCGCCGCATGGGCGCAGCAGCACGGATTCGCCGCCGAGGAACTGGCATGGATCCAACCAGCCTATCCGCCCAACCTGCCGTGGGCTCCGCTTGGCGGCGGTACCGACGGGCCTGTGACGGTGATGAAGGCGCTTGCCAATGGCGACCTGCTCGTAGGTGGCCTATTCACCAACGCGGGCGGTGTTGCCGCCAACAACGTCGCCATCTGGAACGGCAGCAGCTATGTGCCGCTAGGCACGGGTCTCCAAGGCGATGTGACCAGCGCAGTGGAATTCAACGGCGCATTGTACGTGGGTGGCGCCATGTTGAACGGCATGAGCGACCTGGCCAAGTGGGACGGCAACTCGTGGAGCTTCAGCACCCTGTTCGATGGCAAGTACCCCTACGTTTCCGCGTTGCATGTGCATGACGGCATGCTTTACGCGGCCGGTTACATGAGCGGCTTCGCGGGCAACACCAACTTCGTGCAGGTGTGGACCGGTAGCGAATGGATGCCCGTGGGCAGCGCCTTCAACGGTCCGGTGTTCGCGCTGGGGTCTTATAACGGTGCACTGGTGGCAGGCGGCGATTTCACGAGCCTGGTCACCTCTCCGGTGCCGCCCACGATACTGCACGTGGCCGCCATGGGC
>WBZX01003267.1_pt1 | contig 10432 bp, 11 predicted proteins | sample 5204211 | NCBI WGS metagenome assembly WBZX01 (sample SAMN12344362, study PRJNA552823) | activated sludge metagenome | biome: Activated sludge suspended growth; feature: Nitrification reactor; material: Wastewater; isolation source: activated sludge from nitrification reactor of wastewater...
GCGCCCCGCTTGCGGCGCCTGTGCCGCGTTACCGGCATTGAGCATCTGAAAGACCCGGCCGGGCGCCCGGTCATCATGCTCTGCCCGCATTTCGTCGGGCTCGATGCGGCGGCGACGCGTCTGTCGATGGACGTGCTGGCCTGCAGTGTTTATTCGGCGCAGAAGAACGAAGTCATCAATCGCCTGCTGTATCGCGGCCGTACCCGCTTCAACGAAACCATCCTGTTGTCACGCCAGGACGGCATGCGCAAGATCGTCAAGGCGCTGAAGGACGGTTACCCGTTTTATTACCTGCCGGATCAGGACTTCGGTCCGAAAGAATCGATCTTCGTCCCGTTTTTTGGCGTCCAGGCGGCCACCATTCCCGCGCTGTCCCGTCTGGTGCGTCTGACCGGGGCGTGCGTGGTACCGATCATCGTCCGCCAGGTGCCGACCGGCTACGATGTCGAAGTCATGCCGCCCTGGGAAAACTTCCCCGGCGAGAGTGTCGAGGCCGACACGGCCTATATGAACCGCTTTATCGAAAGCCAGGTACTGCGAATGCCGGAGCAGTACTTCTGGTTGCACAAACGTTTCAAAACCCGGCCACCTGGAGAACAGAGGTTTTACAAATGAGCTGCAGCCTGAGTATCGAAATCCGCCCCGTCACCCCGCCCGACGTGCCTGCCATCTCGCAGCTGGCCCGCGAAATCTGGCAGGCCACCTATCCTGGCATCATCACCCAGGAACAGATCGACTTCATGCTCGAGCAGCGTTATGGCCACGAGCGCCTGTACGACGATCTCGAGGATGCCGACAAGTGGCTGGACCAAGCTTTCCACGATGGGCGCCGCGTCGGCTTCGCCTTCAGCGAAATCTATAAGGGCGAGTTCAAGCTGGACAAGCTCTATATCCACCCCGATGTCCAGCGCAAGGGCGTCGGCGGCGAACTGATCGCCCATGTCGCGGCGCGCGCGAAAAAACTGGGCTATCCGTGTGTGATCCTGGCGGTCAACAAGCGTAATGAAAAGGCGATCGGTTCGTACAAGAAATACGGCTTCGTCGTGCGCGAGGCGATTGTCGACGACATCGGCCGCGGCTTCGTCATGGACGATTACGTGATGGAGAAGAAGCTTTAACAGTTTGAGACAACCCGCTGTCTCTGCTATCCTTTTTTAATACTTTTGCGGAGCGGCCGGTGAAACTGAAATTCTCCAAAATGCATGGCCTGGGCAACGACTTCGTCGTGCTGGATGGCATTCGCCAGCAGATTTCGCTGACACCGGAACAATTGCGTTACCTGGCCGACCGGAATTTCGGCGTTGGCTGCGACCAGATCCTGCTGGTCGAGAAGCCCGGCCGGGCGGACGTCGATTTTCGCTATCGCATCTTCAATGCCGATGGCAGCGAAGTCGAGCAGTGCGGTAACGGCGCGCGCTGTTTCGTGCGTTTTGTGCACGAGGCGGGGCTGACGGACAAGCGCGAGATTCGCGTCGAAACACAGAAGGGCATCATCGAGCCGCGTCTCGAAGCGAACGGCAATGTCACGGTCGACATGGGTGAACCGCGCTTTTTGCCAGCCGAGATTCCCTTTCTGCACGACGACGATGTCGTGGTCTACAACCTGGATGTCGCCGACGAGACACTGGAGATCGGTGTCGTCTCGATGGGCAATCCGCATGCCGTGCAAGTCGTCGATGACGTCGAGCAGGCGCCGGTCGGCGCGCACGGTCCGCTGATCGAGAATCACCAGCGCTTTCCGCAACGCGTCAACGCCGGCTTCATGCAGGTGGTCGACAAGCACGCCATCAAGCTGCGGGTGTACGAACGCGGTTCCGGCGAGACGCTGGCCTGCGGCACGGGCGCCTGCGCCGCGGTGGTCAGCGGCATCCGTCGCGGGCTGCTGGAATCGCCGGTACGGGTGACGACGCGCGGCGGCGACCTGAACATTGCCTGGGGCGGCCCGGGCCGGCCGGTGCTGATGAGCGGCCCGGCGGTCACTGTTTTCACTGGAGAAATCGAACTATGAGCGCCCCATTCGCCGACGATGTCGCGGAATATTTGAAAAGCAACCCCGGGTTTTTCGAGCAGTACGCTGACCTGCTGGCACAGATCTACGTGCCGCACCCGCATGGCGGCCGGGCTGTCTCGCTGGCCGAGCGGCAGATGCTGACGCTGCGCGAGAAGAACCGGGCGACGGAAAGCAAGCTCGCCGAACTGATCGCCTTCGGCGAGGAAAACGACGCGATCAGCGAGAAGGTGCATCGCCTGGCGGTGGGCTTGATCGCGGTCGAAACCTTCCCGGCGGTCATCAACCTGCTGCGTTTTCATTTGCGCGACGATTTCTCGGTGCCGCACGTGGCCTTGCGCCTGTGGCAAAAGCCGGCCGGTGTCGAAGATCTGCCGGAATTCGCCGTGGTGGCGCCCGAATTGCAGGTTTTTGCCGACACATTGGCCCATCCGTACTGCGGGTCGACTTCCGGCTTCGGCACTGCCGCCTGGTTCGGCGAACACGCGGCGCACATCCGCTCGCAGGCGCTGATCGCGCTGTGCGACGGCGGTTCGACAATCGGCATGCTGGCGCTCGGCAGCGAGGACGCCCAACGTTTCTATGCCGAAATGGGCACCCTCTATCTCGAACGCATGGGTGAAATGGTTTCCGCCGCCCTGACGCGCGTTGCCAAGCCGATCCCGTGACTTCCCTGGCGGCTGTCGACGACTACCTGGCAGAACTGGCCGACCAGCGCCGGCAGTCGCCGCACACCGTCAGCAATTACCGGCGCGACCTGAAGCGCTTGCTGGCGCTGGCCGGCGACAGCGATGTCGGCAGCTTGCAGGTATTCCAGATACGCCGCTTCGTCGCCCAACTGCATGCCCAAGGGCTGTCGGGGCGATCGCTGGGGCGCATGTTGTCGGCGTGGCGCGGCTTCTTCGCCTGGCTGGGGCAGCGCCAACTCGTTGCAGCCAACCCCTGCGACGGCATTCGCCCGCCGAAGTCGCCCAAGCTGTTGCCCAAGGCCTTGTCGGTCGACGAGGCGGCAGCCTTGCTGGAACCGGGGAAGGACGATGACCCGGCGCTGGCGGCGCGCGATGTGGCGATGTTCGAGCTTTTTTATTCCTCGGGCTTGCGCCTTGCCGAACTCGCGGCGCTCGATATCGGGGCGCTCGAAAGTGTGCTGCACGAAGGCGAGGTCCGGGTGCTCGGCAAGCGCAGCAAGGCGCGCATCGTGCCGGTCGGCGGCAAGGCCCGCGAGGCGCTGGCAGGCTGGGCTGTCTTGCGTGAGCAGTTTGCCGAGGCCGACGAACCGGCACTTTTCATCAGCCGGCGCGGCGCGCGCCTGAGCCACCGGGCGATCCAGGATCGCCTCGGACGGCACGCCTTGCGTGCCGGCTTGTCGCGCCACGTCCATCCGCACATGCTGCGCCATTCGTTCGCGTCACACGTGTTGCAGTCGTCGGGCGATTTGCGCGCGGTGCAGGAGATGCTCGGCCATGCCAGCATTGCTTCGACGCAGGTCTATACGCACCTGGATTTCCAGCACCTGGCCAAGGTGTACGATACGGCGCATCCGCGGGCCAAAAGATAAGCACCTGTTGCGGTCGACGGCGAAAAATGGCCGAAATCCAGACGCCAATTGACGTTATCGTTGTCAGTCTATATGATCTCCCGTTTTGAAAAATCGCCGGAATCAAGGAGTTAGTCATGGCCATCAACCGTACCCGTCGTTCTTCCCTGGAGCGCCGCTGCGTTTCCAAGTCCAGCAAGCGCCTGTTCAAGGGCACCGGCAAGACCATGTTCAAGGTCATCTACGCCGCCGAATGCCACGCGCGCAACCGCAAGGGTCTGGGCGCCTAAATCGTTGCCGGTATTTTGGGCCCCGGTTGCCGCAAGGTGACCGGGGCTTCTTCATTTTGAGATCGGGAAGAAGATGGCCCAGTTGATTCTGCTGCCCGGCAAGGAGCGTTCGGCGCTCAAGCAGCGCCATCCCTGGCTGTTCGCCGGCTCGGTCGGGCGCCTGGAAGGGCGCGCGCGGCCGGGCGACACGGTCGAAGTGCTGGCCGACAATCTGCGCCCGCTGGGCCGTGCCGCCTACAGCCCGCAATCGCAGATTCGCGCCCGTTTCTGGACTTTCGATCCCGACGAGTCGGTCGATGACGCCTTCTTCAAGCGCCGGATCGCCGCTGCCGTGGCACGCCGCCAGGCGCTGCCGGAGTTGCGCGGCCAGCACGGTTTGCGCCTGATCCACGCCGAATCCGACGGTCTGCCCGGCGTCATCGCCGACCAGTACGGTGACACCGTCGTCGTGCAGCTGACGTCGGCCGGCGCCGACAAGTGGCGCAAGGCCATTGTCGCCGGTCTCGTCAAGGCAACCGGCTGCGCCCGCGTCTACGAGCGTTCCGACTCCGACGTGCGTGGCCTCGAAGGGCTGGAGCCGAAGACCGGCTGGCTGCATGGCGAAGCACCGTCGACGCCGCTGACGATTGACGAAAATGGCGTGAGGCTGGCGGTCGACATTGCCGGCGGCCATAAAACCGGGTTCTATCTCGACCAGCGCGACAATCGCGCCCTGCTCGGCCAGCTGGCAGCCGGCAAGGACGTCCTGAACTGCTTCTGCTACACCGGCGGCTTTTCGCTGCAGGCGTTGGCCGGCGGCGCGGCGAGCGTGTTGTCCATCGATTCGTCTGGTCCGGCGCTGGCCCAGGCCCGGGCCAACCTGGCCCTCAATCCGCAATTGCCGGCCGACCGCGCTAGCTGGCAGGAGGCTGACGTTTTCCAGGCGCTGCGCGATTTTCGCAAGGATGGCCGGCTGTTCGACCTGATCGTCCTCGATCCGCCCAAGTTCGCGCCGTCGGCCGCCCATGCCGAGCGCGCCGCGCGCGCCTACAAGGACATCAACCTGCTCGGCTTCCGCCTGCTGCGCCCGGGCGGCCTGCTGATGACCTATTCCTGTTCCGGCGGCATCGGGCTGGAGCTGTTCCAGAAGATCGTTGCCGGCGCCGCGCACGATGCCGGGCGTGACGCGCGCATCGTGCGCCGCCTGGCCGGCGCGGCCGATCATCCGGTGGCGCTGAATTTCCCGGAAGGCGAATATCTGAAAGGCCTGCTCGTCCAAGTCGATTAAACTAACATCGTGAATCCGTTGCGCCATCTCCTGCTCGTTGCCGTTCTCCTCTTCGCCCAGCTGGCGGCAGGGGCGCATGCCGTTGGTCATGTTGCGGACAACGAGGGCGGCTTGCCGACACACACCTGCGAGCTGTGCCTGGCGGCGCACGACCTCGGTACCGCGCTACCGTCGCTGGCGGCCTCGCCGCCGGTCATTATCGCGGCACAGGTTCACGATGTGCGGCACCACCAAGGCCGCAGTACCTTTCCGCCACCTGTCGCATCGCAGCGCGCTCCGCCCGTCGCCTGAAAATCGCCCGTTTTTGACCGTCGACCGCAGCAGTCTTGCCGCCGGTCGCTACATCGCGTTTTCAGGAGATTTCCATGTTGCACAAGCCATTTGCCGTGGCTGCGCTGCTTGCCGCCTCATGCGGCGCGCAGGCGGCCAGCGACGCCGATCTCGCTGCCATCCGCAGCCAGATCGACGAAATGAAGAAGTCCTACGAGCAGCGCATTGCCGCGCTCGAACAGAAGTTGTCGCAAGCCGAAGCCCGTAGCGCGGCCAATCCGCCGGTAGCGGCAGCAACTGCCAGCGCTGCCGGGCCGGTGGCGGCCGCCTCGGCGAGTAGCAGCGCCAGCGCTTTCAATCCAGAAATTTCGCTGGTGCTGCAGGGGCAGTACAACCAGATGAAAAATGTGCCGAACCGCACCATCACCGGTTTCTGGCCGACCGAGGATGGCACCAACCAGCGCGGTTTTTCGGTCAATGAAACCGAGCTGATGATTGCCGCCAACATCGACCCGTACTGGCGTGGCCAGGCGATCCTCGCCGTGCAGGGCGATTCGGTCGAGGTTGAAGAGGCCTGGGTGCGCACGCTGGCTATCGGGGAGGGTATCGGTCTCAAGGCCGGGCGCTTCAAGTCGGGCATCGGCTATCTGAACGATCAGCACCCGCACAACTGGGATTTCTCCAATGCGCCGCTGATGTACAACGTGCTGTTTGGCCCTGACGCCAGCTATATAGAAGACGGCTTGCAGTTCAAGTGGCTGGCGCCGACGCCGCTTTTCGTCGAATTCGGGGCCGAAATCGGGCGCGGTGCCAACTATCCAGGCAGCGACAGAAACAAGAACGGCAGCGGGGCCGGTGCACTGTATGTGCACTTCGGTGACGACGTCGGCGTTTCCAATAGTTGGCGAGGTGGCGTTTCCTATCTGAAGACTTCGGCCAACGACAGGCAGGCCGATTTTGTCGATCTTAGCGGGACGATCGCACAAGGCACCTTCAATGGCGATACAGAAACCTTGATCGCCGATTTCGTCTGGAAATGGGCGCCCAATGGCAATCCGAAGTATCAGAACTTCAAGTTCCAGAGCGAGTATTTCGTGCGCAAGGACAAGGGTGACCTGACCTGTGCCGGTCTGGGCAGCGCCTGCGATCCGCTGGCCGCCGGCGATGCGGTGACAGGTAACTATGACACGCGCCAGAGCGGTTGGTATGCGCAGGGTGTTTATCAATTCACGCCTGAATGGCGCGCCGGTCTGCGTTACGACCAGCTCGACAGTGGCAGCCAGAATCTTGGCGCCAACGCCGCCTATCTGGCCATGCCGGACTACAAGCCGCAGCGGGTGACGGCGATGATCGACTATAGTTGGAGTGAATTCTCGCGCGCCCGTCTGCAGTATGCACAGGACAAGTCGATGCAAGGCGTCACCGACAATCAACTGACCCTTCAGTACATCATGAGCCTGGGCGCTCATGGCGCACATACCTTCTGAGGAACGCGAACATGATCAAACTAGTCGTTAGCTTGCTGATGAGCCTCGCCTGCCTGCCGGCCACGGCAGCACTCCAGGTGTTTGCCACGGCGCCGGAATGGGCGGCGCTGGCGCGAGAGATCGGCGGCGACAAAGTGAGCATCTACACTGCCACTACCGCCTTGCAGGACATCCACCGCATTACCGCCAAGCCGTCGCTGCTGGCCCAGGCCCGGCGCGCCCAACTGGTCGTGGCGACCGGTGCCGAGCTCGAAATCGGGTGGCTGCCGCTGGTCTTGCGCGATTCAGGCAATGCCGCAATCCAGCCTGGCCAGCCCGGCTACTTCGAGGCGGCGCGCTACGTGACGCTGCTCGATGTGCCGGCAGTCCTCGACCGCAGCCAGGGCGATGTCCATGCCGCCGGCAATCCGCACATCCAGCTCGACCCGCGAAATATGTTTCGGATCGGCGAGGCGCTGGCGGCGCGTATGGGCGAACTCGATCCGCCCAATGCGCCGGCCTACCAGGCTGGCTACAAGGAATTCGCCGGCAAATGGCAGGCCGCCATCGCGCGCTGGGAAAAAGAGGCGTTGCCGCTACGCGGCGTACCGGTCCTGGTGCACCATGACTCGTTCGTCTATCTGGCCCATTGGCTGGGCTTCAAGACAACGGGAACGCTGGAGCCGAAACCGGGAGTCGAGCCGACCAGTGGCCAGCTTTCTAGCCTGGTCGCGCGCCAGCAAAATACGCCGGCTAAAATGGTGCTGCGTTCCGCCTATCAAAGCGACGGTCCGAGTTTGTGGATCTCCAGCAAGACCGGCATTCCGGCGGTCATGCTCCCGTTCACTGTCGGCGGAACGCCAGAGGCCGGCGACCTGTTCGGGCTTTTTGACGACACTATTCGCCGCTTGCTGAAGGGGCTTAATTGAACGAACTGCTGTTGCAAGCAACGGGGCTGGTGGCCGGCTGGCAGCAACCGGCCACAGCGCCGCTTGATTTCATTTTGGAAAACGGCCGGGTACTCGGCCTGACGGGGCCGAACGGGGTTGGCAAGACGACAGTTCTGTCCGCGCTGGCGGGAAGGGCGCGGGTGTTCTCAGGCGAGCTGACGTTGCGCCCGGGCCTGCGACTGGCGCTGCAGACACAGGATGTGCCACCGGTGGCCGGGCTGCCCTTGAGCGGGCGCGAACTGCTGGCGCTTACCGGCGCGCCGGCAGATGGTTTGCCGCCGTGGCTGGCCGGCCGCCTGGATGTCCGGCTCGACCGTTTGTCTGGTGGGCAGCGGCATTATCTGGCGCTTTGGGCCATTTTGCAGGCGCCAGCCGACCTGGTGCTGCTCGACGAGCCGACCAATAATCTCGATACGGCCGGTGTCGCCCATCTGGCCAGTGCGTTGCGCACGCGTGTCGGCGCTGGCGGCGGTGTCGTGCTGGTCAGCCACGATCACGACTTCGTGGCGCAGGTTTGCGACCGGATCGTCGTTTTGCGCGAGCCTGCCGATGTGGTCTGACCTTTTTTTGTTGCCCTTCCTGACCGGTCTTTGCCTGGCCTTGATTCTTCCGGTGTTGGGTTGTTTCCTGCGCCTGCGCGACGAATGGCTGGCCGCCCTGGCTTACGCCCATGTGGCGGCCGCCGGTGCCTTGCTGGCGCTGGTCGGCGGCATGCTGCCAGCGCTGGGCGGGATGCTGGCTGCCGGGTTGGCCGGACTCGGCAAGCGCATTTTCGCCCCGCGGCTCGCGGGCGGTGCGGCCTTTGCCTTGCTGCTGCTGGCTGGCTGGGCCATCGCCGTCCTGCTGGCAGCCAACCAGCCGTTGGCCGAACGTCTTGGGCACGCGCTTTTCGACGGCCAGCTTTACTTTTCGGGCGGCGCCCAACTGGCGCTGGTGGCGCCATGGGTCATCTTCGCCGGAGTCGCACTGCTGCTGTTGTCGCGCCACCTGCTGCTGGCCAGGGTCTATCCCGATTATTTCCGTGCCCGGCATTTGCGCGCCTGGCCGGTGATGCTGGGCTTCGATCTGATTGCCGCGCTGACGCTCGCTCTGGCGACAATGACGATGGGCGTCATGGGCGGCTTTGCCCTCGTTTTCGTGCCGGCCTGGATCGCTTTCCGGCATGCCGGAAGCTGGCGTCGCGGGCTGGCGATGGCGGTGCTGATTGGCATCGTTGGCTATGTCTCGGCCTTTGTACTGGCCCTCTGGCTGGATCAGCCATTTGGCCCGGTATTGGCCCTGTTTCTGATTGTCATTGGTCTGGTTGTTGCCTGATGCGGGGGAGCGTGCTAAAAGAGCAGTTCTGCATTCGGAGTGGTTATGGTCTTTTCGTTCTTCAAGAAAAAACAGGAGAAGATGCCGGAGCGCGAAGTCATGCGCCCGAAGGCGCCGACCGCGCCTGTAGCGGTGAAGCCTGCGTTGCCGGAAGAGGAAGAGCAGAAGCGTCCAGAACCGCTGCCTGATCTGGAATTCACATCCGGTAGCCAGCCGGCGAGTGCGCCAAAAGCAGCCGACAAGCCAGCCGAACCCAAATCGAAGGCCGATCTCGAACTGGCGATGTCGGAGTTCGACCGCGAGTACACCGAGTCGAACGTAATGGCGATCGACGTCGATCATGGCACCGATTCGCTTCAGTCCGATATTGAGCAGGTTGCCGTGCTTTACGCCAATGGCCAGGATACGGTCGTGCGACCGTTGCTGGAATCGCTGCTCGGCGCCTATCCGGGCACCGAAGGTCTGCGTCTTTGGCTGATGCTTTTCGACTTTCTGCAACTGAGCGGGGATCGGGCGGCTTTCGACCAGTTGGCCAGCGAGTTCGTTCAGACCTGTGAAATGTCGCCGCCAGCCTGGCGGCAGGCAACGCCAGCCCCGGCCTCGAAGGGGCCGAGCGTGGCGGTCTGTACCCTGCAGGGCGTATTGACCGCGGATGACGAGAAATTGCTGACGCCGCTGGCCGACGCTTTGAAATCCAAGCAACCCTTGCGTGTCGATTGCAGCAAATTGGTCGGTTGCGACGATGAAATCGCCGGCCGCCTGGCTGAACTGCTGATGAGCGCGCGGCGCCAGGGCGCGGTCATCGTCCTCGAGCAGATTGAAGGCATCATCCCCCATCTGCAGGGCCGCGTGACGGTTGGCGAAGCGACCAATACGCGCTCGTGGCTGCTGTTGCTCGAATTGCTGCAGCGTTACGCAACGCAGGAAGAATTCGAGCTTTGCGCGATCGACTTCGCGGTGACCTTCGAGCGATCGCCGCCCTCCTGGGAGGCCGTGCCTCTGCCCAAGCTGCCGGCTACCAAGAAGGCCGCTAGTGCCGATCCGGCGCACTACCTGAGCGGTGAAATCAAGAGCCATCGCTTCGACGACCTGGCAGCGGTACTTAATGACGCTGAACATGTCATCCTCGATTTTTCGGCGGTGCGGCGGCTCGATTTCGTATCGGCCGGGCAACTGGTCAACCGTCTCTCGGCGGCCAAGCGAGGCGGCATGGATGTCATCATCCGTAGCCCCAATCATCTGGTCGCGGAACTTATGGCCGTCGTCGGCCTCAACAAGTTCGCACGCATCATCGTTCCCAAGTCTTAACAGTCAGGAAAAGCATGGAGCA
>WBZX01003268.1_pt1 | contig 10431 bp, 10 predicted proteins | sample 5204211 | NCBI WGS metagenome assembly WBZX01 (sample SAMN12344362, study PRJNA552823) | activated sludge metagenome | biome: Activated sludge suspended growth; feature: Nitrification reactor; material: Wastewater; isolation source: activated sludge from nitrification reactor of wastewater...
GATGCCGACGCCGCCGACCAGCAGCGAAATGCCGCCGAGCGCGCCGACCGCCATGGTCAGCACGTTGAGGATGTTGGACAGCGTCTTCAGCATCTCTTCCTGGGTGACGATGGTGAAATCCTCGCGGCCGTGGCGAGCGACCAGGCGCTCCCTGATCGCGGCAGCGACGATGGATGACGGCACGCCTTCCTCGGCGGCGACGTTGATCTCGTCGACGCCTTCGCGATTGAACAGCTCCTGGGCACGGGCCGCCGGGATGAAGGCGGTGTCGTCGAGGTCGATGCCGAGGAATTGCCCCTTCGGCGCCATGACGCCGATCACCCGGAAATGCAGGCCGCCGATGCGCAGGCGCTGACCGAGCGGGTTTTCGCTGCCGAACAGTTCGTTCTTGACCTTGGCGCCGAGGACGACGAAGGCGCGCGCGCTGCCCTCGTCGTCGGCCGGCAGAAACTGGCCGCTTTGCACGGTCGACCGGAACACCTTGGGCAGGTTGGCGTTGACGCCATAGACCAACGTCCGCCGCGTCCGCCCGTTGCCCTCGACCTCCGCGTTGCCGCGCGCATTGGGCGTCACGGCAACGACGTGCGGCAGGCGTTCGAGCGACTTGGCGTCTTCCAGCGACAGCGGCCGGGCGCTCGACGGCAGGCCGGACGGCGAACCGCCGGTCTTCGTCTTGCCCGGCGTGACGGTAATGACGTTGGTGCCAAACTGGGTGAATTCGCCGAGCACGAAACGGTGGATGCCTTCGCCGATCGAGGTCAGCAGGATCACCGCCGCGATGCCGACGGCGATGCCGAGCAGCGTCAGGAAGCTGCGCAGGCGCTGCGCCGTGATGGCGCGCAGAGCAAGCTGGAGAGCGTCGGCGAACAGCATCTCAGTGCTTCATCAAGGCCTGCACCGGATCGAGCCGGGCGGCGCGGCGGGCCGGCATGACGCCGAAGAGCAGGCCGGTGACGAGTGCTGTCGACAGCCCGGCGATCACCGCCCAGTCCGGCGGGTAGGCCGGGAAGACGGGAAAAGCCTGGCGCAACGCGAAGGCGCCGAGCTGGCCGAGCAGATAGCCGACGAGGGCGCCGACCGTCGACAGCATCGCCGCCTCGGCCAGGAAAGCCAGGCGGATCGTCCGTGCCGGCGCACCGAGCGCCTTGAGCAGGCCGATCTCGCCAGTGCGCTGGGTGACGGCAACGAGCATGACGTTCATCACCAGGATGCCGGCGACCGCCAGGCTGATCGCGGCAATGCCGGCGACGCCAAGGGTCAGGGCGCCGAGCAGCTTGTCGAAGGTGGCGAGCACGGCATCCTGGGTAATGACGGTGACGTCCTCCTCGCCGCGATGGCGCTGCTTGAGGATCTCCATGACCTGTTCCTTGGCCTCGGGAATCACCTCGCGGCTCCTGGCCTCGACCAGAATGCGGAACAGCGTGTTGGAATTGAACATCGCCTGGGCCAGCGACACCGGCACGATGACCAGCTCGTCGGTATTCATGCCCAGCCCCTGGCCGAGCGACTTGAGGACGCCGACGACGCGCAGGCGACGGTCGCCGACGCGGATCAGATGGCCGACCGCCGGTTCGTTGCCGAACAGCTCCTCGCGAATCTTGTTGCCGATGACGGCGACCGGGGAACCGCGATTCCAGTCCTCTTCCGGCAGCCCTTTCCCCTGCGCCAGCTCGAAATTGCGGATGGGGATGAATTCGGCGGTCGAACCGGCGACCATGACCTCGCGCAGCTTGCCGCCAAAATTGATTTCCGACGTGCCGACGGCGAGCGGCGCGACGCGGCTGACGGCGCCGGCCCGGCGCAAGGCGGCGGCATCATCGACGGTCAGGTCGCGCGGCGTCGTGGTGATGGCGTTGGCCGGGTTGAAGCCGCCGGTGCCGGAGCGGCCGGGCAGGACGATGACCAGGTTGGTGCCGATCGACGAGAACTGGCCGACGACATAGCGCCGTGCACCGTCGCCGAGCGCGGTGAGGATGACGACGGCGGCGACGCCGATCGACATGGCCAGCACTGACAGCGCCGTGCGCAGCGGGTAGCCGGTCGCCGCGTCGCGCGCGAAACGCAGGGTGTCAGCCAGGCGCATCGGCGTTCCGCGCGCTGTCCTGTTTCAGGCGGCCGTCTTCCATGACGATCCGGCGCCCGGCGCGGGCGCCCATGGTCTGGTCGTGGGTAACGACAACCAGCGTGACGCCGCTGGCGTTGAGGCCTTCGAGCAGATTGACGACTTCTTCGCCGGTATGGCGGTCGAGATTGCCGGTCGGTTCGTCGGCGAGGATCAGCGCCGGCTGCATGATGGTGGCGCGGGCGATGGCGACGCGCTGGCGCTGGCCGCCGGAAAGCTGGTCGGGGCGGTGGTCGGCGCGATTCTCCAGGCCGAAATTCGCCAGCGCCCTGGCGACGCGCGCATGGCGCTCCTTCACCGGGATGCCGGCCAGCGTCATCGGCAGGGCGATATTCTCGGCGGCGGTCAGGCGCGGCACCAGATGGAAGCTCTGGAAGACGAAGCCGATGCGCTCGCTGCGCACGCGCGCCTGCTCGTCCGGCGACAGCGTCGTCACGTCGCGCCCCTCCAGCCGATAGGTGCCGGCGTTGGGACGGTCGAGCAGGCCGAGCAGGTTGAGCAGCGTCGACTTGCCCGAACCCGACGGCCCCATCACGGCGACGTATTCGCCAGCCGCGATACGCAAATCGAGCGCCGCCAGCGCGTGGACCGTGGAGTCGCCGAGCTGGAAGATGCGCTCGATGCCGGCGAGTTCGATCAGCGCCATGCGCTACTTCGCCTTGGCCTTGTCGTCGGGCGTCACCCTGGCGCCGGCCTTGACGCCTTCCTTTTCGAGCGAGGTGACGATGCGGTCGCCGGCCGCCAGCCCTTCGAGCACCTCGGTGTATTCCCAGTTGGCGAGACCGGTCTTCACCGTGCGCTCTTCCAGCTTGCCGCTGTCGGCGTTGAACAGCAGGACGCGGCCGCCCTCCTGCAGCGCCGCCGTCGGGATACGCAATATGTTGTCGCGGCCGGCGAGGATGATCTCGACATCGGCGCTGTAACCGACCAGCAGCTTGCCGGTCGTTTCGGGCTGCACGAAATCGACTTCGACATCGACCGTGCGCGCCTGCTTCTCGACGGCCGACACATAGGGCGCGACGCGCCGCACCTTGCCGGGAATGATCTTGCCCGGCAAGGCATCGAGCGTGACCCGCACCGGCTGGCCGACGCTGATCTTCGGCGCGTCGACTTCGTCCATCGGCGCCTTGACATAAAGGCAGGAATCGTCGATCAGGTCAATCGCCGGCGGTGTCGGCACGCCGGGCGGCGACGGCGTCGAGTATTCGCCCAGTTCGCCGACGATCTTGGCAACCGTGCCGTCGAACGGCGCATAGAGCGCGACACGGCCCTGCTCGACGCGCGTCGCCTTCAGCTTGGCCTCGGCCTGGGCGACATCGGCCTTGGCGGTATTGCAGGCGGCGCGCTTGACCTCGGCTTCGGTGCGCGCGATCTCCTCGCGGCTGGCCGAAACGAAGCCCTTGGCGCGCAGCTCGGCCTGCCTTTTTGCCTCTTTTTCGGCGTTGACCGCAGCAATGCAGACTTCATCGACACGTTTGCCGGCCAGCGCCACCTGGGCCTGCGACAGCGACGCCTGCGCCTGCTGGTCGTCGTTCCACAGCTTGAGCAGCAACTGCCCCTTCCTGACGCGGTCGCCTTCCTTGACCCCGAGGTACTCGATGCGCCCGCCGATGATGGTCGACAGCTTGGTGCGCTGGCAGGCTTCGATGGTGCCCGCCCGGGTATTGGCCAGCGTGGCCTCCACCTTGCCTGCGACAACCTCCTTGAGCACGACGGGGATCGGCCGGGGCCGGCTGAACCAGGCGAAAGCCAGGCCGAGTACGGCAACGATGGCAACGACAACGGCAATACGGCGCATGAGGATTCCTTGACTGAAGCCGGTGTGCGGCCGAAAAAGCCGCACATGCGCCCATTTTCCTCCATCCTGCCGGTTTGGCCAAAGTCCGTCGGCGCGATGCCGCAAGCACCCCGGCAAATCGCCGCTTTCCTGGCTTTTTGGAAATCGTGTGCTAGATTGGAATTGTGCTGTGGCTCGCAGCAAACCCGGCACTACTTGGCAGTATCAGCTGCGTATCAGGGGATTCCATGGACGCATTCCCGGAAACCAATCTTGAGATGACCGAGTAGTATCCGTTTCGGCGAAATGCCGAATGCTCCAGCCGGAAGGGCAGGAGCCGCAGTCAAGGAAGCCCATGTCCCTCAGTGCATGGGCTTCTCGCTTGGGGGTATCGGCGCTTTCGGGCTTGCGCAATGAACCAATCCCTGCCAGATTGATCGAACTTCCACTATCGACCCAAGGAGATTCCAATGAAGAAAACGATTGCCGCCCTGCTCGCCGCCGTATTCGCCGTTGCCAGCGTCTCCGCCATCGCCTGCGGCGACAAGGCGAAGGACGAAAAGCAGATGAGCACACCGTCCAAGCCGAAAATCTGACGGCGAAAAGCTGAATTTCGAAGGCGCCTCCGTGGCGCCTTCTTCTTGCCATGCTCGACCGCGACAACGCCGCTTTCATCCTGACCGGAGTCAGCATCAGCCTCGCCTCCTGCGCTCCGAACCGCCTGCCGAGCATGAGCCGCGGCCTCGGCTGCAAACTGATCGATAGCGGCCGCCAGGTGAGCATTTTCATTCGCCGTTCGCAGTCGGAAGAACTGCTCGGCAACATCCGCAGCAGCGGCCGGGTGGCCAACGTCTTCAGCCTGCCCAGCAGCAATCGCACGCTACAGCTGAAAGGCATTGACGCCCGCATCGTCCCGTTCGCGGCGGAAGACCTTCCCGTCATCGAAGCGCATATCGCCGAATTCCTGCTCGAAGTCGTCCCGCTGGGTATGCCAGAAGCCGTGGTGCGCGCGATCCTGGGCTACCAGCTGGACGACCTGGTGAGCATCGTCTATTCGCCCTGCGCCGCCTTCTCGCAGACCCCCGGCCCCAAGGCGGGCGAGCCGCTGGCCTGAACGATGACGCTGCGCCTCGACACCATCCGCGAGTGCCTGGAGGGCGTGATACCCGGCCACATCGCCACCTGTGACGCCGAAGGGATGCCGAACCTGGCCTATCTGTCGCAGGTCCAGTTCATCGACAACGAGCATGTCGCGCTGTCCTACCAGTTCTTCAACCGCACCCGGCAGAACATCCTCGCCGGCTCGCCGGTTCGCCTCATGCTAACCAGCCACCTGACCGGTGCCCACTACCGGCTGACCCTGAAATACCTGCGCACCGAAACGGCCGGGCCGCTGTTCGAGCAGATGAAGGCCAAGCTGGCGGGAATCGCCTCGCACGAAGGCATGAGCGAAGTCTTCCACCTGCGCGGATCGGATGTCTACCGGCTGCTCGACATCGAACAGGTTCCCGGCCTTACCCTGACCCTGCCGCCACCGGCGGTGAACTACCTCACCGCGCTGCGCCGCGCCACCGGTCGCCTGACTGCCTGCGGCAGTCTCGCCCGGCTGCTGGAAACGGCGCTCGATTGCCTCGGCGGCGAATTCGGCATCGACCATGTCATGCTGCTGATGCACGACGAGGGCCGCGGCCGCCTGTACACCCTGGCTAGCCGCGGCTATCCGCAATCGGGGATCGGCTCGGAAATCCCGGTCGGCGCCGGCATCATCGGCATCTGCGCCCGCGAGCGCATCCCCATCCGCATCGGCTTCATGACCAGCGAATACGGTTACGGACGCAGCATCCGCCGCAGTGTCGAGGCGGATGGACAGGGCGACAGCCTGGAAACGACGATTCCGCTGCCTGGGCTGCCTGAAGCCGGCAGCCAGATGGCCATCCCGATCACGGCCTTTGACCGCCTGCTAGGCGTGCTCTACCTGGAAAATGTCGCCGACCTGCATTTCGGTTATGACGACGAAGACGCGCTGGTGGCATTAGCCGCCCAACTCGGCCTGGCGATGCACCACCATCAGGAGGCCGAGGATCTGGCCGAGGACGCACCTGCCGTCGAGACCACGGCCGCCCCGCTCGCCGGCCCACCGCTGCTGGTGCGCCATTTCGCCGCCAACGACAGTGTCTTCCTCGACGACGACTACCTGATAAAGGGCGTCGCCGGGGCCATCCTGTGGACGCTGCTCACCGATTTCGTCGAACGCCGCCGCACCAGTTTCACCAACAAGGGGCTGCGCGTCGATCCGCGCATCCGCCTGCCGGGCGTCAGCGACAACCTGGAGGCGCGCCTGGTGCTGCTGCAACGGCGCCTGGAAGAACGGGCGGCCGGCATCCACCTGGCCAAGACCGGGCGCGGCCGTTTTTCGCTGGCGGTCGACCGCCCCCTGCAACTGGTTTCCGGCTGATTTTCGGGGGTCTGCAGGCCCCTTTCTTAAATCTTCATTCACCGCTTCTTAAAAGATTCGTAAGCGCCCGCCGCCCGTCTTGCAAGGCTTTTCCGGCGGACTAGACTTCCTCCATCAACCACCGACGGGAGAAGTCATGAACCCTGAGCAACACGAAAGCGATACGCGGCAACTGCTCGAACAGATGCTGCTGATCCGCGCCTACGAGGAAGCCATCGTCGCCGGCAGCGACGCCGGCAAGATCCCCGGCACCTGTACCTCGGTCGGCCAGGAAGCGGCCGCCGTCGGCGTCGTCAATGCCCTCACGCCAGACGACCTGATCCTCACCAACCACCGCAGCGCCGGCCACCTGCTGGCGCGCGGCGCCGACCCCGGCCGCCTGCTGGCCGAAGTCATGGGCCGCCGCGACGGCTACTGCGGAGGCAAGAGCGGCTCGCTGCACATCTCGGCCAGGGAACTGGGCGTCGTGCTGACGTCAACCATCGTCGGCGCCGAACTTTCGCTCGCGCCGGGCGTCGCGCTCTCCCAGACCATGCTCGGCCGGCCCGGCATCGTCGTCTGCTTCTTCGGCGACGGCGCCGCCTGCGAGGGCAGTTTCCACGAATCGCTCAACCTCGCCGCGCTGTGGAACCTGCCCATCCTCTACGTCTGCGAAAACAACCAATGGCAGGCCTTCGTCCATCGCCGCGAAGCCACCAGCCGTGAGCACATATCCGACTGGGCCGCGTCCTACGGTATTGCCGCCAGGACGGTGGATGGCAACGACGTCAGCGCCGTCCTTGCCGCCGCCCGGGAAGCCGCCGCCCAGGTGCGCGAAAGCGGCCGCCCCTACCTGCTGGAAACCTGGACCTACCGGACACGCGGCCATTTCGAGCCCGACGACCAGGCCTACGTCGCCCCCGCCGAACGCGAAGCCTGGCTGGCGCGCGACCCGATCGCCATGTGCCGCGGCCGCCTGATCGCCGACGGTAGACTGAGCACCGGCCAGGCCGCCTCACTCGCCGACAGGGTGGCCAGCCGCATCGCCATCGCCCAGGCCTTTGCCGAAGCCTCCCCCTTCCCTGCTGCGGATGAGCTCACCCGCAACGTCTACGCCTGAGGACCGCCATGACCACACTGACTCTTTACGACGCCGTCGGCGCCGCCCTCACCGAGGAAATGCGCCACGACCCCCGCGTTCTCGTCTTCGGCGAAGGCATCGCCACCAAGCGCCACGAGCTGGTGCAGGAATTCGGTGCCTTGCGCGTGCGCAACACCCCGCTCGCCGAAGGCATCATCGCCGGCACGGCGGTCGGCGCCGCCGGCACCGGCCTGCGCCCGGTCATCGACCTGCTCTTCGCCCCCTTCCTCTGCTATGCCATGGACGAGCTGGTGAACAGCGCCGGCAAGCTGCGCTACATGTCCGGCGGACAGTTTTCCTTCCCGCTGGTCACGCTGGCGATGACCGGCGCCGGCTGGGGCGTCGGCGCCCAGCACAACCACAACAACGAGGCCTGGTTCGTCCATAGCCCCGGCCTGAAGGTGGTCATGCCGAGCAACCCGGCGGACGCCAAGGGGTTGCTCAAGGCAGCCATCCGCGACGACAACCCGGTCCTGTTCTTCCTCGACATCGGCCTGCTCTATCAGCCCGGCGAAGTTCCGGCCGGCGAGCAGAGCATTCCCCTCGGCAAGGCCGCCGTCCTGCGCGAAGGCCGCGACGTGACGCTGGTGTCCTACGGCAAGACCATCCATCACTGCCTGCAGGCGGCGGAAACCCTCGCCGCCAACGGGATTGCCGCCGAAGTCATCGACCTGCGCAGCCTCAAGCCGCTCGACGAAGCCGCCATCCTCGCCTCGGTCACGCGCACCGGCCGCCTGGTGGTCGTCCATGAGGCCAATCGCCTGTGCGGCGTCGGCGCCGAAATCGCCGCGCTGGTGGCGGAAGAAGCGTTCGCCGCGCTCAAGGCGCCGATCGTTCGCCTCGGCGGCCCCGATGCGCCGGTGGCTTCCAGCTACCCGCTCGAACAGGCCTTCGTTCCCCAGGCGGAGGCCATCGCGGCGGCGGCCGAAAGACTGTGCCGCCACCAGCACGCCTGATTTTCAAACACCGTTTCAAACCACAACAGGAGATCGCACCATGCATCCCAGCCCCAAACAGAAATCCGCACTGATCGCCGCCGCCCTTGCCGGACTGGTTCTCGCCACCGCCGCCCAGGCCGACGGCAACAACGCCGCCCGGATCAAGCGCGGCGCCCTGCTGGTCGCCGCCGGCGACTGCGTCACCTGCCACACGCCGTTCCGCATGGGGCCCAACGGGCCGGAGAAGGACATCTCCCGGGGACTCTCCGGGCATCCGGAAAGCCTGAAGCTGCCGCCGCCGCCCAAGCTCGACAACGACTGGAACTGGGCCGGCTCGGCAACGATGACCGCCTTCGTCGGCCCTTGGGGCACGACCTACGCCGCCAATCTGACACCGGACCGCGAAACCGGCATCGGCTCATGGAAGGAGAAGGACTTCGTGCAGGCGATGCGCACCGGCAAGCACGTCGGCGTCGCCCGCCCGATCATGCCGCCGATGCCCTGGCAGGCCATCGGCCAGTTGCCGGACAGCGACCTGCGCGCGATCTACGCCTACCTGCAGACGCAGCCGGCGGTGAAGAACAAGGTGCCCGAATACCTCCCGCCGGCAAACGCCACGGCCAAGGCCGGTCCCGGCAAGAACCCGGGATGACCTTCGTTCAGGGGCGGACCAGGAACAACTCGGGATCGACCGGCGTGTTGTTGAGGATGACGGCCCAGTGCAGGTGTGGGCCGGTCACCCGGCCGGTGGAACCGACGGCGCCGAGGATTTCGCCCTTTTTAACCGGTTGACCGGAACGGACGTCGATGCGCGACAGGTGCATGTAGGCGGTAATCAGCCCCTGGCCGTGGTCGATGAAGACGGTATTGCCGTTGAAGAAGTAATCGCCGGTATTGGCGACGATGCCGGCGGCCGGCGCCTTGACCGGGGCGCCGGTGCTGACCGCGACATCGAGCCCGGCATGTGGGTTGCGCGGCTGGCCGTTGAAGACGCGGCGCAGGCCGAAGCGCGACGACAGCGGGCCGCTGGCCGGCAATGCGAAATCCGTGGCCGGCGCGGCATCGGAAAAACGCCGCTTGATGGCTTCGGTGACTTCCTTCTCGCGTTCGATGCGGGCCAGATCTTCGGCATTCGGCTCGACCTTGCGCTTGTCCTTGATGGTCAGGCGTTGTTCCGGGTAATTCTTGACGTTGACCGTGACGCTTATGCCGGTTGCGGTCGACCCGCTGAAAACGCCGATTTCCAGTTCTCCCGGCAGCGTGTCGAGCGGGATGCCGAGCAGCGCAAACCAGCGCCCGTTTTCGCGCACGACGGCGACCGGCTGCTCGCCCCAGCGGACGGTCGGCGCCGCCAGGCCGGCCGGGCCGAGATCGACGACGGCAATGCCGCCGGGTACCGGCGAATGCGCGGGCAGCGCCCAGCCAGCGCTCCCGGCCAGGCTCAGCGCCAGCGCGCCGACGATGCGCCAGGTTGCGCCTGTCAGAGCTTGGCGGCCTTGAAGGTGTTGCACTGGTTGATGTCGCCGGTATCAAAGCCGCGCCGGAACCAGCGCACGCGCTGTTCGGAGGAGCCGTGGGTGAAGCTTTCCGGGACGATGCGGCCCTGCGCCTGCTGCTGCAGGCGGTCATCGCCGATGGCGGTGGCGGCGGTCAGCGCCGCTTCGAGATCGCCCGGTTCGAGGACGTTCTTCATGGTGTCGGTGCGCTTGCCCCAGACGCCGGCCAGGCAGTCGGCCTGCAGTTCCAGGCGCACCGAGAGCGCGTTCGCTTCGGCCTTGCCGGCCCGCTGGCGCGCCGCCTGCACCTGATCGGAGATGCCGAGCAGGTTCTGCACGTGATGGCCGACTTCGTGGGCGACCACGTAGGCCTGGGCAAACTCGCCTGGCGCCTTGAAGCGCTCCTTCAGCTCGCGGAAGAAAGTCAGGTCGATATAGACCTTCTGGTCGCCCGGGCAGTAGAACGGCCCCATCGCCGACTGGCCGGTGCCGCAGGCGGTCGGCGTTACGCCGGAGAACAGCA
>WBZX01002470.1_pt1 | contig 10427 bp, 8 predicted proteins | sample 5204211 | NCBI WGS metagenome assembly WBZX01 (sample SAMN12344362, study PRJNA552823) | activated sludge metagenome | biome: Activated sludge suspended growth; feature: Nitrification reactor; material: Wastewater; isolation source: activated sludge from nitrification reactor of wastewater treatment...
CGGCGGCCGGATTCGTCGCGCAATTCTTCCCGCTCTTCCTGCTCGGTGCCATCTTCGGCAAGCTGATGGACGACAGCGGTTCGGTGAATACGATCGCCCAGTTCATGACCGACAAGCTCGGGGCCGAGCGGGCCATCCTCGCGGTCGTGCTGGCCGGCGCCATCGTTACCTACGGTGGCGTCAGTCTTTTCGTCGCGCTGTTCGTGATCGTGCCGATGGCGCAGGGGTTGTTCCGTGCGGCCAACATTCCGAACCGCTTGACGCCCGGCGCGGTTGCGCTGGGTACCATGACCTTCACGATGTCGGCGATGCCGGGTACGCCGGCCGTCCAGAACGCCATCCCGATGCCCTTTTTTGGCACGACGCCGTTCGCGGCGCCCGGGCTGGGTCTCATCGCTTCGGGCATCATGTTCGGCTTCGGCATGTGGTGGCTGCTGCGTGCCGAGCGCAAGGCGCGCCTGGCCGGGGAGGGTTACGGCGAGGGCGGCAGCACGGTCGAGGTGGCGTGCGAGAACCCGGACGTTCGCGAGCGCGCGACGAGTACCAGCGCCTTCGATCCGGCCGAGCTCAAGCGCGGCCACCACAGCCCGGAGCAGCCTGGCGTCCTGGTCGCGGCCTTGCCACTGATTGCAGTCGTCCTCGTCAATCTGACGATGTCGATGCTGGTGATCCCGCGCCTCGATACCAGCTTCCTCGCCGAGCCGCAGTGGGGGGGCATCTCGATCGCCTCGGTCAGCGGCATCTGGTCGGTCATCGTCGCCCTGATCGTCGCCATTCTGGTGCTCGTGGCGCTCAACCGGAAGCGCCTCAGCGAGCTACGCGCCTCGGTCGATGCCGGCGCCAATGCCTCGGTGCTGCCCATCATCAGTGTCGCCAGCCTGGTCGGATTCGGTGCGGTGGTTGCGTCCTTGCCGGCGTTTACGGCCGTGGCCGACTGGGTGCTGTCGATCGATGGCGGGCCGCTGGTCTCGCTAGCCGTGTCGACCAACGTGCTCGCCGCGCTGACCGGTTCGGCCTCGGGCGGCATGACCATCGCCCTCGAGGCGCTGGGCCCGGTCTATCTGGCGATTGCCGAGCAACAGGGCATCGACCCGGCACTGCTGCATCGCATCGCGGTGATCGGCGCCGGCACGCTGGACAGTCTTCCGCACAACGGTGCGGTTATCACGCTGCTGGCCGTCTGCGGTTCGACGCACAGCAAGAGCTACATCGATATCGTGATGTGCTGTGTCGTCAGCGCCGTGCTTGCATTGGTTGCAGTGATCGTGCTGGGCGGGATGTTCGGCTCCTTCTGAAGCCGGTACTGCAACAGCGCCAAAAAAAACGGCCCCGCTATTCGGGGCCGTTTTTCATTGTCGTCGTATTCAGGGTGTCGCCTGTGTCTCGGCAGTCAGTTCCGCCAGGTAGGACTCGACCTCGTCGGCATCCGGCTGTTGTGACTTGCCATAGTGCTTGGCCGGGCCCGGCGTGCCGGCCTGGGCTTTGGGCTTGGGATCCCGGATGCCGGCTTCGATACGTTCGATCAGGAACGGGAAGAAGGGGTTGGAGGCCACGCGCGACAGGAAATCCATATTGACCACGAGGGCGCCGCGCTCGCCGCGCGGCGCCATGGTGCCGAGTTGGACGCCGAAATCTTCCCGCGATGAATCCGGCCGCAGCCCGTAAAGCGGGTCGTCGAGCGGGAAGGGAATCGAGACGTGCGACATCGAGAAAATTTCCGGCGGATAGTTGATGTCGAGCGCAACGGTGCGCGGCGACGTGGCGCCGGCATCGATGATGTGCGCGAAGGTCTCGCCGGGATGGGCCGGGTCATTGCCGATGATGGTAATGCCATAAGGCTGCGGCAGTTCGGGCATGGTGCGGGCGAGGGCGTTTTCCGCCGTGCGGCGCAACAGCGGGCCGAACTTGACCGAACGATTGACGTCGAAGAGCACCAGTTCGCTGCCGTTCTCCGGCAGGTGGGCATAGAGCGAGGAGATGACCGCCCGCGTGCTGACCGTGAAATCCAGAACCGACTGGAAGGTCAGGATCGGCGGCATGCGCTTGAGCCCGTCCTTGTTCGCCATGGCGGTGATCTGTTCTTGCAGCACGTTCGTCAGGCGGAAAGACTGACGGCCGCCATTGACCGGGAAGGAGTTGTATTTGAACGGGTTGAATTCCGGCACGATGCTCAGCCAGGCCGCCTTGGCGAAGCGCGGTAGCGCAGCCGGCATGCCGGCGATGCCGGTGAGCCGGGCGAAGCGGGTGATGCCTATCATCGGCGAGAGCAGAATCAGGCGGTCGGGCGGTGCCAGTTTGGGGTTCTCCATGGCGTCGAGGGCGTATTTGACGGACAGCGCGCCGCCATTCGAAAAACCGACCAGATGCAGCGGCGCGTCCGGCGCCGTGAGGCGCTTCGCTTCGCGGACGGCGAGGCGGGTGGCGGCCATCCAGTCCTCCCAGCGCACGTCGCTGAGGCCGGCGGGCACGGTGCCATGCCCGGGCAGGCGAATGGCGACGACGACGAAGCCGGCTGCCGCGTAGCGCCGGGCGATGTGGCGCAGGCTGTAGGGCGAGTCGGTCAGGCCATGCAGCAGGACGACCGCGCCGACCGGTTTGCCGGCCGGTTCCAGTACATACGAGCGGTTCCAGTCCTGCGCGAATTTAGGTGGGTAGATGACGCTGCCCTCGTAATAGCGATTGGCGGGGGTCTGTGCTTCGGGCGGGAGCTTGTCGGTGACTTCCGCGCGCATGGTCTGGAATATCCTATCCTCCGCCTTGAGGAAGGCCGCCCAGTCGCCGGCATCCATTTCGCTGACGGTGAGTTCGACCGGCACATGCTTGTGCCAGCGCTCCAGCGGTGCCATCTGGCGGCTATCGTAGATGCGTACCGCAAAAAAAGTCAGTGTCGCGACGGCGATCACGATCAATACCAGCTTGGAAGCTTTTTTCAGCCTGGACATGTTGTTTGGGATTTGACGGTGGGTTGACAGGGGGGCAGGCACTTTCCGCGAGCGGAGAAGCGGTGGCGCATCGCCGCATGATAGCAAACAAGAAGCGTCGGCTCGCTGGTACCGATCACCGTTGAGCGGCCAGCGCCAGGGCGCCACGCAAACCGAGATCCTCGGCGGTTGTCAGGCAGATCGGCATGTCGTGAACTAGGTCGCGGTGTTCGCGCTTGGCAAGAAATGCGTCGATGAAAGGTGTGCAGTCGACGCCGGGCATCAGCTTGGCTGCCATGCCGCCGGCCAGGTAGACGCCGCCCCGGGCCAGCCAGTGCATGGCCAGGTCGCCGGCGAAGGCACCGTAACAGCTCAGCCAGAGGTCGAACGCCTGTCTGGCAAGCGGATCGCTGCCGGCCAGTGCGGCCTTGCCGATGGTGTCGGCCTGCTGCGGTCGACCGCCAAAAAAGGCATAAATCCGCGCCAGCCCCGGGCCGGAAACGATGTCTTCGGTCGTCACGCGGCCATTGGTGGTCAGCAGCCAGCGCGCCAGTTCGAGCTGTTCCGGGGTCTGCGGCGAAAAGCCGAAATGCCCGCCTTCGCCGGAAATCACCCGGTAACGGTCGCCTTCCCATATCTGGCCAGCCACGCCAAGTCCGGTGCCGGCGCCGAGCATGACGCGCGGTGCGTGTTCCAGCGGCCGGCCGGCATGCAGTGTGAGTACCTGCTTCGCTTCGAGCAAGGGCAGGCCGTGGGCGGCGGCGGCAAAATCGTTGGCCAGGGTCACCTGCGGTATCGCGAAGCGCTTACTCAGATCGTTCGCTGAGAGGCGCCAGGGCAAGTAGGTCAATTGGGCGATCCGGCCATCGGTCGGGCCGGCGACGCCAAAGCACGCGGAAGCGATGGCTGGCGCGCCGGCGAGGAATTCGCCGAGCAGTGCGTCGAAGGTCGGGTAGTCGGCGCTGGCGTAACGTTGCTGGCGAACGACGCGGATTTTTCCGGCATCGCCTTCGGCCAGCGCCAGCAGGGTCTTGGTGCCGCCGAGGTCGCCGCCGAGGATCATCGGATCAGACGGCGACCGGCGCCGGAATGTGCGGATGCGGGTCGTAGCCGTCGAGGCGGAAATCCTCGAAGCGGAAGGCGAAGATGTCTTTCACTTCCGGGTTGATCCACACCGTCGGCAGGGCGCGCGGCGTGCGCGACAGCTGCAGTCTGGCCTGCTCGAAGTGGTTCGCGTACAGGTGGGCATCGCCGAAAGTGTGCACGAACTCGCCGGGCCGATAGCCGCACACTTGCGCCAGCATCAGCGTCAGCAGGGCATACGAGGCGATGTTGAAGGGCACGCCGAGGAAAATGTCGGCGCTGCGCTGGTAGAGCTGGCAGGAAAGTTTGCCGTCGGCGACGTAGAACTGGAACAGACAATGGCAGGGCGGCAACGCCATCTGGTCGACATCGCCTGGGTTCCACGCCGAGACGATGTGGCGACGCGAGTCCGGGTTGTGCTTGAGGCTGTGCACGAGTTGCGTGATCTGGTCGATGACGCGGCCGTCCGGTGTTTCCCAGCGCCGCCACTGCTTGCCGTAGACCGGGCCGAGGTCGCCGTTTTCGTCGGCCCACTCATCCCAGATGCGGACGCCGTTTTCCTTGAGGTAGGCAATATTGGTGTCGCCCTGCAGGAACCACAGCAGTTCATGGATGATCGACTTGAGGTGCAGCTTCTTGGTCGTCACCATCGGGAAGCCCTGGCTCAGGTCGTAGCGCGACTGCCAGCCGAAAACGGAGCGGGTGCCGGTGCCGGTGCGGTCGGCTTTGTCGTGCCCTTTTTCCAGCACGTGGCGCATCAGGTCGAGATATTGCTGCATGGACGTTATTGCCGGAGCGATGATGAAGCCGCGATTTTACATCCCGCCCGGGGCGACCGCGCATCGTTGCACGGAAGTGATGCAAGCGAGCATGGACGCGCGCTAAACTCCGCACTGTGTTTCACCGCTCGCCAGAGGAAAACCGGATGCTGGAAAAATTACGCGGCCTGAGCCCGTTCGGCGCCAAGAAGTCGGACCACCCGTTGGCCGACGCGCGGGAGCTGCGTCGCGTCGTCGATGGCCTGCGTGCCGACAACAGCTTCAAGGCGCTCGACGACATCATGGGGTGGCTGGAATCCCTGCGCGATGCCCGGGAATTTCCCGAAGAGCGCCTCTATGAAGCGGTTTGCCGTCTGGACGATGCCGCACAGCCGCATCTGAAACGCTTGACCAGGGATTACCTCCATTCGGCGCGCCAGTCGGGTGCCGAAGGCAAGCGTTTGTGGACGATCTGCCATGGTCATTGGACGGCCGTCGCCGTGGGTTACGAGCGTTGCCTCGCTGCTTCCGTTGCGCAGAGCCGCACCGGCGATCAGCTCCGGCAAGCGATGCCGGCGCTCAGCGCGCGCCTGATCGTTGCCCTTGGCCATGTCCTCAAGTGGTCGCTGTTTCGTCACGGGCCGGCCGAGGGCCTGATCTGGCAACGCCTGGGCGCGGCCCTGCTGGCGGCCGAGAGCGCCGGCGTCGCAGGCCGGGCCGGCGCTTCGCGCGAAAGCGCCCCCGGCTTGGGCAGCGCGCAGCAGGAGTACGTCAAGATCGTCGCCTTGCATGCCGCCTCGGTCGATAGCCTGAGCGCTCTGGACGTCGAACTGGTCGAACGGCTGATTGCCAATTTCCACCTTGGGTTCGTGTTTTCGGCGACGGCCGAGGCAGATAGTGTCTATTGGGTCGACCTGGCGCTGCCGGCGCCGCCCACGCGTCTGGCGCGCATGCCGCCGACGGTTGTGGCGACCCAAAGGTTCTTCAAGCCGGCGGCGGCGCATGCGGGCATCGCAAAACTCCTGCATGACCTGGAGCGCGGGCACGATGTGCCGGCCGATCTTGTCCTGGGTGCGCACTATCATGCACAGGCGCTCCTGCCGGCATTGCGTCACCTGGCCACCTATCTGGCGCCGGTGCCGCCGCAGCGGCGGCACGACCGTCACAGCGTCAGGCAACGGGCTCTGGTGGTGAATGGCTTCGAGCAGGCGATTCGCGCGATTTCCGGGAAGCAGCCCGAATCGGGCGCGGCATCCGCGGAGATCTGGCAGGTCGAGAATGTCAGCCGGGGCGGTTTCGGCGCGCTGCTCGACACCGTTCCAGGCGAATGGCTCAAGGTCGGAGCATTGGTGGCGATGCAGCCGAATGGCGGCGGCAACTGGCTGCTCGGCATCGTCCGCCGCTATCTACGGCTTGGCGATTCGGCGGCGCAGGTCGGTATCGAGACGCTTGCCCTGCAGGCGATCCTGGTCGATCTGCGCGCGCGCGCCACGTCGAGCTACGCCGCCGCTGCCGGCATTCCGGCCTTGCTGATTCGCGAGGGGAGCGCCGCGGGCGAAGTGCGGGCAGTAATGCCCTTCGCATCATTCAGTCTGCGCGACACGCTGGAATGCGAACTCGATGGCCGGCGGGTTCAGCTGACGCCGATCGCGGTCGTCGAGCGGGCCGCCGACTACGAGCTGGCCCGCTTCCGGCTGGCCGGCTGATGCCTTATTTGGCGCGGATCGCCGTCTTGGGGCGCCACGCCTTGATGACGGCATCGTTGGTTTCGGCGTAGGGGCCACCGATCAGGTCGATGCAGTAGGGTATGGCGGCGAAGATGCCGACGTGGGTTACCGTGCCGTCGCTGGCGCGCACGCCTTCAAGTGTTTCCTTGATCGATTTCGGCTGGCCGGGCAGGTTGACGATCAGCGTCTGCTTGCGGATCACGGCAACCTGACGGGAAAGGATGGCGGTCGGCACGAAGTTCAGGCTGATGCGCCGCATTTCCTCACCGAAGCCGGGCATTTCCTTGTCCGCCACCGCCAGCGTCGCTTCCGGCGTGACGTCGCGCAAGGTGGGGCCGGTACCGCCGGTGGTCAGCACCAGATGGCATGTGCTGCGGTCGACCAGCTCGATCAGCGTATTTTCGATGCTTTCCCGGTCGTCGGCGATCAACCGCGTTTCGGCACGCCACGGCGTACTCAGGGCGCTGCCCAGCCATTCCTGCAGGGCCGGGATACCCTTGTCTTCGTAAATGCCGGTCGAGGCGCGGTCGCTGATCGAGACCAGGCCAATCACCAGTTCTTCATTCTGCGTCATGCGTCGCTCCCTGTTGATCGAGTTCCTGAAGCACCTGGAAGATGGCGCGGAAGTTTTTCGGTGGCTTGCCGGCCTCCTTTTCCTTCAGCGCGTTGCGCCGCAACTGGCGCAGATGCTGGAGATCGGCGCCCGGCCAGGTGGCGGAAATTTCCGAGAGAAAGCTTTCGTCTTCCAGCAAGCGGGTACGAAAACGCTCCAGCCGATGCAGGCGGGCCGTCTCGGCGGAAGATTCGCCGCGGATCAGCGCCAGTCCGGCGCGGATCGGCTCGTCATCGGCGCTGCGCATCAGTTTGCCAAGGTATTGCAATTGCCGGCGCCGGGCGCCGTGGGCCGTGATCTTCTGGCACTCGCGCACCGCCTCGTAGATGTTTTCGGGCAGGTTGATGCGCTTGAGCTGGCCAACCGAAAGTTCGACCAGTTCGGCGCCCAGATCCTGCAATTCGTGCATCGCCTCCTTTTTCTTGGTCTTCGAAGGGCGACCGGCGCTGTCGGAGAAGTCTTCGTCTTGCATGGAGTAGGTACCTGACACGGGGCTGCAATGATAGCGGCTTTCCGCCGTGAGCGCCTGCTTGCACCGGGGCCGGAATCGTCTGGGCGATTTCATTGGGTTGCGAATTCGACGAGTAACAGGGCGCGACCATCTGCCACAGAGGGCTGGCCGCGCAGAGGCTGTGCATGCCGTCAATAGTGTTGTATGGTCCGCTCATAAGGAAATAACACACCAATCAACGGAGACAAAAAGGCGATGAAGGGCTCGCGTCGATTCGACGAGAGGGTAGTCGCGTCGTATCAAGGTACGGGTGCGGAGGCTCCCGGCGGGGCGTGGCGCTCGGCCCGCCCTGCTTCGTTTGAGCTTCAAGGCATATCGGGCGTTAGCGTTCGTCCATGTTTGCCATCGCGACTTGGGGTGGCGCTTGCCGCCATGTTGGCGGTGCTGGGAAGCGGTGTGGCCCGGGCGGACGAGGCTGACCTGGCGCGCGCCGAGCAACTGATTTCCGAGCGGCGCTACCAGGAGGCCTCCGGTGTGCTGTCTTCTGCTGCCGGCTCAAATGGACAAAACGCCACCTTCACTTACCTGGCTGGCCGCGCGGCGCTGGGGAGCGGGCAACCGGAGAAAGCGCGCTTGCTCCTGGTGCAGAGTCTGGCGACCGATCCGGATTCGGTGCCTGCGCATCTGGCGCTGGGTCTCGCCTATTATCAGCTCGGGATGTTCGCCGAAGCGAATATCGCCTTTGAAACCGTTTTTCGTTTCGACAATCTGCCGCCCGATCTGGAGACGCAAGCTGAGGTCTACGCCAGGGCAGCCAGGGCTTATCTGGAAGAGGGCAAGCGTCTGCTCTGGTACGGTTATGCGGCGACCGGCATCGGGCAATACCGGGTCAATTCGACGCGCGGAACCAATGCGCTGGGGGGGGGCGACCGGCGCGATACCTTCTACAACGCGCGCGTTGGTGGCGGATTCAACTATGAGCTGCCAGACGACTACGCCCTTGATGCCAGCCTGGATTATCGTTTTCGCTACTACGACAATCCGGACAGCCGCAACGATGCCGATCTGCGCTGGCGCGCCGCCGGCAGCCGCTCATTCGGCGAAGACAATCTGGCGCTCGGGGTGCGTGGCCGCAACAGTTACCGTGGCAACGGAAATTATCGTAATGACTACGGCGTGTTCGCGGACTACCGCCACCGGGTCGATCCCGACAATCAGCTGACCGCCGGCCTCGAACTCCGGCGGCGACGTTATCCCGCGGCACTTCCGGATCGCAGCTTCTCGTCGGCTACCGCCAATATCGGTTGGGTGCATGCGTTGAGCGGTGGCGCATCCAGCATTTCCATCGTTGCCAGTGGCGGCTACAACTTCGCGACCAGTCGCCCGGACGGCGATTCGCTGGTTTACGGGCTGACCGCCTCCTACGACTTTACCATCGCCAAAAATCTGGGCGGCTTTCTGTTCGGCATGTGGGAGCACGACTCTTTCGACGCGGATCGTTACCATTTTCATCCTGACGCCATCGACCAGCGTGTAAGCCTGACGCGCGCGGACAATCTGTATGAAGTGGGTGCCGGGGTCGTCTGGGAGTTCTTGCCGGGATGGACGCTGCGGCCGGAGATTCTCTACATTCGCGATCAGAGCAATGCGGTCGCGTTCAATTACAGTTCGACGGAGGCCTGGATCAATGTCCGCACCGATTTTTGACCAGTCGCGGATAGAGGAAAAGGACTGGCTGCGTCCGGGATAAACTGAGCCAGCCAGTCAATAAATACAAGGAGACAACATGGCAAGTGAACAAAAGATGTCGCGCTGGGGTTTGACCGCGATGGTAGTGGGTGGCATGGTAGGGGCAGGTATTTTCTCCCTGCCCCGCACTTTTGCCAACGCGACTGGACCGCTGGGTGCGGTGATCGCCTGGATCATTGCCGGCTCTGGCATGTATATGCTGGCGAGGGTGTTTCAGGCACTGGCCGAGCGCCGGCCAGACATCGATGCCGGCGTCTATGCCTACGCCCGTGAAGGTTTCGGTGACTACCCCGGTTTTCTTTCGGCCTTCGGCTACTGGATCGGCAGTTGCATTGGCAACGTGTCGTACTGGGTGCTTATCAAATCGACTCTGGGCGCGTTCTTTCCAGTTTTTGGCGATGGCAACACGGCAGTCGCTATTGCGGTGGCTTCGGTCGGTATCTGGCTGTTCCACTTCCTGATCCTCCGTGGCGTGCAGCAGGCTGCCTTCATCAACAGCATCGTCACGGTGGCCAAGGTCATCCCGATCATGGTGTTCATCGTGATCATGCTCTTCGCTTTCAAGTTGGACCTGTTCAGCTTCAACCTGTATGGCGGTGATCTGACCACAGGTCTGTTCGAGCAGGTCAGGGCGACGATGCTGGTAACGGTGTTCGTGTTCATCGGGATCGAAGGCGCCAGCGTCTATTCGCGTTTTGCCAAGGAACGCGCCGACGTGGGCAAGGCGACGATTTTGGGCTTCATCATTGTCACCACCCTGATGGTGCTGGTCACGCTGCTGCCCTTTGCCGTGCTGCAACGCGCCGACATCGCCGGCATGCGCCAGCCGTCTATGGCCGCGGTCCTCGAATCGGTCGTTGGGCCCTGGGGCGCGATCTTTGTCAGCGTCGGATTGCTGGTGTCGGTGCTGGGGGCCTACCTGGCCTGGGCGCTGATCTGCGCCGAAGTGATGTTCGCCGCCGGCCGGTCCAAGGACATGCCGAAGATGTTCGCGAAGACCAACAAGAACGATGTGCCGCATGTGGCAATGTGGTCGACCAGCATCATCATCCAGTTGATCGTGATCTCGACCTACTGGTCGCGCGACGCCTTCTCGCTGATGCTCAACCTGACCAGCGCGACTAC
>WBZX01003269.1_pt1 | contig 10427 bp, 2 predicted proteins | sample 5204211 | NCBI WGS metagenome assembly WBZX01 (sample SAMN12344362, study PRJNA552823) | activated sludge metagenome | biome: Activated sludge suspended growth; feature: Nitrification reactor; material: Wastewater; isolation source: activated sludge from nitrification reactor of wastewater treatment...
GGCGATCGCGAGTGCCGGCCCGACGGCTTCGGCGGTCGCCTCGTCGACCACCACCTCGCCCGGGGACGCTTCGTGTTCGGCCGTCGCCAGCCGACGCACGGTGTCGCCGGCGAGGGTGTCGATCAGTTGGATCGTCGGGTCGCCGACGACGGCGCGCACCGCCGGTCCGGAGGTGACCGCGACCTTCACGGCCAGCGTCACCTCGTCGTCGCCGACGGTGACCGTGCGCAGGCCGGCCATCGCGTGCTGCAGCGCGAGCGCGCACCCGACGGCACGGCGCGCTGCCGGCTCGGGGGGACTGGCAGCGGGAGTCTCGTCGTCGGCGCGCAGCGGGTCGTCGTCGAACCAACACGTGATCGCGTCGCCGCTGTACACGATCACGCTGCCACGTCGGTCGGCGACCTCGGCGACGAGCGCGTCGTAGATGCCGTTGAGCACGACGAGCAGTTGTTCGGCACCGCGCTGGGGTCCGTAGGCGCGCACGAGCGCCTCGGTGAGCGGGGTGAACCCGGAGATGTCGGCGAACAGCGCCGAGCCGGTGCTGCGGCGCGGCAGCTCGACACCGCGCGCGAGCGCGAGTCGACGGTCTTCGGGGACGTACGCGAGGGCGGACTCGGTCATGTCGGGGAGCAGTGTCGCACGCGTGAGCGCCCGCCGTGCCACGCGTCCCGGAGGGGACGGACGTGGTTCACGGCGGGCGCCCGCGGGTGATGCGGAGCGGGAGCGACCCGTCGGTCAGCAGCGGGTGGTGTTGGACCTGGCCTGCACCGTGGTGCCCTGCAGCGTCCACGACAGGGTGCCGCTGTTGAAGTCGGCCGTGAACACGTTGCGCTGGTTGCCGGGCAGGAACACCTGCGGCTGGCCTCGCAGCGCCGGCAGCGGGTTGAACCAGTTCTCGACGAACGGCACGGTGATGGCGGCGACCGGGAACGGCGCCGGGTTGTTGTAGCCGAACACGGCGCGGTACCGCGGGCTGGCCGGCCGGCGGTCGGTCACGCACTGGAGCACCGGCACCACCTTCTGGCTGATGCCCACCCGGACGGTGATGTCGTCGGTGCCGCACGCGCCCTGGGCGTCGCAGACCCGGATCGTCACCGTCCGCACGCCGGCGTTCGGGTAGACGTAGGCCGCGACGAACGCCCCGTTGGCGGCGATCGCGAACGGGGTGAACGCACCGGTGGCGGTCCAGCGGGCGTAGGCCCGGTAGGGGGCCCGGCCGTCGGGATCGGAGAACGTGCCGGCGATCACCACTGCTTTGCCGCGGAAGCCGATCTCCTGCAGCCCCGGCACGCCCATGTCGGCGACGACGGTGGGTGCCTGGTTGCCGGACACCACCGTGTAGTTCACCGACGCCGTCGACGTGTTGCCGGCCAGGTCGGTGGCGGTGACGGTGAAGGTCTTCGCCCCCGCCGTCGCCGTGTCGATCGGCGTGGAGGTGCACGTCGCCGTGCCCGAGAGCGCGTCGACGCAGGTGAACGCCGGCGTGACCGCGGCGCCGAGCTGGTAGCTCGCGTTCGCCGCCGGCGTGGTGATGGTGATCGTCGGGCCGGACTGGTCGATGCGGATCGGGCCGAAGCTCGTCGAGGCGGACAGGCCGCTCGCGTCCACCGCCGTGCCGGTGACCGACGTGGTCGTGCCCGGGGTGGTCACCGTCTGCGGCGGCGTGCAGCTGCTGATGGTGGTGAGCGGCGACGCCGTGCAGGTGAACGTGACCGTCACGTTCGAGTTGGTCCAGGCACCGGCCGTGTACGGCTGCCCACCGGTGACGGTGGCTGCGGCCGTGATGACGGGCGGCGACTGGTTCTGCAGGGTCAGCGTGGAGGTGCCGCTGGTGGACGACCCGTAGTTGGCATCGGACACCGACACGGTGACCCCGGTGCCGAACGACGCCTGCACCTGGTAGGTGCCGAGCGGCAGCCCGACGTTCGACAGCGTGGCGTCACCCCAGGCATCGGCGATGACCACCCGCTCGACCACCGACGAGTCGACGGTCGAGGTGATGCGGAACACGATCGGCTTGCCGCCGAGCCCGGCGCCGTCCGACCGCAACGACGCCACGAGCGGGGTGGCGCCGGTGGGCGCCGCGGCGGCGGTGCTCGGGGTGAGCGTCAACGTGGTGGGCGCCTTGGTGACCTCGTAGGTCAGCGTGGCGCTCGAGCCGGGATAGGTCGACGTGCCGCGCAGGGTGGCCTGCACGTCGTAGGTGCCGGGCAGCACGTTCGGCGTGAACGGCAAGGTGGCGACACCGACGGCGTTCGTGGTGGTCAGCACGCGCTGACCGGCCACCTCGAACTCGACGACGGCACCGGCGAGCGGCGTGAAGCCGCCGACCTGCACCTGGAACGTCGAGGTCTGGCCGAACACGCCCGACGACGGACCGGAGAGCGCGGTCGACGTGGCCGGGACGCCGACCGGCGGGGTGTTGTCGACACCGATGCGGTAGTACGCGCCGAGGTTGGTGGCCAGGGCGGTGAGCCCGGCGCCGCCGACCGCCTGCGCCATGAAGCGCAGCTGTCCGGCGTCGTTGCCGCCGATGTCGAGCGTGCCGGTCCAGCGGTTCGGGTCGACGGTGTCGCGCACCAGGTCGACCGGCGCCCACGTGCCGTGGTAGGGGCTGCCGACCTCGCCGGTGTAGAGGATCCACACCGACTGCACGCCGGCCGAACCCTCGGCCTGGGCGTCGACGGAGAAGGTGACGATGCCGCCCGACACCGACGCCGACACGCCGGTGATCGCGGGTGCGGCGCTGACGGCCGCCGCCGTGATCGGGCTCTGCGTGAGGAGGTGCCAGTCGTCCTGGAGGTAGTACATCGCCAGGTTCACCGACGTCCAGGTGCGCAGGGTGCCGCGGACGTCGCCGATCGCGTTGCTCTTGTACTGCTGGGGCACCGTGACGAGACGCGTGGGTCCGCCGTCGGCGGCCGCGTAGAAGTTCGGCATCCACACCTGGTTGGGGTAGAAGACGTCGCTCTGGAACGACTGGATCGGTCGCGACGTCTCGGTCGTGGGTGCCGAGGTGAACGGGATCACGTTCGACGTGTCGGTGTACGTGCCGCCGCGCAGGGCGACGCCACGCAACACCCGGTCGGCCACCGAGACGACGTCGACCTGCTTGGGCAGCACCGGCTCGTTCGGGATCGCGACGACGCCGTCGCGGCCGGTCGAGTACTGGGTGGTGACGATGCCGCCGTTGGTGAGGTCCTCGAGCGGCACGTTCGTCGGGCCGGTCACGGTCGGGTTGATCGTGATCGAGCTGCTGGTGAGGCCGAAGCCGTTGCCACCGACCGCCGTGGGCGTGCCGGCGATCGAGTTCGTGCTGGGCGGCGACAGGCGAGCGCCCGGGACGTCGACCTTCATCATCGGCAGGCCGTACAAGGTCATCTCGACCAGGGTCTTCTCGTCGAGCCCGCTGAGCTGGGGCACCTGCGCGAGGTACGCCTGCTTGGCGGCGACCAGCGCCTGGCCCATCGAGATCGCCCCGGTGCCGGTGCGCATCTGACGGGTGAGCTCGACGAACAGCCGCTCGCCGTACTCCTCGAGCTCGGTGTCGCCGTACGCGTAGCCGGTGGCGGCCACGAACGACGCCGCGCCGCGGCGGAGGAAGGCCTTCGCCCAGTCGGGATCGGGGGACGAGCCCGGCAGCAGGTCGCTGCCGGGGAGGCTGAAGCCGCCGTGGCACCCGAGCGCGAGCACCACGGTGTCGGCGAAGTCGGCCGCCGCGGTGGCGACCTCGCTCGCCTGGATGGTGGTGCGGTAGTCGGCGGCGAGCAGCTGGCCGGCGCTGAAGTGACCGGTCAGCATCACGACGTCGTGGTCGCCCGACAGCAGCGGTCCGCGCAACTGCGACGCCGTCCAGGCGTTCGGGCCGTCGGGTGCCTCACCCGGGGGCTGGATCAGCGTGGTCGGGGTGCTCGCGAGGCCGGCCGCCAGCTCGGCGGCCACGGTGGTGGCCGCGTCGCCGACGAAGTCGTAGCCGGTGACGAGCGAGCTGTTCGGGGTGACGACACCACCGGTGGCCTCGTACGCCTCGATCGCGATGCTCACGTCGGCGGCGTTGTCGACCAGGCGGCCGACCGCGAGGTCGGGGAGCGACAGGGTGCGGCCGGCGATCGTGAGGTCGGTCGACGAGCCGTAGAAGTCCTGACCCTTCACCAGACCGGTGCGCAGACCCGCCTCGGTCGGCGAGTTCGCGGCCACCGGCGGCACGTACTCGCGCTCGCTGGCCAGGCCGGCGACGTCGCTGACCTGGTGGAACGGGATGACGTCGGCGCCGCCGGCGAGCACGACGTACTCGAGGTCGGGGTTCGCCTGGCGGTACGCGTCGACGACGGACTTGATCTCGTCGGCCACGCGGTTCTTCGCGAACGGACAGTTCGGGAGGGCGTCGGCTTGCGCGTTGGCCGCCTGCACCCGACCGAACGCCGATCCGGCGAGGTCGACGACCACGCCCTGCACGTCGGCACGGAGGGCGAAGCGGGTGAGGTCGGCGAGCGCCTCGGCGATCTCGGCGGGGGTGCCGTCGAGCCGGCTCGAGTCGGTGAGGATCACGGTGTGCCGCGTACCGTCGGCCGGCGCGGTGAACGCCGAGCCGGCGACCGGCTGTAGCGAGCCGCAGACGCCGCCGGTCACCTCGACGTCGAGCGTGAACGCCTGGGTGGTCGTGTACGGACCGACGACGCGGATGTAGAGGTCGCCGCCGTAGTCGAAGGTGTTGCGCGAGATGCTCTGCACCGTCGAGTACGGGTTCGCGGAGTAGGCGATCAGGCTGCGGCGAGAGGCCGTGGCGTACGCGTCGAGCGAGCCGGACGGCAGCGAGCCGGACGGCAGCGAGCCGGACGGGAGCGACCCCGAGGGCAGTGAGCCGCTGGGGAGGCTGCCGCTGGGCAGCGAGCCGGACGGCAGTGAGCCGCTGGGGAGGCTGCCGCTGGGCAGCGAGCCGGACGGGAGCGAGCCGGACGGGAGCGACCCCGAGGGCAGTGAGCCGCTGGGGAGGCTGCCGCTGGGCAGTGAGCCGCTCGGGAGCGAGCCCGAGGGCAGGAAGCCGGTCTCGAGCGAGCCCGAGGGGAGCGAGCCGGAGGGCAGCGAGCCGCTGGGCAGGCTGCCGCTGGGCAGCGAGCCGGACGGGAGCGAGCCCGAGGGCAGGAACGCGGTGTCGGCGGCCTCGGCCGCCAGTGCCACACCGCTCGACGGGTTCGTGGCCTGGTTGTAGGCCTCGTTCGGATTCGTGTGGATCGAGACCGCGCTGCCGGGCAGGCCCGACACGGTGACGTTCACGTCGGCGCCGGGGCCGACCGGGACCTTGAACCACTTCTCCTGCAGCAGCGACGTGAAGAACTGGCTCACGCTCGCACCGCTGGCGATGTCCTGCGCCTGGGTCCACGAGATGTTCGGGGACGAGGCGGCGAAGCAGAACGAGAACTCCGACGTGTTGCCGGTGACGGTGTCGGTGGCGGTCGACGTGACCCCGAACGGCTCGCCGAGACCGGTCGAGAAGGTGTGGTCGATGGTCGCCCGCCCGGTGGCGTCGGTGGTGACGTCGAAGGTGCCGAGGAACTGCTCGCCCTCACCGAACCACGACGAGTCGCAGGTGGTGTTCGCGAACACGTCGATCGCGTACGTGCGGCTCGGCGCGCTGTCGAGCACGCCGACCACCCGGGTCGAGGTGTTGGTCGACGTGACGAACGAGAACACGGGGAAGTTCTGGTAGGCGTTGGGGCCGGCGATCGTGCCGGCGTGGTTGAACGTGACGCCACCGCCGTCGAGGTCGATCCCGATGCCGTTGTTGCCGGCGATCGAGTTGCCGCGCACGCTGTTGCCGGCGAGGACCAGCGCGGGCCCGTTGCCGATCTCGATCGCTGCGCCGGACGCCGCGCGGATGATGTTGCCCTCACCGGGCGCGACGCCGCCGATCTGGTTGTCGTTGCCGGTGACCAGGATGGCGTTGCCCACGTTGCCGAACGCCGTGGTGCCGGTCAGGTCGGTGCCGATGCGGTTGCCGACGACGGTGTTCCCGTCGGCACCGCCGAGACGGATGTGCTCGGCGTTGCCACCGACGATCAGGTTGCCCCGGATCGTGGTGTCGGTCGGGTTCGCCCAGCCGTTGACGAACACGTCGAACGCGGGCGATCCGACCTGGGTGGCGCCGGTGAGGTCGGTGCCGAGGAAGTTGCACTCGACGACGTTGCCGCTGCTGCCGAGGAACAGGAGCTCCTGCGGCGACCCGCCGAGGGCCAGGCCGCGCAACGTCAGCCTGCCGACGGTGTAGTCGGTGGCGAGTCCGGCGATCGTGCCCGACGGGAACACGATCTGCACCCCGGGCTGCGGCGGCCACGTGCCGCACGTGCCGTGGTTGCCGTCGATGCCGAGGATGCCGTCGATCGTGATGTCCGCCGTGATCGTCGGGAGTTCGGTGGCGGGCTGGATGGTCGAGGTGCCCATCGCGTCGAGGTCGAACAGGATCGTGGTGGGGATCTCGTCGGCGTTCGCCTGCTCGATCGCGGCGCGCAACGTGCAGATGCCCGCCTCGACACCGGCGTCGCAGTAGCCGTCGCCCAGGAAGCTGTCGGGATCGTCGCCCGCGTCGTTCACGAAGATCGTGTTCGGCGGCAGCAGGGTGATCGCGTCGGAGAACTCCGAGGTGTTGCCCAGGTCGTCGACCGCGAGCGTCACGATCCGGTCGCCCCAGGTGAGCGAGCCGAGCACCGCCTGCGGGACGGTGACGGTGACGTTGCCCGGGAGGGCGTCGCTCGACTCGTGCCCGAGGAACCGGCGACCCTGACCGTCGGGACCCGACTCGTAGATCTGGACGTCGACGGGTCCGTTCGTGTTCTGGGGTTCGGAGTCCACGTAGGTGGTCACCTGGAGGTCGCCGTTGGGAAGGAAGTCGGTCCCGACGACGTACGGCCAGTTCTGCAGGTTGTTGGCGTAGGCCGGGTCGTCCCCGTCGCTGACATTGCCGTCGCCGTCACCGAAGTCGTTGAGCTCGGGACCCACGGTGCCGAGGTCGATGCCTAGGCCGGCGTTGCCGGAGATGCTGTTGCCCTCGAACCGGTTCCGCGAGCCGGTGAACGCGACGATGCCGGCCTTCGGGCTGTTGGCGATGACGTTGCCCTCGCCGGGCAGGAGACCACCGATCGTGTTGTCGGACGAGTCGTTGCGGATCACGATGTTGCCGAAGCCGGGCATCTCGTCCGCGAGCGGGCCGTTGTCGAGGTCGGGCACGGGCCCGCTGTTGTTGGGCATCGGCGTGGTGCCGTCGGCCGCGACGCCGAGGTAGTTGCCGCGGATGTACACCGACGGCTCGGTCCACAGCGCGATGCCTTCGCCGAGGTTGCCGGAGATCACGTTGCGGTCACCGGGGTTCGTGCCGCCGATCTCGGCGTCGATCTGGCCGAGTCCGCTCGATCCCCAGCCGATCGAGATGCCCACGCCGTTCGGACGCGCCGACTGGCCGGTCACGTCGGTGCCGATCAGGTTGCCCTGGATCTGGGTGTCGATCATCGACGAGGCGTACAGACCCATGCCGTAGCCGGCGTAGTGGGGGCTGCCCGTCACCGACGACGCGATCACGTTGTCCTGGATCGACAGACCGTGGGTGGTGGCGGGCACCTGGACGACCTCGAAGTTCGGCTCGGTCGGGGTGGCGCCGACGAGGATGCCGTGGCGGTTGGGGACCGACGTGGTGCCGTCGGCGGCGAGGCCGAGCACGTTGCCGACGATCGAGACGTCCGTCGTCGTGCCGGTCAGCTGGATCGCCGTCCGGGTGCCGGCGATGCGGTTGGCCTGCACGGTGACGTTCGAGACCCCGGCGACGAGCACGCCGGTGCCGAGGTCGGTGGGCACGCCGTTGACGTCGGGGCCGAAGACGTTCTGGCTGATCGTCGAACCGGGACCCGCCTGCACGCCGGGCTCGGGGTCGAGGGTGTCGACGATCCGGAAGCCCTTCAGGGTCACGCCCGTGGTGGTCGACAGGTCGACCACCGGGCCGGCGTACGACTGGCCGTCGAGGACGACCTGCGGGTTCCCCGCCGACCAGCCGTCCTGGGTGGTGGCGTCGATCGTGACGGTGTCGTCGATCACGAGACCGGCGCTGTTCGCGAGCTCGAGCTCGAACGGTCCGGTGCCGGCGATCTCGAACACGATCGTGTCCGCGCCCTCGCCGCCCGGGTCGCACTCCTCGTTCGACGCGGGGCCGTCGTTCGCGTTCTCGAGCGCCTCCTGCAGGCTGCACAACCCGTCGTCGGCGTTCGTCGCGGTCTCGACCGTGATCGTCGCGGCGAACGCGATGTCGACCGGCGCGGCGACGAGCGCCAGGGTCGATCCGGCGGTGGCGACCGCCACCAGTGCACCGATCGGGCGGCGCCCACGCGCCATCGCACCGCGGCGACCCGTACGTCGTCGGCTCATCAACTGCCCCTCGTGTTCCGTGCGACGCCAGCCAGGACCGCCTCCTGGTCGGACATCCGCTCTCCCGGGGGCGAACCCTAAGGCACCTGGTCACGGATCTGCAGGATCTGCACCGTTCGGACACGCGCTGTTCACCGCATCTTGATCGTTCCTTGCCGTGAACGCGCGGGTCGCGCGTGGCACGCCGCCATCGGTGGCCGGTTCGCTAGCGTGCACCACTCGTGCCCCGTCGCGTGATCGCCGTTCGTTCGCCCCGTGCGCGAGCGTTCGCGGTCATGTTCGCCGCGATCGCGGTCGGCAGCTGGTCGTTCACCCTGATCGACGTCGTGCTCCGCCACCTGTCGCCGTCGTCGGTGGCCGCCGGGCGCGTGGTGTTCTCCGCGCTCGCCTTCGTCGCGGTGGTGGTCGCGCAACCGCGCCGGCGGACGACGATCGCATCGGGGGACCGCCTGCGCGTGGTGCTCTGCGGGCTCGGTGGCTCGGCCGGATTCCACCTGCTCTACAGCGCAGGCCAGCATCGCGCCTCGGTCGCCTCGGCGGCCGTGGTGCTCGGCACCATGCCGGCGATGACCGCGCTCGGCGAGTGGGCGTTCCTGCACCACCGCCTCGACCGGCGCCACGCGTTCGGCGTCGTCTGCTCGGTGGCCGGCATCGTGATCATCTCGTGGGGCGCCGGCGGCGGCGATGCGAACGGCTCGGGCTCGCTGATCGGCATCGTGCTCGTCGCGTTGGCCACGCTGGTGTGGTCGGCGGTGACCGTGGCGACACGCAGTGTCGCCGACCGCTACGACTCGTGGTGGCTGAACACGCCGGGGACGGTGCTCGGCGCGTTGGTGATGCTCGGCGTCGCGGCGGGCGACGTGGACGGATTCACCTCGCTCCCGTGGCGTGACTGGATGCTGCTGGTCTGGCTCGGCGCGGTGTCGTCGGCGTTCATCTACGCCGCGCTCGCGAGCGCGATGCAGGTGCTGCCCGCCACCACCGTCGCGAGCCTCGGCACGCTGGTGACCCCGCTCGGGATCGGCGTGGCGTGGGTGGCGCTCGATCAGCCGCCCACGGCGGCCGCGGTGGCGGGCAGTGCGGTGGTGGTGCTCGGGGTCGCGCTGGTCACGCGGGCCTGAAGCCGCTGCGCTCGGCGGGCTCGGCGTGCTTCACCATCACGTGGTGGCCGAGGGTGAAGTCGAGCACCGCGTCGTGGCCCATGTCCTTGCCGAAGCCCGAGGCGCCCCGACCGCCGTGGGGCATCTCGCTCGCGATCGGCAGGTGGTCGTTCACCCAGGTGACGCCGGCGCGCAGCCGGTGCGCGACGCGCAGGCCGCGGTCGACGGCATTCGTCCACACGGACGACGCGAGGCCGTACGCCGTGTCGTTCGCGAGGGTCACCGCCTGTGCCTCGCCGTCGAAGGGCACCACCGCGAGCACCGGCCCGAAGATCTCGTGCTGCACCAACTCGGAGGACTGCTCGGCGCCGGTCACCAGCGTCGGGCGGTAGTAGCAGCCCGGTCCGTCGATCGGTTCGCCGCCGGCCACCACCGTGGCACCCGCCGCACGTGCGCGACCGACGAAGCCGGCCACGCGCTCGCGGTGGGCTGCCGTCGCGAGCGGACCGATGTCGGTGTCGGGATCGAACGGGTCGCCGACGCGCACGCGGTCCATCGCCGCCGCGATGGCGTCGACCAGTTCGTCGTGCCGACGTCGGTCGACGTACACCCGGGTGGCGGCGGTGCAGTCCTGCCCGCTGTTGTAGGTGGCCGCCAGCGTGGCAGCTCCGGCGACGGCGGTGAGGTCGGCGTCGTCGAACACCACGAACGGCGCCTTGCCGCCGAGCTCGAGGTGCACCTGCGCCGGCCGGTCGGCGGCGAGGCGCATGATCCGACGCCCCGTGGCGGACGACGCGGTCACCGTGATCATGTCGACGCGCGGGTGGGTCACCAGCGCCTCGCCGACCTCGGCGTCGCCGGTGACGACGGACAGCACGTCGTCCGGCAGGCCCGCCTCGCGAGCCAGTTCGGCCAGTCGCA
>WBZX01003270.1_pt1 | contig 10426 bp, 7 predicted proteins | sample 5204211 | NCBI WGS metagenome assembly WBZX01 (sample SAMN12344362, study PRJNA552823) | activated sludge metagenome | biome: Activated sludge suspended growth; feature: Nitrification reactor; material: Wastewater; isolation source: activated sludge from nitrification reactor of wastewater treatment...
CTCGATGATCACGTCCAACGCACAGGGCGGCAGCGGCGGCATCAACACCGCGTCCTACAGCAACTACACCGGCGGCGGCGGCCTGGCCGGCCGGGCCACCACGCTCGTCGCGGGCGCGGCCGGCGGAGGTGGCGGAGGCGGCCCGGGCGGCGGCGGTGGCGGCGGCAAGGGCGACGGCACCGGACTGGGCAGTGGCGACGGCGTCAAGGGCGCCAAGGGCGGCGTGCTGTCCAAGGGCGGCAGCGGCAAGGCGTCGCGGTCGATCGAGGAGATCAAGCTCGTCTTCGAGCGCAACAAGGGCGCCATCTACGCGCTGTACAACCGCGCGCTGCGCGAGGATGCCTCGCTGCAGGGCAAGGTGGTGGTGGAGCTCAGGATCGCGCCGTCGGGCGAGGTGGTCGGCTGCCGCGTGGTGTCCACCGAGCTGAAGACGCCCGACCTGGAGACCAAGCTCGTGGCCCGCATCCGCGGCTTCGACTTCGGCGCCAAGGACGTGGACACGATGGTGGTGACCTGGCCGGTGGACTTCCTGCCGTCGTGACGATCCCCCCCGTTGCGCCTTCGGCGCTCCCCCCCCAGGGGGGCGGCGCCGGCGGGCCGGCGGAGCCGGACCCGCGGCGCCTGCTGAGTTGCGCTTGACGGCCCCTTGGGGCCGTCTTTGCTATCTGGAGCGGCCTTCGTCGGTGCGGTGACAATGGGGCTATGGGTTCCTGGATGGATGGGGTGCAGCTTCTGCTGCTCGTGGTGGTGGTCGTGCTGCTGCTGTGGCTGGCGCTGCGGCGCGATGGGGGTGCGGCGGAGTCGCTGGAGCGCAACCTGCGCGCGGACGTGCAGGACAGCGCGAGGGCGACGCGGCAGGAACTGACGGCCACGCTGGCCACGTTCCAGCAGTCGCTGCTGGCGCAAAGCGGCGATGTGGCGCGGACGCAGAACGAGCAGATCGATTCCTTCCGCACCCAGCTTGCGACGATGCAGCAGCGGGTGTCGGACGACACGCGCGCCGCGCGCGAGGCGCAGGACGCGGCGCTGCACCGGTTCGGGCAGGCGCAGTCCGAGCAACTGCGCGCACTGGCCGACGCCAACGACAAGCGTCTGGCCGAGGTGCGCCAGGTGGTGGAAGCCAAGCTGACGCAGATCCAGGCCGACAACGGCCAGCGGCTGGAGCAGATGCGCGCCACGGTCGACGAGAAGCTGTCCGCCACGCTGGAGCAGCGCCTAGGCGAAAGCTTCAAGCAGGTGGCCGAGCGGCTGGAGCAGGTGCACAAGGGCCTGGGCGAGATGCAGACGCTGGCGCGCGACGTGGGCTCGCTCAGCCGCACGCTGGCAGGCGTCAAGAACCGCGGTGTGTTCGGCGAGGTGCAGCTCGGCGCGCTGCTGGCCGACGTGTTCACGCCGGACCAGTACGCCACCAATGTGGAAACCGTGCCCGGCAGCCGCGAGCGCGTGGAGTTCGCGGTGCGCCTGCCCGGCCGCGGTGGTCCCGGCACCGACGACGCGCCGCTGTGGCTTCCGATCGACGCCAAGTTCCCGCGCGAGGACTACGAGCGCCTGCTCGACGCACAGGAGCGCGCCGACAAGGACGGCGCCGATGCCGCCGGCAAGGCCATCGAGGCACGGCTCAAGCTCGAGGCGCGCACGATCCGCGACAAGTACATCGCGGCGCCCCACACCACCGACTTCGGCATCCTGTTCGTGCCCACCGAGGGCCTGTATGCGGAGGCGTTGCGCCGGCCCGGGCTGGTGGACGCGTTGCAGCGCGAGTACCGCGTGGTGCTGGCCGGCCCCACCACGCTGATGGCCATGCTCAACAGCCTGCAGATGGGTTTTCGCACTCTTGCGCTGGAAAAGCGCAGCGCCGAGGTGTGGCAGGTGCTGGGCGCGGTCAAGACCGAGTTCGGCAAGTTCGGCGACGTGCTCGCACGCACGAAGGACAAGATCGACGCGGTGAGCAAGTCGATCGAGGCGGCCGAGGTGCGCACCCGTGCGATGGCGCGGCAGTTGCGCAGCGTCGAGGCATTGCCGGCTGAACGCGTTCCCGGCCTGCTCGGCCTGGAACTGCCGGACGACGAGGAGCCCGGCCCCCGATGACCTCTGCCGGCCGCGCCACGCCGCGCGGTGCCTTCGTGCTGGTGGTGGGCACCCTGGTGGGCCTGCACGCCTGCATGGCCGCCACGCGCGTGGCGGCCACGCTGGCCGTGCTGGCACAGGGCTTTCCGGAGTGGACCGTAGGCGCGCTGCTCAGCCTGTATGGCCTGGCGCCGATCGTCCTGTCGATGTGGGCGGGTCGCATGGCCGACCGGCACGGATTCCACCGGCCGGTGCGCCTCGCGGCCGCGGCGGCGCTGGCCGGCGCCGTGCTGCCCGTGGTCACGCAGCACATCGTGGCGCTCGCGGCGTCCGGCCTGCTGACCGGCGGCGCGGTCGCCTTTGCAGCCGTGGCCATCCAGCGCGAGGCGGGCCAGATGGCGCGCGACCCCGACGACCTGAAGCGGGTGTTCAGCTGGGTCGCGCTCGGCCCGGCGCTGTCGAATACCTTTGCGCCGGTGATCACCGGGCTGCTGATCGACCATGCCGGCTATCGCACGGCGTTTGCGTTCGGGGCCCTGCTGCCGCTGGTGGCCCTGGCCTTCGCGGCCCGCGTACCGCCGGCCACGCCGCCGGGCGATTCCACGCTGCGCGAGGCGGCCCGCGGGGGCGGCGCGATGGAGCTTTGGCGCATCCCCACGCTGCGCAACCTGATGCTCGTCAATGTGGCGATGGCCGCGTCGTGGGACGCGCACAGTTTCACCGTGCCGGTGGTAGGCCACGTGCGCGACTACAGCGCGTCGGCGATCGGCCTGGTGCTTGCGTCATTTGCGATGGCGGCCACCGTGATCCGCCTCGTGATCACCGGCCTGGCGCACCGGATCGACGAGCGTCGCTCGCTGGTGGCGGCCATCTCGGTGGCGAGCTTCGCCTTGCTGGTCTATGCGTGGTTGCCCGGCGTGGCCGGCATGATGGCCGGGTCGGCGCTGCTCGGGCTGGCGCTGGGGTCGGTGCAGCCGATGGTGCTTTCGATGCTCCACCAGTCCGCCCCGGAAGGCAGGCAAGGGCAGGCGCTGGGACTGCGCATGTTGTTCACCAATGTGGCGACGATCGCCATGCCCTTGGGCTTCGGCTTCCTGGCCGCAGCGACCACGAGTGCGGCGCCGATGTGGCTGATGGCCGCTGCGCTGCTGCTGGCGCTGGGGCCGGCACGCCGGCTGCGCCGCCAGTGCAGGTCAGAACCGAAAGCCTGACGGGCGCGTGCCGGTGTCCGGAGCCGTGGCTGGCGACTCGTCGCGCGCTGGTGCCGCGGCCGGTGCCGCTCGGCGTTCCACCAGCGGCGACGCGGCAGGCGCCTGGTAGCCGGCGGGCAGCACGGACTGGCGCGGGTATCCCGCGATGTCCAGAGTTTCCTCCCACTGCACCGCGTTGAAGCCGCGCATCACCTGGCCTCCCACGCGCAGCGCAGGCGCCTCGGGGCCGCCGACGATGCGCTCCCAGGCTTCACGATCCTCGGCCGAGTCGGCCACGCGCTCGGCGAACGGGATGCCGCGGCGCACGAGCACCTGGCGCGCCGCGGCGCAGGGGTTGCAGTTGGTGGACGTGTACAGGGTCACGGGGAACCGCGTGGCCACCTGGCGCAAGGCAAAGGGAAGTGCTGCGGTGTCTCCGGTGCTGGTGCCGTCGCGGTTGACGGGAACCACCTTGCCGCCGCTGGACTGCGGCGGGCGGTCGGTGTAGGTGACGCGGCCGTCAGGCTCGACCACCTTGAACAGCGCATGGGCGCTCGTGGCGGCCAGCGCAAGCGAGGCGGCCAGGATGGGGACGAGCCGGTGGGTTTTCATTGTCCCGAATCTACCGCCTGCGGCGGCGCGGCTCAAGCCATGCCTTGATGGCGCAGCAGCGCATCGATACGGGGTTCACGACCTCGGAAGGCAACGAAGTTCTCCATCGCGCTGCGGCTGCCTCCCGCTTCGAGAACTTGTTCACGGAGTCGGCGCCCGGTGGCCACGGACAGCGGGCCATGCTCCTCGAACGCGCTCCAGGCGTCGGCCGACAGCACCTCGGCCCACTTGTAGCTGTAGTACCCCGCCGCGTAGCCGCCGCCGAAGATGTGCGAAAAGCTGTGCGCGAAGCGGTTGTACTCCGGCGGCCGCACCACGGCCACCTGTGCCCGTACATCGTCGAGCACCCGTTGCATCCGGCCGCTGGCTCCGGGCTCGCTGTGGATGCGCATGTCGAACAGGCCGAACTCGAGCTGGCGCACCATGCCCATGCCGCTCTGGAAGTTCTTGGCGGCCACCATCTTGTCGAACAGTTCGCGCGGCAGCGGTGCACCGGTGTCCACGTGCGCCGTCATTCGCTGCAGCACGTCCCATTCCCAGCAGAAGTTCTCCATGAACTGGCTCGGCAGTTCCACCGCGTCCCACTCCACGCCCTGCAGGCCCGACACGCCCATGTCGTCCACCTGCGTGAGCATCAGGTGAAGGCCGTGGCCGAATTCGTGGAACAGCGTGATCACGTCGTCGTGCATCAGCAGGGACGGTGCCCCGCCCACGGGCGGCGCGTAGTTGCACTGCAGCGTGGCCACGGGCGTCTGGAGCCTGCCGTCGGGTCGGGCCCAGCGGTCGCGCGCGTCGCCCATCCAGGCGCCGGGTTGCTTGCCGGGGCGCGCATAGGCGTCGAGATAGAACTGCGCCAGCAGCCTGCCGTCGCGCTCGACGCGGTAGAAGCGCACGCTGTCGTGCCACACCGGCGCGGTGTCGGGGCGGATCTGCACCTCGAACACCGTCTGCACGATGTCGAACAGGCCGGCCAGGACTTTCGGCTCGGTGAAGTAGCGCTTGACCTCCTGCTCGCTGAAGGCATAGCGCGCCTCCTTGAGGCGCTCGCTGGCGAAGGGCACGTCCCAGGCCTCGAGTTGCGGCAGGCCCAGCTCGGCGGCGGCGTAGGCGCGCAGATCGGTCATGTCGCGCTCGGCGAAGGGGCGGGCGCGGGCGGCCAGGTTCTGCAGGAAAGCGTCCACCTCGGCGGGGGAGCGGGCCATCTTGGGCACCAGCGACATGTCGGCGAAGGTGGCGTGGCCGAGCAGGGCGGCCGCTTCCTGGCGCAGCTCCACCAGCTCGCGCATCAAAGGGCCGTTGTCTCGCTCGGGCGGGCCGAATTCGCTGGCCCGCGTGACATAGGCGCGGTAGAGCGCCTCGCGCAGCGGGCGGTGGCGCGCGTATTCGAGCACCGGCCGGTACACCGGCTGATGCAGGGTGAGGCGGTGGGTGCCGTCGTCGCGCCCGGCCGCCACGGCCGCCTGGGCAGTGGCCTGCCGCACGTCGTCCGGCACGCCATCGAGCTGCGCGGCGTCGACAAACAGCTCGAAGCCGTCGGTGGCGTCGAGCACATGCTCGTGGTACTTCTGCGCCAGTTCGGCCTGGCGCTCCTGGATCTCGGCAAAGCGAGCCTTGGCCGTGCCGGTGAGCTCCGCCCCCGACAGCACGAAGTCGCGCAGCGCATTGGACAGCGCCTTGCGGCGCGGCGCGCTCAGGGAGGCCGCGGACGGGCCGGCCGCAACGGCCTTGTACTTGGCGTAGAGCCGCTCGTCGGCGCCCAGGCGCGTCAGGAAGGCCGTGACGCGGGGCAGGCTTGCGTTGTAGGCGTCGCGCAGCGCCGGCGTGTCGGCCACGGAGTTCAGGTGCGACACCACACCCCAGGCACGGCCGAGGCGCTCGGTGGCCACGTCGAGCACGGCCGACATGGCGTCGTAGTCGGCGGCGACATCGGGGCCGACGACGCGCTCGAGGGCCTGGGCGGCCTGCTCGAGCAGGGTGTCGATGGCCGGGGTGACGTGCTCCGGCGTGATCGCACGGAAGTCGGGCAGGGCGTCGAAGTCGAGCAGAGGGTTGGTCATGAGGTGGCCTTCGCGGCGTGCTGCGCCGCCTGGAGGGTGTTCATCAGGAGCATGGCGATGGTCATGGGGCCGACGCCGCCGGGTACCGGGGTGATCCAGCCCGCCACGTCGCGTACCGATTGGAAGTCGACATCGCCGCAGAGTTTCCCGTCGTCGCCGCGATTGATGCCCACGTCGATGACGATGGCACCAGGCTTGACCATGTCGGCGCTGAGGGTGCCGCGCCGGCCCACGGCGGCCACCACCACGTCCGCCTGACGGGTGTGGGCGGCCAGGTCGGGCGTGGCGCTGTGGCAGACGGTGACGGTGGCGTGCGCCTGCAGCAGCAGCAGGGCCATCGGCTTGCCGACGGTGTTGCTGCGGCCGATCACCACCGCATGCTTGCCTCGCAGCGGCACGCCGGTGGACTCGATCAGCTTCATGCAGCCGAAGGGCGTGGCGGGGCGCAGGCCGGGCAGGCCTGTCATCAGCTCGCCCGCGCTGGCGATCGAGAAACCGTCCACGTCCTTGGCCGGGGCGATCGCCTCGATGACGGCGGTGGGATCGAGGTGACGCGGCAGCGGCATCTGCACCAGGATGCCGTGGATGGCCGGATCGGCGTTCAGTGCGGCGATGCGGGTCAGCAGGTCGGGTTGCGCCATCGAGGCGTCGTAGCGTTCGAGCACCGAGTGGAAGCCGGCCTCTTCACAGGCCTTGACCTTGTTGCGCACGTACACGGCGCTGGCAGGGTCTTCTCCGACCAGGATGACGGCCAGGCCCGGTCGCAGGCCGGTGTCGGCGAGCATGCGAGCGGCGACCTGGGCAGCTTCGGCACGGACCTGGCGCGCGATGGCGGCGCCGTCGATGATCTGGGCAGTCAAGCGGATCTCCCTGGGGGACGTGGATGCGGCTCGCTCGGGCGGTCGAGGCCCGTTAGCGAACAAGGCCGCTCGCGGCGGCCTTGGCTTTCGGGGCGTTCGACGATCAAGTCTTTGCGGTCTGGGCGCCCAGCGCGATCTTGAGCAGGTCGGCCACGGTGTTGGCGTTGAGCTTTTCCATGATGTTGGCGCGGTGCGCCTCCACCGTCTTGATGCTGATGCCCAGGTCGTCGGCGATCTGCTTGTTCAGGCGCCCGGCGACGATGCGCTCGAGCACCTGCGCCTCGCGCGTGGTCAGGCGCGACAGCAGCGCGTCGCGGCTGGCCTGCTCCTGGTGCTGCGCGAAGGCGCTGCGCGCCTGGTCGAGCATCTTCTCCACCAGGCCGAGGAGCTCGTCCTCCTTGAAGGGCTTCTCGATGAAGTCCATCGCACCCTTCTTCATCGTGGTGACGGCCATGGGCACGTCGCCGTGGCCGGTGATGAACACGATGGGCAGCGGACTCTTGCGCTCGATGAGGCGGTCCTGGAGTTCGAGGCCGCTCATGCCGTCCATGCGGATGTCCACCAGCAGGCAGACCACCTCACGAGGGTCGAAGCGCGACAGGAAGGATTCCGCCGAGTCGAAGCACTTGACCCGGTAGTCCTTGCCCTCGAGCAGCCACTGCAGGGAATCGCGCACGGCCTCGTCGTCGTCGACGACGTAGACGGTGCCCTTCTTGGGGATCAGGCTCATGGTGTGGTGGGGTCTGCGGGTGCGGCTTCGCGCTCGACGAGCGCTGGCGTGGGTTGGGCAGGGCCCGAAGCCTCGCTGCGGTGGGTCAATTCGACCGGCAGCGTGAAGGCGAAACGGCACCCCACGACGGTGGTTCCATTGTAGAGGTTCTGGGCCTTCATCCGGCCCCGGTGCGACTCGATGATCGAACGGCACAGCGCCAGACCGATGCCCAGGCCTTCGGCCTTGGTGGAGAAGAACGCCTCGTACAGGCGGGCCAGCACGTCCTCGCGCACGCCGGGGCCCTGGTCGGTCACAGAAAACTCGATCACTCCGCCTTCCTCGGCGGTGTGTCTGGGCACGACGCGCAACTCGATGTGGCGGCGGGCCGGAGGCAGTTGCGCCGCGTCGATGGCCTCCGCGGCGTTCTTCAGCAGGTTGAGCACCACCTGCTGGATCAGGATCGGGTCGCACGACAGCATGGGCAGCCGCTGGGCCACGTAGGTGGTCAGCGCCACATTGCGGCGGCGCAACTCGATGCCGGCCAGTTCGAGCACGTCGTCGACGATGGCGCGCGCCTGGGCCTGCTGGCGCTGCGGCTCGCTGCGCTTCACGAAGCTGCGGATGCGCTGGATGATCTGTGCCGCCCGTTCGGCCTGGCGCGAGGTCTTGTTCAATGCCTCGATCAGGTCGTCCTTGCCGATCGACTCGGCACGCACGCGCGACACCATGCCGTTGCAGTAGTTGGTGATCGCCGCCAGCGGCTGGTTCAGCTCGTGCGCCACCGAGCTGGCCATCTCGCCCATCGTCATCAGGCGGCTGGTCACCTGCGCGCGCTCGGCCTGGCGCGCCGCCTGCTCCTCGATGCGCCGGCGCGACGTGATGTCGGTGGCGATCAGCATCTGAGCCAGGCGGCCGTCGGTCCACTGCAGGTATCGCGAGCGCACGTCGAACCACTTCTTCAGCGGCTCGACATAGACCTCGCGCGGGTCTGCGCCCGACAGGGTCAGCGACTCGGCCGGCAGGCCCGACAGGCTGTCGACGTCGTCGCCTTCGTCACCTGCAGCCAGGTAGGGCAGGGCCAGTGACTGACCGGCCAGCTGCGCATGGCCCTTGGGGTCGGCCCCGAACCACAGCCGGTAGCTGCGGTTGGCGAACAGCAGTTCGCCCTGCTGCACCGACAGCACCGACACCGCCGCGTCCAGGCCTTCGAGCACCGTGGTGAAGCGTTCGTGCGAGGCAGACAGCTGGTCGCGGATGCGCTTGGCCTCGGTGATGTTGGTCATGGACGTCATCCAGCCCGTCTGGTGGGCGCGCGAGTCCACCAGAGGCGACACGTACATGCGGGCGTCGAAGACGCCGCCGTCCTTGCGCATCACCTTCACCTCGATGCCGCCGGCCGGGCTGCGTCCCTGCAGTTCCTGCTGCAGCAGCCGCGTGTTCTCCTCGATGCGGTCCACGGGCCAGTAGGGGAAGGGTGGAAGACGGCCCACGAGTTCGCCTTCGGCGAAGCCGGTCATGGCGCAGAAGGCGGGGTTGACGTAGGTGATGCGGCCTTCGGTGTCCATGGCGCGCATTCCGGTGAGCATGGAGTTCTCCATCGCGCGCCGGAAGTTGGTCTCCTGCACCAGGGCGTTCTGCATCTGGCTGCGCCGACGCATGTGACGCCAGGTGCCCAGGAGCATCCATACCGTCAACACGGACAGCGCCAGCACCATCCAGAAGAGCGTGTTGCTGACCAGTCCCACCGACGTGCGCCAGCCCATGCCGCGCAGTGCCAGGCCGTTGGCGGCCGGCGCCAGCGGCAGGTCCACGACGATGGTCGGGCGGCTGGAGGTCTGGCCCGGCATCTGCAAAACGCTGCCGGCGAGTTCGTGGCCGTCGGCGTCGACCACGGCCACCGTGTGACGTTGCGTCACTTCCGGCGGCACCATCTGGCGCAGCATCGACTCGATCGAGTACTCCGCCACCAGCGCGCCGTTGAAGCTGCCCTGATCGAAAAGCGGCACATAGAGCTGGAACACGGCGGTGCCGTTGGCGCTGCGGAAGGCGCCGGAATAGTGAGGCGCGCGCAGGCCGCGTGCATTGAGGAAGGCACGTTCTGCCTGCGTGTCCTGGTTGGCCACGGGCAGGTTGGGTGCCAGCGCGCCGCCGCTCGGGTTGACTTCGGGGTGGAACATCGCCGCGGCATGCCCGGCGCGCAGCGAGCGGCTGGCGCCGATCCAGGACACATGCGTGATGGCCGACCGCTCGCGGGCGAAGTCGGCCGCTGCCGCGGCGAAGGAAGCCGCGTCGACGGACCGGTCGCTGATGTCACGGGCCAGACGCAGCAACTGCTCGAGGTCGTCTGACAGATACAGGCGGACCTGCTGCTGCGAGATCTCGGTGTCTCGCTGCACCGCGTCGGCTTCGCGCTCGATTTCCTCGTTGCGGAGGTACCAGAAGGCCGCGATGATCGCCGCGAGAAAGAGAAGCACGGAGATCAGCGGGGCGATCGTCGCGAACCGGTCCTGGCGCGTGGGCGACTGACGACGCCACCATCGTCCGAACAGACGCTGGGCGCGCGGAAGGGCGATGTCGCTGGCGCCTGACGGCTCGGGACGCGGTTGCATGGATGCGGATTATCGAGGGCAAGCGTCTCGACTGCCGCTCAAGATTTCACTATGCGGTATTCATAGTCATGATTTGAAAAAATGACCGATTGATGCGACACTGCCCGCCGGCGCCGGAGACCGGCCGACAAAACCAGGAGACGACGATGTCCGCATTGCCCCAATCCGACGCCGATCGCGGCGACACCGACCATCAGGAAACCCGCGAGTGGCTCGATGCCCTGGCTGCGGTGATCGACGCCGAAGGCAAGGATCGCGCGCACTTCCTGCTCGACCACCTTCTCGAGGAAGCCCGCCAGCACGGCGTGGACCGGCCCTT
>WBZX01003271.1_pt1 | contig 10425 bp, 8 predicted proteins | sample 5204211 | NCBI WGS metagenome assembly WBZX01 (sample SAMN12344362, study PRJNA552823) | activated sludge metagenome | biome: Activated sludge suspended growth; feature: Nitrification reactor; material: Wastewater; isolation source: activated sludge from nitrification reactor of wastewater treatment...
CTTCAACGAGATCAATCGGAGTGTCGCCTCCGTGGCCAAGGCGTTGGAAAATGCCGGCGGGAAATTTGTGTCTCGCGAGGACGACCATGAACGACGTCTGGATGAGACGACGCGAGAGCTGACCCATGTTCAAGCACAAATCCAGACGCTCGATAAGAACCTGGAAAATCAGCATGCGTTCTTGAAGCAAGTCGAGCAGCACCTGTCCTCGCTGCGTGCGAACGCGACGCAGCGCACAGAACCGGCTCCCGCCGTTGCCGAAGCGACTCCGCTTCCGCAGGCGGCTCCGGCCCCGGTTCCATCTCCGTCTTCGGCACCCTCGCAGGATTACGGGCTGTCATCAGCCGCTGCCGTTACTCCCCGTGCAGAGAGTCGTAGTGCGGCGTTGATGGCGGATCGGGAGTCGTACGAACGGACATTGACTCGATTCAAGGATGGCGATTTGGATGGAGCCCGCCAAGGGTTTGCGGAGTTTCTCGTTCAGCATCCGCATTCGGATCTGGCGCCCAACGCGCGCTTCTGGTTGGGGGAGTCGTATTACGGCAAGAAAGATTATTCTCGGGCTATCGATGCCTATGATCAGGTGCAGTTGAATCATCCTGCCAGCGAGAAGGTGCCGGCGGCTCTCTTGAAAAAAGGGTATGCCTACCTGGCGCTGAAGGATCGGAAAAAAGCGGCGTCCGCGCTGAAACAAGTGATCGATTTGTATCCAAGATCTCCGGAGGCCAATAAGGCCATGGACAAATTGAACCAACTAAAGGAGTTGCACTAGCGATGAAGCTCCGATTCGTGAGGTCATTGGAAGTGAGTGCCGCGCTGGCTTGCGGGCTGGTGGTGGCGGGCTGTGCAAAACATGCTGATTTTCTGGAGATCCGGGATCAAGTGTCCATCATGGCCCGGACCCAGGATCAGGAGCAGAAACGATTCGAGGCCATGCAGCGCCGGCTGGAGTCGCTCGAGCGGGTGCGCGAGCCCGAAGGCGGGAAATTGCGTTTGGACGACGCCATGACCCGGCTGCAAAAACTGGAGGGACGGTTGGCGAAGGTTGAGGAGGCCCAGTTGGCCCAAGCGGCGTCCATCCGGTCAGATGCCGCGCTCGCAGAAGCCAGCCGCCAGGCGCGTATCTCGAAACCCTCAGGCCCGATTGAACCCCAGGCCATCGTGCCGGGTGTTCCTTCGATCACGCCCACGTCGGCGTTCAATCTGGCGTATAACGACTACCTCAACGGGAAGTTCGATTTGGCCGTCAGCGGGTTTCAGCACTTCATCAAGGATTTCCCGTCGACTTCGCTGACACCCAATGCCCACTATTGGCTGGGGGAATCGTATTACGGTCAGAAGGATTACATCCGTGCCATGCAATCGTTCGAGCACGTCGTGAACGAGTATGCGGGAAATGAAAAGGTGCCGGCCGCGCTGTTTAAGCTTGGGCTCTCGGCGGCTGAAACCGGAGATACCGCAAAATCCCGCAAGTATCTCAAACGGGTCATTGAGGAGTACTCCACCTCGGACGAAGCCAAGCTCGCGAAGACGAAGATGGCCGAGATTCGATGACCCTGTGGTGTTCGTCCGGTCTTCTCTCCGCTGAGTCATCCTCCCATCCACTCGCAGGGGGCGCCTCTTCCCATGGATATAGCCAGTAGCGTGGGAAAGATCCAGGTTCTTCCCAGCGATGTCATCGGACGCATCGCAGCCGGCGAAGTCGTAGAACGCCCGGCTGCGGTCGTCAAAGAACTCCTCGAAAACAGTCTCGACGCGGGCAGTGCCGCGATCACCGTTGAAATCAAGGACGGGGGCCTCGGGTTAATTCGCGTCAGCGACGACGGCGAAGGGATGTCGCGTCGCGATGCCTCTCTGGCCTTCGAGCGGCATGCGACGAGTAAGCTCCGATCCGATGAGCAGCTTGGCGCTGTTCGCACGATGGGATTCCGAGGAGAGGCCCTTCCCAGTATTGCGGCCGTCTCGAAAGTCCGTCTGACGACCGTGGCGCGTCACGATGAAGTGGGGACGCAGCTGTGGTTGACGGGAGGCACCATCACGCGTGTCGAGGATGCGGCCGCGATCCCCGGCACCACGATTGACGTGTCGGAGCTCTTTTTCAATACGCCGGCCCGTCGAAAATTCCTCAAGTCAACCACCACCGAGTTTTCGCATATCAGCCATGTGGTTCAGCAGGCCGCATTAGCCTGGCCCCAGGTGCACATGCGGCTCGTGCACAACGGATACGAAGTGTTTGCCCTGCCTGCCGTGTCTTCGCCGCGCGATCGGGTGCTCCAGGTTTATCGGGCCGCGTTCGGTGAGCGGGCATTAGCCGTCGATGTCGAGCGCGATGGCCTGTCGCTGAAAGGGTTCATCGTCGATCCGGTCCGCGCCCGTTCAGGCCGGACGCCGCAGGAGTTATTCGTCAATCGTCGCCCCATTAAGAACAGCACGGTGCAACATGCCGTCATCGATGGCTATAGTTCATTTCTGGCCAAGGGCCATGCGCCGCTGTTTGTGTTGTTTCTGGATGTCGAGCCGCACCGGGTGGATGTGAATGTCCATCCGACGAAACGTGAGGTTCGGTTTGCGGATACCGAGCAGATTCATCAGTTGGTTCGTTCCGCCGTGCGCCAGACACTCGGTCGGGCACAGGTGGAAACGTCGATGGCCGGGGCTGTCCATGCTGAGATGACCGGCGTGATCCCGTCGAGCAGAGTGTTTCCTGAAAGAGAACACATTCCATCTGCCGGCGTGTCTGCCGACCCGATGGCCAGATCGGAGGCGTCTGTCACACCACCTGACTCGGTGGAGAGTCAAACCTCGTTTGTCGGTGAAGGCGCCACCACGTACGCGTCACCGGCATCTCGGGATATTCTGGCTCTCGGGCAATTGCACCGCACGTATTTGATTGCGCAGGTCGGGGATGAGCTGCAAGTCGTCGATCAACATACGGCGCATGAGCGCGTGTTGTTCGAGCGACTCTGGCGAGCCTGGCAGGGGAACACGGTCACGTCTCAACCATTGCTCTTGCCGGAACCGCTCGAGTTGCCGGTGCAGCAAGCCGTCATTCTGCAGCGGCATCTACCAGAGTTGGAACGACTGGGATTGCTGATCGAGCCGTTCGGGCCCTCGTCATTTTTGATCCGCAGTTTGCCGATTATGTTGGGACATCCGGATTTGGCGGCGCTGGTGCAGGATCTGATGGAGGATCTCGAACAATGGGATTCCATTTCCTCGCTCGAAACAAAGGTGAAACCCATCCTGGCGTCGCTGGCCTGTCACTCGGCCGTTCGTGCAGGCCGGGCCATGGCCTTACCCGAGATCACACAGCTGGTGCAGGATTGGGTTGCAGAGGGGCTGATCATGACCTGTCCACATGGTCGACGTGTGGCGTTCCGTCTGTCGGGTGATGAACTGGCTCGGTTATTCGATCGCGCCTAGGAGAAGACGACGGAGACGTATGGTCGACCTCACGGAATCCGTCCTGGCATCGCGGCCGCTGGTGGTGCTGGTTGGTCCGACCGCCGTGGGGAAGAGCGACGTCGGGCTGCGGCTGGCCCGCGCATTGGAGACCGATCTCTTGACGGCGGACTCGCGCCAGGTCTATCGCGGGATGGATATTGCGACGGATAAACCGTCAGTGGCGCAGCGGCAGGGCGTGCCGCACCGACTCATCGACCTGGTCAATCCTGATGAATCGTTTAATGCCGGTCAGTATCGCCACCTGGCGTTGCAGGAAATCGAACGGCTGTACGGAGAACGGCGACTCCCGTTGATCGTCGGCGGCACCGGACTCTATGTGCGGACGCTCATTCATGGGCTCTGTGATGCCCCGCGCGCGGATCAGGCGTTTCGTGCCTCCTTACTGCAGAAGGCTCAGGGGCAGGGACGATCCTTTCTCCATGCCGAATTGGCGCAGGTCGATCCTGAGCTGGCGGCAAGACTGCATCCGCACGATGAAGTGAAAATCGTGCGGGCCCTCGAGGTGTTTCATCTGTCTGGACGACGGCTCTCGGATGTTCAGCAGGAACATCGCTTTGCCGAACAGCCGTTCTCCGTGCTCATGATCGGGTTGAATCGCGAGCGCGCTCAGCTATACAAGCGGATCGACGAGCGGGTGGAGACGATGTTTGCGCGAGGCGTGATCGAGGAAACGGCGCAGCTCCTCGCTCAGGGGTATGGGCGTGAGACGGGTGCCATGAAGGGGTTGGGGTATCAGCAGGTCGCGGGATATCTGTCCGGTGACTATGATCGGGCTGAGGCGCTCCGCCTGCTGAAGCGTGATACCAGACATTTTGCCAAGCGTCAGCTGACCTGGTTTCGCAAGGAGCCGGGTCTGCAGTGGTGGCTGCTGAGTGAGCAGGATACTGCGGAGGATGTGGCCGGACGTTTGCAGGAGACCGTTCACTCATTTGTACGACATCTCGAGCAGGGGCGCCTGCCGCATCGGCCTGCGCCGCTTACCATAGGAATGGAATCGACATCATGAGGAAATCGAAGAAGACCGTTCAGCCCGCTGTTGGCATCATCGGCGGAAGCGGGTTGTACCATGTCGAGGGGTTGGAGCAGGTGCGCGAGGTACGTATCCGCACGCCGTTCGGTGCGCCATCGGATGCCATTGTGGTCGGGGTGCTGGGAGGCATGGGCGTAGCCTTTCTGTCCCGACATGGACGAGGGCATCGGATCAATCCCAGCAGCATCAACTATCGCGCGAATATTTACGCATTGAAGTCGTTAGGCGTGACGCAAGTCATTTCCATCAGTGCCGTCGGCAGCATGAAGGAAACCATTCAACCAGGCCACGTGGTGTTGCCCGACCAGTTTATCGATCTCACGAAGCGGCGGGTCTCGACATTCTTTGACGAGGGCATCGTGGCACATGTGGGCTTCAGCGAACCGGTATGCGCTTCGCTGGCCGACGTGCTGGAGGAAGCGGGGCGATCGGCGGGCGCAACACTCCATCGTGGTGGGACCTACGTGTGTATGGAGGGTCCGCAGTTTTCGACCAAGGCGGAATCCCGCTTGTATCGGCAGTGGGGAGTGGATGTGATCGGGATGACCAACATGCCTGAAGCGAAACTCGCCCGCGAGGCCGAACTGTGTTACGCCACCATGGCGCTGGCCACCGACTACGATTGTTGGCACGAGACGGAAGAGGCGGTGACCGTCGGAGCGATCCTCGCCACCCTGCACCGGAACGTGGCCCTAGCCAAGGAAATATTGAAGAGGGCAGTGCCCAAAGTGGATCCCGATCGCGCCTGTGCCTGTCGGCAAGCGCTGGCGACGGCACTCATCACTGCCCCGGACAAAATGTCTGCTTCGGCAAAACGACGGGTGAACCTCTTGATCGCTCCCTATGTGCGGACGCGGAAAGGAAAACGGTGAGGCATGGGTAAATTGTTGGTAGTAGGGTCGGTGGCGCTGGATACCGTGAAAACTCCGTTCGGCGAGGTGGCCGAAGTGCTTGGCGGCTCGGCGACGTATTTTTCGACGGCGGCCAGTTATTTCACGTCGGTCGACCTGATCGCGGTCGTCGGCGATGATTTTCCGGAGCAACATGTCGCGTTTTTGAAAAGCCGCAAGATTGATTTGGCAGGGTTGGAGCGGCGTCCCGGGGCGACGTTCCGCTGGAAGGGCGCCTATTCGCATCAACTCAATGAAGCGCAGACGCTCGACACCAAGCTGAACGTCTTTGAGACCTTCCGTCCGAAGATCCCCGCGCAGTACAGTTCACCGGATGTGCTCTTTCTGGGGAATATCGATCCGAACCTGCAACTCGATGTGTTGCAACAGGTGAAGCGGCCCGCGTTGGTCGCCTGCGACACCATGAATTTCTGGATCAACGGGAAGCGCGACGCGCTCTGGAACGTTCTGCAGCACATCGACATTCTCATTATCAATGACGGCGAAGCGCGCGCCTTGGGTGAGGATACCAATCTGGTGAAGGTCGCGAAAAAGATTCTCGCTCGCGGTCCGAAGCACCTGATCGTCAAACGCGGCGAATATGGTGTGTTGATGTTCAACGACAAGCAGGTGTTCGGCGCGCCGGCGTTTCCGCTGGATGATGTGCGTGACCCCACGGGAGCTGGCGATACGTTTGCCGGAGGGTTCCTGGGTTATCTGGCCGCCACGGGAAACCGTTCGCCAGAAGCCATGCGACAAGCGATTATCTTTGGCAGCGTGATGGCCTCATTTACAGTAGAAGCCTTTAGCCTTGACCGATTGAGGATCCTAGATTACAAAGAGATTGAGGCGCGGTTTAAAGAATTCAAGCGACTGACGCATTTTGAGGATATCGGCGCATGATCGAAGCTGATCGACAAGGGTCCCGGGTATGCAAGGCCGGCGGTATGTCTGGATCTTCCTGCCTGCTCCTTTTGGTAGGACTTGTTGTCCTAGGCGGGTGCGCCAATGAAGAGAACCTGCGTAAGTCGAAGGGCTTTTACCAGGAGGGAGTTGCCCGGCTGAGCTCCGATCAGCAGCAGGCCTATGTGTCGTTTCAAAAGGCGGTGAAGCTGAATCCTGACAACAAGGAAGCGCACTACGGTCTGGGACACATCTATGCCTCGCAAGGACGACTCAAGCTGGCTGAAGAATCCTTCCGTGAAGCCATTCGCATCGACGGCGACTATGCCGAAGCCAATACGTACCTGGGCCAGGTCCTGGCCAGCCAAGACCGATGGAAGGATGCCATCGCCGCGTATCGGCAGGCCCTCAGTAATCCCCTCTATCCCACACCTGACCTGGCAAGATTTCAGCTAGGGAAAGCCTTGTTGCATGAAGGTGATCTGCAGGGGGCGATGGAAGTGTTAGAAGACGCGGCCACGGTGACGCCGCCCAATGTGCCGCCCGCGATGCTGCAGTTGGAACTGGCGCGTGTGTACCACAAGCTCGGATTCGATGCGCGGGCGCGGGAGGCGCTGTCGAAAGTGTCGACGCTGGATAAGGGTGGAGAGCAGGCGGCTGCGGCGCAGGAACTCCTCGGTAAGCTCAAACCATAGGCGGATATCATGGAATCAGTGGGTGAATTTTTTCGGCAGGTTCGCGAGACCAAAGGGCTGACGGTGGATGAGGTTGCTTCGAAGACCCGCATCCGCACGGACTTTGTCAAAGCGCTCGAAGAGGGAAATTTCGCCAAATTACCAGACCAGGTCTTTGCGCGCGGATTTGTTCGCTCCTATGCGCGGTCACTGGGGTTGGACGAAGAAGATGCCATCCATCGATTTGTGCAGTCTGCCGGCGCATTTTACGAAAAGCAGGGTGAGCGGGAACGGTTGCGGCAACGGCAGGTTGAAGAAGAACGCCGCCGCCGGGCCAATCGCAAGGCTGTCGGGGTGGCGATTGCTGTCGCGATTGCCACGCTGGTGTTTCTATTGAGTCGTGAACAGACCTCGACGCTGGTGCGACGGTCCGGGTCGGATGCGCCGACCATCAGCAAAAAGAGTGCTCCGTTTGCCAAGGATGCGAAAGAGTCGGCCGCACGCCCCGCTGCCGAACTTCCACCTCCCATCGCTCCTCCCCTGAAGCCGGTTGAGCCGGCTGCGGCTTCTGCGAAGCCTGCGCAAGAGAAAATGCCGGCGGCTCCGCCGGCCATGGCGCCCGTTGCCGTGGCTAAAGCGCCGGTTCAATCGGATACCCTCGCTACTCAGCCCTCGGCCTCTATGGGATCGGACGGTCCACTCGCGGGATTGTCCGTGGACGGACCCGTCGGGTCGGATGGGCCGCTGGTCCTCGACCTCGCTGCCACTGAGTTGAGTTGGGTTGTCGTCCAAGTCGATTCCGGCAGTCACCAGGAAGCCTTGCTGCGTCCGGGGGAAAAGGCGCAGTGGAAGGCGCAGGATCAGTTTACGGTGACGCTTGGCAATGCGGGGGGAGTTCGCGCCGAACTCAACGGTAAACCGCAAAAACCGTTCGGTCCCAGCGGCAAGGTCGTTCGGGACGTCGTGATCAAACGGTGAGTGAGTTTCCCGCCTAGCAGAACCCTTCCTGGCGGACATACGCTGCATTCATTCCTGTCCCACTAGTTGCTTCCTCTCCCACCACGTATACATCGTGAGGGCCTCCTCGCATCGTCCTGCCCGCGCGCAATGAGGCGAGGAGGAGGCGTCTGAGGCGCAAAGGTGTCACGCCTGGACGTCGTTACGTACTTGCCGATGGTCTCAACACGCTCAATGCGATGAATTCGGGCAGTTTTTTCTTCTTCGCGGCTGGCACAGCCCTTGATTCTCTTCGATATCAGCATGGAGAAGACAGACAAGGCTCAGGCGGGCCATTCGCTTGACAAGACAGAAAACGCGTTGCTATAGTTCGCCTGTTTTATCGGCTTTGTCATCAGTTTTTGCCATGCTGATTCGGACCAGAGAGTCATTGTTCACGCGGTGGGTTCAACACAAAGGAGGAGTTCTGATGGGGTATTTTTCTAAGTTTGTCGGAGTGTGTGCGGCCGTCACCTTGTTGTCCGTGGCGGTGGTGGGCGCAGAAGAAAAGGATCCGTTGAAGCCCCGTGTTGCGCCGGATCAGATGGCGGACGCGAAGGCGATGAAGAACCCGGTTGCTTCGACTCCGGAAAGCATTGCCAAGGGCAAGGCCCTGTATGAGGGCAAGGGCACCTGCTTCAATTGCCATGGCAAAGAAGGCAAGGGCGATGGTCCTGCCGGCGCGATCTTGAATCCGAGCCCGCGTAACTTCACCAACTGCAAGTTCCACAAGAAGCGGAAAGACGGCGAGCTGTTCTGGGTCATCAAGAACGGCAGCCCGGGCACCGGCATGGTCTCGTTGGTCCCTGCGGCAATCACCGAGGAAGAAGCCTGGACGATCATCAATTATGAGCGCAGCTTCTGCAAGGGTGGAGACGAATAGTCTCGAGTATCGGCCGAGAGGCTGAATCGGAGGGGGCGGCGAGGGAATCCTCGCCGCCCCTTTTCTTTTGTGCAACGGTGTCTGATGTCGGCGTGATCTCAGGTGGGGTATAAGCAACCTGCGACAGGCAGGCAGACCCATCGAAGTCAGTGTGGCCTCATGCCGTGAGGGATGAAGGTCCGCCCACCGTTCGGTTACGGTTGGTCCGGAGGAAACATCATCGCGGGTTTTGTGAGCACGGTGTCGAGGTTCTTCTCCGACCCACGCGGTGTCGGCAGGATCTGCGGTTGCTGTTCCTGCTTGAAGGTGCTGCGCGCTGCGCCCGGTACTTTGCGATTGAGGTAGGCCGTCAGCTCCGCAATCGTGACCTCGCCATTCCGATTGACGTCGGCTTCGCCACGAAGGCCTCGGAGGAAGTAATACGTAAACAATCCGTGATGCCAGGTGTCGGATTCCAAGCTCCTACCGAATCCCGTGGTCGCGATCATATGCAGGACAGACCCGGGTGTCGCGCTCCATTTCGGCGCCGCCGCTTTCGCGCGCCCATCTGTGCCATTCTTGAGCACCGTCCCGTCAAAGACGAAGAGAACTTGTTTGGCTTTCAATCGTCCCAGCGCCGCTTCCAATTCCTTGAGTGGATAGAGCCGAGTGGGTGATCCCATCGAGCCATCGTAGGGAATCAGGAAGGTTTCTCCCGAGGCGTTCACCATCGCCTGCCCCGCAAAATAGACCACCACCAGCGAATCTTTGGTGGTTTTTGCGGGAAGCCAATCGAGCAACGCTTCTTCGATGTCCGGGCGCAGAGCGCTCCAGTCCCGCAGGAGGCGGACGTTGTTTTGAGGGAGGCCGCCTAGGGTTTGAAAGTAGGCTGCGACCGTCTCTGCATCGAGCGAGGCATACTTCCGCGCCGCGATCTCCTGTTCACGATAACTGCTGAGCCCGATGGCAAGGAGATAGTCGCCGGGGCGCTGCGCTCCGGCCGTGGCGGCAGGAATATGATCGACGTCTTCGAGGAGCGCGGCCGTAGGCTGAAAGGAAATCGGCAGCGTTTGCGAGGGAGCAGCTGGTTGTCCCGAACTGTTGAGCAGCGCAACCTGTAACTCCGCCCGCTGAAGCGCCGGGGATTGAGGCATGGTTGCAATGAACTCCAGTGACTTGGATCCGGTCGCCGGGATGGCGCCGGTGGCCAGGGTCGTCGCCGGGAACTGTGCGAGGAGTGTTTGCGGGCCTGTCAGTCTGACGGTGCTGTCCTGAATCGTCTGAGCTCCGGTATTGACGACGTCGACGCGCACGCGAATTCGTTCACCACTTTCGATGAGCAGGTTGCCGTTTTCATCCAACAATGTGGCTTTGAACGAGAGCGGCTGAGCCGGCGCCGACGCCGGTGTCGCCGGGATGGCCGCTGCCTTCGACGCGCCCTCGGCCGGCGTGGCGTTTGCGCCAGCGGCCGGCGGTGGTGTCGCAGGAGCAAGGAGCACCCGGGCCTCTTGCATGAATTGTGTGGCCAGCATGGTGGACGTATCCTGCAGCAGCGGATCGACTACGTAGTCGCAGCGTTGCTGAGTCAGTTCGAGTTGCAAGCGT
>WBZX01002592.1_pt1 | contig 10424 bp, 10 predicted proteins | sample 5204211 | NCBI WGS metagenome assembly WBZX01 (sample SAMN12344362, study PRJNA552823) | activated sludge metagenome | biome: Activated sludge suspended growth; feature: Nitrification reactor; material: Wastewater; isolation source: activated sludge from nitrification reactor of wastewater...
ATTACCATTCGCTCCGCCGAACTGGCTAAAATCGAACCCTTCGAAACCGCCCCCTCGAGCTCCAGAACCAGCACCATTGGCTGTCCGGCCAAACTGATCGTATTGTGCTCTTTTCTCAGGATCGGAAAGGACGCTATAGGCATCATTGATTTCTTTGAATTTCGCCTCATTGCCTCCAGACTTATCCGGGTGATGCTGATGCGCTAGCTTCCGAAAAGCCTTTTTGATCTCATCCTGCGAGGCTGATTTCTTGACGCCGAGGAGATCGTAATAATTCTCTGCCATAGGAATAGGTGTTTGGAAATACTCGCTCCAGGATACCTGAAAAATAAAAAGTTAGCAATCAACACAATTGAGTGCTAAATCAAGGGTTGAGGGAGCCCATCATACCCTGGGCCGACTCTGCGATTATCGCTCGAGCCGTTCCTGAAGAGCCGCATGCCGGGTAACCTCTATCCAATGCAATGCTCGGAACAATCTGATGCAGAGCGCTGCTGCGAAACTCCACACCGAAAACAAGAGGAGCGCGAGCGGCCAGACGGTCAGAAAGAAAAGAAGCGCAATGAAAACTGGCAGGGTCCGATCCGGTATCCGTTCCTGCATCCGGCTGCCCTCTACGATGGCGAAGATCTTCTTTTCCAGTACTTCAGCGAACAGCGCCGAAATCTGCTCATCTCCGTCGACTTGACGCCCCGCCAGCTCTCCCAGCTGCTGTCGCCCCGATGCGAGAGAACTCTCTTCCGCTGCTCCACGCACGAGCGTCAGTGCATCTCCAGTAAATTCGATATTGATACCCTGCTCACGCAACCGGCCCACCTCATCATTCAGCTGCTCGAATTGCAGCGCCTCATCCGAAGTATTCAAAAAGGAGAACCCATTCAGTGAACGAAGATACTCATCGACGGTCCGGTGATCCTGGCCGAGCTCGGCCAGCTCAGGCTGGACATATCCTACGAGCGTCGCTATCTTCTCGACCGTCCCGGCCCGCAACTGGAAACGCGAGACCAGATCTTCCCACGAGAGCGTCCGGATAGAGAGAAAATACCCCATGGAAATCAGGATTGAAAAACCGAGCACTCCCATGAACTTCGCTACTGCGAAAGAGCGGCCTGAAGAGAATGCAAGCCGATCTTCCGTCTCTCGAGACACTTCTCTCGCTGCTGCCCATAAACATAAAATCGCCATGAGAAACCCGACGTACGCCCGTACATCGAAGCCCCAGAACAAGGGCGGCAGGACAACACATCCGATACCAACCCAGAGGGCTGTCGGCTCTTTCCAGATAAGAAATCCGACGAGCATCCAAGAAAACAGGATCGATGCGGAGAGCAGCGCCCTCACAATCGCGGCACTCTCTGGCAGAGTAATTGATGTCCGGAAAAGCGACCAGAACAACACGGAAATCCCGGCCAATAGGATAAGATGCCCAATCACCAGTCGCTGCCGTCGTGTCAATGACATACTATTCATGCGTTTTAGAGGCCATGAGAGGCCTTGTTCCGCACGTGCTCATCAAACGTTGCGGAGAACACAGTCTCCCCTGTTTTCGGATCACTGAGGAAATAGAAGTATGAATTCTGGAGAGGATTCAACACGGCTTTGATCGACGAAAGTCCGGGATTAGCGATCGGCCCTGGTGGCAGACCCTTATTCACGTAGGTATTGTACGGGGAATCGGTTCGTGTTTCCTCGAAGGTATGCTGCACTTTGTTCTTTCCGAGGATGTATTTCACGGTCGCATCGCTCTGCAGCGGATGATCGATAGCCAGTCGGCGCAGAAAGAGATCAGCCACCAGAGCGCGATCCTTGTCGCTCCTCACTTCCGTCTCCACGATGCTAGACAACACCAGTGCCGCATAGGCATCCTTCGGTGCGCGAGAGGAAAGCAGAGGCCAGACCTTGCGCTCAAAAGTCGTCAGCATGACACGCACAATAGTCTCAGCATTCGCCTTCCGATCAAAACGGTACGTATCCGGAAACAGGAATCCTTCAAGACTCGCCTGAGGAGGCAATATAGCCAGAAACGGAAACTCTGATCGCAACGCAGCTCCAGGAGCTAGCCCTTGCGCCAAAAAATCGTCCCCCGGAAGCCCGGATTGAGAAAGCTTATCCGCCATCTGCTGCAGTGTAAATCCTTCTGGGAAGGTCACCTGGATATCCGGCGACACGACTTGTCCAGTCGAAAGACGAACAACGATATCCTGCGCCGCTAGACTCCCTGACAAGCGGTATTCTCCTGCTACCAAACTGTTCAGCTTCTTCTGACGAGCCAAAGCATAGAGAAAACCGAAACGGTTCCGAACAATACCCTGCTCTTCGAGGTGTGTGGCGACCGTCAGCACATCCTCGCCCCGGAGGAGCATGAAAGATTGCTCTTTCGACTGCGGGCCGTACTGCGCCGACCAACTCTCCAGGAGCGCAATAATAGTAACAGCCGACACTGTCAGCGCAAAAATGACTACCAGGAAGAATTTTCGCATACGGGCGAGGTTTTCTAGAATGATTTCAGGATCAATGGAATAAAGACAAAGCCAGGGAACTCTTCCTTATACAGTTCTTCCTCACTCCGCTTCTCAAAATAACAGAGGTGATTCCGTATCGGCAGCACCATCTTTCCTGATAGGATGAGCTGCTGCTGAAACGCTAGTGGTATGTCCTCAGCCGAAGCCGTCACGAGGATACGATCAAACGGCGCCGCATCGGGATGTCCTTCCTTCCCCTCTCCGAGCAGGCATTCAACCCGTCCGCTCTTGATGAAGTCGAATTTCTCCAGATTGGATTGCCCCCAAGCATGCATCTCATCGAGACCCTCAAAAGCGACGACTTTTCCCTGATCCCCGACGACATAGGCGAGCAAGCCGGTCACCCAACCAGAGCCGCTCCCGATTGCCAGGATGCGCTGCCCGGCTTTCGGCTCAAGCAACTCAAGCATCACTGCCACCGTACTCGGCTGCGGACCCATCTGCCCATGCCCGATCGGCAACGGAATATCCGCATCCGCTTCATCCTCAAATTCAGGCGGCAAAAAATCCGCCCGAGTCACCGACTCGAAAGCATCTACCAGCACATCCGAACGCAAATATCCGTTTTGTTTGAGTGTTTCGACCAGAGGGGTCATAACCGCTAGATTTTATACATAGACTCTGCGCCAAAGCAGAGTCCACGAGGCCGCTTATACGCCGATGACCTGGATATAGACATCGCGCTTGCGCGACCCGTCAAATTCCACCGCAAAAATATTCTGCTTTTCCGTCAAGAACACCTTCCCTTTCTCAATCGGCAGCGTCTCGCTATTGCCGAGCAGTATTGCTTTGCAGTGAGAATGGCCGTTGCTTCGCCCATCGGAAGTACTGTCCCGCTTCAATTCAAAAAGGTCATGGGAATACTGATCATCCACCGGAACGATTTTGTAGAGCACACGCATGAAATCCTGCAAGAGCATCGACTCGTTGTGATTGATGGCGACGCCCATCGTCGTATGCGGCACATAAATAAGCACCTGCCCCTCCCGGATGCCTGATCGATCGACGATTTCTTGTACCCGATCGGTGATATCCATGAACTGGATCTGTGTCTTGCTCTCCAAATCGATCTGTTCCCTGTGAATTTTCATATTGATTTTTTGGTGGATCCTTTCGGCTAGGCGGCGGCTTCGAGTTCGGCCTTCATCTTCTCTTTCTGCTGAACACCGATAAATTCCTTGACGACCTGTCCGCCTTTGAAAATCTTCAGCGCCGGAATCGACATGATGCCATACTTCTGCGCCAATGCCGGATTCTCATCCACATTGAGCTTAGCAATCTTGGCAGCCGTCATTTCAGTAGCCAGCTCATCAATCACTGGTCCCATCATTTGGCACGGCCCGCACCACGGGGCCCAAAAATCCACCAGCACCGGCTTATCACTCTTCAATACTTCTGCCTCAAAATTAAGTTCGGTCAGTTCCATGGCCATATGTTCCATGACAATTATTACTCCTCCAGTATACCCCGCTTTCCTGGTTTTTTCAAAAAGAGAAACCGCCCCAAGGGCGGCTCCGGCACTTCGGCAAAGATATTCCTGCCTGCTTAATTCTTGAGAATCGCCAAGAAGGCCTCCCCTGGGATAGGCACTTTCCCCTGGCCGAGCTCTTTCGCTTTCTTCTTACCACGCTTCTGCTTCTCGAGAAGCTTCTTCTTGCGAGAAAAATCGCCGCCATACATATAGCCCGTCACATCCTTCCGATACGCGGAAATCGTGGCACGCGCGATGACTTTGCTGCCGATCGCCGCCTGAATCGCTACCGCGAAATTCTGTCGTGGGATGACGTCTTTGAGCTTCTCGACCACCCGCTTACCCTCGTCATACGCCAGCCGCTTCGGTACCATGCGCGAAAATGCGTCGATACGGTCTCCAGCAACCAGGATATCGAGCCGTTCGACATCGCTCTCGCGATAACCAATGCCATCATAGTTCATCGAGGCATAGCCCTGCGTCGCGCTCTTGAGATCATCATGAAAACTGACGATGACATCCATGAGCGGTGCCTCGAAGGACAATAGGACACGCTCCTCATCAATATACTCTGTATTCTTATACACCGAACGAATTCGCTGCGAGAGATTCATGACATTGCCGAGAAACTCGCTCGGAGTCACGATCGACAGCGCCACATACGGCTCATAGATCATCTCGATGCCGGCCGGATCCGGCATAGCGGAAGGCGAATACATCGGGATTCGATCCTCGCGTCCCATCATCTTGATCTCATAGACTACCGACGGAGTCGTGATAGTCGGCTCCATATTGAACTCGCGCCGCAATCGCTCCTGGATGATTTCCAGGTGGAGGAGTCCGAGGAACCCGCACCGGAACCCGCGACCGAGCGCTTCGTTCGATTCCGGTTCAAAGACGAAGGCGGCGTCGTTCAGCTTGAGCTTCTCCAGCGCATCGCGCATGAGACTGTACTCATCGCCATCAATCGGATAAAGGCTCGCGTAGACCGCCGGTTTGATCTCCCGATAGCCCGGCAGCATCTCGATCGTAATCGGCTCACGGTCTTTCGGCTTCCATGTGATCGTGTCACCGACCCGGCAGTGCGCTACCTCCTTGAGCCCGGTCGCGATATAACCGATCGTCCCCGCCTCGAGCACATCGGTCGCTACCAGATTCGGCTTAAACATACCGACCTCGACCGTAACACTCTCATTGCCGGTCCCGAGCATATGGAGCACATCATCGCGCTTCACGCTGCCATCGACCACCTTCACATAGGCCACTACTCCTTTGTACGTATTGTAGACCGAGTCGAAAATCAGCGCCCGCAGCTTCCCATCGACCGCACCGACCGGCGATGGCACGCGCTCGATAACCCGCTCAAGCACCGCTTGCACTCCGACGCCGCTCTTGCCGCTCGCTTCGAGGATATCGTCTTCAGTGCAACCGAGCACATGGATGATTTCTTTTTTTGTCTTCTCGACCTGGGCGTTGGGTAAGTCGATCTTATTCACAACCGGAATGATCTCCAGGCCCTGCTCGATCGCCAGATAGAGGTTGGCCAGCGTCTGCGCCTGGACACCTTTGGTCGCGTCGACCAGGAGTATCGCCCCTTCGACCGCCGCGAGCGAGCGCGAGACTTCGTAATGAAAATCGACGTGCCCCGGCGTGTCGATCAGGTTGAGCAGAAATTCCGTCTCCGGCGCCCGCGATCCGTCCGGCTGCGGCAGCGCATAGCGGTAGCGCATCTGGACTGGCTGCAGCTTGATTGTGATGCCACGCTCCCGTTCGAGATCCATCTGATCGAGCAGTTGCTCCTTCATTTTCCGGTCCTCAACCGTATGTGTGAGCTCGATCAAGCGATCGGCCAGGGTACTTTTCCCGTGGTCAATATGGGCGATAATACAAAAATTGCGAATATAATCCTGTTGCATAGTTCCTTCACACTACGCAAAAAACCGATTTGAAGCAAGAAACAGCCTCTACCACTCCCCCTTCTCGGGATGATCTTCGGCTGATGCCAGCGTTTCCGGCTGACGGAGGATACGGCACCAGATGAAGCGCTTGAGCACCTGGAGCTCCTCGACACGCAGCCAGATGCAGAGCACCAGATAGGCCGAGCCGCCGATCGAAAGACCGAAGAACAGCTGCAGGAACACTTCGACAAAAGTATCCAATTCATTGGTCGTCAGGGCGAAAACATATTTCGATACCTGCGCGAAGAGGCCCGCCAAGATAGCTGCGAGCGCGATCTTCATCGCCGGGGTAAACATCCGGGCATCATCCCAATAGAGTGTCTGACGCTTGAGCGCGAGATAGAGCAGCAGGAGATTGACGATAGTCGCGCACGAGAAGGCGGCCGCCAGCATCTCGATGGAGAAATAGTTGGACTGTTTCAAGAACAGGAGGAGCGCGATATGGAACGCCTCGGCACCGAGCGCGATATAGAGCGGCGTCTTCGTATTCTGCAGAGCGAAGAAAGCGCGGGCAAACAGAGGAATCAGACTCTGAGCAAACAGGCTGACCGAAAGCCAAGCCAGCACGTTGAAAGTAACGATCGTGTCTTCCCAATTGAAATGCCCGCTCCCGAGAATGACACGGACGAATTGCGCCCGGAATACGATCATGAGTGCTGAAAGCGGCAGTACGAAAAAGAGAATGCGCCGAGCCGCATCGGACAGCACCGAAAAGAATTCCTTGCCTTGCTTTTCAGCGGCATACGCAGAGAGCGCTGGGAAGGCTGCCACTGAAAATGCGACGCCGAAGAGTCCAAGCGCTACGCTCTGGATATTGTTCGCGAATGTGAAGGCTGCCAGGCTTCCGGAAGCCAGGAGCGAGGCGAAGATCGTCATCACGAGAAGGCCGATCTGACTTACCCCCATGCTGAGCGACCGCGGAATCATAAGACGTATAACCCGAAGCACCTCAGGATTACGGAGCGACCGCATCGGATGCAGGCGGAAATGCATACCAGTCCCGGAGAGCGCCGGCCACTGAGTCGCCATATGGAGCAGCGCGCCGACAACGACTCCCCAACCAAGACCGCTGATGCCGCAGACCGGCACCAGCACGAGGATACCAAAGATGATACCGACATTATAGAAAAGCGGCGCGAGCGAATAGGCGATGAAGCGGCGGAACGACATGAGCACCCCGGAAAGCACGGCGCTCACCGCCAAAAATATCGGAGAGAGGAGCATGATACGTGAAAGCGTGATAGCGAGCTCCCGTTTTTCGCCCGAAAATCCCGGCGCGACGAGCGTCACGACCTGACTGGCATACACCGCCCCGAGAAGCCCGAGCAGACCGAGCGTCATCACGAGCAGACCAAGTACATCCGAAGCGAGCGTCCAAGCCTCCTTTTCACGCTCTTTCGTCCGGAGCTCCGTAAACACCGGCAAGAAAGCCGCTGACAACGCCCCGAGCACAATCAGGCTATAGAAGAGATCCGGGAGACGGAAGGCCGCGTAGTAAGCATCCAGCGTATCGCCCGCTCCGAACTGCGAAGCCAGCAGACGATCGCGGAGAAATCCGAGGAAGCGACTCGCGATACCCGAGAGAGAAATGATAAAAGCCGCCGCCCCTACTGTCTGGGTCGTCTTGAGACCGAGTCTCCGCCATCGTTCTATCATCCGTTCCACCATAGAAATATCCTGATCAAGAGAGAGTTTTGTTATTCGCGCATCAATGCCGTTCCGATGAAATGGTCGATCGCCAGATCGCCTTCGAATGTCACTCGACGTCCGTACGGTATCAGATCCCCGCCCGTCTGCCAAACGCTCTTCCAGCGCTCCGGAAAGACGATTTCCGACTGAAGCTGACTCCCGAGCGATCCCGACTGCTTCTGATACAGCACTGAGAAACGTTCAGCCTGCCCATCACGGAGGCGTTCGGTATCGAGACGGAATGGCAGGCGATAGGTCATCTCGACTGTGACGCTCTCTCCCGGACTGACATAGACCCAGGAACCGAACACCGTCTTGCCAGCATCCTTTCCGATACGCGTACCGCTCCCTTCATGAATACGCAGGTTTTCCTCTTCTTCCACGACATCCGCATCCCGACGAAAACCGAGGGCTTCATAATCAACCGGGTCTTCCGGAAATTCCCAGGTAGTCCCCTTTACCGACAGAAGCTCCGAGCCGAGGGGCACGTAGACCCGAAGATAATCCGCGTTCACTTTGTTCCACCATTCATACGGAGTATCACCACCTCGATGCTTCCGCGTAATCGAAAGCGTATCGACGATCGATCCATCGAGAGCGATATCCGAACGGTGCTTGATACTCTCATCCATCACCCCGTCGGTCTTGTAGCCATTGATATTGCTGTGAACCACCGCAAGAAAATCCTTATCAGTAGGCAGGAGCCGGCCCGACCATCCCGCCTGATCGATCAACTCTTCCGTCCCGGCATGTCTCGCATACAAGAGCACGTGCTTCTCATTCAAGCCGCGCACCAGCGCTTCTGCCATACCGACCAGGAGCTTCGGATCATCGAGCGCGCTCATACGGGCAAACATGGCGACCGCCAAATCAGAGAGAATCTTCTTCGGCTTATTCTCCTGCCGATCATACTTCTCTTCAACCTGTTCCTGAACGATTGGAATGAAATTCTTCGCATCGATAGTCACACCGTATTCCGGCAGATCGACCGGACCGAGCACCTCGAGCAGACGCTCCAGTACAACCGGGGTAACGGTCGCTACCCCGTCGACGGTCGGACCGCCGGTCTTCTCATAGAAGAATATCGCTTTCTCAGCCGAGGCTGGAAAATCAGGATACCAGTTACTGTCATGCAGACTCCAGCCGGCGCTAATCTTCTGTATCGGCTTCGGCGGAACGATATTCTCTTTGAGCTGGCCGTCCGGATTGAAAATACCATCGACGAAGAACTGTTCGACGATGCCGTCATGCAGATTAAGCAGCGCGTAGCTACCGATAAAGCCTCCGGTCGCTCGCAGCTCATGGTTGTTCTGAAAAAGGAACAGATATTTCCTCGGGCCGTTACCTCCGAGCAGCTCGACAAAAATCTTCTCCCGCTCTTCGAATGCCGCCAGAGCGCCAGTCGCCACCGGCAAGAGCTCCCTCGCCTTCACAAATTTCTCTCTCCGTTCTTCCGGAATATCAGCGACATTGACTCGAGCCAGGAGATCCTTCGCCAGCGCCAGTTCACCGCTCGCCGTCTCAAGCGGCGCTTGGGCCGCCTCAAGCTTCTCGAGCAACGAAGACGGATTGTGCCCCGGTACCGGTTCCTCGGTCACCCGAATCGCGAGCTGAGACATCGAAATGCCCGCCCGGACGATATGTTCTCCGGCAAGAATCGCATTCCTGCCCGAAGCCGCTTTCGAAAGCCCCGGAACGAAACGCACGCTATCGACCATCCATCCCGGAAAAAGATTGAGTGCCGCATGCGCATCCGCGAATTCATGGCTCGCCTGCCGAAATCCCAGCTCAGCGTCCGCAAAGCGTTTCTCTTTAAAGGCCTCTGCCGCCAGAAGCGCCTGTGCATAACCGGCGTTCCCCGCGCGCAAGATAATTTGAGCCCGCTGCTTGGCTGCCCAGCCATACCCAGCTGCCAGCACTACCATCAAGAGGCCAGTTACAATCCATCTGGTTTTCCGGACAGATTTTTCCGGATGCGAGGTAATCGACCTTGGACGCTCATCTACCGATACGCTCGGCGCCGTCGGCATCGGAGCACGCGCCGGTACCAGTTCAAAAGCAGCCGGAGCTGGCCGGCTCGGCGCTCTTGGCGGACCGAGCGGTATTGTTCCGGCAAGCGGCTGCTTCGATTGTCTGCGCAGACTGTCCATGCTGAAATTTTGTGTTTTTGAATTTCACCGGCTACCCGATCGCCCGCTCATATGCAGCCAGCGTCTCCTCAGCCATCCGCTTCCAACTAAACATCCTCATACGCCGATACCCGGATATCCTCAACTGTTCTCGAAGCGATGGGTCATGCGCGACGCGACTGAGCTGCTCCACAAACTGTCCATGATTCTCAGGATCAAAATAGAGCGCTGCCTTACCAAGCACTTCCGGCAACGATCCCCGGTCCGAAGAAATCACCGGCAGACCATGGCTCATCGCCTCAAGCGGCGGCAGCCCGAACCCTTCATACAGCGATGGGAAGACATAGGCGAGCCCGCGGCGATAGAGCACTGATATCTCCGCGTCCGAGAGGAATCCAGCAAAACGGAGGTTCGGCTGCGTGAATGAATCTCTGAGCCGTCGATAGAAATAATCCTCCCGCCCTACCAGGACGAACTGGTACTCCGGGAAGCGAGCTGCCATCTCACCGATCGACTCCAGATGCTTATGCGGATAAGCGTTTCCAACGTACAGAAAATACGGCTGTATTATATCACGCTGCAACGAAGACGACGCTGTCGTATCTGGACCGATCAATCCGCATCGCCTGAGCACGTCCGTCTCTACCTCGGGAGA
>WBZX01003273.1_pt1 | contig 10422 bp, 11 predicted proteins | sample 5204211 | NCBI WGS metagenome assembly WBZX01 (sample SAMN12344362, study PRJNA552823) | activated sludge metagenome | biome: Activated sludge suspended growth; feature: Nitrification reactor; material: Wastewater; isolation source: activated sludge from nitrification reactor of wastewater...
CAGGTCGCGCTGGCCCAGGCCAAGGAAGGCCGCATGCATATTCTGGGCCTGATGCGGGATGCCCTCGGCGGCGCCCGCGGCGAAGTGTCGAGCTTCGCGCCGCGCATGATCACGATGAAGATCAACCCCGAGAAGATCCGCGACGTGATCGGCAAGGGCGGCGCCGTGATCCGCGGCCTGCAGGAAGAAACCGGCACGATCATCGAGATCACCGATGACGGCAACGTGACGATTTCGTCCGTCAGCGCCGAAGGCGCCCAGACCGCCAAGAAGCGCATCGAAGAGATCACCGCGGAAGTGGAAGTCGGCAAGGTTTACGAAGGCCCGGTTGTCCGCATCCTCGATTTCGGCGCGATCATCAACATCCTGCCGGGCCGCGACGGCCTGCTGCATGTCTCGCAGATCGCCAACGAGCGCGTCAATGCCGTGTCCGACTACCTGAAGGAAGGCCAGGTCGTGCGCGTCAAGGTGCTCGAGACCGACGAGAAGGGTCGCGTGCGTCTGTCGATGAAGGCGCTGCTGAACGAGAAGGCCGAGTAATTTCGGTTTTCGACGTTTGCCGGATCGGGCGCTGCGGCGCCCGATTTTCATTTCTGGCGCGGCAGTGTGCCGGGCGGGCGCGAAGTTCGGGGAACTGCCGCGCCGGACGGCCATCTGACCGGATGACGCCAACACCAACTTCGGCCCGGGAGGGCATCGCGATGCCACGTCATACGAGTGCGCTGATTCCGTCGCCGTGGGTGACCCGTTTTGCGCCGCTGATCGCGGCCGGTGGCGAGGTGCTCGACTTCGCCTGCGGTAGCGGTCGCCACGCGCGCTGGCTGGCCAGCCGCGGCTTTCGCGTCGAGGCGGTGGATCGGGATGCGGTGGCGCTCGAGTTGCTGGCCGGTGTGCCGCACCTGACGGTCCGCGAGGCCGATCTCGAGGACGGGCCATGGCCCTACGCCGGCCGTCATTTCGACGCCATCGTCGTCACCCATTACCTGTTCCGTCCGCGTCTGCCGCTGTTGCTGACGGCGCTCAACCACGGCGGCGTGCTGATCTACGAGACCTTCATGGTCGGCAACGAGCGTTTCGGCAAGCCGAGCAATCCGGATTTCCTGCTGCGCTCCCATGAGCTTTTCGAGCGCGTCGCCAACGCCTGCACGGTGCTGGCCTACGAGCAGGGCGAAGTGGCGGAGCCCAAAGCGGCGGTGATCCAGCGCATCTGCGCGGTGAAGGGGCACCACCCGTCGCTGAGGCTGCCTTGATTGTTGCTGTTGATGCAACGGTGCGATCTGGATTGTTGCTGATTCTGGCCGAATCGTGAGGCGGGAGAGCTGCCGCGCTCATCTGCCGGCGGTCAGGGCAGCAGCGGTTTCAGCTCCCGCCAGATCGTGTCGAGGATCAGCGGCTGGGCGGCGGCAATCGGGTGAATGCCGTCGGGTTGGAAGTAGGCCCGCTGATCGGCGAAGCCTTCCATCATGAAGGGGACGAGGCGCAGCTTGTTGGTTGCGGCCAGTTCGCGGAAGGTTTTTTCGAAGCGGGCGGTGTAGTCCGGCCCGTAGTTCGGCGGCATGCGCATGCCGACCAGCAGCACTTTGGCGCCGGCAGCGCGGCTGGCGTCGATCATCGCCTGCAGGTTGGCGCTCATCGCCGGCACCGGCAGGCCGCGCAGGCCGTCGTTGGCCCCCAGTTCTATGACGACCAGGGCTGGCCGGTGGGTTTGCAGCGCGGCCGGCAGGCGGCTGCGTCCGCCGGCGGTGGTTTCACCGCTGATGCTGGCATTGACGACCTTGTGCGGCAGCCTGGCGGCGGCGATGCGCTGTTCGAGCAGCGCCGGCCAGGCCTGCTGCGGCCGCAGGCCGTAACCGGCGGAGAGGCTGTCGCCCCACACCAGCACCGTTCCCGCGAAGGCCGGCGCGACGGCGAGCAGCAGGCTCGCCAGCAGCGCGCGGAGCAGGGTGGCGCTGCGGATCATCGCCCGCTCAGGCCGGCAGCTTGTCGGCGCAATGGCCCTGGACGATCTGCAGCAGCTGCGGGAAGACCTTGGGCGTCGCGGCGAGGATGTTGCCGGTGGTGAGGTAGGTGGATTCGCCGGCCAGATCGCTGACCAGACCGCCCGCTTCGCTGATCAGCAGGCTGCCGGCGGCCATGTCCCACGGCGACAGGCCGAATTCCCAGAAGGCGTCGAGGCGGCCGGCGGCGACGTAGGCCAGATCCAGCGCGGCGGCGCCCGGCCGGCGCAGGCCGGCGCACTTCTGGGTGAGCTCCTTGAAGATCGCCAGATAGGTGTCGACGTTGGCGAACTGGCGGTAGGGAAAGCCGGTGCCGACGAGCGAATCCTGCAGCTTGATGCGCTTCGAGACGCGGATGCGGCGGTCGTTGAGGAAGGCGCCGCCGCCCTTCGAGGCGGTGAACATCTCGTTGCGGTTCGGATCGTACACCACCGCCTGTTCGACGACGCCGCGGCGCGCCAGTGCGATGGAGATCGCGTACTGGGGAAAGCCGTGGAGGAAATTGGTGGTCCCGTCGAGCGGGTCGATGATCCACTGGTACTCGGTTTCAGCCTCCGGGCCGGTCTCGCCGGACTCTTCTGCTAAAATGGCGTGGCTCGGATAAGCCTCGCGCAGCACCTGGATGATGGCTTCTTCGGCGGCGCGGTCCACTTCGGTCACGAAGTCGTTGGGCGACTTGGACTCGACGCGCAGCAGATCGACGTCGTGGGACGCGCGGTTGATGACGGTGGCGGCACGACGTGCGGCCTTGATGGCGATGTTCAGTGTGGGATGCATGGGTGTCTGGCAAGGTCTGCCGGCCCGGGCAGGATGGCCCACCGGTCGACTCTAATTCGGAAAACCCCATATTTTAATATGAACAACGATGACGCGCTTGGGCGCGTGCGTGTCGTCCTCTCCCGTACCAGTCATCCGGGCAATATCGGCGCCGCGGCGAGGGCCATGAAGACGATGGGCCTGTCGCAACTGGTGCTGGTCAGTCCGCACGCGTTTCCCGATCCGGTGGCCACCGCGCGGGCGGCGGGTGCCGACGATATCCTGGCCGGCGCGCGGGTGGTCGGCAGCCTGGCCGAGGCGCTGGAGGGCACCGTTTTTGCAGCCGCGCTGACGGCCCGGCGGCGCGAACTGGCGGTGCCGATGAAATGGGCGCGGGAGGCCGCCGGCGACCTGGTCGGGCGGGCCGCTTTCGGCGACGTGGCGCTGGTGTTCGGCAACGAGACGGTCGGCCTGTCCAACGAGGACGTGGCTCTGTGCCACATGCCGGTGAAGATTCCGGTCAGCGCGGTCTACTCGTCGCTTAACCTCGGTGCGGCGGTGCAGGTGATGAGCTACGAGCTGCGGATGGCGGCGCTGACGCCGGGTGAGGCGCCGGCGGTCGAGTTCGAGCCGGCGACCCATGAGCAGATCGAGGGTTTCTTCGAACATCTGGACCGGGCGATCACGGCCAGCGGCTTTTTCAGCCCGACCAACTCCAAGCGCTTGTGGCCGCGCCTGCGCCGGCTGTTCGGGCGCATCCGGCTCGAGAAGGATGAGATCAACATCCTGCGCGGCATGTTGAGCGCCTTCGAGAAAAAGTAGACTAAAATAGTCGGAAATAAAATTTCGGGAGTCCCTTTTCATGTTCAGTCGTCTGCGTGAAGACCTGGCCAACGTTCTCGAACGCGACCCGGCGGCACGCTCCAGGTGGGAGGTGCTCACCTGCTATCCGGGCATGCACGCGCTGTGGCTGCACCGCTTTGCGCACGCGGCGTGGGTGCGCGGTTTCCGGTGGGTCGGACGTTTCACCAGCCACCTCGGGCGAATGCTGACCGGCATCGAAATCCACCCCGGCGCGACGATCGGCCGCCGGGTCTTCATCGACCACGGCATGGGCGTAGTCATCGGCGAGACGGCGGAGGTCGGCGACGATTGCACGATCTACCAGGGCGTGACCCTCGGCGGCACCTCGCTGTATCGCGGCACCAAGCGTCACCCGACCCTCGGCCGCGGCGTCGTCATCGGCGCCGGCGCCAAGGTGCTGGGCGGCTTCGAAGTGGGCGAGGGGGCCAAGGTCGGCTCCAACGCGGTGGTCGTCAAGCCGGTTCCGGCCGGCGCGACGGCGGTCGGCAACCCGGCGCGGGTCATCGAGGCGGGCAAGGACGACGTCGCCCGCGCCCGCGAGGCGAAGGCCGAGCAGATGGGCTTCACCGCCTACGGCGTGACCCGCGACATGGACGATCCGGTTTCGAAGGCGCTGCACGGCCTGCTCGACCACGCGGTCGAAACCGACCGGCGCATCCGGGTGCTGCTCGACAGGCTGGCCGAGGCCGGCATCTCCGTCGAGGCGGCCGTCAAGAGCGAGGATTCCTTCGATCCGCAGGGGTTGGGCAAGATGGTGGATTGACGGGCCCGGGCCGTTGCGGGCGGAAAAATAGTTGATCGATTTTGTCGGGTTTGATATTCTTGACTGAAACGTTCAACTATTATCCGCCTGCCCCCGGGAGCCAATATGAGACTCACCACCAAAGGTCGTTTTGCCGTCACGGCAATGATTGATCTGGCCTTGCGCTGCGGCGAAGGGCCGGTGACGCTGGCGGGCATCGCGGATCGCCAGAAGATTTCCCTCTCCTACCTCGAGCAGCTGTTCGGCAAGCTGCGGCGCTTCGAGCTGGTCAGCAGCGTGCGCGGCCCCGGCGGCGGCTATGCGCTGGCGCGGGACATGGGGTCGATCACGGTTGCCGACATCATCGCCGCGGTGGATGAGCCGCTCGACGCCACGTCCTGCGGCGGCAAGGAAAACTGCAAGGACGAACACCGCTGCATGACCCACGAACTGTGGACCAACCTCAACCGCCGCATGTACGAATACCTGCACTCGGTGACGCTGGCCCATCTGGTCGACCAGCAGCGCGCCAAGGCCGCACAGCCGGCGGCGCCGGTGTCGGTGCTGCACGACGGACGGTCGGCGTGCAAGGGTTCCGGCACGATGCCGGCGACGGCCTGAAGCGCAAGGGCGATCCATGTTTGCGCCGGTTTACCTCGACCACAACGCGACCACGCCGCTGGCGCCGGCCGTGCGCGCGGCGATGCTGCCGTGGCTGGGCGAGCGTTTCGGCAACGCGTCGAGCCGTCACGAATACGGCCGCGCGGCGCGCAAGGCCATCGACGAGGCGCGGGCCCAGGTGGCTGCGGCGGTCGGTGCCCACCCGACCGAGGTGATCTTCACCAGCGGCGGTTCCGAAGCCAACAACCTTTTCATCAAGGGCGCGGCGGCGCTGATGAAGCCCGGCCTGGTGGCGGTCAGCGCGATCGAGCATCCCTGCGTGCGCGAGCCGGCGCGGCAACTGACGAAAAGCGGCTGGCGCTGCGAGGAGATCGCCGTCGACGCGGCCGGACGGATCGATGAGCAGTCCTTCGAGACGCTGCTCGCCGACAAACCGCGGCTGGTGTCGGCGATGCTCGCCAACAACGAGACCGGCGTGATCCAGAACGTCGCGGCGCTGGCGGCAGCGGTGAAGGCCAAAGGTGGCTGGATGCACTGCGACGCGGTGCAGGCGCTGGGCAAGATTCCGCTCGATTTTCGCGCCCTCGGCGTGCATGGGCTGACCGTGTCGGCCCACAAGATTCAAGGCCCGCTCGGGGCCGGCGCGCTGGTCCTCGACAAGCGGGTCGAACTGGCGCCGCTGGTGGCCGGTGGCGGGCAGGAGCGCACGCTGCGTTCCGGCACCGAGAACGTCATGGCGATCGTCGGTTTCGGTGTCGCCTGCGAACTCGCAGCGGCGGAAATCGACACCCGCGCGGCACGGCTGGCGAAGCTGCAGCAGCGCCTCGAGGCCGGGCTGACGCAGATGGGCGCGCGGATTTTTTCGGCCGCTGCGCCGCGGCTGTCGAACACCAGCTTTTTTGCGATTGCCGGCGTCGACGGCGAGACGCTGGTCGGCAAGCTGGATCGCGCCGGTTTTGCGGTGGCGAGCGGGTCGGCCTGCTCGAGCGCCAACCCGGAACCGTCCCACACGCTGCTGGCGATGGGGGTCGAGGCCGGTGTGGCCCGGGCGGCGGTGCGGGTCAGCCTCGGCGCCGGCAATTCGGAGCAGGATGTGGATGGATTCCTGAAGGCGCTCGGCGACAATCTCGCCAACCTTCGAACGCTGGCCGCGATGGCGGTCTAAGTTTTAGAAACGATTATTTTTCGCAGTACGGAGAAAATGAAGATGCTCAAGTTCCCGATCTACCTCGATTATTCGGCGACCACGCCGGTGGATCCCCGCGTCGCGGAGAAGATGATCCCGTATCTCACCGAGCTGTACGGCAACCCGGCATCCCGCAGCCACGCTTTCGGCTGGGCCGCCGAGAAGGCCGTCGAGGACGCCCGCGAGGAAGTCGCGAAGCTGGTGAACGCCGATCCGAAGGAGATCATCTGGACCTCCGGCGCGACCGAGTCCAACAACCTGGCGATCAAGGGCGCGGCGCATTTCTACTCCGGCAAGGGCAAGCACATCATCACCGTCAAGACCGAGCACAAGGCGGTTCTCGACACCGTGCGCGAACTGGAGCGGGTGGGTTTCGAGGCGACCTACCTCGACGTGAAGGAAGACGGCCTGATCGATCTGGACGTGCTGAAGGCGGCGATCCGCCCCGATACCGTGGTGGTGTCGGTGATGTTCGTGAACAACGAGATCGGGGTGATCCAGCCGATCGCCGAGATCGGCGAAATCTGCCGCGAGAAGGGCATCATCTTCCACGTCGATGCGGCCCAGGCGACCGGCAAGGTGGACATCGACCTGTCGAAGCTGAAGGTGGACCTGATGTCCTTCTGCGCCCACAAGACCTACGGCCCGAAGGGGATCGGCGCGTTGTACGTGCGTCGCAAGCCGCGTGTGCGCCTCGAGGCCCAGATGCACGGCGGCGGCCACGAGCGCGGCCTGCGCTCCGGCACGCTGGCGACCCACCAGATCGTCGGCATGGGCGAGGCTTTCCGGCTCGCCCGCCTCGAGATGGTCGAGGAGAACAGGCGCGTTGCCGCGCTGCGCGACCGCCTGCTGGTCGGGCTTACCGCCATCGAGGAAACCTTTGTCAACGGCGACATGGTCCACCGCGTGCCCCACAACCTGAACGTCAGCTTCGCCTACGTCGAAGGCGAATCGCTGATCATGGCGATCAAGGATGTCGCCGTGTCGAGCGGTTCGGCCTGCACGTCGGCCAGCCTGGAGCCGTCGTACGTGCTGCGGGCGCTCGGCCGCAACGACGAACTGGCCCACAGTTCCATCCGTTTCACCATCGGCCGCTTCACGACGGACGAGGAAATCGACTATACAATCGACTTGCTGCAGCGCAAGGTCGGCAAGCTCCGCGAACTGTCGCCCCTGTGGGACATGTTCAAGGAAGGCATCGACCTCGACACGGTGCAGTGGGCAGCGCACTGACAGGAGAGCAAAAATGGCATACAGCGAAAAAGTTCTGGACCACTACGAAAACCCCCGCAACGTCGGAGCCTTCGGCAAGGAAGAGGATGGCGTCGGGACCGGCATGGTCGGCGCGCCGGCCTGCGGCGACGTGATGAAGCTGCAGATCAAGGTCGGCAAGGACGGCATCATCGAGGATGCCAAGTTCAAGACCTATGGCTGCGGTTCGGCGATCGCCTCGAGCTCGCTGGTCACCGAATGGGTCAAGGGCAAGACGCTCGATCAGGCGATGGACATCAAGAACACCGCCATCGCGGAAGAACTGGCCCTGCCGCCGGTGAAGATCCACTGCTCCATCCTCGCCGAGGACGCCATCAAGGCGGCTGTCGAGGACTACAAGAAGAAGCACAACGGCTGAAAGGAAACACGATCATGGCAGTAACCCTGTCCGACAAGGCTGCAACCCACATCGGCAACTTCATCGCCAAGCGCGGCAAGGGCGTTGGCATCCGCCTCGGCGTGCGTACGTCGGGCTGTTCCGGGATGGCCTACAAGCTGGAATTCGCCGACGAGGTGCTGCCGGAGGACGTGGTCTTCGAAAGCCATGGCCTGAAGGTGCTGATCGACCCGAAGAGCCTGCCCTACATGGATGGCACCGAACTCGACTTCGTGCGCGAGGGCCTGAACGAGGGCTTCAAGTTCAACAACCCGAACGTCAAGGACCAGTGCGGCTGCGGCGAGAGCTTCACCGTCTGACCGCCGCGGCTCACGATGCTCGATCTCCATCAGGACTACTTCGCGCTGTTCGGCCTGCCGCGGGCCTTCGCCATCGACATCGAGCGGCTGGAGCAGGCCTACCTTGACCTCCAGGGCAAGGTCCATCCCGACCGCTACGCCCATCTGCCGGACGCCGAAAAGCGCCTGTCGATGCAGTGGGCGACCCACGTCAACGAGGCTTTCCGCACGCTCAAGAATCCGCTGACGCGGGGGCATTACCTGCTCGAGCTGCGCGGCGTCGATCCGGCCTTCGACACCAATACCGCCATGTCCGCCGAGTTCCTGATGGAGCAGATGGAATGGCGCGAGGCGCTCGGCGAGGCGAAAGACGCCGCCGACGAGGACGTGCTCGACGAGCTGGCGCGGCGCGTCCGCCACAGCAGCAAGGCGCTGGTGGACGAACTGGCCCGCCAGCTCGACGTGGCCAACGATCTGGAGGGCGCGGCGGATACCGTGCGGCGCATGAAGTTCCTCGAAAAGCTGCAACATGAAATCAATGACGCCTTGACGGCGCTGGAATCCTGATGGCTCTGCTGCAAATTTCCGAACCGGGGATGTCCACCGCGCCCCACCAGCACCGGCTGGCCGTGGGCATCGATTTGGGTACGACCAATTCGCTGGTGGCGACGGTCCGCAATGGCGTGACCCTGTGCCTGCAGGACGAGGACGGCCGGACCCTGCTGCCGTCGATCGTGCATTACCTGCCCGACGGCCAGATCGTCGTCGGCCGCAAGGCGATGGCGACGCAGGCGGTCGACCCGCGCAACACCATCGTGTCGGTCAAGCGCTTCATGGGCCGCGGGCTGAAGGACGTGGCCCACGTCGAAACCATGCCCTACGACTTCGTCGACAACGCCGGGATGGTGCGTCTGCGCACCGTGCAGGGGGTCAAGAGCCCGGTCGAGGTGTCGGCTGAAATCCTCAAGGATCTGCGTATCCGCGCCGAGCGCAGCCTGGGCGGCGAGCTCACCTGTGCGGTGATCACCGTGCCGGCCTATTTCGACGAGGCCCAGCGCCAGGCGACCAAGGATGCGGCCCGGCTGGCCGGCCTCAACGTGCTGCGCCTGCTCAACGAACCGACTGCCGCGGCCATCGCCTACGGTCTCGAGAACGCCTCGGAAGGCATCTACGCGGTCTACGATCTCGGCGGCGGCACCTTCGACATCTCCATCCTGCGTCTGTCGCGCGGCGTCTTCGAGGTGGTGGCGACCAGCGGCGACGCGGCGCTGGGCGGCGACGACTTCGACCATCGCCTGTTCTGCTGGATCCTCGACAACGCCGGCATCTCGCTGCCGTCCGACCGGGATTCGCGGCGCATGCTGATGAAGGCGCGGGAAGTGAAGGAACGCCTGACCCTCGACGAATCGGTGCCGATCCGCATGACCCTCGACAGCGGCGACGAGATCGACCTGACCATCGAGCGCGACGTTTTTGTGGACATGACCCGTCCGCTGGTGGACAAGACCCTGCGGCCCCTCAAGAAAGCCCTGCGCGACGCCAACCTCGATCCGGCCGACGTCAAGGGGGTGGTGATGGTTGGCGGCGCGACGCGCATGCCGCACGTGCAGAAGGCCGTCGGCGAGTTCTTCGGCGCGATGCCGCTCACCAACCTCGATCCCGACACCGTGGTCGCCATCGGCGCCGCGATGCAGGCCAACGTGCTGGCCGGCAACCGGGCCGGCGAAGACGAGTGGCTGCTCCTCGACGTGATCCCGCTGTCGCTCGGCATCGAGACGATGGGCGGGCTGGCCGAAAAGATCATCCCGCGCAATTCGACGATTCCCACTGCCCGCGCCCAGGAGTTCACCACCTTCAAGGACGGCCAGACTGCGATGGCCTTCCATGTCGTGCAGGGCGAGCGCGAGATGGTCGCCGACTGCCGGTCGCTGGCCCGCTTCGAGTTGCGCGGCATTCCGCCGATGGTCGCCGGCGCGGCGCGCATCCGGGTCACCTTCCAGGTGGACGCCGACGGTCTGCTGTCGGTGGCGGCCCGCGAGACGACCACCGGCGTCGAGGCGCGGGTCGAGGTCAAGCCGTCGTACGGCCTCGCCGACAACGAGATCGCCGAGATGCTGCAGGCCGGTTTCGAGCACGCGCGGGATGACATGGAACGGCGGGGCCTGAAAGAACAGCAGGTCGAGGCGACCCGCGTGATCGAGGCGACCGAAAAGGCGCTGGCCGTCGATGGCGGGCTGCTGAGCGACGCCGAGCGGGCCGATCTGGATGCGGCGATCGCCGCGCTGCGCAGCGCCGCCGACGGCCGCGAG
>WBZX01003278.1_pt1 | contig 10403 bp, 7 predicted proteins | sample 5204211 | NCBI WGS metagenome assembly WBZX01 (sample SAMN12344362, study PRJNA552823) | activated sludge metagenome | biome: Activated sludge suspended growth; feature: Nitrification reactor; material: Wastewater; isolation source: activated sludge from nitrification reactor of wastewater treatment...
GCCAGGCGCTGCTCCAGGCGCTGCGCAGCAACGGGTGGAACGTCAGCCGCGCCGCCCGGGCGCTGGGCATCTCGCGCGACACCCTGCGCTACCGGATCGAGAAGCACGGCCTGGCGGCGCCCCCGGTGCCCGCCTTCGCCGAGAGCCAGCGTTGAGCACCCCCATGGACGCTGAAAACCGACTCCCCCGAATGCTCACGCGCAGCGTCGAGCGCCTGCTCGGCGCGCTGTTTCGCGTGCTGCTGCATCACGGCATGTCCTTCGTCGCGTTCGAGGCCCTGGCCAAGCGCGTGTACGTGGACGTGGCGCTGCGCGACTTCGGCATCCCCGGCAAGAAGCCGTCGATCTCGCGCGCCGCGATCCTGTCGGGCCTGACCCGCAAGGAAGTTCAGCGGCTGGTCGCGGAGCCGGCGCCGGACGCGGCGGCCGAGCCGGCCGCCGGCCCGGCCGGACGCGACAACCGCGCCATCCGCGTGCTCAGCGCCTGGACCCGCGACACCGACTTCGCCGACGAGGACGGCGCGCCACGCGTGCTGCCGCTGCAGGAGGGCGCGGCCAGCTTCGCCGCGCTGGTGCGCCGCTACAGCGGCGACGTGCCGGTGCGCGCGGTGCTCGACGAACTGGTGCGCGTGGGCGCCGTGCAGCGTCGCGAGGACGGCCGCGTCGAGCTGCTGCAGCGTGCGTTCCTGGCAAGCGGCGCCGTCGACAAGATCGAGCACCTGGGCACCGACGTGGCCGACCTGGTGCGCACGATCGACCACAACATCGAACACGGCACCGACCCGCGCTTCCAGCGCCGGGTGATGTACCACGACATGCCGCCCAGCGTGGTGGCTGAGTTCCGCAAGCTCAGCGCCACGCAGGCGATGGCGCTGCTCGTCAAGCTGGATCGCTGGCTGGCCGCCAGGTCCGCCGCCCACGAGGCGACCGACCCCGATCCGAAGCAAGCGTCCGTGCGACTGGGCATGGGCATCTATTACTTCGAGGAAGCCCTCGACTCATCTGAAGACCGTACTGGAAGGACATCATGAACACTCGCTCGAATCTCAAGAAATGGCTGACAGCGGCCGCGGCTGCCCTGGCGCTGGGCGCCTGCGGCGGTGGCGGCGGGGGCATCGACGGCACCGGCGGCGGGGGCATCGACGGCACCGGCGTGGCCTACGGCACGATCACGGGGTTCGGCAGCATCTGGGTCAACGGTGTGGAGTACAGCACCAGCGGCAGCACGATCCGCCTGGACGACAACAGCGTCACGCAGGCCGACCTGCGCATAGGCATGGTGGTGCGCATCGACGGTTCGATCGCCAACGCCACGGCCGTCACCGTCACGGTGGACGACGCGGTGAAGGGGCGCGTGGAAAGCGTGCTCGACGCGAACCGCCTGATCGTGATGGGCCAGACGGTGCTGCTCGACAACAACACGGTGCGCGAGAACAGCGTGGTGCCGGTGGTGGGCAACTACCTTGAAGTGCACGGCCTGCCCACGGGCGACGGCGTCATCACGGCCGGCTACATCGAGCGCAAGACCACGCTGCCGACGCCGCCGTTCGCGGTGAAGGGCCTGGTGCGCAGCCACGACACCGTGGCGCGCACGTTCACGGTCGGCACGCTGACGGTGAACTACTCGGGCGCGGGCGTCGACATCGGCGACATGCCCGCCGGCAGCTGGACCAACCTGCTGGTGGACGTGAAGGGCACCGCCTGCGCCGGCAATCCGGTGTGCGGCACGCTCACGGCCAGCAAGGTGGAACCGGCCGGGGCGCGCGCGGCCACGGCCACGCAGGCCGAGGTGGAAGGCTTCGTCATCAGCGGCACGTCGGCCAGCTTCATGCTCGGCGCGCAGCAGGTGGTCACCACCGGCAGCACCGTCTACGAAGGCGGCGTGGCGGCGGACGTGCTGCCGGGCGTGAAGCTCGAGGCCGAGGGCTCCATCAGCAACGGCGTGCTCACGGCGACCAAGGTGTCGTTCCGCGACAACCTGCGCTTCGAGGGCGACCTCGCCACGGTGAACCTGGCGCAGGGCACCATCACGCTGGAGGGCCTGCCCGGCATCACGATCGCGGTCAACACGCTGACCGACATCAACGGGCAGCCGTCGCTGGCGTCGTTCCAGGTTGGCGACCACGTGCGCGTGAAGGCGCGCCCCGGCGCCGGCGGCAGCGTGCTGGCGCTGGAGCTCGACGACCGCAGCGCCGACACGCGCATCGAGCTGCAGGGCCCGGTGAGCACGCTGGCCGGCACGTCGATCACCATCCTGGGCATCACGGTGGACATGAACAACGTGTCGCAGTTCCGCGACCTGTCCGACGCGGCGATCACGCGGGCCGCGTTCCTGGCCGCGGCCACGCCGGGCACGCTGGTCAAGCTGCGCGGCGACCGCTCCGGCCCCACGGTGACGTGGAGCGAGGCCGGCCTGGAGGACTGAGCGCACGGGCCCGGCAGGCGGCCCCCGGCCGTCTGCCGCCCGCCGGCCTGGCGGGACTACTTCTTCTTCGACGGGTCCGCGGCCTTGGCTTCGGGCCCGTCCTTCTTCTGGTCGCCCAGCACGCCCTTGAGCGGGCAGACGGAGAACGCGGGGCACTTCTGGCACCCCACGGCGATGGCGATCGGGCAGACGGTCATGGTGCGGCGCTTTCCAGGTGGACCGCTCGCGCGGTCGAAGGTGTGGACGGCCGCGCTGTGCGGCCGCAGCGGCGCAGCTTAGGCCGCACCAGCGGCCCCGTCGAGAGGGTCAGTACGTGGACGGCTGGGTATTGGCCGCTTCGACCTGCCGCATGCGCTGGCAGTCGCGGTGACCGGTCACGGCCGGGTCCTGGCACACGCGCTTGAGGCAGCGGTGCAGCGCCACCAGCAACCGGCCCTGGCACTGGTCGCGCGGGCGCAGCACGGCCGGTGCCGACGGCAGGCCGGCCGACGCGGTGTCCGTCGGCGGCAGCGCGGTGCTCACCGGCGCCGCCACCGGCACCGGGGTGGCCGCCACGCGCGGCACCACTGCAGGGCGTGCGGGGCGCGCCGCGGACGCGGGTTCGCCCGCGGCGGGCGGCCTGGCCGCCGCGACGACGGACTGCGCCGGCGAGGGCGCTTGCGAAGGTGCCTCCGGCGTGGGCTGCGCGGCCGGGGTGGGCGGCGCGGCCTGCGCCAGCGCGGCGGCCGAGGCCGGCACGGGCGGGGCCGTGGCGGCGGACCCGGCGCCGATCGCAGGGGCAAGCGCCGCCGCCGTCGATGGCGCCGCATCGGCTTCGGCGCGCCACTGCGCATAGGCCACACCGGCCACGGCGACCGCCGCAGCCAGCATCCATGCCGATCGTCGGCGCGGGGGCCGGGCGGCAGGGCGCGGCGGGCGCGCGGCATGCCCTGGCGGCTGGGTGGCCGCGAAGATCGGCATGTCCAGCGGCGAAACGGCCGGCGGGTCCACCAGCGTCGGCGCTTCGGCCGCGGGCGACAGCGCCACCGTGCGTTCCCAGTCCGGTGCCGGCGGCAAGGTCACGGGCGGCGGCTGGGGCGCGGCGGCGCGGCCGTCGAGCACCTCGCGCAGCGCGGCCACGCTCTGGGGCCGGTGCTCGGGGCGCGGCGCCATCATCCAGTCGACGATCTGCAGGAACGTGTCGGACACGCTGCGCCGCGCCTGGCCGGCCAGGCGGTGGTGGTCGGTGCCGAGCGCGCGCGCGGTGGCCGGCTGCGGCGGCACGCCGGTGATCACGAAGGCCAGCGTGGCGCCCAGCGCGTACAGGTCGGTCCACGCGCCCTGGCGCAGGCCCGGCGCCTCGGCGTACTGCTCCACCGGCGCGTAGCTCGGCTTGAGGATCGCGGTCAGCGACTGGCTGTTGTCGGCGATCACGCGGCGCGCGGCGCCGAAGTCCAGCAGCACCGGCTTGCCGTCCTCGCCGACGAGGATGTTGTCCGGCGCGATGTCGCGGTGGAACACGCCCTCGGCATGCAGCACCTCCAGCGCGCCCAGCAGCGGTGCGAGAAGTCGGCGCAGCCAGGCCTCGCTCGGCGACTCGCCCATCGCCAGCCGCATCGCCTTGAGCGTGCGGCCGCGGTACAGCGGCATGGCCATGTAGGCGGTGCCGTTGGCCTCCCAGAACCGGTGCACCTTGACCAGCGACAGATGGTCGAAGCGCGCCAGCAGCCGCGCCTCGTTGACGAAGGAGCGCAGGCCGAGCGCGAAGGTCTCCGCATGGCCCTGCGACAGCACGCTGACGTGCAGCGTGTCGCTGCGCTGCGCCAGCGCGCCGGGCATGTACTCCTTGACCGCCACGTCGCGTTCGAGCGCATGGTCGAACGCGTGATAGACGATGCCGAAGCCGCCCACGCCCAGCACCGAGCGGATCTCCAGCTCGCCCAGGCGCTGGCCCACCGGCAGGGCGCGGTGGGCGTCGACGGGCGGTGGCGCAGAGGCAGGTGCGGACATGATCCGCTCAGCTTACGGCGCGACCTGCGCGTACCTCTGGTCACGCCGTGTGAACGCGCGCCCGAGCGTGACCTCTTTCTCGCGTGCTGGCCTCAGGCGGCCTGCCTCTCCAGCCAATCGAGCACGCGCGCACGCATGGCCGGTGTCTCGGTGTGGCCAACGTCCTCCAGGTGCTGCTGCCAGGCGCCGGGCGCGCCGAGCGCCGCATAGGCGGCGCGCTGCGACCGGTCCAGCGCGTCCAGCCCCTCGGGCGGCGTCAGCGGGTCGGCGCGGCCGGCCAGCGACAGGTGCGGCCGCGGCGCGATCAGCGCGGAGATCTCGCCCAGCGTGAACCCGGCGGCCAGCAGCCCCGGCACGAAGAAGTACTCGCCGTGGCCGTCGTAGCCGCCGCTGGCCAGCAGCGCGTCGTATTCGGCGGCGCAGCACAGCTCGGCACAGCCGGCGATGCGATCGTCCAGCGCGGCGGCCCACAGCGCCAGCGTGCTGCCCATCGACAGCCCGAGCGTGACCACCGGCAGCGCGGCGAAACCGGGCTGCGCGCGCAGCCAGTCGAGCGCGGCCAGCGTGTCGCGCAGGCGCAGGCCCCACAGCGTGCGGCCCTGCCACAGCGCCTGCTTGACGAGCGCGCGCTCGCCCGGCCCCTGTCGCGCGCCGAAGCCGCGCTGGTCGATCGCCAGCGCGGCCCAGCCGCGTCCGGCCAGCACCGGGCCGTAGGGCGGCGCCTGCAGCGCGGGCCGGCCGGCGACCAGTTCGTCGGCGCCCATCTCGAAGCGCCGCCCGTGCGCATGGGCATACAGCACCAGGCCGCGCGGCGGCATGCCGGCCGGCGGCCGCACCAGCAGCGCCGGCACCGGCTCGCCGGCGTCGAGGTCGAGCTGCCAGTGTTGCGTGCCTTCGGCGTCGGTGCGCAGCAGGCGGCCCGACGCCATGCCGGCGTCGACCGGCGCCGTGCCGAGCAGGCGCCACAGGGTTGCGCGCCGCGCGGCCGTGGCCTGCGCGTTGCCGAGCCAGGGCCAGGGCGGAGGCGGGTGCAAGGGCGCCGTCACCTTCGCTCGCCCCGGCGCAAGGGCTCAGGCCCTGAGATCGACCGGGCCCGACGACGACAGCGCCAGCTTGCGCCGCTCGCCCTCGGGCAGCACGACGCGGATCTGGCGGTAGGGCAGGGGCCAGGCGCCCTGGCTGTGCAGCGAAAGCTGCAGCGTCGCGGCATGCGACTGGGCGCTGAAGCGGTGCAGCACGCGGTGCGCGTCGTCGCCTGCGGCCTGCGCGCCGTCGTCCTCGTACAGCCAGGCATTGCCGTCGCCCTCGCGCGCGGGGAACCACAGCAGGGCGCGCGACGGGTCCTCGGTGCGGGCGCGGTCGTTCGGGCTGTCGGTCACCGGCACCAGCGCCCCGGCGCGCACGAACAGCGGCAGCCGGTGCAGCGGTGCGGGCACGTCCACCCACTGGCCGCCGGCATGGTGCGCGCCGGTCCACCAGTCGTGCCAGCCGTGCGGCGTGCGCGGCAGGTACAGCCGCCGCGTGCGCGCATGCGGCTCGAACACCGGCGCGACGAGCAGGTCGGGGCCGACCATCATCTCGTCGTTGTCGGCCCAGGTGGCGGGGTCGTCGCCGAACTCGAGGAAGGTCGGGCGCAGCACCGGCACGTGCTCGGTGGTGGCGCGCCACATCTGCGTGTACAGGTAGGGCAGCAGCTTCAGGCGCAGGCCCACCGCGGCGCGGATCGGCGCCGTGGCCTCGGCATGCAGCCACGGCGAGTTGACGCTGCCGTCGGCCTTCCAGCTGTTCATGATCATGCGCGGCACCAGGCAGCAGGCCTGGGTCCAGCGGATCAGCATCTCGGGGTCGGGCACCGGGCCGTCGAAGCCGCCGATGTCGTGGCCGGTGTTGAACATGCCCGACAGGCTCATGGTCATCGCCATGCGCTGGTTCCAGCGCATGGTGTGCCAGCTGGTGGAGTTGTCGCCGGTCCAGGTCTGGGCGTAGCGCTGCAGGCCCGGCGGGCCGGCGCGGGTGACGGTGTAGACGCGCTCGGCGGGCTTGTGCGCGGCCTGCTCGTCGTAGGTGGCGCGCGTCATCAGCAGCGCCTGCAGCGGGCGCGAGCGCGGCACCGGCAGTGCCTGGCCGAAGCCGTGCGCCCGCGCGCCCTCGCCCCAGATCACGTACTCGTTGTTGTCGTTCCAGCCGACGTCGATGCCCACGTCGAGGATCTGCTCGCGCAGGCCGCGCCGCCACCAGGCGGCGTCGTCCGGGCGCGTGAAGTCCAGGTGCGCGCCCCAGCCGTCCCAGAACTGCTCCAGGCAGGGGCCGGCGTCGTCGCGCACGAAGGCGCCGCCCGCGGCCAGCGCGGCATAGGCCGGGTGGTCGTCGAGCAGGCAGGGCTTGAGGTTGGCCACGGTGCGCACGCCGGCCGCGGCGAAGGCCGAGATCAGCGCGCGCGGCTCGGGGAACTTGTCGTGGTTCCAGGTGAACACGTAGCGCTGCTTGCCGCGGCTGGTGTAGCCCGAGCCGAAGTGGAAGCTCGACAGCGGGAAGCCGTCGGCCTCGGCCAGGCCGAGGAAGCCGCGGATGCGCTCCTGCGCCTTCGGGTCGTCGGCCAGGCCCATGGCGGTGTTGGCGAAGCCCAGCGTCCAGCGCGGCGGCAGCGCGGTGCCGCCGATGGCCGCGACGAAGCGCGCCAGCGCGGCCTTGAGGTCCGGGCCGGCGAAGACGTAGCAGTCCAGGTCGCCGTCGGCCACCTCGGTGGCGCGGTAGCGGCCGTGATAGTTGTCGTGCTCGGCACCGAGGTCGAACGCGCACTCGGCCAGGGTGTCGTAGTAGATGCCGCAGGCGGTGCCGGTGTCGGCACGGTGGTTCAGCAGGAACGGCCAGTGCTTGTAGAGCGGGTCGCCCGTCTTCGCGTCGTAGCCCAGCGCGTCGAGCTGGCGCGTGCGCAGGCGCCGGCCGTGCAGGTCGAGCGGACCGGTCTTGTCGCCCAGGCCGAAGTAGCGGTCGGCCGCGTCGCGCCGCTGCCAGTGATGCAGCGTGCCGCTGCGCGGCGACACCGCGTAGGCGTAGCTGTCGCGGTCGCCGCAGCACCAGTGCCAGGCGCCCTGCGCGTCCTGCTGCTCCCACACCACGTGGAAGGGGTCGAGCGTGACGCGCGCGCGCAGGCCGGCGCCGGACAGCAGCAGCGTGCCCTGCGCCGCGTCGTGCTCGATGCGGGCGTCGGCGCGCGGCGGGTGCACCGCGTCGCGCGCCACGCCGTGCAGCGGGAACGCGCCCGAAGGGTCCAGCGCCCAGGTGCGCGGCTCGCGCCAGCCGTCCGGCGGCACGAGGCCGAAGCGGCCGACGCCGTCGCCCACGAGGGCCACGCGCGCGCGCCAGCCGAGCGCGAGTTCGAGATCGATGCGGCCGTCCTGCGCGGACAGCAGCCGCGCCTTGCGTAGCGGTGTCATGAGGTCAGGGCTTCGCCGTCGCCGTCCTGGCGGAAGACGCGCAGCGCCTCGGGCGGCGCGTGCGCGGTGAGTGTGTCGCCCACGCGCACCGACACCTGGCCGCCGCACTGCAGCGTCAGGCGCCCCGCGTCGCCAGGCAGGTTGCCGTAGATGAGCGACAGGCCGCCGAGCTGCTCGACCTGCGTCACGGTCATCGGCAGCGCCAGCGCGTCGCCGCCGGGCTCCAGCCGCAGGTGCTCGGGGCGCACGCCCAGCACCACGCGCGTGCCGTTGGCCACCGTGCCGGCACTGGCCAGCCCCGGCACCGAGATCGAGCCGCCGAACACCGGCCACAGGCGCCGGTCGGCGCCCACGTCGGCGTCGAAGAAGTTCATCTGCGGCGAGCCGATGAAGCCGGCCACGAAGCGGTTGGCCGGCTTGTTGTACAGCGCCAGCGGCGAGCCCACCTGCTCGATGCGCCCGGCGCGCAGCACGACGATCTTGTCGGCCATGGTCATGGCCTCGACCTGGTCGTGGGTGACGTAGATCATCGTGGCGCCCAGGCGCCGGTGCAGCGCGGAGATCTCGCCGCGCATCGACACGCGCAGCTCGGCGTCCAGGTTGGACAGCGGCTCGTCGAACAGGAAGATGCGCGGCTCGCGCACGATGGCGCGGCCGATCGCCACGCGCTGGCGCTGGCCGCCCGACAGCTGGGTCGGCTTGCGCTGCAGCAGGCCGTCCAGGCGCAGCAGCACGGCGGCGTCCATCACCCGGCGCTGCACCTCGCCCTTGGGCATGCCGAGGTTTTCCAGGCCGAAGGCCATGTTCTGGTGCACCGTCATGTGCGGATACAGCGCGTAGCTCTGGAACACCATCGCCAGCTCGCGGTCGGCCGCGCGCAGGTGGTTCACGCGCTTGTCGTCGATGAGGATGTCGCCCGAGGTGACCTCCTCCAGGCCGCAGATCAGGCGCAGCAGCGTGCTCTTGCCGCAGCCCGAGGGGCCCACGAACACGGTGAACTCGCCGTGCTGCACCTGCAGGTCCACGCCGTGGATGACGCGCGTGCCTTCGAAGTCCTTCACCACCTGCTTCAGTTCGAGCGACGCCATCACTTGACTCCCGCCGAGGCAATGCCCTGGGCGATGTATTTCTGGAGGAACGCGAACACCAGCGTCACCGGCAGCAGCGTGATGACGGTCATCGCGAGCAGGTAGTGCCACTGCGTGACCAGGTCGCCCTGGAACGCGTTGAGCGCGAGCTGCAGCGTGAAGTACTCCGACTTGCTCAGCACGATCAACGGCCAGAGGAAGTCGTTCCAGCGCCACATGACCGAGAAGATCGCCAGCACCGCCAGCGCCGGCGCCGACAGCGGCAGCACGATGCGCCAGTAGATGCGCCATTCGCCGGCATGGTCCATGCGCGCGGCGTCGAGCAGCTCGTCGGGGATGGTCAGCATGTACTGGCGCAGCAGGAACACGCCGGTGGGCGTGGCCACCGCGGGCCAGATCACCCCCCAAAGGCTGTTGAGCAGGCCGAGCTCGGAGATGACGAGGAAGTTGGGCACCAGCACGATGGCTGGCGGCACCATCAGGGTGGCGATGATCAGCAGGAACACGCCGGAGCGGCCCCTGAAGCGGTACTTCGACAGGGCGAACGCGGCCATCGAATTGAACAGCAGCGTGAACACCGTGGCCACCACGGTGATGAAGACCGAGTTCCACAGGTAGCGGCCGAAGGCGAACTTGCCGCCCAGCTCGGTGTAGTTCTCGGTGGCGAGCTTGAACTCGCGCACCGGCTCGCGGTCGGCCACGTTGACGCGGATGAGCTCGTCGGGCCGGGCCGGGTCGACGTGCGTGGCCATCAGGCCGATGCGGCGCAGCTCGGGCAGCTCGCGCACGCTGCCGTCGGGCAGCTTGACGCGGTACACCGGCTTGAGGCCGTCCTCGCCCGGCACGGCCACGCTCTTCTGGCCGTAGGGCAGCAGGCTGGGCGGAAATTCAGACAGCGCCGACTCGGTCTTGAAGCTCGACATCACGAGCCACAGCACCGGGCCGAACATCAGGAACAGGCCGACCGCGAGGTACGCGTAGCTCAGCCAGTCGGTCCAGTGCAGCTTGCGCTGGCCGCGGGTGCGGGTGAGGAAGGCGACGGCGTTCATGCTCGGGGTTCGCCTCGCGCTGCGCGCTTCGTGGCTTGGCCGCCTCGCGCTGCGCGCATCGGCTTGCTTGCGTGCCTGCTGCTTCGCATCGGCGTGGCGCCCGGCGCGGCGGCGCGCGACGTCGGCGGTCGGCGCTGCGCGCCGACTGCCCTGCGGTGCTCGCACGCCCGGCCCGTGGCCGAACTCGCTTCGCTCACTGCGTTCGCTGCGCTCGGACAGCGGCCACGAGTCAGTTGACGAGGCGCGCTGGCGCGCGCGGCCGGGCGCGCTGCGCTCCTCGGCGCCGCCCACGCGCGCCGCCGCGCCGGGCACCACGCCGAGGGCCACCGCTGGGGCATGCCGGGCTGTGGCTGGGGGGACGCGGTTGCACTCGAGGTGCGATGGTGGCGTGCGGGCGTTTGCTTGCGTGCCAACCT
>WBZX01002469.1_pt1 | contig 10401 bp, 13 predicted proteins | sample 5204211 | NCBI WGS metagenome assembly WBZX01 (sample SAMN12344362, study PRJNA552823) | activated sludge metagenome | biome: Activated sludge suspended growth; feature: Nitrification reactor; material: Wastewater; isolation source: activated sludge from nitrification reactor of wastewater...
CATGAGGATCCGCCGGTGTGGGTGCACGGCGACATTGAGGGAAACTGCCTACTGCGCGATGGGCAGCTCTCCGGGGTCGTCGACTGGGGATCGGCATGCGCAGGCGATCCCGCTGTGGATGTGCAGGTGATCTGGTCGCCGCTGTTCGACACCACCAGCCGAGACCGTTTCCTCGACGCCCTCGGAATCGATGAGGCCACCGTGGCACGTAGCCGGGGAGCCGCGATCAACCAGGCCTGCGCCGCCCTGCCCTACTACCTCGATACCTATCCACTCATCATCGAACGGTCATGGCACAAGCTCGCCGTACTCGGTGTCGGACCGGCCGAGTCGGTGTAGGCGCAGCGTCGAGGATGCCCGATCCGCTGTTCACCGATCCGAGGCTGGCGTCGATCTACGACGTCCTCGACGGCCCCCGCACCGACCTCGGCGCCTATGTCGCCATCGTCGACGAGCTCAACGGTCAATCGGTGCTCGACCTCGGCTGCGGCACCGGTTCGTTCGCTTGCCTCCTAGCGGGGCGGGGCGTCGAGGTCGTCGGCGTCGAACCCGCTGTGGCGTCGCTCGATCTGGCCCGAGGCAAGCCAGGGGCCGACGACATCCGCTGGATCCACGGTGACGCCACCGCGGTCCCCGACGACGTCGCAGTCCATGTGGCGACCATGACCGGCAACGTCGCCCAGGTGTTCACCACTGACGATGACTGGACCACGACCCTCGACGAACTTGGCGCTCATGTCCAGCCTGGCGGCTGGTTGGTATTCGAGACCCGGGTCCCGAGCGCCCGTGCCTGGGAACGCTGGACCAGCGAGCAGACCCTTCGCACGTTGTCGGTGCCCGACGTCGGCCGGGTGACGACCTGGATCGACCTCATCGACGTCGCCGAGCCGTACGTGTCGTTCCGACACACATTCCGCTTTGAGGCCACCGGCACCAAGATCACATCCGAGTCCACGCTCCGCTTCCGCGACACCGACGAGCTGACCACGACCCTGAACGCCGCGGGCTTCGAGGTGCGCGATATCCGCGATGCCCCCGACCGGCCCGGGCTCGAGCTGGTCGTCCTCGCCCAGCGAGCCAGCACCTGACTGACCGAGTCGACCGCGCTCGCCAGACCACTGTCAGTCGATGATCGGCTGGGTTCGGCGGACGTCGAGGACCGTGATCTGGGTGGGTGCGTCGCGGCGGAGCACGATCCACAGGTCGAGGTCGTCGACCTGCATGGCCTCCAGCCCGAGCGGCGTCGACCCAGTGTCGGGAACGCTGCCGGCCTCGAGCGCATCCAGGGCACGTGACAGAGCCAGCGGGACCGACTGTGGAACGCCGGGCTCGTAGAGCTCGTCGATCCCTTCGCAGGCGATCTCGGTGAACCACAGCGTGATCACCGGTCTTCCTCCGCCGCTCGACCCGATTGCGGTAGTGCCCCTTGTGGGTAATAGGGTACCGAGGTACGCTTGGGTGTACTCGAAGCCAGGGAGGTCACGCTATGAGTGAGCACTACGTCGGTGACGTCGAGGTCGATTCTCGCCGTCGCATCTCCCTCGGCCGTGCCGGCAAGAAGGAACACACCCGCTACCGGGTCGAAGAAGACGACATGGGCGTCCTCACGCTCACCCCGCTCATCACCGTGCCGGTCACGGCGTTGGACGACCGGCTGCGCAAGGCCGTGACCCAGGCCGAGGAGGGCAAGGTCCGGCCCCGGCCCGACAAGACCCGCATGTGAGATCCCGGCGCCTACCACGGCGCTCCGATGGCACCGATAGGCTCCACCAGCTCCACCGACAGCTCGGCCAGGACGGCATCGAAGTACGAGGCGAGCCACTGCCAGCTCGCCAACTGGCCGTCGCGCTTGGGGTGGGCTTGGTCGATGGTCGCCGGGCCAGCGACGATCGCGGCGCGCGCCCCAGCGAGGTAGACGGTCCGAGCCTGGTCCCCGTCGGGAAGGCCGATCCGCAAGAAGTCCAAGTAGGGACCCTTGCCATCGGGATCCTCCCGAACCGGAACCGGTGATCCCTCGACACAGCCCTGCGCGGACGGGTGCAGCAGCAGGCGGGGAACGACCGCGACTCGGCTCTCGATCGTGTACGCGTCAACGAGCGCCGGACCGAAGAACACCGTGCCGTCGTGGAAACAGTCGCCGATGGCGATCCCACCCCGCGATGCCAGCCGATGGTCGACCAGGAAGCGGGCCTGGATCGACCCGGCGTACCAAGCGACCAGATCGAACGCCCTGTCCTTGCCCGAGCGACCGCCCTTCGAGACCATCCCAGCGCTCGGGGCTGACGCTCCCAGGTTGTCGGAGAACCACAGAGATCGGAAGTCGATCCCGCTCGCGCCGGGCCACGACGAGATCAACTGCAGTTCGGTGTTGATCGCCGTGCCCAACGCGTTCAGGAACTCGGGCGACGCTTGCAGGTTCTGCGCGCCGACCAGGTCCAAGAACACGACCGTCCGTTCCCCATGTGCACGGCCGTCGTTGGACTCCGGGCGCACCCGATCGAGCACCTTCAGGCCCTCGGGCGACTCGCTCCCGACGTTCACGGGTCCGTTGTTCAAGAGTCCACCACCCAAGTGCTCCAGCGGACCGCGTCGGGAGGCAGCCCGGTCGAGAACTCCGGTGGCGGGTTGCCTGCGATGATCTGCCCCACCGCCTCGGCAGCATCGCGGTCGCGCTGCGCGGCGATGTCAGGGCCAATCGCCGCCCACGCGTCGTCGGACATCAAGTAGACGACACCATCGAGGTGATGGGTCTGCGAACGGAACCCCCGACCTCGAAGCACCTTGCGGATCGCCCTCCGCAGCGCCTCGACGTGCTCGGCCGGGACTCCCATGACCCGCGACGAGCCGAACGTGTCCACCTTGTCAGCCGCCATGGACGCGAGGAGCTCCAGCCCGACGGGAGCGTCAGATTGCGGGAACCAGGTGTCGACGACCCGGAGACAGGACCGACAGGTCGGTGCCAGCTCGACCTCTTGGAACCGACGGAACGCCCCACCCTCACCAGCCGCCATCTCGACCCAACGTCGACCGCACAGCGCCTTGGGCGACCATCGCTCGTGGTGCAGCGCCGCTTGGTCATAGCCCAGGATCACCTCCGGTGGCTCCGACGGGTCCGTGCGATCTACGTTCGCCGCGGCGCGTCGGTCCTCCTCGGCGCTCACCGCCGCCGCGTGGATCTCGCCCCCGCCGGTCTCCACCAAGAGCAGTTCACGACCCAACACCGACATTGCGTTGACATCAGCGCTCATCAGCTCGGCTCCCATCTGCTCCTGCCCCCATCCTTGCGCGTGATGTCGTTAGGAGCTGGCTGTGTCCGTCGCCGATGACCGGGGCGAGGTGCGACACCGCGGACTGCGCGGCGGCGAGGTGCTCGCCCAGCTTTCGGCTGTGCTCCTGCGCCCGCGAGAGGTCGTCGACGGCTCGGGCGACGAGGTTCATCGGGACCTGATCGGTGCCCGAGTCACTCCGACACGCACCTCGCCCAACCTCAAACTGGAGATGGCGGGCGATCTGGTCGAACACCTGCGGCAGACGATCGGCCAACACCATCACCTCGGTGAGAACCCGGTAGAGGTCGGTCACATCCTCCCAACCCGGAGTACCCGCCGATGGACGGGCGAGGGTGAGACGGTTGAGCGTGCGGACCGCCTCGGCCGCAGACTCCGCGACCACGACCGGACCGAGGATCGACGCCCGGGCGGTCACCGCTCCTCCTCGTCGGCGTCGTCGCTCGGGTCGCCATCGACGTCAGGGACGTCGTCAACATCGCTCGGATCGAGGTCCCGGCCCCGGTTGCCCTCATCGTCCTCGGCGTCGTCGTGCTCGAGGACGATGCTGGTCCTGTTGCGCTCGGTGCGCAGCAGCAACGAGAACGTCTCGGCCGCCGCGGCCTGCATGCCCGGGAGCACGTGCTGGTACACCTGCATCGTGAACGCGATGTTGGCGTGACCGAGCCGTTCGCTCACCACCTTGATCGGCACTCCGGACTTCAACAGCAGCGTGGCGTGCGTGTGCCTCAAATCGTGAAGGGAGATGTCGGGGACGTCGATCTTGGCGACGGTCCGGTCGAAGAGCTGGCTGAAGATGTCGGGGTGCGGTGAGGTGCCGTCGGCCTTGACGAACACCAGATCATCGGGGGCTGGTTCGACGCCGTCACGTTCTTCGGTGCGGACCTTGCGCCAGTCCCGCAGCACCTGGACCAGGTCCTCTTCGATGTCGATCGTGCGCCGGCTGGTGCCGGTCTTCACGTCCGAGATCGACACTTTGTAGGCGACCGACACCAGGGCTTGCCGCACCGCCACCCGGCCGGCGTCGAGGTCGATGTCACGCCAGCGAACCCCGAGGACCTCACCGCGGCGCATGCCGGTGTTGGCGGCGAACTCGAACGCCGGGGCGAGGCGATGCGACGCGATCTCGTCGAGGAACCGCACGAGTTGGTCGATCTCCCACGCCTTGATCTCGGGTCGCTTGCGGGCCACGAGCGACGGCGGATCAGCCAGGGCGACGACGTTGCGCACCACGGTGCCCTTGCGGGCCGCGTCGCTGAGCGCCTTGTTCAACATCACGTGGATGTTGTGCACCGACTTCGGGGCCAGCCCCGTGGCCGGGCCCTTCTCCCCGGGCCGCTTCTTGCGACCGTTCTTCAGCAGCCCGGCGTAGAACACGTCGATGTCTTCGGGGCTCAACTGATCGAGTGGCCGCTTCCCCAAAGCGGGGGCCACGTGCAGCTCGATGTTGCGCCGGTACGACGAGAACGTGCTCGGCCGCACCCGAGCCTCCTGGATCGGCAACCACCGATCCCGCAGGTACTGCTCGAGGGTGAGCTTCTCGCTCACCACCGTCTCGCCCCGGTGCGCCCGCTTCACCAGCTCGGCCAGCAGCTTCTCGGCGTCGGCGCGTCGGGTGCCGGCTTGGACCCAGCGGCGCCGGTAGTTCCCGGTCGCCGGGTTCACGCCGTCGTAGATGACGGCGTACCACTTCTTGCCCTTCTTCTGGACGGTGCCACGCATCAGAGTCCCCTTCCGTACGGATCGGATGGGGACATCGAGCAGGCGACGAGGCCGAGGTTCCCGCGATGTCCGACGGAACGCTGGCGCTGCGTGGACCACGGTACGCCCAAGAAACCCGAAGATCCACCCCCGGCCCTCCCGGGAGCCCGGCGAGAGCTCCGTCGTGGGGTGGTCGACGACGACCCCACGACGGGTCGAGATCCCGGTCCGTACCGCCCCGTGCCAGGCCCGCGTTGCCTGTCACGCGCCGCACAGTAGAAAAAACAGTAGATATCTGGGTGTCGGGGCATGGAAGAGGCCCTCCTCGATGAGTCGAAAAGGGCCTCTGACCAGGTACTTGAGTTGGTGGCGGGGGCAGGATTTGAACCTGCGACCTTCGGGTTATGAGCCCGAAGAGCTACCTGACCTGGCGTACCCTCCCGTACCTTCCAGTACCTCTGAGGTGAGGTTTCGCGCATGTCGTCGTGCCAGTCCGTACCACTGCGTACCGATGAATATCGGCCCGCGGTGTAGAAGAAAGTGTAGAAGACGGCGCTGGCGAAGTCACGACGGATCTGCCCGGTTGAGCTGGGGGATGTTGTCGAAGATCGAGTCCTCGCTGGCCAGGGGAAGCCTGGACGAGAGGGCCATCGCAGCGCCCGTCTGACGAGCTGCGCCTACAACTCGATCGTGGGTCGGTCGTCGACCGCAGCCTTGAGGAGACCAACAAGGTCATCCACAGGAAGGTGGGCTGAGGCTACGAGATCCGCAAGGGACAACCCTGCCTCGATCGCGGCCCGCCGCACGGACCGTTCCAGAAGTAGCGGAGCCTCGGGCGCCCCCATCTCCCGATCACCGGGCTCCTGCTTTCGCCAGCCACGGGCCGACATGTAGCGAACAGCGGCCTGATAGGCGTCGGGCGACAGCACCCGTAGGGCACGAGCCCGGTAGAGCAGCGCTGCCATCGAGATCCCCCATGTTCGCTTCAACTCGGCCAGTCGAGCCCAGCCGGCAGGGTCCAACCGCGCCGGAAGCAGGTCGCGGGCAACTGACTCGGGGAACAAGAGCGAGGCTGCGAAGTCGTGGGCTTGACCCTCAATCTCCTTGCTCCCCGGCTCCGTGTCCCGGTGCATGACCAGGTGGCCCAGCTCGTGCGCAGCGTCGAATCGACTCCTGACGTAGTTGTCGGACTTGTCATCGGCTAGCAGTACCAGTGGCCTCGACGGTGACCAGATAGAGAAGGCATCGACGGACTGGTGCCCCATCGTGAGACGTGCGACTGCGATTCCGTGGCGCTCCAACTCTCGGACCACGTGGGCTATCGGCTCGAGCCCCAGGCCCCAGCGTCGGCGGATCACCTGCGCAGCCTGCTCGATCTCGTCACGCGCAGCACCTCGACCGATCGGCACTTGCGGAACATCGACCTCGGGCATTCGGACGTGCTGGCTGAGAGCGGTAATGAAGTTGCTTAGGAGCAGAGTCTGAGCAGCCGCTCGGCGGCGTTCCCGAACGCTCGTGGAGCGAAGGTCTCTAAAGAAGGTGTGAGATGGAGACTCTGGCCACTGCGCCGAGAAGAACTCAGGCGGCACCCGCAACGCCGCCGCCAGCGCTTCAACTGTTGCGAGGGAAGGTCGAATCTTCCCCGACTCGATCTGGCTCACGGCTGGCGCGGAGATCGCCCCACCAATGGCGTCGACAACCTCCCGCTGCGTCATACCCCGCAGCTCGCGGGCAAGCCGAATGCGATCCGCACGAGCTGGACCGGGTGGTTCTGGAGTGGGCTCAGGCAACTTCGGGCGCTCCTTGGAAACTCCTGCCAAGGTACCGGCTTTCACTCTCGACCAGCAATCTTGCGCGAAAAATAAGTGATGTTCAACTTTTCAGGTTGCGTTCTTGCACGGCGCCGCTACGCTGGATCGAAGACCACTTATCGATCGACGTCCGTGCGGCACCGGCCTGGCGGGCAGTTCACGCGAGGCCAGCCATGGATAAGCACTGCAACCACAACATCCCCGAGACCAAGAAGGGCGCTGGCCCATGCGACATCAAGTGGGAGGTCAAGAAGCGCAACGGCAAGCCCAACTGGTGGTGCCGCACCCACGGGCTCGACGCGTCGGCGCCCGACGGACACCCCCTCGACCAATGCTCAGGTGCCTGGTTCGACCCAACGCCCGAGGCGATGCAGATCGAGATAGACGCCACAGACGGTGAGGTCTCCGTGTGGGGCGCAATCGGTCCAGCGCTCAAGATCGGGCAAGTCCAGCGGGAGCCGGGCAAGGTCCACGTGCACCACCGGACCGCAACCCACGGGGAGAAGGACCTCGACGACTCGTTCGACATCGTGACCATCCATCACGGCGACTCGACCGTGGTAGTCGAGGGCATGGCTGCGAAGGCCTTCGCCATCAGCGAGCTGACCAACATGACCGTGGCCCCGCTCACATGCCCGCACTGCGGCGAGGTCCACATCGACGAGCTGATGTTCGCCACCAACCCGCACATCAAGCACCTCTGCAACTCGTGCGGTCGCAACTTTCGCGACAAGCAGCCCTCCATCTCGAACCCGCTTGGCGATGCTCAGCAACGACTGGGCCTCAGCCAACGCGCCGATCCCCTGCACGTCGACCGACCGCTAGACCTCTCCTCAGCTGACTACTCCGGGATCGCCATGTGGCCATCGAACCGGGCCATTGTGTCCACGATGACTCGACCCGAAGATGGTGGCGTCCACGTCCATGCCTGGGATCTCGACGGGAAGCTGACCCTTGACGACACCTACTCGCCCGTCACGCTCGACGGCACGGTCATCGACGAGCGTGCGCTGCGGCTTCTCGCCGTCCAACGTGAACTGGGGCGCCAAGAGGCCAAGCCAGCGCCGATCGTATCGCTCGCCTGCCTCGAGTGCGGGCACTCGATCCTGAGTCCGACTGAGGGCTGGGTGAAGGCGTCGACCCAGCACACCTGTGACGCGTGCGGGGCACAGAACCGTACGCGTCGTAAGTCGTTCCTCAACCCGTTGGCCGAGAAGGCAGCGTGATCGACACCGACCAGGCTCGTGGCGGCGACGCCTGGATGCGCAATCTGGTCTGGAAGCCGTGACGCACGTCCTTCCCGGTCGTACGCTCTGGTGATGGACAGCGACGATTCGGGGCTCCCAGACTTCGAAGCGCTGTATGGCGACCGGCCGATGACGGCGCGCATGGCAGCACGCCTCTGGTACACCGCGGACTCCACTTACGGCTCGTACTTCGATGGCGCGGCCGAGATGTGGGTCGAAGCGCTGCCCCGGGTCGCCCAACTCCATGCCGACGAAGACTTCGTCAAGGCGTTCGGGGAACGCTTCGGCGTCATCGCTTACCGGATCGCGTCCGGGCTCACCGAGCTGACCCACCTGACCACCTGCACGGCCGACGAGGTTGCCCTCCATCTGATCATCGACCGGGCCGAGGAGATGGTTGAGGACGGCGAACTCGACCAGGGCTGGATGGACGCGCTCCCCAACCGCCCGAACGACGGCGACTTCCACGGCGTGAAGGACTACCTCTTCTACGACTTCGACGTTCTACACCTATACGAGCCCAGCGCCGACGGAGCCGAGGACCCCACCTCGGCGATCTTCCAAGCCGAGGGCTTCGTCAACCTCCACCCACGCGACTGGTTCAAGACCTTCGTGAAGTAGCTCAACGGCCGCTCGCGCTGGGTCAGCACCAACCCACGCGGTCATACCGCTTCCATCCACCGACCGGTGCGTAGCGGAGTAGAACCGGGCCGATCAGACACCAGATGACCTGCAGCGGCGGTGGGAGGTCCACGGGCGTGGTCGGGACGAAGGAGGTGGCGTCTTCAACAGCTGACTGAAGTTCGGGCTCCAAACTGTCGAACACCAACACTCCATGGCGTTCCCCATATTCGGGCCGGTCCAATGACTTCAAAAGATTCCCGCTCCGCTCTGACTCCAACCATGCCTGGACACGTTGAGCCAGCGTGTTCGGATCTGCCGTCCTGACGAATCCGAACGATGAAGCAACTTCGACACCGGCATGAACCCCCCGATCCGGATAGATAGCGTGCGCCATGCAGATCGCGTCGTTTGTGCGGACCGCAATACGCGCCAAAGCACCCCGAGCCTCAGGGTCAGTTGGGAACTCCCCTCTCGTACCGGTGATCCCGTGCCTCTCAAGGATCTCGAGGTCCGGCACCAGATCGCCGAGGAGCCCTTTCAGCCCTACCGGATCATGCGCCGCATCCCGTTGTTCTTGCCACTCGGCGAGTCTCTCGGCCTTACGCTTGACCGTGAAGCCTTGGGACGCCCAGCGAGCGATGGATTCTTCGTCGTCGTCAGGAAAGCTCGGAGGTCCAACCAGACTTGCCGCAACCGGTTCAGCAGTGACGAGCACGTGCCAGCGGGACGCCAGCCGTTCGGAATCAAGGGAAGACTGCTCGCGTCTCAATCCTGCCTGCAGCTTCAGCCATTCGGGCGAGGCGATCTCCTTGACCTCAAAGGCCATCGGAAGACCCTCCAGCACAGGGGCGATGTAGTCGGCGGAGGGCCGGTCGTCGGGAATCACGCGGTCCAGGAGATGTCCAAGTACATGTTCCAACTCACGACGGGCCGCCAGCTCCGAGGGAGATTCGTCATCCATGTGCCTCAGTCTCGCGCCAGGCTGATCGCAGGATCTGGGGAGCCATGCTTGAGCGCGCCAACGTTCCGCCACCACCGAAGGCGCTGCCGATCCACCAGCGGGCACTGGGGGCTCGGCGCGCCTTTGGCCTACGAGTTGGCCTTGACGTAGGTGACTCCGAATGCCTTCACCTGGCGGTACTCCTGTCGCCGGGAGGCAAGGTCGAACGCGTCGCTTGCGACGTACTGGAAGATGTCCAGGCCTCGGCCGAGAAGGATCTTCCACCCGGTGTCGGTCTCGATCGAGCGATCGTGGATCGAGCTGTCGAAGGTCACGTCGAAGGCGACGCCTCCTGCCGCTGCGCCCTGATGGACCCTCGCGAGCAACTCAACCTGCTTCCTGGCCAGCTCATCGCTCTCGGTCTCCTCGGTGGTGATGAGCTGCACGGCCACTTCGTCAGCCGGGTCCTTCGTTGTCGCGATCACCTCGATGAGCTCCATCAGGTTGCGCGCCTGGTGGAACCGTCGGATGTAGGGGTCGGTGATCGTGATCTCGATGGCTCCGCGCAGGTGGGGGCCGAAGAGCGTCTCGTAGGACACTCCCCGCTGGTTCTCCTGGAACTCCTTGTGTCCCTCGAACAGCGCTTGGGGTTTCGTGTCGGCCGGTGAGGGGTCGGGATCTCCGGGCGTCGGTGCTGCCGCGGGGTCCGGTTCTTCGGCGTCCTCATCGCTATCGGCGGCGCGCTGGTGGTAGTACGCGGGGTACTCCTGCTCTTCGAGCGTGGTCACGTC
>WBZX01003280.1_pt1 | contig 10400 bp, 7 predicted proteins | sample 5204211 | NCBI WGS metagenome assembly WBZX01 (sample SAMN12344362, study PRJNA552823) | activated sludge metagenome | biome: Activated sludge suspended growth; feature: Nitrification reactor; material: Wastewater; isolation source: activated sludge from nitrification reactor of wastewater treatment...
ATCGAAGGCCGCGTCGCCCGTCCGGAAATCCTGCCCTCCGACGAGCGTCCTCAAGCGATCCACCAGCGACTCCCGCCTCACGAGGAGCCCCGAGCCGAGCGTCCCCTCGGTCGGCTCGGCGCGCACGACCATGTCGAAAGCGTCCCTGCCCGTGCGCTGGAAACGCACCGCCAGCCGCACGGCCCGCAGCTCGCCCGCCGCCGCGAGCGGCGTCTCCTCCATCGTGAGCGAGCGCGCCCGCGCGAGCGCCCGCAGCGCCTTCGCGTGGGCCGCGATGGGGGCCGCCACGGGCACCGCCTTGCGCGCGCGGCCGAGGAGCTGCGCCGCGCGCGCCGCGTGCTGGAACGCGTTCACGAGCATGGCCTCGTCGAGCTGGAGCACGTACGCCGCCACGGCCTGATCCGTCACCTGGAACCCGGCGCTCGTCGCGTTGAGCCCGAGCACGGCGCGGCGCGCGTCGTCGGCGAAGAGCACCGCGGCGCGCTCGGCGTCATCGGCTGTCGCCACCACCTCATCGTCCCAGTTGGAGTCGCCGAGCAGCACCCGCTCCGAGAGCGACGGCAGCGTCACGAAGCCGTGGGTGTGCACCTCGAGGCCGAGATCGAGCGCCGGATCCAGGTCCGCGAACACGGTCGTCGCCCTGTCGCCCCACGCGGAGCGGACGCGCTGCCCGTCGAGCTCGCCCTGCACGACAGGCACGCTCATGAGGCCTTTCTTCTCGTGGAACGAGAGCCCGAGCCGCTTCGCCACGTCCTCGAAGACTTCCCACATCCGAGGGATAGTAGTGGTTTTCGCGCGCTCGGGATCCTCTTCATTCCCTCTCTCTTTGGGGGGCGCGCCAGGCGTCCTCTCCCATGCGGGGCGCCCCGTCCCGCGTCTCCGCGGCGCCCCGTCCCGGGGCGGCCGGTCCGCGCGTCGTGAGCTCTGCGGCGGGGCGCTGCGGAGACGCGGGACGGGGCGCTCCGAGGGGTTCACGAGGAGGCCGGTCGCGCCCCCTGAATGGCTGCTAGCCGTGGCGCGCCAGGGACTCGTAGAGGGCGGCGAGGCGCTCGACGTGGCGGTCGATGTCGAATTTTTCCTCGGCCATGCGCCGGGAGGTGCGGCCCATCGCCGCGAGGCGGCCCGGCTCGCGGAGCGCCGCCGCCACGCGGGCCGCGCCCTCTTCGTAGTCGGTCGTCGCGAGGAGGAAGCCGTTGCCGGAGTCGCCCTCGACGCACGTGTCGGCGGCCATGCGGCGCTCTTCGTCGTTGTCGACGACCGTCACGATGGGCTTGGAGAGCGCCATCGCCTCGATGGAAGCGATGCCGTTGTGGGGGCTGCGCGTCGCCTGGACGACGACGTCGCACGCCTGCATGAGGCGCGTCGCGTCGGCCCGCGCGCCCGCGAAATGGGCCTCCGCGGCGACGCCGAGCTCCCTCGCCAGCCGCTCGTTCTCGGCGCGCGTGGGGCCGTCGCCGACGAGGAGCATGCGCGCCTCGGGGACGCGCGCGTGGATGCGCGCGAAGCCCCGGAGCGCCCGCGGGATGCCCTTCTCCGCGGCCTGGCGCGCGATGATGCCGAACACGATGTCGCCCTCGCCGTAGCCGAGCTCGCGCCGCGCGTCGTCCCGTGTCTCCCGGCTCGCGCGGAGCTCCTGGAGATCCACGCCGATGTAGTTGAGGGCGATCTTCTCGCCCGGGATGCCCCACCGGGTGGCCTGATCCCACTTGTAGTATTCGCTGAGGCCGACGAAGCGATCCGTGAGCGAATAGGCCGCTCGCCGGAGGGGGCGAGAGCGGATGATCACGTCCTCCGTCCGGCAGTGGAGGCCTGTCGTGCGCTGGATGGTGTGCACGACGGGGAGGCCGCCGAGCTTGCCAATCGCCGAGGCCAGGAGTTGCCAGACACCGGGGCTCTGCGTGCTGACGAGATCCGCGTCGCGCGCGAGCCTCAGGAACGCGAGCATCATCGGCGACTCGGCGAGCCGGGAGGGGCGCGGCCGATCGAGCAGGCGCACGCAGCGGACCTCGGGGCGGACCTCGTCCCGGATGTCGTCGCCCCAGCCGTACGCGATGGTCTGCCGGAAGCGCGCAGGGTCGAGCCTGTTGGCCACGCGGACCAGATACCGCTGCTCGCCGCCGAGCGAGAGAGAGCCAATCCAGTGAAGAACCCGAAGGGGAGGCCGCGAGTCGAGGGTCATGCCGTTCGCTTGATGGGAGGGGTGGCGCGCGCTCGCAGCCGAGGGGATACGTTGCCTGTCTCACCGTGGAAATTCAACCCCGTCGCGCCGCGCACGGACTTTGCTAAGGACAGCGCCGGCAGTAGGCTTGCGCCTGCCCGCCGTGGTCGTCGTTTTTGAATGAGCGTTCGCCGGAGAACATCGAGGTCGTGACGTGACGCCTGTCGTGTACGTGCTGTGTCAGACCCGCTCGCTCGCCAACGGCGGGCTCGAGAGCATGACCCAGATCCTCGGGGGGATGCGCTCGCCGCGCGTCATCGTGACCGACAGGGAGAGCCACTTCACCGACAGGTGGCGCGACCTCGGCTGCGAGGTGCACGTGTGGCCCATCCCGGACGACGACGGCCCCGTCGTGCGCCGCACCACGCGGGCGGCGCGGGCGGCGACGCTGGTCGCCTACAACGCGCGCATCGCGCAGCTCCTGCGCGCGAAGGGGGCGCGCGTCCTCCACGCGAACGACATCCGCGCCCTGTGGTTCTCGGCGCTCGGGGCCCGCGCCGTGGGGGCGCGCGTCGTCTTCGCCGTGCGCGACGTGAACCACGTGAGCCGCGCCTACGGCCCCAAGTGGAAGGTCACGCACCACCTCGCGAACGAGATCGTCTGCCTCTCGAACGAGATGCGGGACACCGCGCTGGAGCGGTTTCCGCCGCTCTTTCCCGGCGCGCCGGGCAAGGCGCACCTGTCGGTGGTGTACAGCGCCGTCGATCTCGCGCGCATGCGGCCGCAGGGGCCGGAGGCGCGCGCCGCGCTGCGCCGGGAGCTCCGCGTCCCGGAGGGCGCCTTCGAGATCGCGTATGTCGGCGTCTTCTCGCCGAAGAAGAACCAGCTCGAGCTGCTCCGCCGGGTCGTGCCGGCGTTGACAGCCCGTCTCCCGCGCGCCCACGTGACGTTCGCGGGCGACTTTCGCCCCGAGAGCGATGCCTACGCCAAGGCGTGCGAGGACGCGGCGCGGGATCTCGTGCGCGCCGGGCGGGTCCGCTTCGCCGGCTTCGACCCGCGGCCGGAGCGGTACTACCAGGCGGCCGACATCGTCGCGCTCGCGAGCCTGTACGAGGGACTGCCACGCTGCATGATCGAGAGCCTGGCCTGCGGCACGCCGGTGGTCGCCTTCGACGTGACGAGCGTGCGGGAGTTCCTGGAGAAGCGGGACTGCGGCGTCGCCATCCGGACGGACGACTACGCCGGCATGGTCGAGGCGATCGTCCGCCTGGCGGAGGATCCGGCGCTCCGCGCGCGCATGGCCGAGAAGGCGCGCGAGGTGGCCGTGGAGAGCTTCGCGCCGGAGCTGGGCGTCGCCGCCTACGCCGCGCACTACGAGCGGCTCGGCGGCGCGGGGGCGGGGGCGTGACAGGCGCCTTCATCGCCCCGGCCTCTCCTGGTAGGGTGCCCGGGTGATCCAGATCTTCGGCACCGTCAAGTGCAAAGTCAGCCGCGCGGCGCAGCGGTTCTTCGCCGATCGACGCATCCCTGTCCAGTTCGTCGACCTGCGCGAAAAGGGCCTCTCCAAGGGGGAGCTGGCCAGCGTCGCCCGCGGGGTCGGCGGCATCCGCGCGCTCTACGACGCGGAGAGCCCGCGCGTGAAGGAGCGCGGCCTCCAGCACAGCGCGCCGACGGACGCGCGCCTCGCCGAGCTCCTCCTCGAGGATCCGCTCCTGCTGCGGACCCCCATCGTCCGCGACGGACAGCGCGCCGCCGTGGGCGCCGCCGAGGCGCAGTGGAAGGCGTTCGCGGACGCTGCCAAGAAGTCCGACTGAGCTCCACGGCACGGGCGATGCAAAACCGTTCCATCGCACCGTGGACTCCTGGCGTGGACAGCCCCTGACTGGCCACGCGGCCGCGCGGCGCTCCCTCGGAGGCAGCGCTATGAACCGCTCCATCTCGAAACGTGTCTCGAATTGGCTCGCTCTTGTCTCGAAAGGAGCCACCCTGGTGTCGCTTTGTGCGATCGTCTCCTGGCCGGGGACGGCCGGCGCGGGGCTGCCGGACGCGGCGCCCGTCGCGGGCGATCACGGGAGCCTCTGCCCGGCGTGCAATCCGCAGGACGAAGGCCCGGCCCCGGACGGCGACGCGGACGAAGACGAGCTCGTCTTCGGGTGCCTCTCCGACGCGGACTGTGGTGAACAGGGCCTCTGCGTGAAAGAGGGAGACGCCTCCGAGGACGAGCCGGGCGACTGTGTCCTCTCGGCGGACGGCGACGACGACTGGCACGCCGAAGAGCCCGGGTCCGGCAGCGCGCCCGTGGAGCAGCCGGCGGAGAAAGTCCAGTGCTCCCAGTCGCAGACGGGCCTCCCCGGGGGCGCGATCGAGACTGGCATCTTCCTCGGCCTGAACGCCCTCGTGGCGCTCCGCCGGCGCCTGCGCCGCCGCGCCTGAGCCTTTCTGTCCTCTTCAAGGGGCGACCCGCCCGGCGATCCCGCGTAAGGTGGCGCGCGAGACCGCGTTCATGCGGTTCGCTGCGGCCGAGCGGAGCCGCGGAACCCCGAGAGGACAGCCATGCCCAGAGAGCAGCACCCCCGGCGCGCCGGCGCGCCCCAGAGCTCCCGTCTCCTTTCCTTCCATCGCGGATGGCTCATCTGGCCGGTCCTCGCGATGGTCGGCGCGTGCGGCGCGTCGCAGGCCCCCGGCGCGCCTCCCGCCGACATGGCCGGCATGGCCGCGCCCGCGCCGATGGCCGCGCCCGCGCCGACGGCGGCGATGGGCGACATGCCGGCCGCCGCGCCGCTCATGGTCGCCGATGACCAGATGGCCGAGCCGGCCGCCCAGAAGCGGGCCATGGCCGCAGGCGAAGCGATGGAAGAGCGCCCCCCGATGTGGGCCCCCGTCCGCGAGTTCCCCGCGCCCACGTACGACCCCGGCTACGACGGCCCGCGCACCGACTTCCGAGAGACCATCTTCTGGAAACCCTCTCTCCAGACGGACAGTCAGGGCAAGGCGCAAGTCAGCTTCTTCCTCTCCGACGCCGTCACGTCGTTCCGCGCGACGGTCGAGGGGTTCGGCGGCGGCGCCGCCGGGCGCGGGGACGCCGTGGTGGGCTCCAAACTGCCTGTCTCGCTCGCCGCCAAGCTGCCCCTGGAGGTGACCAACGGCGACGTCGTGGAGCTCCCCGTCGTGATCACGAACGCCACGTTCCGCGGCTTCGACGCGAACGTGAACGCGCAGGTCGGCGCGGCCTTCACGGCGAAAGAGGTGCTCTCTTCCAAGGTCCACCTCGACCCGTCGCAGACCAAGACTGTCTATTACAACCTCACCGTCGTCGGCAACGGCGCCGAGCCCAAGGACGGGCGCGTCGCGCTCTCCGCGGAGGGCGGCCACCTCACGGACTCGATGGAGCGGACCCTCCGCGTCGTCCCGGCCGGATTCCCCCGCGAGGAGAACGCCGCCGGCACGCTCACGGGCAGCGCGACGGCCTCCGAGGAGATCGACATCGCCGATCCCATCGCGGGCACGCTCGTCGCGTCGCTCGAGTTCTTCCCGACGCCGAAAGCCACCCTCGTCGCGGCGGCGAAAGGCATGCTCGCCGAGCCCTCGGGCTGCTTCGAGCAGACGTCGAGCACGAACTACCCCAACGTCATGGTGGCCAGTTACCTCAAGAAGGCGGCCGACGCCGACCCCGAGACGAAGGCCAACATCGACGGTCTCCTCGACCGCGGCTACAAGCGGCTCGCGGGCTACGAGTCCAAGACCAAGGGTTACGAGTGGTTCGGCGAGGACCCGGGGCACGAGGCGCTCACCGCCTACGGTCTCCTGGAGTTCGTGGACATGGTGGGCGTCTACAAGGGCGTCGATCAGGACATGATCACCCGCACGCGCGCCTGGCTCAAGACGCGCCGCGACGGCAAGGGCGGCTACCAGCGCAACAGCAAGGCCCTCGACTCCTTCGGCCGCGCCAAGGACGAGACGACCAACGCGTACATCACGTGGGCCCTCGCCGAGGCCGGCGAGAAGGAGATGGACACCGAGCTGGACTACGTGGCCAAGCTGGCCAAGTCCTCGGACGATCCGTACCTCCTCGGCCTCGCCGCGAGCGCGCTCGTGGCCGCCCGGCCGGGCACCGACGCGTCGAACGCCGCGCTCAAGAAGCTCGCGGGCAAGCAGGGCAAGGACGGCGGCTTCGCGGGAGCGGCCGAGTCCATCACGCAGTCCGGCGGCATCGCCCTCGCCGTCGAGACGACGTCGCTCGCGGCGCTCGCCCTCCAGCGCGGCGACAACGAGCAGAAGGCGGCCGCCCGAAAGGCCATCTCCTGGCTCGAAGAGCAGCGCAAGGGCTCCGGCAGCTTCGGCTCCACGCAGGCCACGGTGCTCGCGCTCCGCGCCATCACCCGCGCGACGGAGGGCGGCAGCATTCCTGAAGGGACCATCACCGTCACCGTCAACGGGCACGCCTATCCGATCAAGGTCGACCCCAAGAGCAACGACGGGCTGCGCCTGGAGAAGTTCGCTGCGGATCTCAAGCCCGGCAAGAACACGTTCTCCATCGCCGCGCCCGGGATGAAGGACCTCCGCCTCCCGTACGCCCTGAAGGTCGGATACCGCACCATCAAGCCCAACTCCGCGGCGAAGGGCGCTGTCACCGTCACCGTGGCGGCCCCCAAGGACGCGAAGGTCGGCGACAGCGTCAAGGTCAAGGTGGATATCGCCAACACGACGGGCAACCCGCTCCCCATGGTCATCGCGCGGATCGGCGTGCCGGGCGGCCTCGAACAGCAGAAGTGGCAGCTCGACGAGCTCAAGAAGAAGGGCCTCGTGGACTTCTACGAGACGCGGGAGCGCGAGGTCATCGTCTACTTCCGCGGCATGGCCCCGCAGTCGCACAAGAAGCTGGATCTGGACCTCCTCGCCGCCGTCCCCGGCACGTACACGGCCCCTGCCTCGCAGGCCTATCTCTATTACACCGACGAGCTCCGCCGCTACGCGGACCCGGTCAAGATGACGATCCGCCACTGAGCCCAAGGAGCCAAAAATGATCCGCAAAAGCATGAACAAGCTGGTTCCGCTCGCGGCCCTCGCCGCTCTCCTCGGGGGCGCCCGCACGACGATCGCCGACGACGCCGAGACGAAGGCGCGCCTCGACTCCCTCACGAAGCAGGTGGACGCGCAGCTCGCCGGTATCGGCGGCAAGTCCATCTACCTGATGACGGACAAGCCCCTTTACCACCCCGGAGAGGCCATCTGGTTCCGGGCGTGGGAGGTGGCCGTCAAGACGCTCTCGGGCGCGCCCGGCGAGCACGGCGTGACCTTCCAGCTCCTGGACGCCCGCGGCACCAAGGTGATGGAGAAGCGCGTGCTCGCGCGCGGCGGAATGGCCACCAACGACTTCCAGCTCCCGGCCGGCATCTCCGGCGGCGGCTTCACGCTCCGCGCCATCTCGGATGCGGGCGGCCAGCAGGACCGCGCGATCACCGTGGCGGCCTACGAGGCGCCGCGCATCAAGAAGACGCTCGACTTCCTCAAGACGTCGTACGGCCCCGGCGAGGAGGTCAGCGCCAAGGTCACCATCGAGTCGCCCACGGGCGGCCCGCTCCTCGGCGCCAAGGCGACGGCCATCGTGACGGTGGACGGCGTCGAGGTCACGCGGATGAGCGTCTTCCCCGACGACAAGGGCCGCGCGTGGGTGCGGTTCATCCTCCCGGCCAAGATCGCGAAGGGCGACGGGCTGCTCACGATCCAGGTGGACGGCGGCGGGTTCGTCGAGTCGATCCAGCGGCGGATCCCCATCGCGCTGGAGGACGTGATGGTCAGTGTGTTCCCGGAGGGTGGCGACCTCGTGACGGGCCTCCCCTCGCGCGTCTACCTCGCGGCCAAGGACGCCCAGAACGAGCCTGTGGAGGTCGAAGGGCAGGTGTTCGACGACAGGGGAACGCTGGTGTCCGACTTCAAGTCGACCTACGGTGGAATGGCGCGCTTCTCGCTCACGCCGGCGAAGGACAGGTCGTACAACGTGAAGCTCACGCGGCCCAAGGGCGCCTCCGCGGGCAAGACGTTCGCGATCCCGGCGGCGAAGGCCTCCGGCTGCACGCTGCGGTCCGTCGACGACTTCACCTCTTCGGACAATGACGTGAAGGTCAAGGTGCAGTGCACCGAGAAGCAGGACGTGCTGGCGACGGCCGTCCTCCGGGAGAAGCTGCTCGCCAAGCTGGCCGTCCAGGCGGTCCCGGGCGCGGCCGCGACGATCAGCCTCCCGATGGGCAAGGACGCCGTCGGCGCGCTCCGCGTGACCCTGTTCGACACGGGGCAAAGGCCCCTCGCCGAGCGGCTGATCTACCGCGGCCTCGGCAATGAGATGCGCGTCTCGGTCAAGGCGGATCGCAAGAGCTACTCTCCGCGGGAGAAGGTCACGCTGACGGTGGAGACCAAGGACGCGGCCGGCAAGCCGGTGGCGGCCGACGTGGCGCTCGCCGTCGTCGACGACACGGTGCTCAAGTACGCCGACGACAAGGAAGGACACATCCTGTCGCAGATCTACCTCGTGCCGGAGATGCCGGGGCAGACGGTGCGGGAGCCCAACTTCTACTTCTCGAAGGATCGGCGCGCGCCGGAGGCCATGGACATGCTCCTCGGGACGCAGGGGTACCGGCGATTCGCGTGGAAGTGGGTGCAGTAGGCAGGGGCGCCACGGGGGGATTCGGGGCGTGCTTCACCACGGAGACGCGGAGAGCACGGAGAGGCACGGAGGGTTCTTTTTTTCGAGAATTTGGGGGGGCCGTGGAGGGAGTGTGGTTTATCCTGCGCCGATGGGCCTTCCTTCCGGCTTTCGCGGGGCGCTCCTTCTGGCGATCTCTTCGAGCCTTTTTGCGTGCGCTTCCACCACCTCCATCGAGACGGGGGGTGGGGCGGGGGCCACGACGACGGGGACCGGGGGGCGCGGGGCGGGGGGGAGCGGCGGCGGGGGGAGCGGCGGGGCCACGACGTCCTCGGAGACGACGACGAGCACCACTTCGTCGACAACGGGGTTCGTCGCGGGGGCCTGTCCGGCGGGGTCGTTCGCGACAGGGCTCGATCTCACGAACCAGCTCGTCTGCGCGCCTCTCACGCCGTTCGCGCGGGAGACCATCAACGACGGGTGCTCGGTGTACCTGGGCTGGCGGGACGGCTGCACCGACTGTGACCTCCCGCCCACCAAGTGGGGACACGCCTCGCCGGCAGGCTGCGAGAACGGCGCGGGCGCCGACGACACGTGCACGACGCCCACGCTGGACGGCGTCGGGGTGCAGCTCTTCGGCCTCAACTTCGACGGGAACGTCAACTCGGACGACAAGATCCACCTGGGCTTTCACTGCCCCTCTCCCGACTTCGCGAGCGCGGGCGGCCCCTGCGCACAGGGCACCTACGCGACCTCCATCGCCGCCGACGGACAGGCCACCTGCGTCGCCGCCTCGGCCCCCGTGCTCGACCACGTGAACAAGCGGTGCGGCCTCTATTTCGGCTGGCGCGACGCCTGCGACGGGTGCACCTCCGCGCCCGATCGGTGGGGCCAGGTGAGCCCGCTCGCCTGCACCCTCGGCTCCGGCGCCCCGAGCACGTGCACCGAGGCGCCCCTCGGCGACACGGCCGTCCAGCTCTTCGGGCTGAGCACCGGCGGCGACGTGGACGGCAACGACAAGCTCTACATGGCCCTCCACTGCGACGATCCGCAGGCGGGCACCACGACGACCAAGGGCACCTGTCCCCCGGGGCAGCTCATCACGTCGATCGCGGAGGACGGCACCCTCGGCTGCGAGAACCCGGCGAAGGTCGTGGCGGACTACTTCGACGCCCACTGCACCGTCTACTTCGGCTGGCGCGACGGCTGTGACGGCTGCACGGACCCGCCCGCCAAATGGGGCCGCATCCGCCACGGCTTCTGCACCAACGACAACGGCGTCGACAACACGTGCACACAGACCGTGCTCGGCGGAAAGACGCTGGAGATGCTCGGCCTCAACACCGACGGCGACGTGAACGGCGACGACAAGCTCTACGTCGGCCTCCGCTGCGACTGAGGCCCGCCTCTGCGGGTCTCAGTCTGGACCTGGGCGGGGGTTCACAGATTGCGACCCTGCGTCGCGCGGAAAGGCCTCCTCCGCACCGGCGGGGCGACAATCCACGAGAAGAACAGGGGTGCAGCGGTCGGCTCTCTCTGGCACGTCGCATGCTGAACATGGCGACATCCCACGAAGCCCACGGAGCCCCTCCAATAATCTGT
>WBZX01003282.1_pt1 | contig 10393 bp, 10 predicted proteins | sample 5204211 | NCBI WGS metagenome assembly WBZX01 (sample SAMN12344362, study PRJNA552823) | activated sludge metagenome | biome: Activated sludge suspended growth; feature: Nitrification reactor; material: Wastewater; isolation source: activated sludge from nitrification reactor of wastewater...
GGTGGACAGCAGGCTCGAACGGGAATTGACCGGTGGATTGGATCGTCAGGAATTCGAAGCCATGTTCGGATTGAACCATGCGCGGCTTCGCGAGGGCGGCGCGGTGTTGCTGCGCGGCGAAGGCGATCTGGGTTCGGCGCTGTTCGAGGCGAGCGCAGGCACCAGCGGCATTGCGGCATTGCTGGCGGCTCTGGATACGGATGCCAAAAAGCTCTATAGCCAGCACGGTCGCGCGCAGAATGCGGTGATCAACGAGGCGCGTCGCCAGTTGGATGAGCAGCGGAAGGCCTGGCGCGAGGCGCAGACCAAACCGGCTGAGTGGCAGGCGTTGAATCGCGCGCATGAAGCGGCTAAGGCGGCTCTCGACGAACTGATCAAGGCGCTGGAAACGTTGCGGCGACGCGAGAACGAGTTGACTGAATTGCGGACCGTCGAGCCGTTGCTGCGCGAGCACGATCGCCTGGAGGCCGCACTTCAATCCTATGCGGTGGTTCCCGATCTGTCCGAGCAGCAACGTGATGAACGGCTGGCCGCGAAGCAGGCCTTGCAGCGTGCGCAGGAAGATCTTCAGGAAGCCGAAGTGGAACTCGCGCGTTGCGCCGCCGCGCTGGATGGACTCGTCATCGAACCGTTGCTGCTCGACCATGCCGATACGATTGAACGCCTGGTCTCAGGCGTGGAAGCTGCGGCCAGGCATCGTCATGACGTTCACCAGCAGAACAGTCTCATCGCGAAGATCGAGGGCGAGTTGGATCTAGCTGTGGCGAGGCTTGCGCCCGGGGTGGATCGTCGGACCATTCTAGCGGCCGTGCCTTCATCCGCAGACCGCGTGACGCTGGAGGGGCATCTTGCCGAGGTGAGTCGATTGGGCGAGCGGCTTGAAGGTTATCGGGAGCGTGCCGACGCGTTGGACGCAGCCTTGCAACCGGAGAGTGCCATGCCCGATACCGTTCCCGACCCGCTGCACAGACAGGCGCTAGTGGCCGCACTACGAGCGGGGCAGGCACAGGGCGATGTGGTCAGGCAGAAGAGCGATCTGGATCGCCGGCTACGTGAACTTGAGAGCCGGCTCACCCTGGCGCTGTCCGAACTCGGCATGGAATCGGAGCAGGCGCTGCGCCGAAGCCAGCCGATTCTAGACGCTCAGATTGTGCAGACCAAACAGGATCTGGCGGATATCGAGGCCCACCTCAACAAGTGGCGCGATGAATCCGAACTGGTCGGGCGCGATCTCGACGGGCAACGGCTGCGGCAACGGCAACTCGCCGCCGAAGGTGAAGTGGTGACGGCTGAGACGTTGCGCCAGGCCCGCGCCAGGCGCACCGACGAATGGGGCGCGATTCGTCGCACCTACATCGATCGGACCGGCCGCACGGATCAGCTGGCGCTGGGGTTCGACGCTGCGAAGGCCTTGCCGGAGACGTTTGAAGCGGCAATGGGCGAAGCCGACCGGCAGGCGGATCTGCTCCGTGCCGACACGAAACGTGCGGCCGGCTTGGAAGAGTGTTCGGTGCGCATCGAGCAGATGGAATTGCGCCGCAAAGAACTAGCCGGTGAGATGGCTGCGCTGCGCGCAAAACGTGACGGGTTGCACGCGACGTGGCGGCAGCGTCTTGTGCAGGCCGGGTTGCCGGACCTGGATCCCGAGACGCTGCGTGAATGGCAGGGGCGCCGGCATGAGGCGCTGCAGCTGGTTGAACGGGTGACGGGCCTGCGTGCCGACCGCGACCGGTTGCTGGCCGATGCCGCCAGCTCGGTCGGAGCGATTACTGAAGGGTTGCGGGCCGTCGGCTGTTCTCTCGCCACGACTCACGCGGGAGAGGCAGAGAGGCTCTCCACGCTGATCGACCAGGCCGTGCGTTGGGAACAATCGGCGACCGAAGCGGAGGCCGAGCAGCAGGCGCGTCTCAAGACGGCCCATACCCGGCGAATCGAGCGGGAGAAGGTCGGTCGTCAGGTGAGCGAGACCGAGGCCGAACGTCGCCGTCATCTGGATGGGTTGCAATCCTGGCATACCAGACTGTTCTTGTCGGGTGAGGCGCCGCCGGAGGCGCTCAAGTCGCGGCTCGATGAACTCGATGGGCTGGCACGTCAGGCGTCGGTCTTAGCGGAGGCGCAACAACGGAAGGCGCAACTGCAGGCCGTGGTCGATGACCTCATGACGCAAGCCGCACAGGTGGCTGAATTACTCGGCGAGGCGGTTCCTTCAGTCCTGGATGACTTTGCGGATCGTCTGCGTAAACGGTTGGCTGTTTCGCGGCAACATCAGCAAGAAGGGCATGCGCTCATTCGCGACCGCACGAAGGCTCAGGAGAAGAAGCGACAGGCCGCGGCCGCACAGGTCACCGAGGCTGCCGCGCTGGCGGGCCTCTGCACACGCGCCGGGGGGGCGACGATCGAGCAGTTGCCGGAGTTGGAAGAACAGGCGGCGAAAAAACGCGAGGTGCGGAAATCACTTGCGCTTCTGCGTCAGCAACTGGCCAATGCCTCGTCTCAGTCGGAGGCTGAGTTGCGGACGCGTCTCGCGGGGTTGGATGTGCCGGCCCTTGAGAGCGAGCGTGAGCGTTGCCGCGCCGAGATCGTGCGGGTTGAGGAGGAGCAGGCCGCCGCGCAGCGGGCCGAAGAGCAGGCCAGACGTGCGCTGGAAGTCATCGACGCGTCGGATCGCGCGGCGCTGGCGCGTGAGGCCATGGAGTCGGCGGCGGCGCGATACCGTTCGGCGATCAGGCCCTGGGCCAGGCTGAAACTCGCGCGGGCGCTGCTGCAGGAAGCGTTGAACCGCTTTCGTGAACGGGCGCAGGCGCCCATGGTGTCTGCCGCCTCCGCCTACTTTTCGCTCATGACGGGCGGCGTCTACGAACGGCTGATGACGGACGAGCGTGGGGACAGGCCGGTTCTGTGTGCGCAACGGGTCGGCGGCTTGACGATCGGGATTGAGCAGATGAGCGAAGGCACCGCCGATCAATTGTACCTGGCGCTGCGGCTGGCGGCGCTGGAATTGCGGCGTCCTTCCCATCCACCGATGCCGCTGGTGCTCGATGATACCCTCATTACATCCGACGACGCGCGTGCGGCCAACATCCTGCGGGCGTTGGCGCGATTCGCCGAGGGCAGTCAGGTCATGCTGTTCACGCACCACCGCCATCTGCTGGACGTGGCCCGTGCCACGCTGGGTGAGCAGGTCTTCGTCAGTCACACCGTGTGACGTCTGGATCGCGTTCACCGCGACCCTCCGACCCAGCCTGTACGACGGATGACCGCGTCCATATCAAGAACGAGGAGGAGAGGCGATGGAACGTCTGAAAGGCAAGATCGCGATCGTCACCGGCAGCAGCAGCGGCATCGGCAAGGCTCTTGCGCTCCGGTTCGCGCAAGAAGGGGCGACTGTTGTCGTCGCCGCCCGGCGATTGTATAAATGCGAGGAAACCGTCGCCCAGATCGAAGCGGCGGGTGGGACCGCCTTACCGCTGCAGACTGACGTGGCAGACGAATCGCAGGTGGAGCGACTGATCGGTGAAACCGTCCGCCGCTTTCAACGCCTGGATATCCTGGTGAATAACGCCGGGATCTTCGGTGGGAGACGGCTAGCCGAGACCAGCACTGAAGCCTTCGACGAAGTGATGCACACCAATGTTCGGGGCACGTTCTTCTGTTGCCGGGCCGCATTCGCGCAGATGAAAAAGCAGGGCGGCGGGACGATCCTCAACATGTCGAGCGTGGCGGGTGTGCAGGCCTGGAGCGGCACAGGGACCTACAGCGCGTCGAAACATGCGATCATGGCATTGAGTAAGGCATTGGCGGACGAGGGGCGCGCGCACCGCATCAAAGTGAGCGCGATCTGTCCAGGCGGCGTGGCGGATGATCTGGTGGATGCGACGGCGGATGAGCGGGCGCGCAGTGAGAAAATCGATCCCTTCGACATTGCCGAGACCGCGCTCTACCTGGCCTGCCTCGGTCCCCAGGCGGCCGTGCATCAGATCGTGGTGGACCGGATGGGGGCGGACTGGTAAGCGGCTCGAAGCGTCAAGCGTGAAGTGTCAAACGTGCCTCGCGTGGCTCTTTTCTGCAGACGAGTGCCGAACGACGTTTCACGAACGACGGACGACGAGGAGCGAGCCGCTACACGACTTTGGCGATCGAGTGGATCTGTTTGGAGTTGTGGAACAACAGCGGCGGGCCGAGCGGGAGGATGGATCTCCCCGTGAAGGCCTGCGTCAGGCTGCCGACCGCATGATAAAAGGCCATCAGGCCGACGATGAGGTGGCCCCATCCCGGTAATAGCTCGCTGATGAAGTCCAGGCGGGCGAAGGTGGTGGCCAGAAACGTCATGGTAATCACGACGTGCAGGGCGCTGAGGGTCAGGTTGCGGTAGGCCGTCAGAAAGATCATCACGCCGGAAAAGACCGCGTAGACTAGATTGATCGGCGCATAGAGCACCGCGTCGAACTGGAACGTGCCGCTCGTGCTGACGAGTTTGACGGTGCAGAGCGTGACCCAGAGGAAGCCGTACATCGTCAGTGCGGTTCCGCCTAGCTGTTCGTTGTAGCGAATATCGGTAATGCCCGCCAGCAGTTGCACGATCCCGCCGAAGATCAGGGCAATCACCAGGGCTCCCACCATGTTCTTATGCTGAATCCAGCCGAGTTGCGCGACACCCAGGGTGAGTGCGCCCACTGCCAGGCCGAATAGGCCGATTGCCAGCACGTCGATTCGTCGAGTTTGATTATCTTCGTTCATGACGTCGTTCCTCTTGTATAAGCCGATGGCTCTGCGGGAGACCTGGTTGTCGCTAGGGACAAACGGCCCCAGGATGCAAGAGCGGGAAGAAAAAGGCAAGCGTAAATCCGGGAGGCAGGTTCCAAGGGAAGGGGGAGCGTGTGAACGACTTACCTCTTGTCGGAAGTGGGCGGCTGTTTCTGCGGTGTCGCGGATGCGAGAAACGTCCGGAGCCGTGCGCCCTGTAGCGGCTGGACGGAGAGAAAGTGCACGCCGCAGACGGTTCCCCGAGTCCATCGCACGGCGGCGAGGTCGACGAGGACCGGCATCTCTTTCGGCGAAATAAGCAGTCTCAGTGACAGGTAGGTGTTGACGGGCAAGTGGTGTGTACATTCGATGCGGCAGCCTTCCACCGAGAGATTCAACAGCCTTCCTTCCCCGCTGGTGGTCGACTCCGTCGAGAGAGACACTTGATAGTGAACTTTCATGGTCATGTGCTGGTCTGTATCCTTACCTGAATCAAGCTATTGCGTTGTATTGTAGCGTCTCCCGGGTTCGGCGCGATGACGATGCGCAGAGCACCGTCACCAGGGTCGGACACCGGCCTCGTGATCTCTGTCATGGGCGAAGAGCGACGAGTGAGGACGACGTGTTTCGTCAGAAGGACATACCATGTCCCTCATCGCGTGTGCGATTAGGATAATGTCTCCGACCATTTGGAGTTGGTGAAAGCCCTAGGGTATAGTCCGGCCGGTCCAGTGAATATTCCCGATGTCGCTGGGATCGTCCAAGAACCTGGACATCGGCAGGGCCCGAGATCGGCTTCGCAATCCTGCGAGGGCCTACTGGGGAGAGGTCGGCGTGACTCAACAGGCTGCAAACGGGCAGCTGTGGCCTGATTCGGCGGGCTTGATTGTTCCGTTCAGCGGGAGGCAAGCTGAACGAGGACTCTGGAGGTGACCATGAAGCCGGGGTGACCTCGTCCTATCTTCGTGCGCCTGCCCTTTTTTGTTCCATCGGTGTGTTCCTGCGCCCTCCGGTCGTCATGTCGGGAGGGCGTTCTTGTTTCACCCGCTCAAGAGGAGGTTTGTTATGAAAGCCTCATTCCATATATTTCCCTGGTCTTTGGCCGGAGTACTGGTGGCCGGTGTTGCGTTCGGCAACCCTACGATGTTGCCGCAACATCCCGGCTACCCGATGGGTAAGGCGGTTGATCCGGTCAATGGGCAGTCACTTGCCAACGATCCGGGCCGCGCGAATGCGGTCGGGGAGAAGGCGCTCAACGGAGCGGCGGCTTTCGATAATGGTCATGTGTCCCAACAGCTTTCGATCAACGACCAGAACCAACGACTTCTGGAAAAACCGGGGGCCGGGATCTTGCCGAAAGTGCAAGGCCCTCAGATTGTGATCGATCCGCCGGTGAAGGAAGCGACCAAGGTACAGGCTTCGCCGCAGTAGCGAGCGATATCACGAGTACTGCCGGGGACCGCAGGGCGCGAGGCAAGGATTTGTTTTCGTGGATCGCGCTCTGCGGCTCCGCCCGTCGAGGCGTCGTAGTTTGATTTTCAGCCCGCCCGCCTCTTAGAATGCCGCCACTCATCACGAACTGTTATGTCTACAAAGTCTCGCGTTCAGAAATCCCCGCGCCGTAAGAAGAAGTCGCCTCAGTCCTCGGTCCCGCTTGCACGCGGGCTGAAGCAGCGTTTTCAGAACCGGTTGTTGAAGTGGTACAAGGAACATGGGCGTGACCTACCCTGGCGCAGGACCTCCGATCCTTATCACATCCTGGTCTCTGAAGTGATGCTCCAGCAGACCCAGGTCGATCGTGTGATTCCCAAGTACTATGAATTTTTGGAACGGTATCCGTCGTTTGAACAGTTAGCCGATGCGCCGGTTGCGGAGGTCAAGCAGACCTGGTATCCGCTGGGGTACAACATCCGGCCGGAACGGTTGCACAGCATCGCTTGTGAAACCGTAGCCCGCTACGGCGGGCAGTTGCCGAACGATGCGGAGGAGTTGTTGTCTTTCAAGGGCATCGGGCGGTACACCGCGGGGGCGATTCGTTCGTTTGCGTTCAACGAAGACGCTCCGATTCTGGACACGAACGTAATCCGCGTGCTGCATCGTGTGTTCATCGCGCAGGGCGACCCCAAGGCGCAAAAGGCCGCCCTCTGGGAGTTGTCTGAAACCCTGATCCCGCGCGGTAAGGGGTATGACTTCAATCAGGCCCTCATGGATTTCGGCGCTACGGTCTGTACGGCGCGCGACCCCTACTGCCTCCTGTGCCCGATGAAACCGTTCTGCAAGACCTATCCGTTCGATCCGGCCAGGTAGCGGATCAGGAGCATATGGCGCATAGCCAATGGCCCATAGTTTGGAAGCGAGACGTACCTGCTTTTCAGTGCCGAGCTACATGCCATAGGCCATACGTTCTTCTCCCGGACGCGGTGCATGATGGAAGTGATCGAGGTTGCGGCAGGGATCATTGTTCACGAGGGTCGGTATCTGATCGCGCGGCGGAAGGCCGGGGTGCATCTCGGCGGCTTATGGGAGTTCCCGGGCGGGAAACGAGAAACGGGCGAAACGTTGGAGGAGTGTCTGCATCGGGAGTTAAGGGAGGAGCTGAATGTGCGTATCGGCCCTCCCACTCCCTTTCAGGTCGTACGACATGAATATCCCGAGAAGATTGTGGAATTGCATTTCTTTCGCTGCCGGATCGAGACCGGTGTTGCGATCGCGCTGGACTGTGCGGAACTTCGATGGGTCTATCCTCATGAGATGGCCGCGTTCGAGTTTCCTTCGGCCGATCAGCCCATTATCGCGGCGCTTCAGCAGGGGAAAGTGTAGGGGGGTATGAAAGTGGTCCTCGACATCGAAACGGTCCAGGCTCCCCGGGAGGAATGGGCCCGGCTGGCCGGTCGCCAACTGGCCTCGGGGGAGGCGGCTTTTTCCGAGACCGGAGGGGATCTATTCGCAGTCGGGGAGGCGCAGGCGCAGCATCGGCTCGATGAAGAACTCTATGAAAAATCCTCCTTCGACGGAACCTTCAGCCGCATCGTGTGTATCGGGTTGCTGGAGTTTTCCGACAACCTCGAACCGCGTGGCGCCATCTCCTGGTACGGGGCGAACGAGCAGGAGCTATTACGTCGTTTCTGGAGTCATCTCGGGCAGCTCCGGCCCTCGTTGTTCATTACCCACAACGGCCTGAATTTCGACCTTCCCTTCATCAAGAAACGCTCGATCATTCAGCAGGTGAAGCCGACTATGGAGATCAACCTGGCCAAGTTTCGGGCAGAGCCGGTGTACGACACCATGGCGATCTGGAGCAACTGGGACAATCGTGGGTGGGTCAAGCTCGACGTGCTCGCGCGGGCGTTGAACGTGGAAAGTAAATCAGGCAGCGGGTCGCAGGTGGCCCAGATGTGGGCGGACGGGCAGGGCAAGGAAATCGCTCTCTACTGCCTGCAGGATACCTATGTCACGTATGGCTGCTATTGCCGCATGAATTTCCGGCAGCCGATCTCACGGGAGATCGTGCTTCTGCGGCCGGAAGTCATCGATGTGGGCTGAATGAACGGGCAGGCGGTCAGCGAACCGTGAGTTCGGCCTTGTTCCGGGTCTCGCGTTTGGGTTGAGTCTGCGGGGTGCTCTTCACGGCCCGAAGTTCCTTGTCCTTCGTTTCCAACTGCGTACGCATCGATTCCAGATCTTTTCGCAGGGCACTGATCTTGGCGTCCTTCCGGGCCATTGCTTCCCGCGCGTCTTGTAACTCCTGAAGGGTTTCGGTCAATCGTTCATCTTCGGCGGAAGAAGCTTTCGCCGCAGGGAATGCCGGGACTGCCGGCTGCGCAGGGGGTGCGTTCTTAACCGGTGCCTCTTCCACCACCGAGGCGAGGACCATCCGGGGTGCCGCGGCTTGGACCGGCCGGGGCGCCGGTGCCGCGATCGTTGCCGCGACCGCCGGAGCCGGTTCCGGGCTCTTGGCGAACAGCTTGTAGTCGATGGCGAGGGATTTGAGCGGGTGCCGGCCCTGCGCAATAGACGGCAACGCCTGCTCGATTTTCCCGGCTGATTCCGGCGTGATGCTCACGATGCGAGCCGGTCGTCCGCTGCTGAACAGGGAGGACTCCACTTTTGCCAACGTGCCGCGATGCTCGGTCACGGTGAGATACAACCGGTCGTTCTGAACGTAAAGGGTGCCCGCGGTGGGTTCAGAGCCTGACCCTGCCGATGAGGATAGACGAAAAGCGACCACATATTCGGGTTGCGCTTGAGACAACGCTTGGGCTAGCAGGGGAGCAAGATAGTGCACGTCCTCATCGCTGAACACTGTCATCGGCTTGCTGCCATCCACGGGCAGATTCGAGAGATCCGTCTGTGCGTCCGAGATGATCACCCCACGCAACAGGCCATCGAGGGTGGCGACATCGATGGTGCTGGGGTGGCTGGCCTCAAATTCCCAATCGGCGACTTCTTCGAGCCGGACGGAACCCTGGGGTTGCGCACTGGCTTTCTGTTGAACGGTGGCGGCGACCGATGAGCAACCGCCGGCCATGGCTCCCAACAGGGTCAACCCGAGGAGTCCGGAGTTCAGGGTCTTGGTGAAAGGAGTGCGGGAGCCGTGAATTCGCATGGCGGTCATCCTTCTCGGCTGGTCGATGCGGTGCGAACGGAGGCGGCGCGGCTTCAGGACGAAGGCGCGTCGGAACGAATCGGGATTACCAGATTCCCAGGCCCATCATCACCACGCCGAGGGCCATCCACCCGAAGACCCCGACGGCGATAATGGTTTCCAGGCTCATGCCTCGTGGGGCCTCTTCTGCATGACTCTGGGCGATGTCTTTCTTCATGATGCGAAATCCTCTGGGGCCGGTCGGTGGTTGATGAACCTGGTTAATTGTGGACGCCAGAATGGACCAAGCAAGGGCTATGCCCTCTTTCCATGGACTTCGGGGACCCTAGTGGTAACTCCCCGGAGAGTCGATCGTTGTTGTGGATGCGGCTGATGCGACGTGATTGATCGCGGCGAAAGATGCCGTCTAAGCTATTGAAGTTTCAAGGCGGTGAAGTCGCTCCCTTGAGAGGCAGGTGATGGTGAGCCGACACGTGAGCCAGGCGCTGAAGACGGGCGAGAGGCGCCAATGCCTGCTCTTCTCCCGTCAGTCTGACGAGTGCGGCTGTCTAAAAATTGGCAACTGTTGTTCAGGACTGGGCAAGAATGTCGCCGTTGGACGGCACTCTTTGGTCTCTCGTAGACCTGTCGCCGGCGGCCCATCGACGGTGGCGGTAAGCCGGGCGATGAGTTGTGCGGAGTGCGGGGACAATTCACGCGAGTATCGCAGAGGGCTCGCGCCGTCCCATCAGGACTGCGGCGCTGCCGTCGAGAATAGTGACCGGTTGAATGCTGCCGAGTAAGGCCGGCGCATCGCTCTTGTTCCAAATGACGTACACGCCGGTATCGGTGCGGCCCATCCATTGATCGGTGGAGCGTTTGGAGTCGCCTTCGACCATCACCGGGAGGGTCTGTCCGATCAACTCCCGATTGAGGCGTGCGGTGATGGGGCGCTGCAGGTCCACCAGGCGGCTGACCCGTTCGCCCTTCACGGCTTCCGGCACGTCGTCGGGGAACTTCCGCGCCGCGATGGTATTTTTCCGCTCCGAATACTTGAACACATAG